>BFBZ01000008.1_pt607 | contig 39044 bp, 36 predicted proteins | sample 1888401 | NCBI WGS metagenome assembly BFBZ01 (sample SAMD00112614, study PRJDB3348) | symbiont metagenome | host: Chara braunii | reverse complement strand
CGACAAGCACATCGTTAATCCCTTACCCGCGCGTTCCATCACCACCTACGTGGTCGACGGCGTCACGCCGCGATCCGATGTGCCGGTCGACAGGATACCCGGAGCGCATAAAGTCACCTCCGTGGCCTCGCGGCTTTGTCTAAATGTCACGACCAATTCCGCGAGCTCGGGAGCTGCCATCATCCCGTATTCCTGCGGCGCATATAGCAACGAGGAGTTCAACTTCGTGGATCGGGGCGGCGGCTTCTATTCGATCCATACATTGAACGCGCTACCGGGATTGTGCCTCAATGTATCGAACGGCACGGAGTCTCCCGGCGACGGCAAGACGCGCGGAGGTGCGGGCAACCTCATTCAGTGGAGCTGCGGCGGTGATCGTCTGCCGGCGAACGAATTGTTTCGGGTCGAGGCGGCCACTGCCGCCAGCTACCGCATCAGGGTGAAGAGTTCCGGGCTTTGCCTCGAGGATACCGGCGCAGGCGGCACCTTGCGCCAGAACCGCTGCAACCTGACCGCCGCGAACCAGAGATTCGTTCTGGGCGACTGAGCACCGTCGCTTCTGGATTGACGGGATGGCGCACCCGACACGATTCGAACGTGTGACCTTTGCCTTCGGAGCAAGATAACGTACCCGTCCGAAAAGTGCGATAGGGCACGCTATAATACGCTATCCGGCTGAAGCAACTGGATATTCTCAACAACAACAGCGACGTTCCTATCCGAAACCCCGCACCGATTTTCTCCCGCCTGCTTACGCGTTGCTTACTTGGGGAGATCTCGCCCGGCACGAAGGAACGTCATGGTCAAGATCACAAAAAGGGTTGTCGAGGCGGCGGATGTTCGAGAGAAGGACTACCTAATCTGGGATGACGAGTTGCCCGGCTTCGGCCTCCGGGTTTTTAGTTCCGGAAAGCGCAGCTACGTCATCCAGTATCGAACGAGAGGTCGGTCTCGTCGGTACACAATCGGTCTTCATGGAGCCTGGGCGCCAGAGACTGCACGCCGAGAGGCGAGGGTGCAACTCGGTCGCGTCGCTGGGGGTGATGATCCGGTCGAAGATCGCCAACTCGATTACAAGGCGATCACTGTGAAGGAGCTGTGCATCCGCTATTTCGCGGATCTTCAGGCCGGCCTCATCCTTGGGAAAGGCGGGCGACCAAAGAAGGCCTCAACGATCGTCACCGACACTGGCCGAATTGAGCGGCACATCATTCCGCTCCTAGGAACCAGGCGGGTCAAGGATCTGACGAAGACCGACATCAACAAGGTCCTCAAGGACATTATGGCCGGCAAAACGCGGGTTTCGGTCAAGACCAAGAAGCTGCGCGGAAAGGCGGTCGTCCGAGGCGGCGCCGGAACGGCGACGCGCACCGTCGGTCTTCTCGGTGGTATCCTTACCTACGCCGTCGAGGCCGGCATCATCGAAGGTAACCCGGCGCATGGTGTCCGCAAGCCAAAGGACAATGTGCGAAAGCGTCGGCTCTCGGAGGCGGAGTACCGAATATTGGGGCGGATGCTTCGCGATGCCGCCAAGCAAGAGAAATACACCACGATCGTGGACATCGTTCGCCAACTTGCGCTGACCGGCTGCAGGCGCGGCGAGATGATTGGCTTGAAATGGACGGAGGCAGACATCGAATCGAGTTGCTTGCGGTTGGAGGACAGCAAGGAGGGTGAATCCATTCGTCCCATCGGATTGTCTGTCGTCGAATATCTCGAGCGAAGGCGCATCGATGATGTCGGCACATACGTCTTCCCGGGGCAGGGCGAGGACAACGCGTTTGGCAGTTTCCCGAACCATTGGAAGAATATCTTCGAGGACTCCCCGCTATCCGATGTGACGCCGCACGTCCTCCGTCATAGCTTCGCGAGCATCGCCAACGACCTCGGCTTTACCGAGGTAACAATCGCCGCTCTGGTCGGTCATGCCAAAGGTTCGGTGACAAGCAAATACATCCATACGCTTGACACCGCGCTTATCATGGCCGCGGACACGATCTCGGGCTACATTCAGGGCCTCCTTGACGGCATTGAGTTCAAGCAGACCGCCTACGCGTTGGACCGCGATTCACGAAAGGCCGCCCTGGCCCGTTTCCTAAAGAGGGCTTCAGGTCGTGATCAAGAGGCGGCCGAGGAGGAGCGCCGCTTAGCCGCGTAATCCTGAGGGGCAATGCACACGGCTATTGAACGGCCGCTCGTGGCGCAAAGCGACCGGTCATAGCGCAACAACCGCCAGCAAATAGGTCCTGGCCATCGTGCCGCGGCAATCTCGGATGATCCTTTTCAGCACATTTTTCGAGTTTCAGGATGATATTAAGTCGCTTCCAGACTGATCGAATGTTCTGCATCCCGGTGGATGGCGCCTGATGGTCAGCTGAGGTTGTATCGGGGCGCCGCGGCGGCGCTCGATAGCTTTGGAGACATTGCACGGCGCGCCGCGTCGTATTGATTCCACTCTGATTGGTCGGGCAGCGACGGGATTGTCACGGTCTCGCCGAGATCGAGGCCTGCCAAGGCAGCATCGACCATGTCCTCGGCCGACATCACAATCTGTGCCGGCATTTGTTGGATCGGTCTGCCGGCAGTATCCCAAAACTCGGTTGCCGTGGCGCCGGGCAGAACGGCTTGGGCGCGGATTCCCTTCTCAGCGAGTTCATTTACAAGAGATTGAGTGAACGCGAGAATAAAAGCTTTGGTCCCCCCATAGACTCCGTTCAGCCGCTCTGGCGCAATCGCGACGATAGACGATATGTTGATGATTGTGCCCGTCCCGCGGCCGACAAATCCCGGAACTGCGGCGTAGGTCAGGCGCATCGGTGCCGTGACGTTCAGGTTGATCATGTCTTCCATTTTTTCGACATCAGAGGCAATAAGTGGTGCCGTGGCGCCCACACCGGCGTTGTTTACCAGTATTGTAATGTCGGCGTTGTTCCGCAGGATAAACTCCACGCGCTCAAGACCTGCGGCGGTAGTGAGATCGCCTTCAACGACTTGCACTTGCCGGCCCGTCTCGTCGGTAAGCCGTCGTGCCAGCAGTTCGAGGCGCCGTCCATTGCGAGCCACCAAGATTACATCGTAACCACGCTTCGCCAGCCGGTCCGCGTAAACGGCGCCGATGCCGCTCGAAGCGCCGGTGATGAGCGCAGTGCCACTACGGCCTTTTGTCGTCATTGTCGTCTCCTTTTCAGTATGATTTTGTTGAGGGTCAATTGCCAAGCTCATGGACGAACTTCATGCTTCCTCCAACCTCTCAAATTCGCGCGGGTCGGCGAGGCCACCGAGCGCTCTTCTCTAAGCACACGGTCCGCCAGGTAGTCGGCAAGCGATCCGATTACGATTGACGCAAAGCCGAAGAAAGCCATCGCGGCTTCAAGGTAAGTTATGCTCATTGGTGTTGTCCTTTCTCTGTTTCAACAACGCGTTTGATCAAAATCACGGTACGGTCTACCGGTCGGTTTTCTTCACCGTTCTTCGAAAATCGGCGCACTCAAGCGAGATAGCCGGCAATGCCGTCCCACAGTAACTTCACGGCTGTTACGACCAGCAATCCGTAGCAGGCGCGATAGATCTGGCGCTGATCCAGTGAGCCGTGAAGTCGCCAGCCCATCCACACGCCTGCTGGAATCGCCGGCAGGCAGATCGCCATCAATATCCAGATGTCGGTGCTCGGCCTCACGATCAGCAGCCACGGCACTGCCTTGATTGCGTTGCCGACGGTGAAGAACAGGCTGGTCGTCCCGGCATAGAGCTCCTTGCTGAGGCCGAGCGGCAGCAGATACATCGCGAGGGGCGGGCCTCCTGAGTGAGCCACCATCGTGGTAACTCCCGAAGCGAGACCGGCCGTGATCGCCTTTGGCGTCGATCGGGGACGGACGATCACCTCGGCGCCTGCAAAGAGCCAGAGGCCGACAAAGACAAGGGTCATTACCGCCATCACGATGGCAATGGCCCGGTGATCAAGAAAGCGAAACAGCAAGTATCCGAGCCCAATGCCGGAGACGAGACCCGGCAGGAGGAGTGCGAGATCCGGCTTCGACCAGGTCGAGGGCCGCCAATAGCGCAACGCGAACAGATCCATCGCGATGAACAGGGGCGCGAGCAAGCCGCCCGCAGTGACCGGGTCCATCACCATCGACAGCAATGGGATGCCGACGATGGAAAACCCGCCGCCGAACGCTCCCTTCATGAAGCAAATCAGAAAGACGCCGGCAAAGGTGACCATGATCGTGCCGAGCGTCAGTTGCATGTGCGTAGCAAGGACTGCAGACATTCCGACCTCCTATGGTTGCCTCGAGGCCAAAGGTCCTCCCTCGGCGCAGCGCTCGTTCGAGCGGGCCGTTGGTGCTTGACCGCAAAAATCTCGTTTGATTCCGATATACTCGGCTCGTTTGAGAGAATGATCCGATGCTACACTCGGTACAATACTAAAATTGAACTCAGTCAAATAAACATTGAACTCGGTACAATCGATGTCGAAGTCTGAATATCTGAAGTTGGCCGACACCGTTGCCTCGGAGATTGCGAACGGCGCTCTCAAGCCGGGCGAACGCCTGCCGCCGCAGCGTAATTTTGCCTACGAGCGGGGAATCGCCGTGTCGACGGCCAGCCGCGTATACGCGGAGCTCATGCGCCGGGGCCTCGTTGTCGGTGAAGTAGGGCGGGGTACGTTCATCTCGGGCGATGCCAAGCGTGGCGTGGCGGCGCCGAGCGAGCCGCGCGGTATCCGAACGGATTTTGAGTTCAACTATCCGATGCTGCCCGAACAAACCGGCCTCATCGCAAAAAGCCTGGACGGTCTTGAGAAGCCCGCTGCGCTCGATGCCGCGCTAAGACAAGCTACCAGCGTCGGCACGCCGACGATGCGACGCATCGCCGCCGACTACTTATCCCAAGGTGACTGGTTGCCGAGGCCTGAGCAGCTTGTCTTCACCGGCAATGGCCGGCAAAGCATCGCCGCGGCGCTTGCGGCTGTCGTTCCCACGGGCGGCCGGTGCGGCGTCGAGGCTTTGACCTATCCCTTCATCAAGGGCATCGCAGCCCGGCTTGGAATCTCGCTGATCCCGTTGGCGATGGACGAAAGCGGTGTACGGCCGGACTCCGTGCAAAAAGCGCACAGGGAGTCCAATCTTTCGGCCATTTACATTCAGCCCAGGATCCAGAACCCGCTGGGCATGACGATGCCGCCGGCGCGTCGCGCAGATATCGTGCGAATTGTGGAAAAGCTCAGCCTCACGATTTTGGAGGACAGTGTCTACGGCTTCCTCGGCGATGAACCGCCTCTCGCCGCGCTCGCACCGGATTCATGCATCGTCATCGACAGTCTTTCAAAAAAAGTTGCTCCTGGCCTGACGCTCGGCTTCATCTTGCCTCCCCCGCGGCTGCGCGAAAGCACGATGGCTTCGGTGCGGTCGGGTGGATGGACGGCATCGGGCTTTGCGTTCGCCGCGGCAGAGCGGCTGATGGGTGACGGCACAGTTGCCGAACTCACGAGACTCAAGCGCCTCGACGCGCGAGCGCGTCAAAAGATCGCGATCCGTCGTCTTTCCGATTTCGAAATTCAGACCAACGAGAGATGCTATCACTTGTGGTTGACGCTACCGGCGCATTGGCGCTCGCAGACATTCGTTGCGGCCGCGGCCAAGCGCGACATCGCCTTGACACCTTCGACGACCTTTGCAGCCACTCCGGGGTACGCCCCGAATGCAGTAAGACTGGCCTTGGCGGCCCCCACCTTGGATCAACTGGATGCCGGATTGCTGACCCTCGTTGCCATGCTTAACGGCAGCGAAGCCGATTTCGATTCGACGGAATGAACCAGGTAATAAATAGTCGGGGCTGCTGCAACGCTGGGAAGGCTCGAAACCCTGGAGCGCGATCCGTCAGTGAGCCGGTTGCGAATCGTAACGAGGCTCGAATTCAGGCGGCCAGGGAAACGCCGCTGGCCGCCGCGCGCCCAGCGTCGGCGTTCCGGGCTTCGATGGCTTTCACGGAGTTCTCAAACGCCTTCGTCAGGACACGCCTGCCGATGGTCGCGAGCACGAAGCCGAGGAGCCGTCCCCTGATATTCTTGCCTTTACGTACGACGTCCACGTCGATGGCGGTCGTGCCGTTCGACTGACGTGTGAACACATAGGTGTGGCCGGACCCGCCGCCCCACAAATTGGAATCGGTTGTCGTGAGGACGACGCGGTCGGGATTGGACCAGTCGTAGTGCAGGCGCTCCCAGATGCCACCCGAACCTTCGGTAACGTCCGCTTGCAACCGCTCCAGGCTATGTACCCTGAGATACGTGTCGGCGCTGTTGCTAAACAGGCTGGAGCGTCCCGGTCCGAAATCGGTAAGCCCGGCGACGTACTGCTCGGGTGTCAGAGTCGTCACTTGATGGAGATGGATTCTCGACATGTTTGCTCCTGCGCCATGGGTTTGGTCAGCCTCACCGCTCCACGTGTGGAGCGGTGAGGTGTCTCGATGACGGTTCACACAGTCCGATGGTCGCGGATGAACTGGGGAATCATCCATGTCGAGAAGGTCTGCCAGGATCCATCTTCATGATGTCGCTGATAGGCAATGAAATCGGCGTCGTCGCCGTGCACCAACTCGTAACGGTAGTACCTGGTCGATTGTTCGGTGTGCGTGGGCATCGCGGTTCTCCTTCAACAGAAAATTCCTGCAGCTCGACGTAGTTGCGCTTCGGCTGCGATCAATTGAATGACGATGATAATTCCATCACTTTTTTCAGAATGGCGGCGGAGCTTGTCGATGAGCGTCGAGATGGTTTTCAGCGCACCAAAGGCTTCGCCGCATTCGCTCGATGATCTACCAAGCCGCTACCCGGCGTCGCGACGACGATCCCGCCTCGCGCAGGATTAAAGCAGCGCTAAATCTTCGCAAAATTGGCCGGCCTGCGTTCGGCAAATGCAGCAAACGCTTCGCGCGCCTCTGCCGTCTTCAAACGTTCCTTGAACAATTTTCCTTCTTCCGCGACTTGCGCCGCGATCCGCTGATGATCTCGCATCAGTCTCTTCGTCTGGATGAGCGATCCGCTGGGCATTCTGGCCAGTGCCAGTGCCGCCGCATGCGCCCTCTCGCGAAGCTCATTCTGCGGCACCACGGCATTCGCCAGGCCGCAGGCCAGTGCTGTGGTGGCGTCCATCGGCTCGCCCAGCGCAAACATCGCATAAGCGCGCACATGACCGATCCGAAGCGGTAACAGCCAGCTCGATGCCGCTTCCGGGACCAGCGCAAGCTTCACGAAGGGTGTGATCAGCCGCGCGTTGTCAGCGAGATAGACGAGATCGCAATGCAGAAGCATGGTCGTGCCGATGCCGACGGCATTGCCGTGTACGGCGGCGACCAAGGGCTTGCTCGCGTTGCTGATCGATTCGATGAAGCGTTGGACGGGACTTTCAGTTGAATTGGTGTCTCCAGCCTGACGCGAGAAATCCGCTATATCATTTCCAGCGGTAAAGCTATCGCCGTCACCCTGGAACAGGACCGCGCGGACAGAAGCATCCGCGTCGGCTTCGCGAACCGCATCCGACAATGCGTCATACATCGCGCCGCTGAGCGCATTCTTCTTATCCGGACGCTGCAAGGTCAACGTCATGATGCCGTCGGTAAGGTCTCTTTTGACATGTTCACTCATGGTAGCTTCCATCTCTCAATTGCCCGATAGGTCTGCATCTTCATTCCGTAAGAGCCTTCATCCGGAAGGCAAGGGGGCGGCCGGTCCTCCGGGGGAAAGGACCGGCCGCAGGCAAGCCCGGCGAGGGAACACGAGGGACTAGTCCGCCGGGGGTACCAACCTTGTGAAGCTCTTCTCCGCGATCTCAAGCTATGCCGCAAAGACCGCGGTAACGAGTGAAGCGATCCAAATCCTGACAAATCGTGGCAAATGAACATGCTGGCCTTGTATCCTCAAGGAAAAGGAAACCTCACTGACGTCGATCAATACTGTCAGCAAATTCAGCATCGGGCGCCGATCGGGACCACGGACGTAGGCGCGAGAGGCGCGATGCAGAGCGTTCCGGGGGCGCCGTCAAACGCCGAGCACCGGGTCGTGGCCGCCACTAATGCGGCTTGCCGAGCACGAAAGCGAAAGGAACAATGAAGAGTTCTTCACCGAGGTCGTCGTTGACATGCAGAACCCAGTTTCGCCAGTCTTCGGGATCGTGCTCGGCAGTGAGGGATCGTACGACCTTGGTCGCTTGGTCACGCGCCTCCACGAGATCGTCTACGACAGCGCCGTAATGATCGACCAGGACCTTGCTTGCGTTTGAACAGTGCAAATACACCTGGGTCATATTCAGTCTCCGTCAGATGGGATAGCGCGCAACGAGACGCCATCGTGCCGAGCGATTTGAACCTGCTGGGCAAAAGTTGGGAACGACGCCGACGAACGGAGATGGAGCCATATCCAGGTGGTCATGAGCGGGAAGAGGATCATTTTTGCACCTTTTGCTGCGGAAGCAAGGCTCAATTGCCGCACTTCGTTGATATCAAATCGTTCAAGGCATTAATCTCGAAATCAAGCAGGGCGAGACTGCGCTTGCCATCGACGCAATGCGTAATGGTCTGCCGCAGCGTCACGGACTCGTAGAATGAGATCGCATAGGCGCGGCACGTTTTCTCTTGGTCGACAATATCAGCAGGTTGGTCAAGCAGCCGCGTCCAGCGTGCGCGCGAAGCGTCTAGATCCTTCGTGGAGATACAATCCGACGCGACTGCAGGGATCGTGCATGCGTTGATCACGGCAGAAGCGACGATAAGAGCAATCCTCATCATGACTGAACTCCGCAAAAACGGGTTGTTGCGAAGAGACTTAGAACTCTATCGGCTTCTCCTCCATTGCACGCGAGTTGTTGGAGATACGGAAATGGTTGCGTGGCCTAAACCTTGGCTTAGGGGCGAGGAACCGCTTTCGATGTTCGGGTCCGCCGGCAACGATGCGGTCGTGTTCAACGCATATCAACGGGCCGGGAGCTGATCGTGGTCGCAGAAAACGAGCGACTGCCTTCTGCCCACAGCCTTGGCCGCCCCGCGCAACAGAGGCGGTTGCTGCCGCCTCCGGCCTGTTTTTGAGTGACTCTTGTCGACCGGATTCGGTTCGTTACGACGCCAACGCCTTACAGAACGGGCAGGAGGCCCTGGATCTCCTGGCGGCGCGGCTCGAGAAAGTTGGGCAGCTCCAGGCCGCGACCCAGGGACCCGATCGGCTCGTCGACGGCAAATCCGGGAGCGTCGGTCGCGATTTCGAACAGAACGCCACCGGGTTCGCGGAAGTAGATCGAGCGGAAGTACTTGCGGTCCTTTTGTTCGGTCGGGTGCCGGTCGTGAGAGCGGATCAGCTTCTCGGCCATCTGCGCCTGCTGCACATCGTCGGTGGCGCGGAACGCGATGTGATGTACCGAGCCGCGCCCCTGGTGGTGTCGTGAAAGGCCGGCAGCTTCCTCGATCTCGAGCACGCTGCCTGCCGCGTCGCCTGCCGCGGCGAAGCGGATCAACAATCCTTCACGGGCGACTTCGCGGAAACCGAACACGTCGGTCAGGATCGCCGCGGTCTTTTGCGCGCTGTCAAGGAGCAGGGTCGCGCCTTGCAAGCCGCGGATCGCGTGTTCGGAGGGAATGTCCCCGTTGCTCCAGCCTGGTTCATTTCCGGCATCGGCGATGCCGACCATTGCGAGTTCCATGCCGGAGGGGTCGGTGAACGGCAAAACCGTTTGACCAAACCGTTTCTCTGGCGTCCGGCAGGAAATTCGCTTCTCGATGAAGCGGTTCGTCCAGAAGGCGATCGAGTGCAGCGGGATACGGAAGGTGGTCCGGCTGGCTTCGCCAACACCCCGCTGGCCGGCCGTCGCGTTCGGCCAGGGGAAGAAGGTGAGGATGGTGCCGGGTCGACCGGTCTCGTCGCCAAAGTAGAGGTGATAGGTCGCCGGATCGTCGAAGTTGACCGTCTTCTTCACAAGGCGAAGTCCGATGTCGCGAGTGTAAAACCGCAAATTCTCGGCAGCATCGCCGCTGATGGCCGTCACATGATGGATACCTGACATGTTTTCTCCTTATTGCCGGCATTTCCTTCGGGCTGCTTTGGGTCGGTGTATTTCCGATCGTTATCGGCTGACGTCACAAGAACGAAGGCGAGGCGCCGAACAAGTCATCGCCATCCTGCGAGTCGCCCGCTTTTTCATGCTTGGCGCGCAGTTCCAGGAGGCCGAGCAACAGTTCATCCCTCTCGGCTTCGAGCTCAACGATGGTGCGCGAGCCGACCTCGGCGTGCACGCTGTCGACGAGCTTCTTCTGGATCTCCGGGGTGAGCGTCGGCGAACCAAGGGTCTTCCACGAGTTCGTCATCGGGCCGGCAAATTGTTGAAAGAAGTGTTCGATGCCGCCTGGGCCACCGCCGAGGTGATTGAGCATCATGTTGCCCATGATGCCCCAGCGCAGCCCGGGTCCCCAGGACACCGCATCGTCGACGTCTGCGGCACTCAGTACGCCTTCGGCAATGAGGTAATAAACCTCGCGCGCCAGTGCACCCTGCAGGCGGTTGGCGACATGGCCCGGCATTTCCTTGTTGAGCCGGATCGCTTTCTTCCCGATCGACTTGTAGAACTCGATCGCCCGCCGGACGGTCTGCTCTGAAGTCTTTGCGCCACCGACGACCTCAACCAACGGGATCAAGTGCGGCGGGTTGAATGGATGGCCGATGACACAGCGCTCTGGATGAGATGCCGCGCCCAGCTGGATATCGCTCATCTTGATCCCCGATGAGCTGGACGCGATGATCACGTCGGCTGGCAGCAATTCGTCGAGCTGCCCGTAAAGTTTCTGCTTGAAGTCCAGCCGCTCGGGACCGTTTTCCTGGACGAGATCCACGCCAGCCAATGCTTCGGCGAGGTCGGCGGTGAAAGTCAAGTTCGACTGCGATGCCCCGGGCGAGAGGCCCAGCCGTTCGAGCGCCGGCCATGCCGTCTTCACGAACCTCCTCAGCGCGATTTCCGCGCCCGGCGCGACGTCCGTTGCGACGACTTGCAGTCCCCTGGCGAGAAACTGCGCGGCCCAGCTTGCTCCGATCACTCCGGTGCCGATGACGGCGACACGACGAATTGTCTTGATGTCAGTCATGTTGTTCTCCGATCAATGATGTTAGACTTCGGTGTAGGCGATGCCGGTGAGATTGCCTTGGGCTCCGAGCAGCGTCCGCTTGTTCGTCCCATCGAGGTTGGCGATGTAGAGCGACCCGGCGAGGTCGGTCACGAACATGCGGTTGCCTGGAATATCCAGCGCGATTCCAATGCCTTCCATCAGGTCGGTCACGACGATCTGCGGCGCATGCTGCCCCGGCTTTGCGTCGATGGGCGCGCGGTTGACGGTGTTGCCCGCCGGCGGGTTGCCGCGATCGGTCCAGTAAAGGATGCGATGCTCGAGATCGATCTCGAGATCGATCGGCTCGGGAAGACCGTTGAAGAAAACCTCGACATCGCTGCGGTTGATCGCAGTCTCGCCCGTCGGGATGTCGATGCCGGCGCGCAGGATTCGTCCGACCTCGGCGTTGTCTCCGCCCTTTTGGGTCCAGTAGATCTGTCCTCGCCTGGGATCGACCGCGATTCCAACGCACCAGCGCGTCTGGTCGCGGCGCTCTGCTTCGCCTTCACCGGTTTGGACCAGAACTTCGACCTGCGACCCATCGAGATTGGCGCGCATAACCCGCATCCCCTCGCGATCGGACCAGTAGAGCTTGCCGCTGCGCTTCTCCAGATGGAGCTGCTTGGGCGTGTGGGTGGCGCCCGGCGGAACGATGACCGTCCGATTGCCGCCGTCGAGGTCGGCCCGCTCGATCGAGCCGTCATTGCTGGCGGGCACGCCCATATTGGTCCAGTAGACGTGGCCAGCGGCAACGTCGACGACGACGCCATCGGGATGCGGGCAGTTGCCCGCAATGACCTTGCGATTTGACCCGTCCGGATCCATGGAGAGAACCCGTCCTCCGCTCAGGTCGAGGAGAAACAACCGGCCGGTGCGGTCTGAAGCCGACGACTCCCTTGTTTTCGTAGCCTCGCGTACACTCATGGTGTGTTCCTTGCTGGTGTTTGGCGCGGTGCTTACGCCGCGACGTGTTTCGCCGCTTGCGGGATGACACCGCCCTCGCGCAGGCTCTCGATGCTCTTGGCGTCGAAGCCCAGTTCGCCGAGGATCTCCTCGGTGTGCTCGCCCAGGCCGGGCGCGCCCCGGGCCGGAACCTTCGCGACGCCGTGCACCTGGATCGGACTGCTGATGGTCGATGTCAGCTTGCCGCCCGCGCCTTCAAGCGGAACGACGATCCCGTTTGCCGTCAGTTGCTGGTCCTTGATCACCTCCTGCGGCCCCCGGACTTCCCCGAAGGTGACGCTCACGCCGGCAAAAACCGAATGCCAATGCGGCATGGGCTGAGCGCAGAATACCTCGTCGAAGATGGTCGTGAGCTGCGGCATGTTCGCGACAAGCTGCGCCGGCTCGGAGAAACGCGGATCAGTGAGCAGGTCCGGGCGGCCGATGGCAGTCGCCACGGCCGCAAACTTGTCCGGCGTGATAATGAGAACGAACCACGTTCCATCGGCCGCGCGATAGACGTTCATCGCGGCACTGGCGGGATGAGTGCGGTCGTGCAGGGGAGGGAATTTGGCGTCGGCGAGAGCTGCCTGAATGGATACGCTCGCGGACCACACGCCCTCTGCGAGCAGCGAAGTGGTGACGTACGCGCCCTTACCGGTCCGTTCGCGCCGGTAGAGGGCGGTCACGATCGCCGAATAGAGACCGACGGCCGTGGCATTGTCACCACTGCCGCTCACCGGCCAGGTGGGCGGTGCGCCGGCATCGCGCGTCATCGACAAAAGACCGCTGCGAGCCCAATAGGACGTGATGTCGAAGCCAGGCAGATTGGCATCCGGCCCGCTCTCGCCGAAACCGGTAAGGTCGGCGTAGATCAGACGCGGATTCCATCCCGCAACGTCGTCATATTCGAGCTTCAACTTCTTTCGCGCATGGTGCGGCGTATTGACGATGAACACATCGGCCCAGTTGGCAAGTTCGAACAGAACCTGCTGCGCCCCCGGAGATTTGAGGTCGAGCGTAATGCTGCGCTTGTTGCGGTTGGCCAGATGCCACTGATAAGGATCTTGGGACTGCGGCTGAATTGGCGTCTTGTGACCGTGCCGCCACGGGTCGCCGTGAGGCGGCTCGACCTTGATGACGTCTGCGCCGAAGTCGGACAAGATTACGGCCGCGCTTGGGCCTGCGATGAAGCTCGAGAGATCCACGACCTTCAGTCCGGTGAAGATATTATCGTTTGCCATTGATAACTCCTGATTTGATGTTTGACCCTCGCACTGACCGGATTTCGACCGAGGTCAGCGACCGTGAAATCGTGCCGGGCGCTTCTCGAGGAATGCCGACGTGCCTTCCTTCTTGTCTTCCGTTCCGGCGCACAGACCGAAATAGGAGGCTTCGAGAGCGAGACCTTCGCTCTGGCTCGTCTCCATTCCGTTGTTGACGGCTTCGAGCGCATATCGAATTGCGAGCGGCGCGTTGGCGATGATCTCGGCTAGAATCGCCTCCGATCGCGCGATCAAGTCGGCGGCCGGCACGACCTCGTTGACGAGCCCGATTCGATAGGCCTCCTGCGCCCCGATCAATCCGCCCGACAAAATGAGCTGGAGCGCGCGGCCTTTGCCGACCAGCCGGGGCAGCCGCTGGGTGCCGCCGCCGCCGGGAAGCAATCCGAGCTTCACCTCCGGCTGGCCGAATTTCGCGCGCTCTGTCGCGACACGGATGGTGCAGGCCATCGCCGTTTCGCAGCCGCCGCCTAGTGCAAAGCCGTTGATCGCGGCTATCACCGGCTTGCCGAGATTCTCGATCAGATCGAGCACCTCCTGACCGTGACGGCTGGAGCGTTCGGCGTCGATGGCGCTGGCCTGCGCGAGATCGCCGATATCGGCGCCGGCGATGAAGGCTTTGTCGCCCGCACCCGTCAGGATCACGCCGCGCACGGCCGGGTCATTCTGCGCGTCCGAGAAAGCGGTCTGTAACTCCCGCCATGTCGCCCCGTTCAGGGCGTTCAGCACCTTGGGCCGGTTGATCGTCACATAGGCGATCGCGCCCCGCTTCTCGTAGAGGATGTTCGCAAGCGTCGACGCCGTCGACGGAACGGTGGGCACAACCGAGGGTGACTGCGGAATTGTCGCGGTGGACATTTTGATTGCTCCTGCTTGTCTCGGCAGACCGGCATGGAAATGCCGGTCCGCCGGCGATCTCACACGAAGGCGCTGAGACCGGTGACGGCCTTGCCGACGATCAGGTTCTGCATCTGGAAGGTGCCCTCGTAGGAATAGAGCGCCTCGGCGTCGGCGAATAACCGACCGACATTGTTATCGACGACGATGCCGTTGCCGCCGCACACTTCGCGCGCCCAGGCGACCGTCTCGCGCATCCGCGTCGTCGTGAATGCCTTGGCGAGCGAGGCATGCTGGTCCAGCAGCTTGCCATCTTCCTCGATCTCGGCGAGCCGCAGCATCATCGCTTGGCACGCGGTCACATTGGCGAGCATCCTGGCGATGAGATCCTGGACCAGCTGGAAGGCGGCGATCGGCTTGCCGAACTGCAATCGCTCCTGCGTGTACTTGAGGGCGGCTTCGTAGGCACCCATCTGCAATCCGGTCGCCATCCAGCCGACCCCGGACCGGGTCAGGCGCAGCACGTGCGCGGTATCGCGGAACGAATTGGCGTGCTGCAGCCGGTTCGCTTCCGGCACGCGGCAGTTCGTCATGGTGATCAGGCCATTCTGGACCACCTTTAGGGCCATCTTGTTCTCGATCTTCTCGACGCTGAAGCCGGGCGTCGATTTGTTCTCGACCTGTCTCTTATACACATCTAGATGTGTATAAGAGACAGGTCCTGGCCTTCGGGAGGCGGTTGGCTTCAGGAACCCGGCAATCCTTCATCGTGATGTGGCCGTTCTGCACGACCTTGAGCGCCATCTTGTTCTCGATCTTCTCGACGCTGAAGCCCGGGGTAAACTTGTTTTCGACGATGAAGCCCTTGACCTGATCGTCGTCGACGTCGCGTGCCCAGATGATCGAGACGTCACACCAGGGCGCGTTGCCGATCCACTTTTTCTCGCCATTGAGAATCCAGCTGTCGCCGTCACGCTTCGCGGTCGTGGTAAGTCCGCCTCCGGTTCCGGAACCGACCAGCGGTTCGGTCAGCCCGAAGCATCCGATCTTCTCCAGGCGCGCCATCGGCGGAAGCCACTTCTGCTTCTGCTCTTCAGAACCCAGCAGAGCGATCGTGCCCATGGCAAGGCCGATATGGACGCCGAAGAACGTCGCGAACGACGCGTCGATCCGGGTCATCTCCATGCTCAGCATTCCATGAAACTTGTCGCTGGCGCGCTTGTAGCCGTAGCCGTCGATGCCGATGCCGCCGATATTGAGCGCCTTCAGAGGTTCGATCAGTTCGAACGGGAAGGCGTCTTCAACCCAGTATTTGTTTATGATGGGCGCAACCTTCGTTTCCATGAAGTTGCGCACCTTCTTGAGGAGCGCTTGTTCATCGGCACTCAGCGTCTCCGTGATTTGGTAGAAGTCACCGTTCGGCGGCGGAAGCTGCTTCCGCGTAACCGAAGGCTTAAGCGCGATGGCGGTCGTCATGAGGCTCTCCATTCCTTGTGTCTTCCGATCTGCACGATCAAGTTCTCACTCGGCGCTCTCGCGGGCGAGTAAAGTGCGCCAAATCGCGCCAAATCGTTACAAAGCGAAGCGGGAGCTCGCATGCGAAGAAGAGAGCAACGTCATCGGACGGCTGCCATTTCTTCGAAAATGCGCTAACAATTCCGGAGGAAGATGGATCAAGGGCACCTATGAGGCTCGTATCCGAAGGCCGAATTCGGAGCGCCCGATGTCGGAGCTGAAGCATGGGTCAGTACTTGCGGGACCAGGTTGAGGATGGTTCTCCAAAACTATGGGAAGACAGCGAACGCGTCTTCCGTCGTGGCTCGCGATCGGACGTCGGAGGCGGGAAGCAGGCGATCCTGATCGTTCAGCCCGCAGCGGAACATCCGTCTCGTTCGATTCTGGACCGTCTCGCCCATGAGTACGAATTGAGGAGTGAACTCGACAGCGCCTGGGCCGTGCGGCCACTGGATCTCGTGCGCGACGCCGGCCGGACCCTGCTGGTGCTGGAGGATGTAGACGGTGAACCTCTGGGCAGATTGCCGGACGCACCCATGGAGATGGATCGCTTCCTGAGCCTGGCTATCGCCATTGCCGCGGCCGTGGGCAAGCTTCATCAGCAAGATCTGGTTCACAAGGACATCAAGCCGGCCAATATCGTGGTGAACGAGGCGACCGGCGAAGTCCGCTTGACCGGGTTCGGCATCGCCTCTCGGCTGGCGCGCGAGCGTCAGTCGCCTCACCCTCCCGAGACGCTCGCCGGCACGCTCGCCTACATGGCTCCGGAGCAAACCGGCCGCATGAATCGGTCGATCGATTCGCGTAGCGACCTCTACGCGCTCGGCATCACGTTCTACCAAATGCTCACCGGTGCCTTGCCGTTTGCGGCCACGGACGCCATGGAGTGGGTGCACTGTCACCTCGCAAGGCGGCCGGTATCGCCGTCCGAGCGGTTGATGGAAATTCCTGGCGTCATTTCAGCGATCATCATGAAGCTGCTCGCCAAGATGGCCGAAGACCGCTATCAGACTGCCAGCGGTCTCGAGAGCGACCTCCGCCGCTGCCAGACTGAATGGAGGGCGCAGCGTCGGATTGGTTATTTTGCGCTTGGGCAGCACGACACGCCTGATCGGCTACTCGTTCCCGAGAAGCTTTACGGACGGAAGCGCGAAGTCGCGACCCTGCTTGACGCCTTCGACCGCGTGGTCAAGACGGGCACCCCGGAATTGGTCCTCGTCTCAGGATATTCCGGAATTGGAAAATCTTCGGTCGTCAACGAATTGCAGCCGGTGCTGGTAGCTCCGCGCGGGCTGTTTGCAGGGGGCAAGTTCGATCAGCACAAGCGTGACGTTCCCTATGCCACCCTCGCGCAGGCCTTCCAGGACCTGGTCCGTCCGCTCATCGGGTTGAGCGATGCAGAACTCGGTGCCTGGCGTGAAGCGTTTCGGAATGCGGTCGGTCCGAACGGGCAACTCATGGTGGACCTGATCCCGGAACTGAAGCTCATCATCGGCGAACAAAGCCCAGTCCCGGAACTGCCGCCTCAGGATGCGCAAAGGCGGTTTCAATTGGTTTTTCGTCGCTTCGTGGCCGTGTTTGCCCGGCCGGAACGTCCGCTGGCACTCTTCCTTGACGATCTGCAATGGCTCGATGCGGCCTCGCTCGATCTTCTCGAAGATCTGTTGACCGATCCTGATGTCCGGCATGTGCTGCTCATCGGCGCCTACCGGGACAACGAGGTCTCGCCAGCGCATCCGCTGATGTCCAGGATGGAGGCGATACGAACCACGAGGAATGTGCAGGAGATCAAGCTCCGCCCGCTAACGGCTGAAGACGTGAGCGGCTTGGTTGCGGACTCGCTCTGCATCGGCGCGAAGCAGGCCGCGCCACTCGCGGAGATGGCGCACGCAAAGACAGAGGGAAATCCGTTTTTCGTGATCCAGTTTCTCCACGTGCTCGCCGATGAGGGGCTTCTTGCATTTGACCACGAGCAGCGCCGGTGGATTTTCGACCTCGAAGGCATCCACGACAAAGGATACACCGACAACGTCATCAATCTCCTGGCCGGAAAGCTTATCCGGCTTCCGCCGGATACGCAGCACGCTCTACGGCAGCTCGCTTGCTTCGGTAACGTCGCCGAAGTCGCGACGCTCTCGATGATTTCGGGAACCACCGAGGAACAGGTGCATGCCGCTCTTTGGGAGGCCCTGCGTCAGCAATTGGTCGATCGTCTTGAACATTCCTACAAGTTCACTCACGATCGGGTGCAGGAAGCTGCATATGCGCTGATCCCGGAAGCATCGCGAGCAGATGCGCATTTGAAAATCGGCCGGCTCCTCCTGGCACAGGCACGACCGGAAGAACGTGACCAGGCAATTTTCGAGATTGTCAACCAGCTCAATCGCGGCGCCTCCCTGATCACGTCGGCGGAGGAACGCGAGCAACTTGCAGAGCTGAATCTGGTTGCGGGCAAGCGCGCCAAAGCATCGTCGGCTTACGTTTCCGCATTGACATATCTGGCCGCCGGTACGGCGCTGTCACCGGAAGGCGGGTGGGAACGCAGGCAGGGACTGGCCTTCGAGTTGCAACTGCACACAGCCGACTGCGAGATCTACGGCGGAGGGCTGCAAGCTGCCGAACTGCGTCTGGCGGCGCTCGCAAGGCGCGCGGTGAGGTGGGTCGACCGATGCGTCGTGGCGCGAAGGCGCGTGGATCTGTACACGATGATGGGCGCCGGCGACCGCGCCGTGGCGGTGGGCCTGGAGTGCTTGCGGCATCTGGGCATCGATTGGTCGTCGCACCCCACCGATGCGGAGGCTGTCTCTTATACACATCTAGATGTGTATAAGAGACAGGCGGTGAGGTGGGTCGACCGATGCGTCGTGGCGCGAAGGCGCGTGGATCTGTACACGATGATGGGCGCCGGCGACCGCGCCGTGGCGGTGGGCCTGGAGTGCTTGCGGCATCTGGGCATCGATTGGTCGTCGCACCCCACCGATGCGGAGGTGCGCCGCGAGTATGAGAACATCTGGTCTCTTCTCGGGGATCGCGCCATCGAGGATCTGGTAAACCTTCCGCAAATGCAGGATCCGGAGGCTCTGGCGACGCTTAACGTGCTCACGAGCCTGAGTGTACCAGCCCTCTACACCGACGATAACCTGGTCGCACTGAGCATCTGCAAGGCAGCCAATCTGAATCTTGAGCGTGGTAACAGCGACGCGGCACCCGGGAATTACCAGGCACTGGGCATGATCGCCAGCGCTCGATTCGGCCAATACGACCAAGGTTATCGGCTCGGTAGCATGGGCTGCGACTTGCTGGAACGTCGCGGATGGAATCACTATGGGGGTCGGACCTACAATCTTTTTGCGATCCTGATCCCGTGGACGCGACCGCTCGCAGAGGGGATCGTCCCGGAGCGCCGCAGCTTCCAACTGGCGAAGGAGCACGGCGATCCTACATTTGCTGCATTTGCTCTTCGTGACCTCAGCTTCATCCTTCTTGCCTTGGGCCACCCACTTGATCAACTTCAGCGGGAAATCGAGGACGGGTTGGAATTTGTCCGGCGATTTGGCTCTTTCCTTGACAGAGTTTCAGCGCCTCTGGCGTTCGTGCGCATGTTGCGCGGAACGACCGCGAAATTCGGCTCCCTTGACGATGGTGAGTTCACCGAGCGTGCGTTCGAAGAACGCGCGGATGGTCATCCCGCGCGCGCTTTCCTGGAATGCTACTACTGGATCCGAAAGCTTCAGACGCGTTTCCTTGCCGGCGATTATGCGTCAGCGATCGACGCTGCGGAGAAAGTGGAGACGTGGTACGCGACGACCGCGCCGTTGTCGTTGTTCATGCTGCAAAAGACGGAATATCACTTGTATGCCGCGCTGGCGCGCGCGGCGCGCTGCGAGCCCATGGGCCCGGATTCGTACCTCAGGCATCGCGAGGCACTTCGAGGCTACCAGCGACAGCTTCGGGAATGGGCCGCGAACTGCCCGGAAAATTTCGAGGATCGCGCGGCGCTGATCGGCGCCGAGATCGCACGCATCGAAGGCCGGGAGCTCGAAGCCGAGCGCCTCTATGAAGCGGCGATCAAATCAGCGCGAAAGAGCGGATTCATTCATAACGAAGCCCTCGGCAACGAACTCGCTGCCCGCTTCCACGCAGCGCGCGGCTTCGATACGATTGCGCACGCCTATCTGCGCGAGTCCCGGTCCTGCTATCTGCGTTGGGGCGCGCACGGCAAGGTCCGGCAACTTGACGCGCTTTATCCGGCTTTGCGCGACCCGGAACCGGCCGGCCCCGCGGCCGGTACGATCACCGCGTCGATCGATCATCTCGACTTCGCGGCCATGGTCAAAGCGTCGCAAGCCGTTTCCTGCGAGGTGGAACTTGACAGGCTGATTGATGCGTTGATGCGACTGGCGATCGAGCATGCCGGCGCCGAGCGCGGTATTCTGCTCCTGTGGGACCGGAATGAGCTGCGGCAGGAGGCGGAAGCAACGATCAGCTGGGATGGAATCGTCATTTGCCGGCGGGATGAGTCCCCGGTAGCGTTTCCCGATTCAATCGTCCAATACGTCATGCGATCTCGCGAAGGCGTGCTTATCGGCAACGCCTCGGTCCATTCGACATATCATTCGGATCCATACGTCCGTGAACGCAATGCGCGGTCGATCCTTTGCCTGCCGCTTGTCAACGAGACAAAAGTGACCGGAGTGCTTTACCTTGAAAATAATCTGACACCGGACGTTTTTACTCCCGAACGAGTCGCGATGTTGAAAGTGCTCGCGTCGCAAGCTGCCATTTCAATCGAAAATTCACGGCTCTATCGCGACCTGGCCAATCGCGAGGGCAAGATCCGGCGCCTGGTTGATGCCAACATTCTCGGAATCTGCATCTGGAATATCGAAGGGAGCATCGTCGAGGCCAACGAGGCGTTTCTGACCATGACGCAATACAGTCATGACGACGTCGCTTCGGGTCGCTTGCGCTGGACCGATCTGACACCCGCCGATTGGCGCGGGCAAGACGAATGCGCGGGGGAAGAGCTGCGCTCAACCGGAACCTTCCAGCCTTTCGAAAAGGAGTACTTTCGCAAGGACGGTACACGAATTCCCGTGCTGCTCGGTGGCGCGCTGTTCGAAAAGGGCGGTAGCGAGGGCGTCGCCTTCGTGCTCGACTTGACAGAGCGCAAGCGGGCCGAGACGGCTGTACGCGAGAGCGAGGAGAGGTTCCGCGACTACGCCGAAACGGCGTCCGATTGGCTTTGGGAGATGGGTCCGGACCACAAACTGACGCGGTTGACCGGGAATGCGTTCGGGTCCAGCCCGTCGGGTCGACTTGGCACCGCCGCCTGGGAGCGGGCCCTTGACCTCGAAACCGAACCGGAGAAATGGCGAGCTATCCGGGCCACCATGGATTCACACAGACCATTTCGTGATTTCGTGTATCTCGCCACTGGTGGCGACGGCGTACCGATGTATGTGAGGGCAAGCGGCAAGCCCATATTTGACTCGAAAGGCCAATTCAGCGGCTATCGCGGCACCGGAACCGATGCGACCGCGATCATTCTCGCGGAGGAGGCGCTGCGCAAGAGCGAACAGAGCCTGCGTTCGGCGATTGACGGGATTCCTGGCTTGGTTGGAGTCCTGAACCCGAACGGCGAGGTCGAAAACGTCAGTCGTCAGGTCCTCGAATATTGCGGCCAGTCTTTGGAAGCGCTGAAGGACTGGGGCACCAACGGAACCATTCACAGCGAAGACCGCCCCCACGTCGTCGAGATTCTTGCGAAATCGATTGCTTCCGGACTCCCATACCGAGCCGAACATCGCCTGCGGCGCTTCGATGGCGAATATCGTTGGTTTGACAACCGTGGCATTCCGGTTCGCGACGACGCCGGCCGTATTCTGCGCTGGTATGTTTTGCTGACCGACATCGAAGATCGTACACGCGCGCTCGAACGATTGCAGCAGATGCAGTCCGATTTCGCTCACGTGAACCGCGTGAGCATCATGGGGGAACTGGCTGCCTCCCTGTCTCACGAAATCACGCAGCCGATCGCCAGCGCGCGCAATAACGCGCGTGCGGCCATGAACTTCCTGGACAGGGAGCCGCCGGACCTGCGTGAGGTCAGGGAGGCGCTCGGCTGCGTCGTGGGCGATACCGATCGAGCCGGCAGCATCATCAGTCGAATACGCGACCAGATGAGAAAGGCGCCACCTCGAAAGCATGATTTTGATCTCAATGCCGCGCTATCCGAGGTGATCGTGTTGGCACAGAGCGCCATAAACAAGAATGGCGTAGCTGTCCAGACACGCCTTGCGCACCGATTGCCTCTCATTCATGGCGATCGTGTACAATTGCAGCAAGTCGTCCTGAACCTCGTTTTGAACGCGGTCGAAGCAATGGGTTCGGTTGAGGCGGGACCTCGAGAATTGCTGGTGAGTACAGAACAGGACGACGCCGGCGTCGTAGTCGCCGTGCGGGATTCCGGCCCGGGCATCGGTCCGGCGCATTTGGAGCACATCTTCGATGCCTTCTACACCACGAAGGCAGACGGCACGGGAATGGGACTGTCGATCTGCCGGTCCATCATCGACGCTCACGGGGGCCGGCTGTGGGCAGGTACGAACGAGCCCCGCGGCGCCGTATTTCAGTTCACCTTGCCCGGCGCCGAGGTAAAGCCGTAGAACGCGGTTTCCGGGCTATCCAGCGGAAAAGAGAGCGTTGCGCAGACACCGCGATAAGTGCTGTTCGTCGATCGGCTTGGCAAGGTAACACTCGACCCCATCACCAAGCGCGCGCGCGCGGTCGTTGTCGTTGGGGTAAGCCGTCACGAGAATCACGGGAATCGAGTGGCCTATAGCGACCAGGTGCCGATGGAGCTCGAGCCCGGTCATCTCCGGCATGTGCATATCGGCGATCAGGCAGGCTGTTTCGTAAAGACGAGGCGATGCAAGAAATTCCGCTGCCGATGAAAATACGTCAACCGTATGGCCCAACGATCTCATGAGCCGCTTCATGGACTCACGAAAGAACCGATCGTCTTCAACGACTGAAATTAGCACCGTTTCCATCATGCAGCCTTTGGCCGTCGCTCGAACCCGCTATGAAGGCAGCCATCAGTTCCGTCGCCCCGCATGGATTTGCCTGACCTCTGGTCAGAATGCCACTGACGCAACGCCGATGTCTCGTAAGCTTTGGCTTACTTTGCAGCCGTCGTCGAACAGGCAGACGCGCCGCATTTCGTCACCGGCGCTTCGGCCCGGATGAAGGTGATTGATCGCGTTTCCTGCGGGTTCCGCCAATTGCCGTAAACCTTCGTATCTTGCCGTGCGCCTTTTGGAGAACCGAAGTCGATCCTGGCGTAATGGCTCTGCCTTTCGAGGTCGCGTTAGGCTGCGCGTGTTGGCAAATGGCGATAGGGCACAAAGGGAGCGTTATGCCCAGCCGCCCGAAGCCCGCTTTGATCTATCCAGGAAATGTTTCGAGACGGTCAGAGCACGCCATGAGGGAAACCTAACTTGGGTATGCCGGATCAAACTGATTTCACCTTCAACTCGGTGAATCCCGCGAGGACGTCATGAATTTACAAATATCTCGGCGAGGCAAGCAATTTCTGAAGACAGCGCAGACCCTGCTAGACGCTGCGCAAACCATGACCGATGGAGTCGTGGCGCGACAGCTCGAAGCGCTCGCCGAGGACTACCGGAGGCGAGCTGTAAAAGCGTCACGCGAAGACTTGGCCAAAGCCCGGGCTCGTGCCGCACCGTCGGCGGAAACCGAGTCTTACTTGGCATGATGGGGCGAAGGCCAGGCGCGCGCATTTGCGTAACTTGGAGCCAGAGCCGCAAACGGGGCCGGCCGTCTGAAGGGCTTGGCCCGTCCATTCAAGCAACGCCAGGCGTATCGCAAGGGGCCGATCCAGCTCGGCCACGATGCGGTACTCTTCAAGGGGACTTTTCAGCCCTCGAGATTGCAATTAGGATTGAACGGTAGAATCTGCGAACCACATCATTTGTCTGGATCTCTATCGGTTAATCCGAGCGGCTGCGATGTCTGACGTCACCCCTACGGTCCTGGTCATCGACGACGACCCGGACGTTCGCACCTCGATTGGACGGTTGTTGCGGTCGCTCAATCACGACGTTCAGCTGTTCGCCTCTATTGCAGACTTTCTCAAATCCAATCCTCCGGACGGGCCTACCTGCCTGGTGCTGGACGTCAGATTGCCGGGCCAAAGCGGTCTCGATTTCCAGCGGGAGCTTGCTGCCGCAAACAGGGACATCCCGATCATCTTCGTCACGGGGCACGGCGACATCCCGATGTCCGTACAGGCAATGAAAGGGGGCGCCATTGAGTTTCTCACCAAGCCGTTCCGCGATCAGGATCTCCTCGATGCCATTCAGCTTGGCTTCGCTCGTGATCGGGCGCGGCGCGAAAACGAGAAAGACCTGGCTTCGCTAAGGGAGCGTTTTGCCTCGCTCAGCCCCCGCGAGCGTGAGATCGTGATTCAGGTCGCTCGCGGCCGTCTCAGCAAACAGATCGCCCACGATATCGGCATTGCCGAAGCCACCGTGAAAGTGCATCGCAGCCGCGCGATGCAAAAGATGAAGGCCGGGTCGCTTCCGGAGCTGGGTCGAATTGCCGACAAGCTCAAGCTGGTGCTCGACAAGCCGCAACAGTCCTAAAGCGGGATGAGATCGGATTGATCGCCGTCGCGCCTTAGCTCTTTGTTTGAGCATGATCTTTTCAGAAAACCGCTTCACACTTTTCCGGGTCATGCTCTAGTCGCGCGCATCCAGCAGCATTGCGTCTGCGAAGTCGTACGCACCCAAGCCGGTAAATTTTGGTTTACGCAACTTAGCCGCATTGATCGGTCGCTTGCGACCCGCGTGCAATGGTTCGCCGGTTACAAACCTCCCAAATTGAGCCTCACAAGATCGAATTTTGCTGCCGACCTTCCATAGGCAAGCGAGGGGCCATATGCGTGCATCAGCATCGAGTTTCACATACCGACATCAATCGCGTCCGGCGTTGGTGCAAGCTTATTCGAGGCCGGCAGTTCGGACCGCACAGGGAATCGGAAGTCCGCAAACATCCCTCGGCCGAGGTCCTGTGCCGGACGAGCGCGCACCAACCGAGATTTCATTTGGAACGTTTCGTCTGCTCCCATCGCAGTTCCTGCTATTGGAAAACGATAAGCCGGTGTGCCTCGGGAGCCGGGCCCTGGAAATCCTTCTGGCTTTGCTGGAACGCCCCGGCGAGTTGATCACGAGACAAGAATTGCTGGCTCGCGTTTGGCCCAGCGTCTTTGTCGAGCCGGCTAATCTCACGGTCCATATTTCCGCCCTGCGTCGCAAGCTGCGCGACGGCAGGAACGGGAATCGATTCATTATCAATATCCCCGGACGGGGCTACAGCTTCGTGGCCGACGTCGTCGTTGCGGACCAGCGTGCATGAGTTCCTTCTCCAAAGCCCCCGCCGCCGCCTGGAACGCGTTTTGGTTCATAGCGGACCGCGTGACGGCGAATTTGTTCGCCAGGCGAGGGACGCCGGCGTTGTTGGCAATGGCCATCGTCCAGCCGGCAATAACCAGGCGAGCAGGCAAAACATTCCGCTGCTCCGTCGCGTTCGGATCGCCCACAGACCCGCGTGTCTAAACATCAGATCTGCATTGAACCCAAAACACGAGAATAGGAGAGAGCCGTGACTATCACTGTAGCCAACGAAAATATCGATCTGGATCGCCGCCGGCTTCTGAGTACAGCCGCAGCAGGTATCGTGGTTGCGGGTGCCGCAACGTTGATTCCGGCGAGATCATTCGCGACGCCCGTGGGCGAAGCTATCCGTCCGTTCCGCATCGATGTGCCGGAAGAACAGCTTGCCGATCTCCGCCGACGCATCACCGCGACGAGGTGGCCCGACAGGGAGACGGTCGCCGATCCGTCCCAGGGCGTGCAGCTCAAGACCGTGCAACAGCTCGCCCGATACTGGCAGAGCGGCTACGACTGGAGAAAGATTGAGGCGCGGCTCAACGTCCTGCCGCAATTCGTCACCGAGATCGACGGGTTGGACATTCATTTCATTCACGTTCGTTCGAAGCACGCGAACGCGTTGCCGATGATCGTTACGCATGGCTGGCCGGGTTCAGTCATCGAGCAACTCAAGATCATCGATCCGCTGACCGATCCGACAGCACACGGAGGGACTGCCGCCGATGCGTTCGATCTCGTGATTCCGTCCCTGCCGGGGCACGGATTCTCCGGAAAGCCGACGGCGCCGGGATGGACCCCGGTCCGGATCGCGAGGGCCTGGACGACCCTTATGCGGCGTCTCGGTTACAACCAGTTCGTGGCCCAAGGTGGTGATTGGGGCAATGCTGTCTCGGAGACGATGGCGCTCCAGGAACCGGTCGAATTGCTTGGCATCCACACCAATATGCCGGCGACGGTCCCGGCCAACATCTCCCGCGCGCTCGCGTTCAACCTGGCACCGCCAGCCAATCTCACGGCTGAAGAGCGCAAGGCATGGGACCAGCTGCGTTCGTTCTACGACAACGGCTTGGGTTACGCCAACGAGATGGCGAACCGCCCGCAGACGCTCTACGGCCTGGTCGATTCGCCGGTCGGCCTCGCGGCATGGATGCTCGATCACGATGCGCGCAGCCAGGAGATGATCGCCCGCGTCTTCGACGGAAAAACCGAGGGGCTGACGCGCGATGACGTGCTCGATAACGTCACGCTCTATTGGCTGACCAATACCGCGATTTCCTCGGCGCGGCTCTACTGGGACACGCGTCAGGTTTCGACGGGAGGCTTCTTCGATGTGAGAGGCGTCACGATTCCGGTCGCTGTGAGCGCTTTCCCCGACGAGATCTACACCGCGCCGCGCAGCTGGTCGGAACAGGCCTATCCGAAGCTCCTTCGTTACAACCGGCTCGACAAGGGCGGCCACTTCGCGGCGTGGGAGCAACCCGGCCTTTTTGTCTCGGAAATGCGTGCCGCCTTCCGGCCGCTTCGCAGCGCCTCATAGGGAGAACCGGCGGCGTACGGTCTCGGTGCGCCGCCATTTCGGACGGTTTTGCCATGAAGCAACCTGTATCCTTCTGGTCTCGCCACGCCGCCTCCGTGTTCGCGTTGAGGACCTTTGCTGCGGCAATGCTGGCGCTCTCAATTGCGCTCTGGCTGGACATGCCGCGCCCTTATTGGGCGATGGCGTCGGTGTACATCACGTCCAATCCGTTGACCGGCGCAACACGGTCGAAAGCGCTCTATCGCATGCTGGGAACGCTGATTGGCGCAGCGGGAACGATCGCACTGGTCCCCAACCTCGTCGTTGCCCCGGAATTGCTGAGCCTTGCCATCGCGCTGTGGGTCGGCGTTTGTCTATATATCGCGCTGATCGACGGTACTCCGCGCGGTTACGTGTTCATGTTGTCCGGCTACACCGTGGCCCTGCTCGGCTTTCCCATCATCTCGGCGCCCGAATTGACGTTCGACATTACTTCCTCCCGCGTGCAGGAAATTCTGCTTGGTATCGTCGTCGCGAGCGTCGCCTCGATGCTGGTGATGCCACGGAGCGTAACTTCCGCAATTGCAGCCAAAGCGGACGCCTGGCTTGCCGAAGCCGGCCGGCTCGGGCTGGATGTCGTGAGCGGTCGCGGCAGCGAACAGGAGCGCGACAACAAACGCATGCGGCTGGCCGCGGCGGCTGCCGAAATCGATCAACTCGGCCGGCATCTCGGCTACGAGTCCGCGGCTTCCGCCAACATGGTGCGAGGCCTGCAGCGGCTTCGGCAACACATGCTGGCGCTGCTTCCCCTGCTTGGCTCGATCGAGGACCGCCGAATCGCGATCGAGTCGAACGAAGAGGGCGCAGCGCATATTGCCGCAGTCTGCGCAAGGATCGCGCGATGGCTCGAAGCAGGCGGCCGCGATGGCGCGGAGGCTGAGGCGTTGCTCGCGGCACTCGAACAACTCCGCCCCACTCTGGACGCCAATGCAGGCTGGATCGACATCGCGTTGACCGGTCTTGTACGCCGGCTGCGGGATCTCGTGGCTGTCGTGCAGGATTGCCGGCTGCTGCGCCAGGCGATCGCCGACGGCGGCGATCCGGACCAGCTCAAGCTCGTTTTCAAACCCGGCACACTGACGGAGGCGGTCCCGCACCGCGATCACGGGCTTGCGGTTTGGGCAGGCGCGGCGACCGGGCTTTCGGTCCTTGCCTGCTGTGCGTTCTGGATCCTGACCGGGTGGGCCGATGGCGCATCCGCCGCGCTGTTCGCCGCTCTGGCCGGATCGTTTCTCTCCGGCCTTGACGATCCCCGTCCGGCATTCCGCAGCTTCGGCGTGGTGATCATAGCTGTCATCGCGATCACCGGAGTCTACACGTTCGGCGTGTTGCCGTGGGTCACCACGATCGAGATGTTGATCGCCGCGCTCGCGCCGGCCTTCGTGCTGTTCGGGTGGATGGCGGCGCGGCCCGCGACCGCCCAGGCCGGTTCGTGGTTGGCCATCTTCACATCCGTGCAGCTGGCGCTGCAGTCGTCGTATTCATCGGACTTCGCTTCCTTCGCCAATGCCAGCATCTCGCTCTTCATCGGCGTTGCGCTTACGGCTGTGACATGCGGCATCGTTCGCTTCCTTGGGACCGGCTGGATCGCGAGCCGGTTACTGCGAAGCAATTGGCGAACGCTCGCCGCTGTCGCCGAACGCACCCCGCTTATGGATCGCGTCGCGATTGCCAGCCTCATGCAGCATCGCCTGGCGCTGCTTGCCGCGCGTATCGCCGTGGTCCCTGCCGAGGCCAGGCGCGAGGCAGCTAATCTGCGCCAACTGCGGACGGCGCTGAGCATCATCGATCTCCGCCGGGCGCGCCTGTCGCGCCACAGCATGGCGACGATCGACGCTCTGCTCTTCCGCCTCGCTGATGCGTTCCAGGCCCACAAGGCCGGCCGGATTCCGGAGCAACTGGTCGGACGGCTCGACGCCGCGATGGCATCGATATTGCGCGAGGGGGTGAGCGACGATCGCGATGAGGCGTTGATCGGCCTGGCCGGGATTCGTACCTGGCTGTTCCCGCACGCAGCGCCATATCGGCCGCAGCAGCACGAGCAAGGGAGGGTGGCTGCATGAAATATCAACTTGATCTGTTCGGTGTGATCGTTCCGAGCCTGTTGCTTTGGGCCGTTGTTGCCTACGCGCTCGCGCGATTCGTGAGCGGGTTCATCGCGTGGGCCGGCGTTTATCGCCATGTCTGGCATGCTGCACTGTTCAATTTTGCCGTTTACGTCTGCCTTCTCGGCAGCCTCGTCCTCGCTTCCAAGGAGCTTTTCCAATGAACGCCGCTGTTTCATTCCCGAAAGCCTTGTGGCGCGGTTTCACGATGAAATGCCCCAACTGCGGCCAAGGCCATCTGTTCGGCCGCTTTCTGAAGGTGGTCGACAGCTGCGAGGTTTGCGGCGAGGACTACACGCCGCAACGCGCAGACGACCTTCCGGCCTATCTTGTGATCGCCATCGTTGGACACCTCGTCGTGCCGGCACTTCTTGCCGTCGAGATGGCCTATTCACCTCCCGTCTGGCTTCAACTGCTTATTTGGATACCCGTTACCGGGCTTGCGGCAATTGCCTTGCTGCAGCCAGTGAAAGGGGCCGTTGTCGGCCTGCAATGGCAGACTGGCATGCATGCGTTCGAAGCCGCCAAGCGTCGGAGGGATCGAGAAGTCAGCGATATCGCCGCGGCCGCGCCGAACCTCGTCTCCAAGGAGTTCATGTCATGAAATCCCTTCTCAATTCGTTGCGCCGTTTTTCGCTCACAGGCGCCGTGATTCTGGTCGCGCTTTGGACCGGCTACAAGCTCTGGGATTACTATATGAACGAGCCCTGGACCCGCGACGGACACGTTCGAGCCGATGTCGTGCCGGTCGCTCCCGATGTCTCGGGCTTTGTGACCGAGGTGCTGGTGAGGGACAATCAGCCGATCCAGCGCGGCGATGTATTGTTTCGGATCGATCGCGCGCGGTATGAGATTGCACTGAAGCAGTCGGAGGCGCTGTTGCTCGGCCGCCGCGCGATGCTGGACGAGGCCAACGCCGATCTTACGCGCTACAATGCACTGACGCCGGGGGTCGTTGTCTCCAGGCAGAGAATGGATCAGGTCGTCGCCGTCCAGGGTTCCGCCCAGGCCGCTTATGACCAGGCTGTAGCGGACCTTGCGCTTGCCAAACTCAATCTTGAGCGCAGCGAAGTTCGCGCCGCCGTCAATGGTATCGTCACCAATATGGAGCTGCGTCCAGGGACCTATCTGACGCCAGGCAAGGGTGTGATGGCCTTGCTGGATTCAGATACGCTGCGCGTTGAGGGCTATTTCGAGGAGACCAAGCTATCACGCATCCATCGCGGTGATGCCGTCAGTGTGCGGCTGCTGGGCAGCAAGCATGCGCTGCGGGGACGGGTGGAAAGCGTGGCGGCCGGTATAGAAGATCGTGACCGCAGCGCCGGCACGACACTCCTGGCTAACGTCAATCCGACCTTCAACTGGGTGAGGTTGGCCCAACGCGTTCCGGTTCGGATCGCGCTCGATCCTGCAGAGCGAAGCGAGCTTGTCGCCGGGGCCACTGCGACAGTCGAGGTGCTCCGATCGCCAACGCCCGGTCACGCGCGGAAAGATACGACCGATTCAACGCGACTTGGGTACGAGGATCCTCACGCATGAGCGTCCTTGCCGCCTGACCGGATCGTTCGTTCACTTTGCACGGGCCACATCAAGCTTCAGCGACGCTGGGCGGGCCGATCCAGCAACCTTGAGATCGAGAGCTTACAATGAACACCACTCTGGAAAATATCGACCATCGTCGCCGCCATTTGGTTAGCGGTGTCGCGATAGCCGCGGCCGCCCAACTCGGGCATTTTCCATCGGCAGCCGCGCAATTGGTCCCGCCGGTATTGCCGCCAGTCAAACCCGGAACGAATGTCTCGCTCGGGCCAGTGAAGCACATCAGCAGCGAATTGCTGAACATCGCTTACGCCGAGGCAGGACCGGCCGACGGCCCGCCGGTGATCCTGCTGCACGGCTGGCCCTATGACATTCATAGCTTCGTCGATGTGGCGCCATTGCTGGCTTCGGCCGGCTATCGCGTTCTCGTCCCTTATTTGCGCGGCTACGGAGAAACACGTTTCCTGTCCGAAAAGACACCCCGCAACGGCCAACCGGCAGCGCTGGCGATGGATGTCGTTGGTCTGATGGATGCGCTTGGAGTTGAGAGGGCAGTTCTCGCTGGATTCGATTGGGGTGCCAGATCGGCCGATATCGTCGCTGCTCTATGGCCTGAGCGGGTCAAAGCACTGGTATCGGTCAGCGGCTACCTGATCGGTAGCCAGGAAGCCGGCAGAATGCCATTACCTCCGAAGGCCGAATTGCAGTGGTGGTATCAGTTCTATTTTGCGACCGAGCGCGGACGTGCCGGCTACGAGAAATATCGTTACGAGTTTTCGAAGTTGATCTGGCAAATTGCTTCACCCAACTGGAAGTTCGACGAAGCGACGTTCGCTCGCAGTGCTGCTGCTTTTGAGAATCCGGATCATGTCGCCATCGTGCTTCACAATTACCAGTGGCGACTTGGCCTGGTCCAAGGAGAAAAGCAGTACGAAGAACTGGAAAAGCGGCTGGCCGACAGCCCGGCCATCGGCGTTCCTACGATTACCCTCGAGGGCGATGCCAACGGCGCGCCTCATCCGGATCCAAGTTCCTACGCTCAGAAGTTTGCCGGGCGGTACGAGCATCGCCTCATTGAGGGAGGTATTGGGCATAATCTACCGCAGGAAGCGCCGAGCGCCTTCGCCAAGGCGGTTATGGACGTCTCCGGCGTCTAGCACCACTGTCAACAATGCCAGCGCGTCCAAGGCCGCTTCAGGACGCGCAAATCTAACAACCAAGGGATCAAAATCATGGGTAAGAATGGAGATCAGAGCGGGCTTGCGACCGACACGCAGGTCGGGAGGATCGATTTTAAACTTGAGGCGGTAGTTATCGCCGTTGCGGACGTCGATCGCGCAAAGGACTTCTACAGCAAGCTTGGCTGGAGGCTCGATGCAGACTTTACCAACGGCGATTTGTTTCGCGTTGTGCAGTTCACGCCCCCGGGCTCAGCCGCATCAATACATTTCGGAAAAGGGGTGACGTCGGCTAGCCCCGGCGCCACCCAGAACCTCTATTTGGTCGTCTCCGATATCGACTCCGCGCGCGCCGACCTTGTTGAGCGCGGAGTCAGCGTGAGCGAAGTGTTTCACCGAGCCGGTCCTGGTCAGCTGCCTCTCAGCGGGCGAGATCCGGCAGGTCGGAGTTACGTCTCGTTCGCTACCTTCAGCGATCCAGATGGCAACACCTGGCTGCTTCAGGAAGTTACGACACGATTGCCCGGACGTGTGGACCAGGCAACGTCGTTCTCATCGCCGGCTGATCTTGCAAATGCATTGATCCGGGCCGCGACGGCGCACGGCGAACACGAGAAACGGACCGGCGAGCACGATGCGAAATGGCCGATTTGGTACGCTCACTATATGGTGGCAGAACAATCCGGTGACGAACTTCCGAAATAGGATCACTCCATCTCCGCCGGCAAAGACTTCTGTGTGTGCAATCTCATCAGGTGAATAGCGATTAGGGGTGGCGCTTCTGGCGCAAAAGCGGTCGTTGAGTGGATGTTGGATCCCACTAGCTCCCGTTAATCGGACCTAGTTCGCACTTCCTCAGGACTGGACCGACCAGCGCCGCAACCTGCAAGCGCCAATCAACCGGTTATAGAAGCGATCGCCGTTCTCAAAATGCCGAGTTTCCGGCAGCTAATCAGCTGCCAAGCAATTTGCCCTCGGCGACGATTTCTCCAGAGAGATTGCTTACTCGTTCGGATAAGACAGAACTGGAATTTCGGTTCGAGCGCGCATATAGCGCTGTGAAATAAAGAGAATCTGGCGCACCCGACACGATTCGAACGTGTGACCTTTGCCTTCGGAGGGCAACGCTCTATCCAGCTGAGCTACGGGTGCGTGCAGGGGTTCATTTAGCTGATTGGTCCCCTGTCGGCAACGGCCTTGGCGGGCCGGGACCAGGCTGTAAACTGCCTGCGTTAATATGACAGGCCAACCAGAAAAGGCCGTCTTTCGAGGGAGTTTGCCCATGCGTCCGCTGGAATTCGGCTGGTATCTGCCCACGCATGGCGACACCACGGCCTATGGACTGATGGAGGCGCAAATCGCCGGCTCGCCGGAACTCTGCGACCGCGTGGTCGAGGCCGCCGAGGCAGCGGGTTTCGAATATCTGCTGATCTCGGTCGGCTCGGTGTGCTGGGAGGCCTGGATCACGGGCGCCTTCATGGCGGCGCGCTCGGCGCGGATCAAGCCGCTGATCGCGGCAAGGCCCGGCTACATCAACCCGGTGCTGATGGCCAAGATGATCTCGACCTTCGACCAGATGTCGGGCGGGCGGATCTGCATCAACCTGATCGCCGGACAGAACGAGAGCGAGGTCGAGGCCGAAGGCGTCCGCTACGCCAAGGAGGAACGCTACGCGTTGATGGAGGAGGAGGTCTCGATCCTGAAGGCGCTGTGGACCACACGCGGCCCGGTGAACTTCGAGGGCAAGTTTCACACGATCTCGGGCGCGCATATCAGGCCGCGCCCGCTGCAGCAGCCGTTTCCGAAATTCTATCTCGGCGGCGGCTCGCGGCAGGCCTGGGAGGTGTCGGCCAGGCATTCCGACGTTCATCTGTTCTGGGGCGACCTGCCGGAGCGCATCGCCGACAACATCGCCGAGATCCGGCGGATGGCGCGCGAACATGATCGCGAGGATGCGATCGGCTTCGGCATGCGGCTGCAGGTGATCTGCAGGGAGAACGAGGCCGATGCCTGGGAGGCGGCCGATCAATTGGTGCGTCACGCCACCGAGCGGCAGAAACAGGAGATGAAGACGCTCTATGTCAGGTCGGAGGCCAACCAACGCGTGCAACAGCTCGCGCGCGACTATGGCGACCTGCTGATGCCGCATCTGTGGACCGGGATCACCAGGGTGCGGCCCGGCGCCGGCATCGCCGTTGTCGGCAATCCCGAACAATGCGCCGCGACCTTGCAGCAGTTCATCGATGCCGGCTGCCACTCGTTCTGCCTGTCCGGCTATCTGCACGACGAGGAGGCCAAGCGGTTCGGCCGCCTGATCCGCCCGATCCTTGCCGCGAACAATCGCGGGCGGCTCGCTGCCTGAGCCGCGGTCCCGCCCGTGAGCGGTGAACCTTTCCGAGAATTCATGCCTCAAACGGCGCGCAACGCGCCATGATCCGGCCGATCGCATCGCGTCACCATGACAATGGCAGCAACGGAGTTGAACCATGCATCATCGAGCCTGGCTTGCGGCGCTGGCGCTGTTCGTCGTGACGGCCGCGCACGCACCGATCGCGGCGGCGACCGATGCGCAGATCGAGCGTGACAAGAGGCCGGTCAAGGCGGTCGCGAACGGACGGATCGCCGTCGGCAACGCGACCTTTCCGGTCTACCTCTCGACCGACTGGTCCAACCCGCTGCCGGACGTCACCCGCGCGGTGCTGGTGCTGCATGGCGTGCTACGCAATGCCGACGATTATTTTAGCGCGGCGCTGAGTGCGCAGGCCGCGGCCGGCGATGCCGGCAAGAGCGCGCTGATGATCGCGCCGCAATTCCTGATCGAGCCGGACGTCGAGGCGTTCAAGCTGCCGGCGGAGACGCTGCGCTGGAGTCTCTATGGCTGGCAGGGCGGCGAGCCCGCGATCGCACCCAATCCGGCGAGCTCGTTCGAGGCGCTCGACGCCATCCTGGCGAAACTCGCTGACCGCAAGCTGTTTCCAAATCTAAAGCAGGTGGTGGTGTTCGGCCATTCCGGCGGCGGCCAGGTGGTGCAGCGCTACGCGATCGCGGTGAAGGGCGATCAGGTGCTGCTGCGCGAGGGCATCGGCGTGCGCTATGTTGTCGCCAATCCGTCCTCCTATGCTTATTTCACCAAGGAGCGGCCGGAACCCGCGATCGCGGCGACATGCGAAGGCTATAACAACTGGAAGTTCGGTATGGACGACCGTCCGCCCTATCTCGCCGAGCCGACGCCAGCCGCGCTGGAGCAGGCCTACGTCGGGCGCCGCGTGATCTATCTGCTCGGGACGCTCGACACCAATCCCAATCATCCCGCGCTCGACAAATCCTGCATGGCGGAAGCCGAAGGGCCGTATCGCTACGCGCGCGGCCACGCCTATGTCGCCGCGATGCAAGCCCGCGACCACGGCACGCCGAACCACAGCGTGTGGGACGTGCCCGGCGTCGGCCACGAGGGCGGCAAGATGCTCAACTCGCCCTGCGGCCTGACCGCCGTGTTCGACATTCCTGGCTGCGAAGCCGCGCGCTAGAGCATGATCCGGAAAGGTGCGAAGCGGCGTTCCGAAAGATCATGCGCAAGCAAGAAACCAGAGCGTGATGACGATTCAACCTGATCTCATCGCGCTCTAGGCGGATTTCGCGACCGAAGGCTGCGCCGGCCGATAGGCCGAGGCGTCGGTCGTGAACTCGGCGTGGCCATAGTCCTTCAGCAGGCTCTCGATCCGCCTGACCAGGCGCCGGTCGGCAACCTCGCGCAGGCCGGGGATGCGGGAGGCCAGCCGGTACAGCGCAACCCGACTGAACAGGAAGGCTCCGACCAGCGTCGTGAGAGCGCGGTCCTTTGCCGTGATCGGCACGCCGATCGATGCGGCCCTGGCTTTGTCGCCATTCAGGAAGCTGTTAACGAAGAACAGCTTGGCGAAGCTGCGTTCGAAGGTCTCGAACAGTCGGCTGCGAAGCGATTCGTCGGGCCGCAAGGTCGCGGCCATCGTTGCCCGTACCAGCTCGCCGCAGGTCTTGTCGTCATAGCCGGCGCGCAAGGTTGCGGACCGCAGCACCATGAGATCGACGATGCCCTGCGGCGTATCGGAGAGCAGGTCCTCCGGCAGGCCGAGCAGGAAGCAGCGGTAGCGCGCGAGCTCGACGCGGGCCCGTTCCTCCGCCGTGAACTGTGTGCGCCCTTCGGACAGCACCTTCTGCGCCAGCAGGAAGATCGGGATCAGTCCGGCGGGCATCTGGTCGACCTGCGGAATCGGGATGCCGTAGACCGTGATGTCCCAATTGTCGGCCCGGCGCATCACGTTGGCGCGCACCATCGAGTGCATCAGCCGCACCATCGCGGCCGCCTTGAAGCCCGGGCCGAAACGGCCGAGCGCGCCCGGAAGCACCGATGTGGCGAAAAAGGTCGCGGTTTCCTTGACGCGCCGCGCCGACGAGTTGCTCGACAAGGCGTTGGTGATCGCCATCGGCAGCGCCGCGTATTTGTTCATGAAGGTCGCGAGAAATGCGCCGCGGATCAGGAACGGGCTGAGATTGGCAGCTCCGTTGCGATCGATGCGCGCGCCTTCCTCGACCAGCTTCATGTCGAGCCAGGCCGGCGTTCGCTCCATGTCGTGGATCAGGGCGATAAGTTCGCGCGGCGCGTCGGCCACCGTCTCGACTCCGGCGTCGCACGCCTGCACCAGCATGCCGACCAGCCGGCGGAAGCCGTATTCGCGCATCAGCGCCGCGTAGGCATCGGCCGCCGGATCGCCCATCATGCTGTAGCTGCGGATGAACGCGATGCGGTCGGCATCGGCTAGCAACGCCGCGCGGGCCGCGGCGAATTTGCCGGGAAGGACGCTGGTCGCGCCGACATCACCGGCAAATCGCTCCGGGACGATCGAGAAATCGACCTTGCCGTAGATCTCGGGGATTCGCTCCTTTTGTGCCGCGACCTTGCTGCGCAGCCTGTCCAGCGTTTCGGTCTGCATCCGTCCGCCTCCCTATCATTCGTTGCTTGGCCATAATTTATATCAAGCGATATGAAATGCAAATAAATAATGTCGTGTGATATGATTTGGCGATGAGCGCGAAAAACAGTCCCCTCCCGCCGCCGACGCGGTCGGCCACCACCGGTTACAAGAAGGGTGACGAAACCCGGATCCGCATCCTCAACGCCGCGCTGTCAGCGTTCGGCAACAGCGGCTTCGCCCGCGTGACGACGCGGCAGATCGCCGAGGAGGCAGGCATCAACCTGCCCGCGCTCACCTATTATTTCGGCAACAAGGAAGGCCTGTATCTCGCCTGTGCGCACGAAATCCTGGCGCGCTATCGCGAGGCCATGGAAGCCGTCAGCCAGACCGCCGCCGCCTCGTTGCAGGCGCCGCCCGATCCGAACCGCGCCCGCGCGCAGTTGAAGCTGCTGCTTTCTGCGCTGGCGCGGTTTCTCCTGACCTCGGCGAGCGCCCAGAACCGCCTGTTCGTTCAACGCGAACTGGCGGACCCTGGCCGGGCATTCGAGGTTCTCTACGCCGGGCTGTGGCGGCCCGGAATCGAACTCGTCGCCCTGCTGATCATCGCCGCCTCACGCGCGCAATTGACGATCGCGCAGGCGCGCGTTCGCGCCGTGCTGATGATCGCGGGCCTGACCGGCTTCCAGTCCGGCGCGCCGATCATCTCGCGGACGATGGGGCAGGCGGCCTCGCTGACAATGGTGATCGAAGCGCTCGAAGCGCAGGTCGACGCGCTGGCGAACTGATCGCAAGCGAGCGGCCGACGCGATTTGCCGGTTACGCCGGCACGATCACCTTGCCGATCGGCCACAGCGCGATGCCGGCGAGCTTGAGATGCGCCCATGCGAAGGGGATGCCGATGATCGTCACCGCCAGCAGGATCGCGGTGATCAGATGGCCGATCGCGAGCCACCAGCCGGCCAGGATGAACCAGATCAGGTTGCCGATCAGCCCGAGCGGCCCGGTTCCGATATCGGACATGCCGGTGACCTCGTCGCGGCGGACCGCGCGCGAGCCGAATGGCAGCAGCGTGTAGACCGCAATGTTGAAGGCAGCGCGCGCCCAGGGCAGCCCGATGATGGTGATCGCCATGATGACAGCGGCGATCAGCCAACCGAACGCCATCCACGCGCCGCCGATCAGGATCCAGAGGATATTCAGGAGGATAGAGACAGGCTGCATGGCTGAACCCTTCGCGCCGCGTAACACCAGCCCCAATATAGGCCGGCAGCCGGCACTCCGGTAGGGTGCTGCACCGATCGCGCGACGGCCGCATGGGAACGGGAGGACGACAATGAGAAAAACATTTGGGATGAAAAGATTAGGAGTGGCGATTTCGGTGGCGCTGGCATTGTCGGCATCGGCCGCACGTGGCGAGGATGCTGTGCGCTTTGCCCCGCTCAAGGCCGAGGAGCTGTCGCCGGCGCAAAAGGCCTGGGCCGACATGATCAGCGCGCCGCCGCGCAATGCCAAATTCACCGCGCCGCCCTACCGCGCCTATATCCGCAATCCCGATCTGGCGCCGAAGCTGTCGAACCTGTCGGAATATCTGCGCTGGAACACCTCGCTGCCGGCGCGGCTCAGCGAGATGGCGATCCTGATCACGGCGCGGCACTGGAGTGCGCAATATGAATGGTCGGCGCATTATCCGCTGGCGATGAAGGGCGGGCTCGATCCGAAGGTTGCCGATGCCATCGCCAAGGGCACGCGGCCCGAGGCCATGAAGGACGACGAGGCCGCGCTCTACGATCTCGGGATCGCGCTCTATCGCGACCGGAAGGTCAGCGACGCCGTCTACAAGGCCGCGCTGGAGAAATTCGGCGAGCGCGGCATGATGGATATCATCGGCATCATGGGCTACTACGACCTGGTCTCGATGACGCTGATCACGATGCAGGCCGGCTCGGCCAATGACAGCGTGCCGCCGCTACCGGTGCTGGAGAAGTAGCGCCGTAAGATTGTCGAGCTCTCGCCGCGTTGGAGCCGTGCTCCCTCTCCCCGCATCCGCCTTCGCCCGAAGGCGAGCTTCGGCGGACAAGAGCGCGGGGCGAGGTGAAGAGGCCCTTGCCTACCGCCTGAAACCGCTGGCGCGGGAATAGCTCTGGCGGCCCTCCTGGGCCGGGCGCGCGGACATGCTGGCGCGTGCCTCGCTGGCGACAGGGGTGGCTGGCTTCAGATCCTCGAGGAAGATCGGCTTGGCGAAATAATAGCCCTGGGCATAGCGGATCTTGGTCGCCGCCTGCAGGTAGGCGAGTTCCTCGTAGGATTCGATGCCCTCGGCGATCACGGTCATGCCGAGCGCCTCGCTCAGCGATTCGATCGCGCGCAGGATGCCCTGGCTGCGCGGCCGCTTGTGGATGTCGGTGATGAAGGAGCGGTCGATTTTGATCTCGTCGGCGGTGATATCGGCGAGCGCCGACAGCGACGAATAGCCGATGCCGAAATCGTCGATCGAGATGC
>BFBZ01000021.1_pt53 | contig 39056 bp, 36 predicted proteins | sample 1888401 | NCBI WGS metagenome assembly BFBZ01 (sample SAMD00112614, study PRJDB3348) | symbiont metagenome | host: Chara braunii | reverse complement strand
AGCTCGACATCTGGAAGATCGCCGATCCCGTGGTGCGCGAATGGATCGAGCGCAATCTCGGCCCCATCGGCCGCATCGAGGGCGCCGTCACCGGCATCGGCGAGCTCGCCCGGCTGACCGCGACCTTGCCGGTGCTCGCCGCCCGCGCCGCCGCCGTGCTCGAGCACATGGAAACCATGACCCGCGACGGYCTGCGCCTGTCGCCCGAGACCATCGCCGCGATGGGCCGCACCGAAGGCAAGAAGAGCCGCTGGCGCGCCATCGCGCTGTGGGTCATCGCGCTGACCTTCATCGGTATCCTGTTCGCGGTGCTCCGGCTGTGACGCCCTGAGAGCCYAGCTCTCACCGCGAGCACGGCGCAGCTCTGCCCCTCACCCCGACCCTCTCCCCGCAAGAACGGGGAGAGGGAGCAGACCGCCTGCTCGGCCACAGCTCATCTCAGCTTCTCGAAATATGATTGCACTGCCTGCAAGTTTTGCTAGCATTGCTCTCATAACAACAATGCTGGGGAGGCGGTCATGGCCAGCCTGACCATCCGCAAGCTCGACGAGACGCTCAAGACCTATCTGCGGCTGCGCTCGGCGCAGAATGGCCGCTCCGTCGAGGAGGAAGTCCGGGTCATCCTGCGCGGGCTGATCGAGCCGGCAGRCCCGTCCGAACCGCCGTCGGCGCCGCCCACGCCGGCCCCCCCGCCCGAGCCGATGGTGCCGCAGCCCGGCGTCGCACGCGRGGCCCGCGTCACCCTGATCATCGGCGGCGGCATCGCCGCGTACAAGTCGCTCGACCTGATCCGGCGGCTGAAGGAGCGCCACATCCAGGTCCGCTGCGTGCTGACCAAGGCGGCGACGCAATTCGTCACCGAGCTGGCCGCATCAGCGCTGTCGGGCGAGCGCGTTTTCACCGACCTGTTCGACGCACGCAGCGAGTTCGATGTCGGCCACATCCGGCTGGCGCGCGACTGCGACCTGATCGTGGTGGCGCCCGCGACCGCCGACCTGATGGCCAAGATGGCGCAGGGCTTGGCCTCCGACCTTGCGAGCGCCGTGCTGCTCGCGGCAASCCGGCCGATCCTGCTGGCGCCGGCGATGAACCCGATGATGTGGAGCAACCCGGCAACSCGCCGCAACGCCGCCACGCTGCAGCGCGACGGCATCCAGATGATCGGGCCGAATGCCGGGGAGATGGCGGAGAAGGGCGAGGCTGGCGTCGGCCGCATGGCCGAGCCGACCGAGATCGCCGACGCCGTGGTGGCGATGCTGAAGCCGCCGACGCCGCGCCCGCTGGCCGGCCGCCGGGTGCTGATCACGGCCGGGCCGACCCATGAGGCGATCGACCCGGTGCGCTACATCGCCAACCGTTCCTCCGGCAAGCAAGGCTTCGCGATCGCCGCGGCCGCCCAGGCGGCCGGCGCCGACGTGCGGCTGATCGCCGGTCCGGTCGAGCTGAGCGATCCCAAGGGGGTCCGGGTCACGCATGTCGAGTCGGCGCGGCAGATGCTCGACGCGGTCGAGGCCGAGCTGCCCGCCGATGTCGCGATCTTCGCCGCGGCGGTCGCCGACTGGCGCGTCGCCAATGAGGGCGRCCAGAAGCTGAAGAAGACCGACACGGCGATCCCGCCGCTCACGCTGGTCGAGAACCCGGACATCCTCGCGACCATCTCCAAKCTGAAGGAGAGGCGGCCGGGGCTGGTGATCGGCTTCGCCGCAGAGACCGAGCATCTGATCGACAACGCCAAGGCCAAATTCGCGCGCAAGGGCTGCGACTGGATCGTCGCYAACGACGTCTCGCCCGCGACCGGGGTGATGGGCGGCGACCGCAACACCGTGCATCTCTTGACGAAGGATACCGAGGGCGTCCATGTCGCGTCCTGGCCGATCATGACCAAGGACGAGGTCGCGACCGCTCTGGTCGCCGAGATCGCCCGAACGATAGGACCCGCCGCGTGACCGAGACGATTGCGATCGACGTTCAGATCCTGCCGCATGGCGAGGGCCTGCCGCTGCCGGCCTATCAGACCGCGCATGCCGCCGGCATGGATCTGCTCGCCGCGGTTGCCGCCGATGCGCCGCTGGTGCTCGACCCCGGCAGTCACGCGATGGTTCCGACCGGCTTGTCGCTCGCGCTGCCGGACGGCTACGAGGCGCAGGTGCGGCCCCGCTCCGGCCTGGCGGCGCGGCACGGCGTCACCGTGCTGAATGCACCCGGCACGGTCGACGCGGACTATCGCGGCGAGATCTGCGTGCTCTTGATCAATCACGGCAAGGAACCGTTTACGATCCGCCGCGGCGAACGCATCGCGCAGATGGTGATCGCAACGGTGGCGCGCGCCGCGCTTTCGATCACCACGACATTGTCGGCGACGGCGCGCGGCAGCGGAGGCTTCGGTTCGACGGGCCGTTGAAACACGGACCGCCACCATTTSGACTCGAAAGCGCCGATCGATAGACGCATTTTCCTCACACGCAACCACCGTTCACGGTCTGGACTCTTACCGCTGGAGTCCCGAAGCGGGTATTGTTGATTGATTCGTGAAACGGCGCGGTCGACGCGATCGGCGCCGCGCGGAACTTCGTGCGGTTTGGGGCAAAAATGTCGGGCGTGATCGTGGTGATGCGTCAGACGCTGCTGTCGTGCACGTCACTCGCGCGCAAGGGCCTGTTGGGGCTCGCAGCGACCGCGCTTGCTCCGGCGACACCGGGTTTTGCAGGCAATGGCGTGCCGGCGGATGCAGTCACGACGCTGTTCGAATTGAGCCGTCAGGACGTCGCCGAGGTGACGGCGATGCTGGCGCTGCTCGGCTTCTCGGTGGTCGCAGCCGTGGCGCTGGTGCGCACGCGGCTGGCAGCCGCACGCAAGGAAGCGCGGCTGCGCGCCGATGTCGCCGCACTGCAGCTGCAAGCCGATCGCTACCGCGCGCTGCTGTTTGCCGAGCCGCAGATCCTGATCGCCTGGCCGGCCGGCGGCCATCGCCCGCAGATCTCCGGCGACACCGCGATGCTGGTGCCGCAGGATCAGCCGCAACGCATCCTCGCCTTYGGCAGCTGGCTGCCGCCGGAGCCGGCGCTGCAGCTCGATCGYGCGGTCGATGCGCTGCGCGAGGCCGGCGAAGGTTTCCTGCTGCATCTCACCAGCTCGCATGGCCATGCCATCGARGCGATGGGCCGGGCCATTGGCGGCCAGGCCATCGTRCGCATCCGCGAATTRTCGGGCCTGCGCCGCGAGCTCGCCGAGACCCAGCTGAGGTTCAAGGCGCTCGGCGAGGAGACCGAGTCGCTGCGCGCGCTCGCCGCTGCCCTGCCCTGGCCRGTCTGGGCGMGACAGGCCAATGGCGCGCTCACTTATGTCAACCCCGCCTATGCGCGCGCCGCCGACGCCCGTGACGTCCCCGACGCGATCAGCCGCAATCTCGAACTGCTCGATTCCGCCGACCGCACCGACCTGCAGCGCGCGCTTGGCGCCGCCGGCCGCTTCGAGGGCCGGCTGCCGATCGTGACCGGCGGCGAGCGCCGCATGCACGATGTGCACGCCTTCACGCTGAGTAATGGCAGCGCCGGCGTCGCCATCGATGCCAGCGAGGCTGCAGCGCTGCGCACCGCCCTGGTGCGCATGGCCGAGGCGCATCGCCGCACGCTCGACCAGCTGTCATCCGGCGTCGCCGTGTTCGACGGCCAACGCCGGCTCTCSTTCTACAATGACTCCTATCGCCGCCTGTGGGAYCTCGATTCCGCCTTCCTCGACAGCCARCCGGACGATTCCTCGGTGCTCGACCGCCTGCGCGCCGCACGCAAATTGCCCGAGCAGGCTGACTTCCGCGCCTGGAAGGCCAAGCTGCACGAGGCCTATCGCGCCGTCGAGGCCGCCAAGGACACCTGGTTCCTGCCAGATGGCCGCGCGCTCTCCGTCGTCACCACGCCCAATCCGGAAGGCGGGGTGACCTATCTGTTCGACGACGTCACCGAGAGCTTCGCGCTCGCCCGCCGCTTCGATGGACTGATCCGGGTCCAGCGCGAGACGCTCGACAGCCTGGCCGAAGGCGTCGCGGTGTTCGGCTCCAACGGCCGCGTCGAGCTGTTCAATCCCGCTTTCGCCAAGATGTGGCGGCTGTCGCCGGATCAGCTGCGCGAGCATCCGCATATCGACACCGTCGAGTCGTGGTGCCGCTCGCTGTACGACGACGCCGTTGCCTGGCGCACCATTCGYGAGGCCATCACCTCGATCGAGAACCGTCTCGACATCGCGCTGAAACTCGAGCGCAAGGACGGCAGCGTCCTCGATTGCATGAGCCGCCCCTTGCCCGACGGCGCGACCATGCTGACCTTCCAGGACATCACCGACACTGAGAATGTCGAGCGCGCGCTGCGCGAGAGCAACGAGGCGCTGGAAGCCGCCGGYCAGATGAAGATCGACTTCGTCCACCACGTCTCGTACGAGCTGCGCGCGCCGCTGACCACCATCATCGGCTTCGCGCATTTCCTGTCCGACCCATCGACCGGGCCGCTGACGCCAAAGCAGGCCGAATATCTCGACTACGTCACCAAATCGACCAACGCGCTGCTGGCCCTCACCAACAACATTCTCGACCTCGCCACCATCGACGCCGGCGCGATGAAGCTCGAGCTCGGGCCGGTCGACGCCGCCAAGGCGATCGAGGCTGCGGCGGAAGGCGTGCAGGACCGGCTGGCCACCGACCGCATCCGCCTCAAGGTCCAGGTCGATCCGAATGTCGGCACCTTCGTCGGCGACGAGCGCCGCGTCGTGCAGGTGCTCTATAATCTGCTTGCCAATGCGGTGGGCTTCTCGCCGCAGGATTCGACCGTCCTGGTCAGCGCCCGCCGAACCGACCACAGCGTCGCGTTCTCGGTCACCGATTCCGGACCCGGCATTCCGCCCGATCTCAAGGACCAGATGTTCGACTGGTTCGTCAGCCGCTCGCAGGGCTCGCGCCATCGCGGCGCCGGACTCGGCCTGTCGCTGGTGCGCTCCTTCGTCGAGCTGCATGGCGGCAAGGTGCGGATGGATTCGGTGGTGGGCAAGGGCACCACGGTCACCTGTGACTTCCCGACCGACCACATCGCGCAACGCAACGCCGCGGAATGACGGACCGACTGACATTCACCACCGCGCTGGCGGATGAGACCGCGACCGCCGCCTTGATGGCCGACCTCGCTTTGCTGATCGGCCCGGGCGTGCTTATCACGCTCACGGGCGATCTCGGTGCCGGCAAGACCGCCGCGGCACGGGCGATGATCCGCTACCTCGCCGATGATGCCGAGCTCGAAGTGCCGAGCCCGACCTTCACCTTGGCGCARAGCTACGAGCTGCCGAGCTTCGCGCTGGTGCATGCCGATCTCTACCGCATCAGCGATGCGTCGGAGCTGGAGGAGATCGGCCTGTCACCGCTGCCCGAAGCCACGGTGGTGCTGATCGAATGGCCGGAACGCGCCGGCGACGAGCTGCCGCATGATCGCATCGACATCGCGCTGCGCCACGATGCATCCCAGGGCGAKACCGCGCGCAGCGCCGAGATCACCGGTACYGGCAAGGCCGCCGCGATCGTCGCGCGTCTCAAGGTCCTGCGCGAATTCCTCACCGAGGCCGGYCACGCCAAATCCCGCCGTGAACGGATGGCCGGCGATGCCTCGACCCGGTCCTATGCGCGGCTCTATAAGGGCGAGCGCGTCTTCATCCTGATGAACTCGCCGAGGCGGCCCGATGGGCCGGCGATCTACAACGGCAAATCCTATAGCGGCGCCGTGCATCTCGCCGAGGACGTCCGCCCCTTYGTGGCCATTGCCGGCGCGCTGCGCGGCCGCGGCATCTCGGCGCCGAAGATCAACGACGCCGATCTCGACCATGGCTTTCTCATCACCGAGGATCTCGGGCGCGAGGGCGTGATCGAAGGCGATCCGCCGCGACCGATCGTGGAGTGCTACGAAGTGGCGACCGACCTGCTGGCCGCGCTGCATGCGCAGGACGTGCCATCGGTGCTGCCGCTGGCGCCGCAGGTCACCTACACCGTCCCGACCTTCGACGCCGACGCCATGCTGATCGAGATCGGCCTGATGCTCGAATGGTACCTGCCGGACCGCGGCGTCGCGCCGTCGCAGGTGCTGCGCGCCGAATTCCTGGAGCTCTGGCGCGACCTGCTCGACGCGCCGTTGGCGGCAAGGCCGACCTGGGTGATCCGCGACTATCACTCGCCGAACCTGCTGTGGCTGCCGGCCCGCGAGGGCATCGCCCGGGTCGGCGTGATCGACTTCCAGGACGCCGTGATGGGCCCGCCGGCCTATGACGTGGTGTCGCTGGCGCAGGACGCGCGCATCGACGTGCCGGCGGACATCGAGCAGGCACTGCGCACGCGCTACATCGCCGCGCGCCAGGCGGCRTCCACCGCGTTCGACGCGGAGGAATTCGCCGCGCACTACGCGATCATGTCCGCCCAGCGCAACACCCGCCTGCTCGGCACCTTCGCCCGCCTCAACCGCCGCGACGGCAAGCCGCAATACCTCAAGCACCAGCCCCGCATCTGGGACTATCTGCACCGCTCATTGTGCCATCCGGTCCTGGATCCGCTGCGCGACTGGTACGCGGCGAACGTGCCGCCGCCGGTGGGCGTGGCGTGAGCGCGACCGTTTTCTGAAGACTGACAATCAACGCTCACTGTCACCCTCCCCTGGAGGGGGAGAGTCGACGCACTCGCGGCAGCGAGGGCAGCGGGGCGGGGTGATCTCTCCACATCCGCCGTCGCCCTTGGCTTCACCCCAACCCCGCTCGCCCGCTTCGCGTGCGATCGCCCCTGTCTGGAGGGGGAGGGTGGCCGAGCCACACGCTTCCCGGCATCCCCCGTAGCTTTACCGGTTCTTAGCCGTCTCCCTTTACCCTGCCGCCGCGGTGTCCGGCTGCGCCGCGTGGATGGAGGTTGCGATGGCAGAGCGAATGAAGGGCGAGCGCGTCGTCTTCGAGCGCGGCATCCCGGCTTTCATGATGGGCATCGACGGCACYTGGCGGCGCAACTGCACCATCGAGGATGTCTCCGAGACCGGYGCCAAGCTGACCGTCGAGGGCTCCGTCGAGGGACTGCATCTGAAGGAATTCTTCCTGCTGCTGTCGTCGACCGGCCTCGCCTACCGGCGCTGCGAGCTGGCCTGGGTCAATGGCGACCAGATCGGCGTCACCTTCCTGAAACAGGGCAAGAAGAAGGCCAACAAGCGCGCGGCCGCCGAGGCCTGACGCGGACCGCTGCGGCATCTTGCGTCACGACGACGCGGCCGTCGTCGCAYATTCGTCATCCCCTCAGGCTATCGCAACCGACCGAGACGATAGATGAATTTGCGTGGTATGATTCGCGTCGACCACCTTTGATCGAGATGCTTCGAAGATGCCCGTCCAGCCGCACAAAGCCATGGTCCTCGCCGCCGGTCTTGGATTGCGCATGCGCCCGCTGACGGAGACTCAGCCCAAACCGCTGGTGCGCGTCGCGGGCCGTCCGCTGCTCGACCACGTGCTCGACCGCCTCGCCGAGGCCGGCGTCACCGAGGCCGTCGTCAACGTCCATTATCTCGCCGACCAGATCATCGCGCACACGGCGACGCGCACCGCGCCGCGCGTGATGATCTCCGACGAGCGCGACCAGGTGCTCGGCACCGGCGGCGGCGTGGTCAAGGCGCTGCCGCTGCTCGGCCATCAGCCGTTCTTTCACGTCAACTCCGACACGATGTGGATCGAGGGCGTGCGCCACAATCTGTCGCGCCTCGCCGACGCCTTCGATCCGGAGCTCATGGACATCATGCTGCTGATGGCCCCGACCGCGACCTCGATCGGCTATTCGGGCCTCGGCGACTACGCCATGCTTGCCGACGGCACCTTGCGCAAACGCCGGGAGCACCAGGTTGTCCCGTTCGTCTATGCCGGTGCCGCCATCATCTCCCCCGCAATCTTCGACGGCGCGCCGAAGGGCGAATTCTCGCTGACCAAGATGTTCGACAAGGCCAACGAGCAGGACCGCCTGTTCGGCCTGCGCCTCGAAGGCRTCTGGATGCATGTCGGCACGCCGGCCGCGGTCGCCGAAGCCGAAGAAGCGCTGATGGAGAGCGCGGCGTAGCCGGGCGAATCCGCCAGCTCACATTCGGCACCGCCCCGAAACGTGGCGACTATTCACGCCCAAGGAGTCTCCAGCACCGGGAGAAGGTCACGCACCTATCAACATCCATCCACACCCCGGGTATGACCTTCGAGCCACCGCTCCCTATATAGACGCCCTGAGCAACCGCGAATCGCAGGCCATGCGCGTCTTCACTGTTCCGATCTCGGCCCCGTTCCTGCGCAGCGTGATCGCGGCGCTGGTGGACGGCCGGCTGGTCGACGGTTTTGAGGCGCGTAGCGATCCTGCGCGGCTCGCGACTGCGACCCTGTATCTGCCGACGCGCCGCTCGCTCCGTGTCGCGCGCGAAATGTTCCTGGACGAGCTGAAGACCGACGCCGCGGTGCTGCCGCGCCTCGTCGCGCTCGGCGACATCGACGAGGACGAGCTGGCCTTCGCCGAGGATCGCGACGCATTCCTCGGCCCGGCGCCGCTGGAGATCCCGGAGCGGCTCGACGATCTGCAGCGGCGGCTCACTCTGGCGCGGCTGGTGGCGGCCTGGGCCAAGACGCCGGTGTCGGCGCCGCTGGTGATCGGCGGCCCCGCCTCGACCTTGGCGCTGGCCGGCGACCTCGCGCGGCTGATCGACGACATGGTGACGCGCGGCGTGTCGTGGGAGGCGCTGGACGCGCTGGTGCCGGACCAGCTCGACAAATACTGGCAATATTCGCTGGAGTTCCTGCGCATCGCGCGCACGGCRTGGCCGGCCTATCTGCAGGAGATCGAGCGCATCGAGCCGGCGGCGCGGCGCGACCTGCTGATYGCSGCCGAAGCCGCGCGGCTSTCGGCGCATCCCGATGGACCCGTCATTGCCGCGGGCTCGACCGGCTCGATGCCGGCGACGGCAAAATTCCTGCTGGCGGTGGCGAAGCTGCCGCACGGTGCCGTGGTGCTGCCCGGGCTCGACACCGATCTCGATGAARCCGCATGGAATTCGATCGGCGGCGCCAAGGATCGCGCCGGCCGCGTRATCACGCCGCCCGCMGTCAACCATCCGCAATATGCGATGCACCTGCTGCTCAAGCGCTTCGGCCTGGAGCGGCGCGACGTGATCCGGCTCGCGCATCCCGGCCGCGGCGGCCGCGAGGTGCTGATCTCCGAAGCGATGCGRCCGTCGGAAGCGACCGCSGTCTGGCACGAGCGGCTGCGCCAGCTCGACGTCGCCGCCAACATCGCCGAGGCAATGGACAATCTCGCTGTCGTCGCCGCGCCCAATCCGGAGATGGAGGCCCTGGCGATTGCCATCGCCATGCGCGAGGCCCGCCATCTCGGCAAATCGGCCGCGCTGGTGACGCCGGACCGCRCGCTGGCGCGCCGCGTGATGGCAGCGCTGACGCGCTGGCACCTGACCTTCGACGATTCYGGYGGYGAYGCGCTGTTGGAAACGCCGGCCGGCATCTTYGCGCGCCTCGCTGCCGAGGCTGCCGCGCGCRGCCTGGAGCCGCCGACCYTGCTGGCGCTGCTCAAGCAYCCGCTGTGCCGCCTCGGCCGGGCCGCCAAGGGCTGGACAAGCGCGATCGAGACGCTCGAGCTCGCGATGCTTCGCGGSACGCGGCCGCAAGCCGGCACCAGCGGGCTCGCGCGCGACTTCGCCCGCTTCCGCGACGAGCAYRCCAGGCTGCATCAGGGCGAAGCCTCATCGCTGCACCGGGCCGAGCCGCGCGCGCGGCTGAGCCCTGAGCAACTCGACCGCGCCGGCGCGCTGATCGCGCAATTGCAGACCGCGCTGGCGCCGCTGGAAAATCTTGCCTCGCCGCGCCCGCAGGATTTCGCCGAGCTCGCGGCGCGGCATCGCGAGGTGCTGATCGCGCTGTCGACCGATGATGTCGGTCTCAGCACCGCCTTCACCGACCGCGACGGCGCGGCGCTGGCGCGCTGCTTCGACGATCTCCTCGCCTCAGGCGAGCGCTGCGGCCTGATGGCGCCGCTGTCAGACTATCCGGACCTGTTCCACACCGCCTTCTCCGATCGCGCGGTGCGCCGCCCCGAGCGCCATGGCGCGCAGCTGCAGATCTACGGCCCGCTCGAAGCGCGGCTGATGCAGGCCGATCGCATGATCATCGGCGGTCTCATCGAGGGCGTGTGGCCGCCGGCGCCGCGCATCGATCCCTGGCTCAGCCGYCCGATGCGGCATCAGCTCGGCCTTGATCTGCCCGAGCGCCGCATCGGCCTGTCGGCGCATGACTTCGCGCAGCTGCTGGGCGCCCCCGAGGTCATCTTGACCCACGCGGCGAAATCCGGCGGCGCGCCGGCKGTSGCSTCRCGCTTCCTGCAYCGGCTSSAAGCMGTCGCYGGSRCSGAYCRMTGGAAGGCSGCKRCCGCMCGTGGCGAGACCTACGTCCGCTWTGCCGAGGTGCTCGACMAGCCCCCCGAGGTGAAGCCGGTCGAACAGCCRGCGCCGARGCCGCCGCTGGCGGCGCGTCCGCTGCGCATGTCSGTSACCGCSATCGAGGACTGGCTGCGCGATCCCTACACCATCTTCGCGCGCTACATCCTCAAGCTTGATCCGCTCGAYCCGGTCGACATGCCGCTGTCGGCGGCGGATCGCGGCTCGGCGATCCACGAGGCGATCGGCGAGTTCACGCAAACCTATGCCGATGCGYTGCCGCCGGATCCMGCGCSTGTGCTGCGGCAGATCGGCGAGAAGCACTTTGYGCCGCTGATGGAGCGCCCCGAGGCGCGGGCGCTGTGGTGGCCGCGCTTCCAGCGCATCGCGGGCTGGTTCGCGGCCTGGGAGAGCGCACGCCGCGAGCAGATCGGCGCCATCACTGCGGAGATCCGCGGCGAGATCGGCATTCCCTTGAGTCCTGACCGGACCTTCATCCTGTCRGCGCGCGCCGACCGCATCGAGCGCCGCGCCGAAGGCACCTACGCCATTCTCGACTACAAGACCGGCCAGCCGCCGACGGCCAAGCAGGTGCGCATGGGCCTGTCGCCGCAGCTCACCTTGGAAGCGGCGATCCTGCGCGAAGGTGGGTTCGACGGCATCCCCGCCGGCAGCCTGATCAGCCAGCTCGTCTATATCMGGYTGTCCGGCAACAACCCGCCGGGCGAGGAGCGCATTCTSGAATTGAAGATCAACAAGAGCGACCCGCCGCAGCATCCGGACCAGGCCGCGCAGGAGGCGCGCGCCAAGCTCGAAGCGCTGATCCGCAGCTTCGAGGACATCAATCARGGCTACACCTCACTGAACCTGTCGATGTGGGCCAACCGCTACGGCGCCTATGACGACCTCGCCCGCATCAAGGAATGGTCGGCGGCCGGTGGTCTGGGAGTRGAGGAATGGTGAAGGCGCCGCGTCCGATCCCGCAGGCCGTGCGCGACGCGCAGACGCGCGCGTCGAACCCGGCCGCGTCGGCCTTCGTCTCGGCCAATGCCGGCTCGGGCAAGACGCATGTGCTGGTGCAGCGGGTGATCCGGCTGCTGCTCGACGGCGTGCCGCCGGAGAAGATTCTCTGCATCACCTTCACCAAGGCCGCCGCGGCCAACATGGCCGAGCGCGTGTTCTCGACGCTCGGTCATTGGGTGACGCTCGACGATGAGGCGCTCGACAGCGCGATCAAATCCACCGGCATTCCCACGCCCGACAAGAAGCTGCGCGCCTCGGCGCGCAAGCTGTTTGCGAGCGCGCTGGAGACGCCGGGCGGGCTGAAGGTGCAGACCATCCACGCGCTATGCACCCGGCTGCTGCAGCAATTCCCGTTCGAGGCCAATGTGCCGGCGCGGTTCTCGGTGCTCGACGAGCGCGACCAGACCGAGATGATGGAGCGCGCCAATCTCAAGGTGCTGCTGGACGCGGCGCGCACGCCGGACAGCGCGGTCGGCCGCGCGCTGCAGGTCGCGATGGCCAACGCGGCCGATTCGACCTTCAAGGAGGTGGTGCGCGAGGCCTGTCTCAGCCGTGAYCATTTCATRGCCTGGACSGACGGCGCGGGTCGCGTCGAGGTYGCCGCRCAGCAGCTYGGGCAGGTGCTCGGCATCGCGCCGGACGAGACGCTGGRRGCAATCGAGCAGGACATTCTCGATGGTCCCAACCTGCCGCGCGCGGACTGGACCGAGATCGCCGCCCGGCTCGATGGTGGCGCCAAGACGGACCAGAAGCAGGCCGACCAGCTCCGCGCCGCGCTGGCGTTCTCGGGCAGCGATCARGTCGACGAATATCTCCGCGTGTTCCTCACCGAGGACAAGGAGCCGCGCAAATCGCTGCTGACCAAGAAATTCGCCGACAGCAATCCCGGGCTTGCTGGCYTGTTCGAGTCGGAGGCGCGCCGGCTCGACCGCCTGATYGAGAAGCGCCGCGCCGCGGTCGTGCGCGACCGCACCGAGGCGCTGCTGCAAATCGCGACCGCGGCCGCCGCGAACTATCGCCGCGAGAAAGAGGAGCGCGGGCTGCTCGACTATGACGACCTGATCGACAAGACGCTGGTCATGCTCAACCGCGTCTCYGCCGGCTGGGTGCACTACAAACTCGACCGTGGCGTCGATCACGTGYTGATCGACGAGGCACAGGATACGAGYCCCAGGCAATGGGACATCGTCGCYCACATCATCGAGGAGTTCACCGCCGGCGCCGGCGCGCGCGAGGGCCTGACGCGCACGATCTTCGCGGTCGGCGACGAGAAGCAGTCGATCTTCTCGTTCCAGGGCGCGGATCCGCATGAATTCGATGCCCGCAGGCGGCAGCTGCAGAAGCGCTTCACCGAYGCCGGCCTGCTGTTCGATCCGGTGTCCTTCACCTATTCGTTCCGCTCCGGCYCGACCGTGCTGCACGCGGTCGACCACGTGTTCCGCGAGCGCGAGGTCTACAGCAGCATCCATTCGCCCGATATTGGCTATCCCGTCCACAACTCGCTGACCGATGCCGGGCCAAGCCTGRTCGAGCTGTGGAGCCTGTGCGAGCGCGACGACCGCAAGGAGATCGAGGGCTGGCGCGCGCCGTTCGACGGCGTCTCGGTGACGAGTCCCGAGGTGAAGCTGGCGCGGCGCATYCAGGCMGAGATCAAGCGGCTGATCCGCGCGGGCACCATGACCGGCCATGACGGAGCGAGGCGGCGGCTGAGCTATGGCGACATGCTGATCCTGGTGCGCCGGCGCGGCACCGCATTCGATGCCGTGATCCAGGCGTTGAAGCATGCCGGCATTCCCGTCGCGGGCGCCGACCGGCTGAAGCTGACCGAGCAYATCGCGATCATCGATTTGATGAACCTCGCCGACGCGCTGCTGCTGCCGCAGGAYGACCTCGCACTGGCCATCGCGCTGAAGAGCCCGCTATTCGGGCTCGACGATGACGACCTGTTCAAGCTGGCGTGGCAGCGTCGCGGCTCTTTGCGCGACGCGCTGACGGCGCAGGCGGCCGATGACCCGCKGCTGCAGGCGGTGCTGCGCCGGCTGCAGCAATGCGAGCGCCGCGCCGCCGAGGATACGCCGTTCGCCTTCTACGCCTGGYTGCTCGGCGGCGATGGCGGCCGGCGCCGCATCCTGGCGCGGCTCGGCCATGAGGCCAATGACGCGCTCGACGAATTCCTCGAACTGGCGCTGTCCTACGAGCGCAAGGCGCCGGCCTCGCTGCAGGGCTTTGTCGCCTGGCTGCGCGCCGCCGATACCGAGGTGAAGCGCGACATGGAGATCTCGCGCGACGAGATCCGGGTGATGACCGTGCACGGCGCCAAGGGCCTCGAAGCGTCGGTGGTGTTCCTGGTCGACACGACGTCGTCGCCGGCGGATTCGCAGCGGCTGCGGCTGATTCATGTGCCGCAYGGCGACCAGGAGATCGTGGTCTGGGCCGGGCGCAAGTCGGATGATCCGCAGCCTGTCGCMACGGCGCGCGCGGCGATGCTCAAGGAGACCGAGGATGAGTATCGCCGGCTGCTGTATGTCGCGATGACGCGCGCCGCGGATCGGCTGGTCATCGGCGGCTGCATGCCCGGCAACATGACCAACGTCCGCGGCGGCAGCTGGTACGACCTGATGGCGCGCGGACTGGACGCGGCGGGCCTCCAGGTCGAGGTGATCGAGACCGAGGACGGGCCGATCAAGCGCTACGCGCGGGCGGAGGATATCGCGGAGACCGCCAAGGATGAGGCGCGACGYATGGTGGAGATGCCCGTGGAGCTGCCGGCGTGGCTGCGYACGGTCGCCGCCGAGACGCCCGGCGAGGTCGCCGTGCTCAGGCCRTCCGATCCCTCCGCCGACGAACGGCCGGTACGCTCCGGCGAATCGCTAGCGGCGCGCAGCCTCGCGATGCAGCGCGGCACCTTGGTCCACCGCCTGCTGCAGTCCTTGCCGGAGATCCTGCCGGAGCGGCGACGCGACGCCGCCCTGCGCTACCTGCTGCGCAATGCCGCCGACTGGCCCGAGGAGCAGCGCACAGGGCTCGCCGAGCGCGTGCTTGCCGTGATCCARGACCCGCGTTTTGCCGCAGTGTTTGCGCCCGGCAGCCGGGCCGAAGTGTCGATCGTCGGCCGCCTCRCTTTGCCCGGACAACCGCGCGCGCTGGTGTCCGGSCAGATTGACCGTCTCGTCGTGACCGGCTCCGAAGTGCTGATCGTCGACTTCAAGACCAACCAGCAGCCGCCATCGGACCKYGCCGARGTRCCCCCGGCCTATRTCCGCCAGCTCGCGYTCTACCGGGCCGTGCTTGGCSAGCTGTATCCCMAGAGGGCCGTCCKGGCCGCCCTGCTCTGGACCGAAGCCCCTGAATTCATGGAGATTCCGGCCTCCGCGCTGGACGCCATGCTGCCATCCGATCCCGTCTGAGTGAGCGCGCTTGACCCGGCATCGCCCCATTCATACTTTCACCCCCACGCTGCGGCGGCGCCACATCAGCGCCGCTCCCTCCAACCGAACGAGGTAATCCCATGGCCGTTGGCAAGGTTTCCGACGCCGATTTCGAAAGCGAAGTGCTGCAGGCGGACGGCCCGGTCGTCGTCGATTTCTGGGCCGAATGGTGCGGCCCCTGCCGCATGATCGCCCCTGCCCTCGACGAGATTTCGAGCGCGATGGGCGACAAGGTCAAGATCGTGAAGCTGAACGTCGACGAGAGCCCCAAGACGGCCTCGAAATATGGCGTGATGTCGATCCCGACCCTGATGGTGTTCAAGGGCGGCGAGATGGCCTCCCGYCAGGTCGGCGCTGCGCCCAAGGCGAAGCTGCAGCAGTGGATCTCGTCCGCGGTCTGACGCGCCCGCAACATCATTTTTGTCGAACGGCCGGCGGAATCGCCGGCCGTTTGCGTTGAGAGGGGTGTTTTCAGCGATTTCCGGATGTCGCCATGCCCTCCCGCCTCAGCCGCTCCCCCTCTCGCAAATCCGGCCTCTTGGCGATGGAGGCGCGGTCGGTGGATGCGATCCCGCGCGGGCACGAGTGGCAGTATGAGCCGAAATGGGACGGCTTCCGCTGTCTTCTGGCGCGCCACGGGGCTGACGTGACGATGCAGTCCAAGGCGGGCGAAGATCTCGCACGCTACTTTCCCGAGGTGGCCGCCGCCGCGCGGGCACTGAAGGCCACGCGCTTCACGCTTGATGGCGAGCTGGTCGTGCCGCAGGCGAAGTCGTTCTCGTTCGACGCGCTGCTGCGGCGGATCCATCCGGCCGCGAGCCGCGTGAAGAAGCTATCGGTGGAGACGCCGGCGCTGTTCCTCGCCTTCGACTTGCTGGCGACGGCAAAGGATGCAGAGCTGATGGCCCGGCCGCTGCACGCAAGGCGGCTCGCGCTGGAGGCGTTCGCGAAGGCGAATTTCACGGATCATCCGACCTTCCGGCTGTCGCCGGCCACCACCCGCTTTGCGACCGCGCAGGACTGGTTGGCGCAGTCGGGCGGCGGCTCGGACGGCGTGATCGCCAAGCGCATCGACCTGCCCTACCAGGCCGGCAATCGCGACGGCATGCAGAAGATCAAGCGCCATCGCTCGGCCGATTGCGTCATCGGCGGCTTCCGCTACGCCACCAACAAGGGCGCCCAGGGCCGCAAGCTGGTCGGCTCGCTGCTGCTCGGGCTCTACGATGATGACGGCCTGCTGCATCACGTCGGCTTCACCTCCGCGCTCAAGAAGGAGGAGAAGCCCGCATTGACAGACAAATTAGAACCGCTGATTGCGCCGCCCGGCTTCACCGGCAATGCGCCGGGCGGGCCGAGCCGCTGGTCGACCGCGCGCTCGACAGAATGGTGCCCGCTCAAGCCGAAGCTGGTGATCGAGGTCTGCTACGACCATTTCTCCGGCGATCGCTTCCGCCACGGCACCTCGATCCTGCGCTGGCGTCCCGACAAATCGCCCAGGCAATGTACGTTCGAGCAGCTCAAGCAGACSATCGCCGATCCCTTGAAGCTGCTCGCGTGAGCTCAGCGGATCCAGCCGGTCGCGAGCGCCGACGCGAATTCGGTATCGCCATTGGCACGCGCCAGCGTAGCCATCGCGCGATGATCATAGGGCACGTGGCGGAAGCTGACGCTCCAGCCGGCCGGCGTGAGTTCGACGATCGCGTATCGCGCGTCGGGCGTGCCGGCCTGCACGACATGCGGATGCGGCACGTTGTAGGAATAGCCGGGGCTGCCGACGCTGCCGGGATTGACGATCAGCCGCCCGTCACGGAGGCGCACGGCGCGTGCARTGTGCGTGKGGCCACACAGGATCAACGACTGCGAAATGCCGGCGGCCAGTCGYTCGATGTCATCAAGCGACGCGCAGGTGATGGCGCCGTCCGGCGCCACGCTCTCGAGCCAGTAGACGTTGTCGTCCTCGGGCGTGGCGTGACACAGAAACACCTGCTCGCGATACACGGCGGTCGCCGGGATCGTGCGCAGCCAGTCAAGATGGCCGGCGTCGAGCTGCGGATAGGCCGGACGCTCCCAGCCGCCCATCTTCTCGAACGGCCGATCGATCAGCCAGCGATCGTGATTGCCRCGTACATGCACMGCGTCGAGCGCCATCAGCATGTCCATCGTGCGCCGCGCATCGAGCGGACCGCTCGCCATGTCGCCGAGGTCGACGATGTCCGTCACGCCTTGAKCACGGATATCCGCGAGCACGGCCTCCAGCGCGAGATGGTTGCCGTGGATATCGGCGATCGCGGCGAAGCGCATGTATCATTTCCCTCAGGTCGGCGGCGTGCCGTTGAGGTCGAGCACGTGGCCCGCCAGATAGAGCGACCCCGTGATCAGAATACGCGGCGGCACCTCATAGGCAAGCCGCGCGATGCCGGCGAGCGCTGACGCCACGCCATCGGCGATCTCGACGCGCATGCCGAGCGTGCGCGCCGCCGCGGCGAGATCGGCCGGCGCCATCGCCTTGCTCTCGTTCGGAATCGGCACGACGATGATATGGCGCGTCAGCCCGGCAAAATTGGCCAGGAAAGCCGCCGCATCCTTGTTGCCCATCATGCCGACGATCACGACGAGCTGCCKCGAGACGCGYTCTTCGAGATCGCCGAGCGCAGCGGCGACGACGCGACCGCCTTCGGCATTATGSCCGCCGTCGAGCCAGATCTCGGCCCCTTGCGGYCCSAGCGTGGTGAGGGCACCGCTCGACAGCCGCTGCATGCGCGCCGGCCATTCGGCGTTGACGATGCCGTCCTCGAATGCCTTGGTGGTGAGCCTGAACTGATCGATCGCGCGCAAGGTCGCGATGGCCAGCCCCGCATTGTCGAACTGGTGGCGACCGAACAATCTCGGCGCCGGCAGATCGAGCAGACCGCGATCATCCTGATAAACGAGCCGATTGCGCTCGACGCTCACATGCCAGCTCTCACCGGCTGCGAACAGCGGCGCGCGCTGCCGTTTGGCCTCGCGCTCAATCACGGCCATTGCATCCGACTCCTGCGCCGCCGAGATCACCGGACAGCCGCGCTTGATGATGGCGGCTTTTTCGGCGGCGATCAGTGCGCGCGTGTCGCCRAGGAATTCCATATGGTCCATGCTGATCGGCGTCAGCACGGAGSCCGCGACCTGATCGAYCACGTTGGTCGAATCGAGCCGGCCGCCAAGGCCGACTTCGAGCAGAACGACATCGGCAKGATGCTGCGCGAACAGCAGGAAGGCCGCGACGGTCTTGACCTCGAAGAAGGTGATCGGCGCGCCRGCATTGACCCGCTCGCATTCCAGCAGCGCGGAGATCARTTCGTCATCATCGACCAGGACGCCGCCGCCGACCTTGCCGAGCCGATAGCTCTCGTTGATACGCACCAGCCAGGGCGAGGTGAARACGTGGACGCGCAGGCCGGCGGCTTCGAGCATCGCGCGCAGATAGGCGACCGTCGAGCCCTTGCCATTGGTGCCGGCGACATGGATCACCGGCGGCAGCTTGCGCTCGGGATGGTCGAGCTGCGCGAGCAGCCGGTGCATGCGCTCAAGCCCGAGCGAGATCCTGCTCGGGTGCAGCGCGGAGAGCCGCGCGATCAGCTCGTCGAGCGAAGGGCGTGGCTGGGCGGCGAGATCGTTCACGCGGTCGGCGCAACCGYCGGCGCATCGGCCGCCTCGACCGTCTTGGCCGGCGGCGGCAGCTGCGGAGCCGGCTTGGGGTGTTCGACAGCCGGCGATTTGGTCAGCAGGCGGCAGAGCCGCGCCAGGGTCGGGCGCAGGTCATGACGATGCACGACCATGTCGACCATGCCGTGGTCGAGCAGATATTCAGCGCGCTGGAAGCCTTCAGGCAGCTTCTCGCGAATGGTCTGCTCGATGACGCGGGCGCCGGCGAAACCGATCAGCGCGCCGGGCTCGGCAATGTGGACGTCGCCGAGCATCGCGTAGGACGCGGTGACGCCGCCGGTGGTCGGGTTGGTCTGCACGACGATATAGGGCAGCTTGGCCTCGCGCAGCATCTGCACGGCCACGGTCGTGCGCGGCATCTGCATCAGCGACAGAATGCCCTCCTGCATGCGCGCCCCACCGGACGCCGCGAACACGATGAATGGCGATGTCTTCTCGACCGCGAGCTCGAGCCCGCGCACGATCGCTTCGCCGGCCGCCATGCCGAGCGAGCCGCCCATGAAGTCGAAATCCTGCACGGCGATGACAACGCCCATGCCTTCGAGCTTGCCGAACCCGACCTTGACGGCATCGTTCATGCCGGTCCGCGCCCGCGCATCCTTGATGCGGTCGGCGTAGCGGCGCTCGTCACGGAACTTCAGCGGATCGGGCGTCACTTCGGGCAACGCGACGTCGAACCAGGTTTCRTTGTCGAACATCGATTTCAGCCGGGCGGTTGCGCCCATRCGCATGTGATAGTTCGAACCGGGAATGACGAACTGGTTGGCCTCGACGTCCTTGTAGAACACGAGCTGTCCGGAATCCGGGCACTTGATCCAGAGGTTTTCCGGCGTCTCGCGGCGCAGGATGTTGCGGATCTTCGGCCGGACCACATTGGTAAGCCAGTTCATGAGAAGCTCCGTGTTGCGGTCGCCGGGATATATGGCGGGACAGCGGCGTCACGGCAAGCCGGCCGGGACGCCCCGTCATAGGGTGGTTGACGGACTATTCCGCGGCCTGTTKCGCGCCGCGCACGCCCTGGGCCAAGGCTGCAACCAGATCGGCGACGGCGCTCACGGTCTTCGGCGTCGCCCGGCCCTCGGCATCAAGGCTGGCGCGGAGCGCGTCGACCAAAGCGGTGCCCACCACGGCGCCATCGGCATTCGCCGCGATGGCGCGGGCGGTCTCCGGTGTGCGGATGCCGAAGCCGACGCAGACGGGCAGCGCCGTATGCCGCTTGATCCGCGCCACCGCGGCGCCCACGGCGGACGAATCCGCCGCCGCCGCGCCGGTGATGCCGGTGATCGAGACATAGTAGACGAAGCCGGAGGTGTTCGCGAGCACGGCCGGCAGACGCTTGTCATCGGTCGTRGGCGTTGCCAGCCGGATGAAGTTGAGCCCGGCCTTCAGCGCGGGAATGCACAGCTCGGTGTCTTCCTCCGGGGGCAGATCGACGATGATCAGGCCGTCGACGCCGGCCGCCTTGGCGTCGTCGAGGAACTTGTCGACGCCGTAAATATAGATCGGGTTGTAGTAGCCCATCAGCACGATCGGCGTCGCTGCGTCACCCTCACGGAAGCTGCGCACCAGTTGCAGCGTCTTCTTCAAGGTCATGCCGGCCTTGAGCGCGCGCAGGCCGGCGGCCTGGATCGACGGACCGTCGGCCATCGGATCGGTGAACGGCATGCCGATCTCGATGATGTCGGCGCCCGCCTGCGGCAGCGCCTTGACGATCGCGAGCGAGGTTTCAGGGTCGGGGTCGCCACCCATCACGAAGGTGACGAACGCCGAGCGGCCTTCCTTCTTCAACTGCGCGAAGCGCGCATCCATTCGGCTGGTCACGACTCTTTCGCCCTCTTTCGCAGGATCTCACCGACCTGCGGCACGTCCTTRTCGCCGCGGCCGCACAGATTGACGACCATCAGGTGGTCCTTCGGCTTCTTCGGCGCGAGCTCCATCACCTTGGCGATGGCATGCGCCGGTTCGAGCGCCGGGATGATGCCTTCCAGCCGCGACAGCAGCTGGAACGCCGCCAGCGCCTCGTCATCGGTGGCCGAGAGATAGGTCACGCGCTTGGCTTCGAACAGCCAGGAATGCTCAGGGCCGATGCCGGGATAATCGAGGCCGGCCGAGATCGAATGCGCCTCGGCGATCTGGCCGTCCTCGTCCATCAGCAGATAGGTGCGGTTGCCGTGCAGCACGCCGGGACGGCCGCCGGCGATCGACGCGGCATGCAGCTGCGTCAGGCCATGGCCTGCGGCTTCGACGCCGAAGATCTCGACGGAGGGATCGTCGAGGAAGGGATGAAACAGGCCCATCGCATTGGAGCCGCCGCCGATGCAGGCGACCAGRGARTCCGGCAGCCGGCCTTCGGCCTCCTGCATCTGCACCCGCGTCTCGTCGCCGATCACCGACTGGAAGTCGCGCACCATCATCGGATAAGGGTGCGGACCGGCGACCGTGCCGATGCAGTAGAACGTGTCGTGGACGTTGGTGACCCARTCGCGCAGCGCCTCGTTCATCGCGTCCTTCAGCGTGCGSGCACCCGACTGCACCGGCACCACCTTGGCGCCGAGCATCTCCATGCGGAGCACGTTGGGCTGCTGACGTTCGACGTCGACCGCGCCCATATAGACCACGCAATCCAGCCCGAAGCGGGCGCACAGCGTGGCGGTGGCGACGCCATGCTGGCCGGCACCCGTCTCCGCGATGATGCGCCGCTTGCCCATGCGGCGCGCCAGCATGATCTGGCCAAGCACGTTGTTGACCTTGTGCGAGCCGGTATGATTGAGCTCATCGCGCTTGAAATAGATCTTGGCGCCGCCGAGATGCTGGGTCAGACGTTCGGCGTAGTACAGCGGCGACGGACGGCCGACATAATGCGTCCGATAGCTGTTCATCTCGGCCTGGAACGCCGGATCGGCCTTGGCGTCGGCATAGGCCTTTTCCAGATCCAGGATCAGCGGCATCAGGGTTTCGGCCACGAAGCGGCCGCCGAAGATGCCGAAATGCCCGCGCTCGTCAGGACCGCTGCGGTAGGAATTTGGACGTGCTGTCGTCATTGAACGCTCAACTCTTCAGCGGCGCGCGCCGCGCGGATGAAATTCCGAATCATGTCGCAATCCTTCACGCCCGGCGCCCGCTCGACGCCGGATGATACGTCGACGCCGCCGGCGCGCGTGATCCGCACGGCCTCAGCGACGTTGTCGGCGCTCAGGCCACCGGAGACCATGAACGGGCGATCCAGCGCGAGSGCGTCGAGGACATGCCAGTCGAACGTGGCGCCCAGTCCGCCCGGACGGGTGGCATCCTTCGGTGCACGGGCATCGAACAGGATACGGTCGCAGACATCGGCGTAGCCGGCCAGCGGCACGAGATCTGCTGTCGTCGCGACAGCAATCGCCTTCATGACCGGCARGCCGAAGCGCTGCTTGAGATCGCGGATGCGCGCAACGCTCTCGCGACCATGCAGCTGCAGCAGATCCGGACGCAGGGTCTCGACGATGTTCTCRAAGGTCGCATCATCGGCATCRACCGTCAGCGCGACCTTCAGCGCGCGCCCTTTCGCCTGTTGTCCGAGCTCTCGCGCGGCCGTYAGGCCGACGTGACGRGGTGACGGCGGAAAGAACACGAAGCCGACCATCTCGGCCCCCGCGTCGAGCGCGGCACCGAGGGTCTCGGGCGTGGTCAGGCCGCAGATTTTGACGAGCAGGGACATCTRTGAAGAACGCGCGTCCGGACGGAAAAGATTACCTGGACCGACGGATTCCGATCGCCGTCCGGCCTCGGCCGCCTTCTACAACGCGGCGCCCTGCTTGTCTCGCCCATAAGGGGCGAAAAGCCGGGCCGGCGCGGCAGGAACCAGGGATTGTGACGGGCCCTGGTTGGCACGCACCGCGGCGCTCAGCTGCGCGACTTGGGCCCGTGCCGCTTCGGCATCGGCCAAGTGCCGGCGGGCGGCACGCCGCCATCGACGCTGGCCGATCCAGGTGGCGCAGCCACCGGCAATGACGCCCAGGATCGCAACGGCGATGATCAGGGCGAAGAGCGGAATCGAGACCGATAAAGCGGGGTCGACCGCGTTGAAGGGGTCGAACGAGACGGTAACGAAATGCCGGTTCGCGACGGCAAAGACGACGAACAACACCAGCAAGGGAACGACGATCACGACGGTGAGGAATCTTCGCATGCGTTCGCTCGTATCAATCAGGCTGGGTTCGCCGTGAAATCATCCGCAAACGACGCGCAGGTCGGCCGCGAGACGGGATCAATCGTCGGTGTCGGCTGCGCCGGCGGGATTGTCCCGGTTCAGCCGCTCGCGCATTTCCTTGCCCGTCTTGAAGAACGGGACGCTCTTCTGGTCCACGGGYACATGGGCGCCGGTGCGCGGGTTGCGCCCGGCGCGTGCGGGCCGATGCTTGACCGAGAAGGCACCGAAGCCGCGCAGCTCGACGCGATCACCACGCGCCAGCGCAGCCACGATCTCATCAAGGATCGCATTGACGATGTTCTCGACATCCCGCTGGTAGAGGTGCGGGTTGTGCTCGGCGATACGCTGAACAAGCTCGGATTTGATCATCGAGAAAATGTACCCGGGGAGACAGCTCCCATTTCCGTGAAAATATGCTGGACTGTCAAGACGCTAAATCATTCGCCGAGGCCGTGAATCGGGCGCGCGACCCGATCCCCGACCCTCCTCGCAGCACACGCAGGACGTGATCTTTGTGACCATGAAGGTCTTGGCGGGTTCAATTTCCCGCGGCCGGCGTCCACAATGCGAGCATGCCGTCAAGTCCCAGCCGGTCGACCGCCTGCACGACCCCGGCCTGCTCGATCTGATGCGCGATCCCGGACAGGCCGACGGCATTGAGCACCAGKGAGGTCGCGGTGCGCAGGAAGGTCAAGTCACCGAACCGCGGCACGAGCTTGTAGTCGCGCACCGGCAGATCCTTCTTGACGTTCTTGTTGGCCACGAGCCAGGCCACYGCCGTCTTCTCGTCGCCGAGYTCGTCGATCAGCTTGAGTTCGATCGCCTGCCGGCCGGTGAAGACGCGGCCGTCCGCCACCTTCTCGAGCAGCGCGTCATCCATCCCGCGGCGATCCTTCACGAGGCCGCGGAACCAGGCGTAGGAATCCTTGACCAGGGCGTCGAGCGCGGCGCGCGCTTCCGGGCTGGTCGGTTCATAGCCGTTCGGCGCCGCCTTCAGCGGCGAGGACTTCACCTCTTCGACCTTGACGCCGATCGTCTTCAACAATTCGCTGACATTCGGATATTGGAACAGCACGCCGATCGAGCCGACCAGCGAGCTCTGCTGCGCGACGATGTGGTCCGCGGCGATCGCGCCGATATAGCCGCCGGACGCGGCGAGYCCTTCGACGACCACGACCAGCGGCTTCTTCGCCTTCAGCCGCACCAGGGAATCGTAGAGCTGTTCGGAGCCGGCAGTGGTTCCGCCCGGCGAATTGATGTGAACGATCACGGCCTCGGCCGATGAGTTCTCCAGCCGCTCCAGCGCCTCGACGCGCTCGTGGTCGCTGCGGATCAGGCCTTCGATGTTGACGCGGGCGATCGAGCCTGACGTCGAGAGCGCGGTGCGGCCGCGCGGCGACATCGCAAGACCGATGGCGGAYAGCGCTGCGATCGCGATCAGCACCGCGACGACGCGCCAGAAGGTCAGTTTGCGGCGCAGCCTGCGGCGATCGACGATCACATCCGAATCAAGCGACATGGACAGCTCCTGGAAATCTGGGCGCGTTTTGCAGCCGCAGCCTGAATATCTCGTTATCCGATTACATCAATCACGGCGCATTTTGAAGAAAGGAAGGCCCGCCAAGAGACCGCCACAGGSCCGCCAAGACACGGCCAGCACATCGCCAGCCGGCGGAGAGAGCCGGAGGGGCRGATAAAAAAAGCCCCGGCCGAAGCCGGGGCTTTGATCTGATGACGGCGATCGAAGGCTTACTTCGCGTCGCGGTTCTTGAGCGCGGTGCCCAGGATGTCGCCCAGCGTGGCGCCCGAATCGGACGAGCCGTACTGCGCGATGGCTTCCTTCTCTTCCGCGACTTCCAGCGCCTTGATCGACACCTGGACCTTGCGGGCCTTCTTGTCGAACTGGATCACGCGGGCATCGACCTTCTCACCGACGGCGAACCGCTCGGAGCGCTGGTCATTGCGATCGCGCGCCAGCTCGGAGCGYTTGATGAAGGTCGAGAACTCGGTGCCGACGATCTTGACGTCGATGCCGCCGTCCTTGACGTCGAGCACTTCGCAGGTGACGACTGCACCCTTCTTGACATCGCCCGGCTCGGCGAAGGGATCGCCTTCGAGCTGCTTGATGCCGAGCGAGATGCGCTCCTTCTCCACATCGACGTCGAGCACCACGGCCTTGACCATGTCGCCCTTCTTGTAGTTGTCGATGACCTGCTCGCCCGGCAGCTTCCAGTCGAGATCCGACAGRTGGACCATGCCGTCGACGTCGCCTTCGAGACCCAGGAACAGGCCGAACTCGGTCTTGTTCTTGACCTCGCCCTCGACCACCGAACCCGTCGGGTGCTTCTCGACGAAGACCTCCCACGGATTGCGCATGGTCTGCTTGAGGCCGAGCGAGATGCGGCGCTTGACGCTATCGACCTCGAGCACCTGCACTTCGACCTCCTGCGAGGTCGASACGATCTTGCCGGGGTGCATGTTCTTCTTGGTCCACGACATCTCGGAAACGTGGATCAGGCCTTCGATGCCCGGCTCGAGCTCGACGAACGCGCCGTAGTCGGTGATGTTGGTGACACGGCCGTGGAAGCGGGCCTGCAGCGGGTACTTCGCCTCGATGCCCTGCCACGGATCGTCCAGCAGCTGCTTCATGCCCAGCGAGATGCGGTGCGTCTCGTGGTTGATCTTGATGATCTTGACCTTGACGGTCTGACCGATCGAAAGCACCTCGGTCGGGTGGTTGACACGGCGCCAGGCAATGTCGGTGACGTGCAGCAGGCCATCGATGCCGCCGAGGTCGACGAACGCACCGTAATCGGTGATGTTCTTGACGACGCCGTCGATCACCTGACCCTCTTCGAGGTTCTGCACCAGCTCCTGGCGCTGCTCGGCGCGGGTCTCTTCCAGCACGGTCCGGCGCGACACGACGATGTTGCCGCGGCGACGGTCCATCTTGAGGATCTGGAACGGCTGCGAATTGTTCATCAGCGGCGCGACGTCGCGGATCGGACGGATGTCGACCTGCGAGCGCGGCAGGAACGCCACGGCGCCGTCCAGGTCGACGGTGAAGCCGCCCTTGACCTGGTTGAAGATGACCCCGTTGACCTTCTCGTTGTTCTGGAACGCCTTCTCGAGCTTGCCCCAGCTCTCTTCGCGGCGGGCCTTGTCGCGCGACAGCACGGCTTCGCCGAGCGCGTTCTCGATGCGGTCGAGGAACACTTCGACCTCGTCGCCGACCTTCAGCTCGCTGTCGCGGCCGGGACCGGAAAATTCACGCAGCGCCACGCGGCCTTCGGTCTTCAGGCCGACGTCGATGACGGCCATGTCCTTCTCGATCGCAACGACCTTGCCCTTGACGACGGAGCTTTCCTGAAGGTTGCCCTTCGTGAAGGACTCATCCAGCATCGCGGCAAAATCATCGCGGCTGGGATTGTAGGAATTAGCAGAGATACTCGAAGCCATTGGTTCTCCAGATGCGGACATTCTCGCCAGCTTGGGGTTGATCGGCGCATCGGATGGACAGTGCCTGGAGGTCCACAAATCCCCAGACGTCCGCGCGGTGCGCTGAGAGCGCCWCGACGCGGGCCGGCAATGCCTGCACATGCGATACGTATGAAGCTTCGTCCGGATGATCGGGCTCGATTGAACCGCAATCGAGCTATCGATGGTCAAGGGCGGGAGCGGGCGGTTCCTCCAATGACGCCGACGGAAATCAGACCCGCTGGCGGCCCGCTCGAACGGCCTCGACGATATCGATGGCGGCCCGGACGCCGCCTTCTATATCCAAATGGGAGTTATCAAGCAAGTAAGCATCCGGGGCTTGTTTCAAAGGGGCGACGGCCCGGTTCTGGTCGCGTTCGTCGCGYGCCAGGATGTCGGCCAGAATGGCCGCCTCGTCCGCCGGCTCGCCGCGGGACCGCGCCTCGAGGGTACGCCGATGCGCCCGGATGCGCGGATCGGCCACCACGTAGATCTTCACCTCGGCGTCCGGGCAGATCACGGTTCCAATGTCACGGCCGTCGAGCACGGCGCCCGGCGGCGCGCTGGCGAACTGGCGYTGGAAAGCCACCAGCGCCTCGCGCACCCGCGGCAGCGCCGACACCACGGAGGCGGCGGACCCGACGTCGTGGGACCGGAGCGCCGGATTGTCGAAGGTCGACGGGTCCAGGGTCATCGCGACCTCCGCCGCCCGGGCCTCATCCTTCAGGTCGATGCCGGCGGCCAGCATTGCATGCGCAACGGCGCGATAGATCACGCCCGTATCCAGATGCCTGAGGCCGTAATGCGCTGCGAGGCGCTTGGCCATGGTGCCCTTACCCGAGGCCGCCGGGCCGTCGATGGCGATGATCATRCGAAATCCGCCCCTGCCTTGCACATCAGCGGAACAAAGTCCGGAAAGCTGGTGGCGATGAAGGCGGTGTCGTCGACCTTGACCGGCTTGTCCGACGCGAGCCCCATCACCAGAGCGGACATCGCGATGCGGTGGTCCATATGGGTCGCGACCAGCCCGCCGCCCGGCACGTGGCCGCGGCCCTCGACGATCAGATCGTCATCGGAGATCTCGACCTTGACGCCGTTGACGCGCAGCATGGCTGCRGTGGCCTCGAGCCGGTCGGATTCCTTGACGCGAAGCTCGTGCAGGCCGCGCATGATGGTCGTGCCCTCGGCATAAGCRGCGGCCACCGCCAGSACGAGATATTCGTCGATCATCGACGGCGCCCGCTCCGGCGGAACCTCGACGCCGCGCAGCTTCGAGGCCCGCACGCGCAAGCGGRCCATCGGCTCGCCGGCATCGCCGCGGACATCGTCCTCTTCGATCGAGGCGCCCATCTCGCGCAAGRTCGCGAACAGGCCGGTGCGCAGCGGATTGGTCATGACATCCGACAGCACGAGATCCGAGCCGTYGACGATCAGGGCGGCGACCAGCGGGAACGCGGCCGAGGACGGATCGGCCGGGACGATGACCGGCGCGCCGTGCAGCTCCGGCTGTCCGGTGAGCGCGATGCGGCGGCCATGGGTCCCTTCCRGGGTGGTGACGATCTCGGCGCCGAAATGCTTCAGCATCAGCTCGGTATGGTCGCGGCTGGCCTCCTGCTCGATCACGGTGGTGACGCCGGGCGCCGCCAGGCCAGCCAGCAGCACGGCCGATTTGATCTGGGCCGAGGCCACCGGCGTCCGATACACGACCGGCACCGGGTTGCTGGCGCCCTGCAGGGTTAACGGAAGCTTGCCGCCCTCGGCGCTGGCGGTCACCTTGGCGCCGATCAGCTCCAGCGGATCGAGGATGCGACGCATCGGGCGGCTGCGCAGCGAGGCATCGCCGTCGAACACCGCGGTGATCGGGCAGCCGGCCACGGCGCCCATGACCAGCCGGCAGCCGGTGCCGGAGTTGCCGAAATCGAGCGTCGCCGCCGGCTGGGCAAAGCCGCCGACGCCGACGCCGTGCACCGTCCAGGCGAAGTCGCCGTGACGTTCGACTTTCGCGCCGAGCGCCCGCATCGCTTGCGCGGTGTTGAGGACATCCTCGCCCTCGAGCAGCCCGGAAATCCGCGTCTCGCCCACCGACAGCGCCCCCAGGATCAGCGCCCGGTGCGAGATCGATTTGTCGCCGGGCACGCGCAAGGTGCCCGAGAGCGGCCCTGAGGCGCGAGATTCGAGGGGGATCGGGGCGGCTGGCGCGCTCACGGCGGGGTCCTTCTGGTTCGAAGCCGGCAGGTATCACAGGGGCCCGCGCCCGTCACGGGCCGTGATTTCCGGTTGAAAGCGCTATTGACAGCGGCGCGGCAACTAGCCAAGTGAGACACCGCTTTTCAGACATTGCCAGGACGCCTGCACGTGGCCAAATCCGAGCTCGGAACCAAACGCATTTGCCCGACGACGGGCAAAAAGTTCTATGACCTCAACAAGAACCCGGTGATTTCGCCCTACACCGGCGAGGTCGTGCCGATCGCGCCGGTGGCGCCGACCCGGGCCATGCGCGGCGAGGCTGCTCGCGCTGCCGCGGCCGCCGACGTGGTTGAGCCCGCCGAGGCCGAGGAGTTGGTGCCGCTCGAGGAGGCCGATGCCGAGGARAACACCGGCAAGGTCAAGGCCGTCGTTCCCGAATCGGAGGACGACATCGAGATCGACGAGACCCTCGACGACGACGAGGATGATGATTCCACCTTCATCGCCGACGAGGAAGAAGGCGACGAGGATGTCACCGACATCATCGGCGATGTGGGCGGCGACGAAGAATAATCGATCAAGACACTTGAGATCGTCCGCGAACTGTGGTTCACGGTGCTCCCCGGCGGTCACCCAGACCGCCGGCTCGGTTCAGGGGCCATAGCTCAGCTGGGAGAGCGCTTGCATGGCATGCAAGAGGTCGGCGGTTCGATCCCGCCTGGCTCCACCAGCCTTCGCTCGCTTCGCGAGCTTCGGCTCGGCAAGCCACCCCAATCCTTCAATTGTGCGAAGCGAGTGAAGGCTGTCGCGCCGTAGCCCGGACGCCGGAGCCCTCTTGGGCGGAGGCGGAAGGGCGAAGGCGGACTTTGAGCTCGTCGCAACAGTTCGCTTCGCGAGCTTCGGCTCGGCAAGCCACCCCAATCTTTCAATTGCGCGAAGCGAGTGAAGGCTGTCGCGCCGTAGCCCGGACGCCGGAGCCCTCTTGGGCGGAGGCGGGAGGGCAAAGGCGGACTCGATCGCCCCCTCGTCGACGCCAAGGCTTGAAATCAAAAGCCTGGAATCAGCTGGACGTTATCTGGCAGCACGCCAACAATCGCCGGCCAGAACTGCATCAGGACGGGCGCGGGCATGAAGTTCGTCTACATTCTCGAAAGTCTGGACGGCGAGCACTTTTACGCCGGCATCACCGATGACGTCCCGGCCCGGGTCACGAAGCACAATGCCGGCGAAGTTCCGCACACGTCGAAATTTCGGCCGTGGCGGCTCAAGACTTACGTCGCCTTCAGCGACGTAAAGCAGGCGGCTGCTTTTGAGAAGTATCTCAAGTCAGGATCAGGTCGCGCGTTCGCCAAGAAGCGCCTCTGACTGCACAGCAGCCGATGCAATTCTCACACCCTCACCCCGCCGCCGCATTCAGTTGTTCCCGCAGCCGCACCAGTTTGCCATGCAGGTCGGCAAGCTCCGCGAGCGAGCAGCCTGTGGCRTCGAGGATCGCCGGCGGGATGATGGCCTTGGCCTTGTCTCGCAGCGCGGCGCCCTGCGCGGTCAGCGCGACCAGCACCTGTCGCTCATCCGCTGCCGAACGTGTGCGCTTCAGCAGATGCGCCGCCTCCATCCGCTTCAGCAGTGGCGTCAGGGTGCCCGAGTCGAGGTACAGCCGCTCGCCGATCTCCTTCACCGACAGCCCATCCCTTTCCCACAGCACCAGCATGACCAGATATTGCGGATAGGTCAGACCGAGACGGTCGAGCAGCGGCTTGTAGACGCGGTTGAAGGCGTGGGCCGTCGAATAGACCGCGAAGCAGAGCTGGTTGCCGAGCTGGAGCGGCACGTCGGCCGCGGATTTCTTTCGCATCGAGGTCACCACAGATCGATCCTGTCCGGCATCTTTGGCCCACGGTTCCCCTAGCGACAATGAGGGGCCAGCGCCGATCACGATTTTTCTACCGCACAATCGTATTGTGCACAATCTAATTGTATGCAATATGGCGTCATTGAATTCGTCATCAACCCGGAGACACCCCATGTCCGTGAACGTGCTCTACAAGACCAGCGCCAAGGCCACCGGCGGCCGCGATGGTGAGGCGGCCACTCTCGACGGCTCGCTGAGCGTCAAGCTCTCCACGCCGAAGGAGCTCGGCGGTGGCGGCGGCGCCGGCAACAATCCGGAGCAGCTGTTCGCAGCCGGCTACGCCGCCTGCTTCATCGGCGCCATGAAGTTCGTTGCGTCGCAAGGCGGCCCGAAGGTTCCGGCCGACGCCTCGGTGACGTCAACGGTCGGCATCGGCCCGCGTTCCGAAGGCGGCTTCGGCATCACCGTCGAGCTCGCGGTCGCGCTGCCCGGCCTTGCCAAGGCGGATGCCGAGGCGCTGGTCGAGAAGGCCCACCAAGTGTGCCCGTACTCGAACGCGACCCGCAACAATGTGGACGTGAAGCTCAGCGTCATCTGAGGCTGAATTCCACCCTGCGGCACAGCCGCTCTCGGACCTTCCGCATGGCAGCCCCCGTCTCTGGCGAGGGCTGCCATGGCCCGACGCGTTTGCACCTGCGCCTTGGCAGTGCTTAATGACCGCGAGTTCAATCCAACCTCGCGACATCCGATGACACCCCAATTTGCTCCCGGCGCCATGGCCGGACTGCGCGTGATCGATCTCACGCGTGTGCTCGGCGGCCCCTATTGCACGCAGATCCTGGCCGATCACGGCGCCGACGTGATCAAGGTCGAGCCGCCGGCCGGCGACGAGGTGCGCGACTGGGGCCCGCCCTTCCACGACGAGGACGCGGCGTATTTCGTCGGCATCAACCGCAACAAGCGTTCGATCGGCCTCGACCTCGCCTCGGACGGCGGCCGCGTGGTGCTTCTGAAGATGCTCGAGACCGCCGATGTGCTGATCGAGAACTTCAAGCCGGGCACGCTCGAGAAGTGGGGTATCGGCAGCGATGCGCTGCGCGAGAAATTTCCGAAACTCGTGCACTGCCGCATCTGCGGCTTCGGCGCCGACGGGCCGCGTGGCGGTAATCCGGGCTATGACGCCATCATCCAGGCGATGACCGGCATGATCGCCGCGACCGGCTCACCGGAGAGCGGCCCGATGCGCATCGGCGTGCCGCTGGTCGACATCACCACGGGGCTCTATGCCGCCATCGGCATCCTGATGGCGCTGTCGGAGCGGCAGCGCTCAGGGATCGGCCAGTTCCTCGAAGTGACGCTGTACGAGACCGGCCTTGCGATCATGCATCCGCACACCGCGAACTACTTCATGCACGGCAAGCCGCCGTCGCTGACCGGCAACGAGCATCCCAATTTGGTGCCCTACGCGATCTTCCCGACCAAGACCGATGACATCTTCATCGGCGTCGGCAATGACGGCACCTTCCGCAAGCTCGCACGCGAGATCGGACGTCCCGACCTCGGAACCGACCCGCGCTTCGCCCGCAACAGGGACCGCGTTGCCAACCGCGAAGCGCTGCGCGCCGAGCTTGCCGCGGTGTTCAGCCAATTCGAGGCCGAGCCGTTATGCGATCGGCTGCTCGCCGCCGGACTGCCGGCGGGTCCCGTACAGAAGATCGATCAGGCCCTGACCCATCCGCACACGCTCTACCGCGGCGATGTGATCGAGAAGGACTGGTACAAGGGCGTTGCATCGCCGATCCGGCTCGAACGCACCAAAGCGAGCCTCCGCACGACACCGCCGGCGTTCAGCCAGCACGCCCAGGAGGTCCTGGCCGAGTTCGGCTACACGCCGGACGAGATCGAGGCGCTGCTGGCTGAAGGAACCGTTTGCGCCGAACGCAAGCGCTGACCGCGACCACATCGGAGCGATCGCCGCGCCGCACCAGGACGCGGCGAGGACTCGCTAGATTTACCGCTCTTCAACGATGCACTTCGCACGGCTTTCCCATGCCGGATCAGCCGTCTATACATTCACATAACTGTCATCTGGCGCTGTTAACGGCCGCAAACGACGATGACGTTCATGGGAGGTATATTTTGATGTCACTTCGCCAATTCGCTGCTGCCGCCGTGGTCACGGCGACCTTTGGTTTCGCTGTTTCTCCCGCACACGCGGTGACTGAGATTCAGTGGTGGCACGCCATGACCGGCGGCAACAACGACATCGTCAACCGGCTCGCCGAGGAGTTCAACGCCTCCCAGAGCGACTACAAGGTCGTGCCGACCTTCAAGGGCGCCTATCCGGACACGCTGAATGCCGGCATCGCTGCGTTCCGCGCCGGCACCGCGCCGCACATCCTGCAGGTGTTCGAGGTCGGCACCGCGACGATGATGAGCGCCAAGGGCGCGATCAAGCCGGTCTATGAGCTCATGAAGGATGCCGGCGAGCCGTTCGATCCCAAGGCTTATCTGCCGGCGATCACCGGCTACTACTCGACGTCGAAGGGCGACATGCTGTCGTTCCCGTTCAACTCGTCCTCGATGGTGATGTGGATCAACAAGGATGAGCTGAAGAAGGCCGGCGTCGCCGAGATCCCGAAGACCTGGCCGGAGGTGTTCGACGCGGCCAAGAAGCTGAAGGCGGCCGGACACGACACCTGCGGCTTCTCCAACGCCTGGGCATCCTGGGCCAATATCGAGCAGTTCTCGGCCTGGCACAACGTGCCGATCGGCACCAAGGCCAACGGCCTCGACGGCTTCGACACGGTGCTCGAATTCAACACCCCGCTGCACGTCAAGCACCTGCAGAACCTCGTCGAGCTGCAGAAGGACAAGACCTACGATTATTCCGGTCGCGGCAGCGCCAGCGAGAGCCGCTTCGGCTCCGGTGAATGCGCGATCTTCCTGACCTCATCAGGCTACTACGCCACTGCCAAGAGCACCGCGAAGTTCGACTTCACCTCGGCACCGATGCCGTACTACCCGGATGCACCGGGCGCGCCGCAGAATTCGATCATCGGCGGCGCCTCGCTCTGGGTGATGGGCGGCAAGTCGGCSGACGAGTACAAGGGCGTGGCCAAGTTCTTCACCTTCCTGTCCGACACCAACCGCCAGGCCAAGCTGCACCARGAGTCCGGYTATCTGCCGATCACCAAGGCGGCCTATGAGAAGACCAAGGCGGACGGCTTCTATGAGAAGAATCCGACCCTGCAGACGCCGCTGAAGGAGCTCACCAACAAGGAGCCGACCGAGAACTCGCGTGGCCTGCGCTTCGGCAACATGGTGCAGATGCGCGATGTCTGGGCCGAGGAGATCGAGGCGGCGCTGGCCGGCAAGAAGACCGCCAAGGACGCGCTCGATTCCGCTGTCGCCCGCGGCAATGCGATGTTGCGCACCTTCGAGAAAACGGCCAAGTAGAGCCGTCCTTGAGATGTCCCCTCCGCCCCCGGAGGGGACGTCTCGCCTCTCCCTCTCGCGGCGCACTGCATGGAAAAGTCGGTCGTCTTCAACGGCAAGCTCTTGCCCTATGTGCTGCTGGCGCCGCAGCTCGCGATCACGCTGATCTTCTTCTATTGGCCGGCCAGCCARGCGATCTGGCAGTCCTTCCTGCGCGAGGACGCATTCGGCCTCAATTCCGAATTTGTCGGGCTCGAAAACTATCAGGCCCTGTTCGCTCAGCCGGAATATTACACCGCTATCGGCACCACCGTCGTGTTCTCGTCGCTGGTGACGGTGCTCTCGCTCGGCGTCGCGCTGCTGTTCGCCACGCAGGCCGACAAGAACCTCAAGGGCGCCTCGGCCTATAAGACGCTGATGATCTGGCCCTATGCGGTGGCGCCGGCGATTGCCGGCGTGTTGTGGTTCTTCATCTTCCATCCGACCCTGGGCACGTTGGCGCGCCCGCTGCGCGTCATGGGCTTCGACTGGAATCCGATGCTCAACGGCACCCATGCCATGGTGCTGGTGGTCATGGCCGCGGTCTGGAAGCAGGTCGCCTACAATTTCCTGTTCTTCCTCGCCGGCCTGCAGGCGATCCCGAAAAGCGTGATCGAGGCCGGCGCGATCGACGGCGCCGGTCCGCTGCGGCGGTTCTGGACCATCATCTTCCCGCTGCTGTCGCCGACCACCTTCTTYCTGCTCGTCGTCAACATCGTCTATGTGTTCTTCGAGACCTTCGGCATCATCGATGCCGTGACGTCGGGCGGTCCCGCCGGCACCACCACGACGATGGTCTACAAGGTGTTTGCCGATGGCAGGCTCGGCGGCGATCTCGGCGGCTCGGCTGCGCAATCGGTCGTCCTGATGGTGATCGTGATCGCGYTGACGGCGATCCAGTTCCGCTACGTCGAGCGCAAGGTGCAATACTGATGGTCGAGCATCGCCCGCTCCGAGATCTYGTCGCGTATCTGGTGCTCTCGCTCGGCGTCGTGATCTTCGCGTTTCCCGTCTACGTCGCCTTCGTCGCCTCGACCTATGACGCAGCGACCGTAGTCAGTGGCAATCTGCCGCTGGTGCCGGGCGGRCGCATGCTGGAAAACTACTACCGCGCCGTGTTCGTCGGCGGCTCCCGCTTCATGAACCAGCCGGTCGGCGTGCTGCTCGTCAATTCCTTCATCACCGCCATCGGCATCGCGGTCGGCAAGATCATCATCTCGATCCTGTCGGCCTTTGCGATCGTCTATTTCCGGTTTCCATTCCGCAAGACGGCGTTCTGGATCATCTTCATCACCCTGATGCTGCCCGTCGAGGTCCGCATCTACCCGACCTACAAGGTCGTCGCCGATCTGCGCATGCTCGACACCTATGCCGGGCTGATCCTGCCCCTGATCGCTTCCGCGACCGGCACGCTGCTGTTCCGCCAGTTCTTCATGACGGTCCCGGATGAGCTGCTCGAGGCCTCCCGGATCGACGGCGCCGGCCCGCTGCGGTTCTTCTGGGACACGCTGCTGCCGCTGTCGATGACCACCGTGGCGGCYCTGTTCGTCATTCAGTTCATCTATGGCTGGAATCAGTATCTCTGGCCGCTGCTCATCACCACCAAGGATTCGATGCAGACCATCGTGATCGGCATCAAGAAGATGCTGACCACCACCGACGAGCTTGCCGAATGGCAGCTCGCAATGGCCACCGCCGTGCTGGCGATGCTGCCGCCGGTCGCTGTCGTGATCTTCATGCAGCGCCTGTTTGTCAAAGGYCTGGTGGAGACGGAAAAGTGAGCGGGGCGAATAGCGAATGGCGATTAGCRGATAGGGGCGTCCGCGCATGAAGATCCATTCGCCTTCCCCTATTCGCCACTCCCTCTTCGCTCTTCGCCAGCAATCGCTCGCTCGTCACGCATCACCGGTACCCGCCCATGGCTAACGTCACGCTCCGCAACGTCCGCAAGGTCTATCCCGGCGGGTTCGAGGCCATCAAAGGCATCGATATCGAGGTCGGCGACGGGCAGTTCTGCGTGCTGGTCGGTCCGTCGGGCTGCGGCAAATCCACGCTGCTGCGGATGGTCGCGGGGCTCGAGACGATCACCTCGGGAGAGATCGATATCGGCGGCCGCATCGTCAACGCGATCGAGCCGGCCGATCGCGACATCGCGATGGTGTTCCAGAACTACGCGCTGTATCCGCATATGAGCGTCTACAACAACATGGCCTATGGCCTGCGCAACCGCCGCGTGCCCGAAGCCGAGATCAAGACGCGCGTCGAGGACGCCGCGCGCATCCTCGAGCTCGGCACCATGCTYGAGCGCAAGCCGCGCCAGCTGTCCGGCGGCCAGCGCCAGCGGGTGGCGATGGGCCGCGCGATCGTGCGCAAGCCGAAGGTGTTCCTGTTCGACGAGCCACTCTCCAATCTCGACGCCAAGCTGCGCATCGCGATGCGGGTCGAAATCCGCAAGCTGCAGCGCCGTCTCAACACCACGGCGATCTACGTCACGCATGACCAGCTCGAGGCCATGACACTGGCCGACATCCTGGTGGTGATGAATGGCGGCAAGGTCGAGCAGATCGGCAATCCGCTGGAAATCTATCAGCGGCCGGCGACCACGTTCGTGGCGTCCTTCATCGGCGCACCGCCGATGAACCTGATGCCGATCGAGGGCGTGCGCGCGCAGCTGCACGGCGCCGACGCGGTTCCGGCCGAGGCCGGCCAGCTCGGCATTCGGCCGGAGGATTTCGAGCTTGCCGATACGGTTCCGGCCGGCGGGATCGGCCTCGACCTCAGGGTCGACGCGATCGAGCATGTCGGGGCGGAGACCTATGTTTACGGCGCCCGGCAGGGTTCCGACAGCCAGGACAGCCTCATTGCGGCCGCCAACGACGTCATCGTGCGGCTACCGGGCACCGCGGCGCCGGACATCGGCGCCCGGATCCGGGCCGTCGCGCCGCGCGGCAAGCTGCATCTGTTCTCGGTTGACGGCCGGCAACGGCTGCCGATTTAACCCCTTCCACAGACAGGCCGTTTGCGACTTTGGAGGTGCTTGAACGCGCCTGGCATCATGACCATATTGCTGCTCAAGGGGTGCCGTCAGGGCCCTGAAACGTCAAAGTCGCTTCGAGAGGACTTTGTAAACCATGTCTCGTGTTCCTTCGCTCTCCAGTCCGTTCCTGCTGGGCTTCGACGAGATCGAGCGCGTGCTCGACCGCGTGGTCAAAGGTGCCGACGGCTATCCGCCCTACAACATAGAGCGGTTCGAGCGCACCAATGGCCAGCCCGAGCGTCTTCGGATCACGCTGGCGGTGGCGGGTTTCACCCGTGACCAACTCGATGTCACCATTGAGGAAAACCAGCTCGTCATCCGTGGCCGCCAGCAGGACGACAAGTCCCGGCAATACATTCATCGCGGCATCGCCGCGCGCCACTTCCAGCGCACCTTCGTGCTGGCGGAGGGAATGCATGTGCTCGGGGCGGATCTGAAGAACGGGCTGTTGTCGGTCGATCTGGCCAGGCCAGAACCTGAGCGGATCGTTAAGACAATCGCTATCAATGAACACGAATAATGGTGTGATGGAACGAGTAGCGGACTCGACCGCTTGAGTCTCAGAAGGAGTCGAGACCATGAACGAAGTGAATGTTGCGTCTGATTCCCGCGTCTCCCCGGAGGCGCTGGCCACCTTGGGTGAAGGTCACATCGCCTATGTGAAGCAGATCCGCTCCGAAGACGTGCCGGGCCTGTTTCCGCAAGCGCCGCGTATTGCGCCGGGACTGAAGCTGTTCGCCTTGCATGCCGCCGATGGCACGCCGATCATGCTCACCGACAGCCGCGAAGCSGCGATCGCCAATGCGTGGAGCCATGAGCTTCAGGCCGTGAGCGTGCACTAAGCGGGGCGCAGTCCTCGCCGCCGGCGACGGCATCTTGTGAGACCCATGCGGCTGATGCACTGATATGAGGGCGGTCCCCTGACCAGGGGACGGCCCTTTTTTATCGTCAGGACGGTCGCCACGCATGAGCTCGTCGATCACCGCGTTGAGCGCGACGGAGTTGCGGGTCGACGACAAGCTCGCGGCCGCCCTGCTCGCTCTGAACAATGCCCACGCGTCTGAACTGTCGTGGCTCGCGCCCGAAGCGCTGCTGCATCTGGTCGAGCAGGCGTGGCGCGCCTGGCGGATCGGCGCGGCGGATGCGCTGCTGATCGCGCTGGACCAGGACGCTGTCTATGACAGTCCGAACTATCGATGGTTTCGCGCCGGCTATGATCGCTTCGTCTATGTCGATCGCATCGTGGTCGCGCCGTCCGCCCGCGGCCGCGGTCTGGCGCGCCGGCTCTATGACGAGCTGATTCGGACGGCGACGGAAGCCGGGCACGACCGCGTCGTGTGTGAGGTCAACCTCGACCCGCCCAATCCGCAATCGGACGCGTTCCACGCCGCACTYGGCTTTCAGCCGTTGGCGACAGCGCGCATCCATRGCGGCACGAAGACGGTGCGCTACATGSCGAGATCATTGCGATAGCCAGCGACAGACGAAGCCGCTGCGGAAAGGATTTTCGAGAAATTCATTTCCGTCGATGTCCGGAGCGGTTGATTTCACAACCAGAAACAATCCGGACAAAKATGTCCAATCCTTAAGTTGTCCCCGTTGCAGCACGCGGTAGTCCGATGTGTGACGAGCATGTGTAGGGATGGCAAATGCATGGATCACGGCTTGATGCAGGCGTCTTTCGCGAGCTTGCACGCGGGACCATACCCAACCGGCACGTATTTCTGGACAGTCCTCAGCCGGGGCCGAGCCCTTACTACGTYATCTGCAACAGCGTGCCGAAAGCGGGGACCTACCTGCTGGTTGAACTTGTCCGAGCGCTGGGCGGTCATGTCGACCTCGGCTATCACACCTACACGTCATCGATCAGCAAGCTCAATCCCGACGGTTCTTTGGACTACGGGCGCGCGCTTCCGGCCCCGCTCTGGGCGTCGGCCCTGCGCTCCGGTTACTTCTGCGCCTCGCACACCGAGTACTGTCCGTATCTCGAGCAATATCTTCTGGGCAGACCGGAACACAAGATGCTGTTCATCGTCCGCGACCCCCGCGACATCGTCGTGAGCTGGGTCGACTTCGTCTACCACTCGGCGTCGTACCCGAAGATGCGGAAGTGGAACGCCTATCTGCGGGCGGCCGGATCGGYCGCTCACCCCGATGACGCCTCCCGCATCACATCGACCCTTCTCTCTTTGCCCCGATCGGGCATCAAGAACTTCAT
>BFBZ01000026.1_pt7 | contig 39155 bp, 38 predicted proteins | sample 1888401 | NCBI WGS metagenome assembly BFBZ01 (sample SAMD00112614, study PRJDB3348) | symbiont metagenome | host: Chara braunii | reverse complement strand
CCCGCTAAGCTGATCGCACCAATGATTGAGCGTTTTATGGCGACGGATCGGGGATTCGCGAAGATGCGCCACGCGGCCCGTTCCCGTTCGCAACCGGCGGGWAGCGCTCCTCCAAGAGGCGAATGAAGTTCCGGAGCGCTGGGTTSTCGTTGCCGTCTCGCCAATAGGCGCGATACCCGATCCGGGTCGAGCCGTTGCCGTCGCGCGCCTCGCGGTAGACGACGCCGGTATAGCTGGCTCCCATGCASGCCTCACACATAAGGCTGACGCCKCGGTTGGCCCCAACCAGGCTCTTGATGTTTTCCGGGCTCACATCGTGCCGGACGACGTCGGGCAGATCGCCAGGGGAACTGAGCTTGGCAACGAGGATGTCTTGGATCTCCGGTCCCGGATCGCGCTCGCTCAGCAAGAAGCGCTCATGYTTTAAGTCTGTCCAATAGATGACTTCGTTCGCTGCGAGCGGATGATCCTCGGGCARAGCGACGATGATGCGCTCGCTCCAGAGCACCATCGAGCGATTGCAATCTGAAGCCGGCTCCCCGGTGACGATGGCRATGTCGATCATGCTATTCTGTATTCCGTCGAACAATCGCGTTCGCGATCCTTCGATAGTTTTGATCTCAACCTGGGGAAAGCGACGGCCGTACTCGACAAGACTTGCCCTGAGATTGCCGGCTGAGAGGGACGTGTAGAAGCCGATCGTCAARTACCCGGCCTCGCCGCGTCCGACGGCCTTGGCTCCGTCGACGACAATCTGCAAATCATTGAGAACCCGGCGAACGCCGYTCACAAAGTCCCGGCCTGCCGCCGTCGGCCTGACGCCGCCATTCGTTCGTTCGAACAACGCTACGCCGAGTTGCTCCTCCAGATGTCGGATTCGTCGGCTGAGATTAGACTGCTTGAGGGCGAGCAGATCTGCCGCCTTGCGAAAACTGCCACAGCGTTCCGCCGCCTCAGCGTATCGCAGATGTTTAATCTCGATCGACACGAGAGCGCTCGTCTCGCTGCGCGGAAACAGCGCTGTCGAAGAACGCACCGCGTTCCGCATACATCGGAAGCGCTCGGTAGACGTCGTCTACGCATTTCATCATCTCTGTGACGCTCCTCACGCAGTTCAATATTCGCCCCGATACCTACCGGACTTGGAGACTACCGTAGCCGCTCATCTATGGCGGCTTGGGACTTCGCTCTCAAAAGCAAACATAGTATCTCCAAGTCATTCAGAAGGTGCTCGGGATCGCGATCGACTGCGGTCCTAAGAGCGTCCTTCAGCCAGTCGCTCATGCCAGGATGGGCGAGCACCCACGCGATCTGCTTTTCGGCCTCGAGGAGAGGCTCAACGGGCGATTGCGAAGCGGCCATTCTGCTCTCCCTTCGTTCCCTTGGTCACGGGTTGCACTCCCCGCATTGCCCCGGGTCCGCTGTCGCCGCCTTCACCGCGCGCTCTTCCCGGTAACCGCAMCCCTCACAGCTATAGACATCAGCTTTCAGCGCGAGCGTTGGGCCTCCGCACCATGAGCATGGCAGGCCGGATAGCCGYTTGGTGATGGCAAATCCGGGTCGAGCGCAGATCGGGCACRGGCTCCGAAACCGGCGGACAAGGTCCAGCGTCGCGCGTTTRATGGYGCGCATTCGGGTGGGGTTGCGATGGGCGCGCATATCGGTCTCAACGAAGGCGGCGCCGCAGATCGTGATCACCTCCTCAATCGCCCTTTGCAGTTCGGCCCAAGCGTCAATGTCCTTGATCAGCGCGCGCCTGGGCGCCGGCTGCTGATCGACGCAGCCCATGACGATCACCCCATGTCCGGGAAATCGCGCGCGTTCGGCGAACGCACTGGCGCCGGCCAGGTCCGTAACGACCGCGTGGCCAAAATTCGTCGACAGGCCCGCATAATGACCGATCAATTCGAGACCGCTGACGCGATCCCTCATTACGACGAGCTCGCGGCCGAGCGGGACGAAGGGAATTTGGGGATGAGGCCCGAAGCTGCCTTCGCTGGCCAGCGCGACGTTGACATCGGGCGCGGCCGCGAATGCTGCGGCGATCTTAGCCCGCGCCGCATCGAGTTGCGAACCGGTTCGTTCGACGTCACGACTGAAGGTGCCAAAGCGGTCGGTGTCGACATTCGTCGTCGCGGCGACCCGCAATCCCAGTGCCCGCTCCAGGAGGGGTGCGATTACCCGCTCCTTGCCGTGCATCGTCGCGAGGACGGCGTCCGTGCGCTCGTAGGGTCGTGGCGCGCTGGTCATCGCTAGAAATACCCCTCGCGCTTCTTCTGCTCGAGCGAGCCGCCATCCTCGCCGTCGCTGATCCGGCCCTGACGTTCGGAGCCCGAGGCCGCCAAGGTTTCCTGGACGACGGAGGGGAGGTCGGTCGCCTCGGACGCGATCGCCGCGGTGACCGGCCAACAGCCTAGCGTTCGGAAGCGCACGGCCCTTGTTTCGACGGTCTCCCCTGTCCGGAGCGGCATGCGGGATTCTTCGTCGATGACGATCAAACCCCCGCCCCGCTCAACCACCGGCCTCGGAGCCGCGAAGTAGAGCGGGGCGAGCGCGATGTCGTGGGCAAGCGCGTAGGTCCAGACGTCGGTTTCGGTCCAGTTCGACACCGGGAACACCCGCGCCGACTGGTCTTTGCCAAGACGGGCATTATAGAGGCTCCAGAGCTCGGGGCGCTGTTGGCGCGGATCCCAAGCGTGGCCAGCAGAGCGGACCGAGAAGATCCGCTCCTTCGCCCGCGACTTCTCCTCGTCGCGGCGGGCGCCGCCGAAGACGATGTCATAGCCGCCTTGGTCGAGCGCGTCCTTGAGCGGTTCGGTCCGCATCGCCAGCGTGTAGCGGTCGCCATGGTCGAAGGGATTGAGGCCGGCCGCTCGCCCCTCCTCATTGGCATGGACGATGAGCTCGAACCCATGCTCGCGCGCAAACGCGTCGCGGAAGTCGAGGAGCGACCGGAACTCCCAGGTGGAGTCGATATGGAGCAGCGGGAACGGCGGGCGGCCCGGAAAGAAGGCGCGCAGCGCGAGATGCGCCAGCACCGTCGAGTCCTTGCCCGCCGAGAACAGCATCACCGGCTTGCGTCCTTCGGCGACCGCTTCTCGTAGGATATGGATCGCTTCGGATTCCAGTCGCGCGAGATGGGAGAGCCGGGCGGTCACGTCGCGGCCTCCCATCTCAAATCGCCGGCATAGCGGCGGATTGTCCACCCCTCGTCCCCGAGACGGAACAGGTGGACCCAGCCGTTGTCGATAAGTTGCCGGACGCTGGCGTGCGCTTCGATGACACGGTTCAGCGCGTCCTCGGGCGCCTCGATGAAGACGGTGAGCCGCAGCGGCTCGTGGACGAAGCGTGTCCCGTCATGCACCGACTGCCAAGGCAGCCCGACCTTCAGATCGCCGGTATTGCCTTCGAGGACGCCGAGCTGGCCGACGACGTTGTGGAGCAGCTTGTTGCCGCTGCCAAAGGCGCGGTTGTTCACGGTCGAGGCGTAATATTGCAGGTTAATCCAGCTCGCGACGACCATGGGGGCAGTCATGATGAGTTCGAGCACGCTGAACCCGGCGTCCTTCTGCCAGTCGTAATCGTGCAGGAAGGCGCGGCCGCCGAGATCGAGCCCGCGCGTCCGTGACCGCGGCGCGGCGATGAAGGCGGCATTTCCTGCCAGGCCCCATTCGGGACGCACCTGCGCCCAGTCGCGGCTGCGCGCCCTTACCGCGCGATCGACATCCTCGCTCTTGCCGATGCCGAGCAGCTGTGCCCGCTCATCGCGGGCGAGCGAGGAGGCCTTGGCGAGCGCTTCGCGCAGCCGCGCGAGATCGCCGGCATGCGACGCCGGCAGCCGATCGGCATCGAAGATGCGCACCTCGTCGGTCGTGGTGTCGTGCAGGCAGCCGATGAACCAGCTGTCCTTCGGGATGTCGATGCCCTTGGCGGCCAGCCCCACCCGGACGCCGGGATCGTTGAGGATGGCGGCGGCGATCCGCGCGTTCGCCTCGCCCGTGTGCCCGCCACACGCTCCGCAATCCAGCCCCGAAGCATGGGGATTGTTGACGGTCGTGCTGCCGTGTCCCGTCAGCAGGACCAGCCGCGCGAAGTCTTGGGTCATCGACATCGCCCGCAGCACCGCCTCGGCCATGGCGACGCGCTGCCCGTCGTCGAAGCCGGTGACCCGACCGCCCACCGCGCCCGGTTCGAGCCGCGGTCCGATGCGGCCGATCACACCCTTGTCGAGGCCATCGGTATTGGGGTCGCTGACCGTCCGCGTCAGGCGCGCGCTGTCACCGACGAGCTTGGCGGCAAACAACAACCCCACCGTCTCGACATAGGTGAACGACGACACCGCCGAGAGCTTGAACGCCTTCCACGCCTTCGCCGCGCGGCGGCGCAGCAGGCGGAGGTTCATGATCTCCGCCTCCTCGGCTTCCGACGCATTGGCGACTGCCTCGCACACCACGAAGGCGGGCTTCAACAGCACCGGGCACTGCGCCCCACCGGTCTCGCGGCCGATCGGCACATATTCGATCGGGAAGCCGAAGAAGCCAGCGAACCCGATCGTCTCGGCGTCGGGGCAGACGGTCTCGAGCGCGCGTCGATAGACTTCGGAGCGAACGTCGATGCAGAATGCCGCCTGGAACGCCTTACGCGTGGGGGCGGGCTTTGACACGGGCGCCTCGAAATGCTGCGACAGCCGCGCGAGCAGCCGACGCCGGTAGGCCGCTTCATAGGCTTCGTGCAGGATGAGATCGAGCGCGAGCTCTGGATCGTCGCCGAGCCGCTCGTCTTTGGGCAGTGTCGCTGCGTCGGCCATCGCCTTTGCCCAGGCCGCCGTGAACGCGGTGTCGGGGCGTTCGAGGAACAGCGCGTAGCCCCAGACGACGCGGATCGCGAGCAACTCCACCAGCGTATCGTCGTCGCGCCCGTAAAGTGCATTGTCCCAGACGAGATAGCGTGCATAGGCCGCCCAGCCGCCGATATCGATCAGCGCCCGGTGCAGATAATCCTCGATGGCGCGATCAGGGATGCCCAGCGCCAGGACGACCGCCGCGATCGCCTCGCGTGGGTCCTTGGGCATGGCGGCGACGGCCTTGCGGAAGCCCCGGATGCCCATCGTCTCCGGGTTGCGGTCGAACCGCATCGCGGCACGCCACGCGGTATAGGCCGGGAGCGCGCGCGACGGCAGCTTCCAGGCGGCTTGTCCTTCGTCGAAATAGGCGGCGCACCATTTCGAGATCTCGTCGACCATGAACGCGGTGCGCGAGGCCTGACGGTCGCCGGCCGCCAAGCCGTCCAGGACCTCGGCGACGGTCGCGACGACCGGGCCCGGCCGACTGGTCCAGACGGGATCGCGCGCTGCGGCTAAGCGGAGCGAGGCGGCGTCGTGCGCGAAGGCCGGATGGCCGGACGTAGCAGCAGCCATGGCTGCCTCCAGGTCGTGCTCCTCGATGGTCCCCGCCGCCAGCGCCTGGCGGTAGAAGGCGCGCGGCATCAGCATATCGACTCCGGCAACCCGGCGAAGCGTAGCGCAGGTCGCAGCGAAGCTCTGGTCACTGAAGCCGAGGAATGGGTTCACCGCGACGAAATGCTTGAGCGGCCAGAGCGGCGCGATCTTGTCGCACGCTTGGGCGATGGCCGCCTCGATCGAGGCTGTCTTCGCGCCTGGTCTTTCGCAGGTTACAGCGATGGGGCTTCGCGGACCGGTCTCGGAGGCGATGGCGATACTCATGGGCGGACCCCGCCGGCGGACGTAGTGGAGGGGGATCGTGCGCCGTAACCAGGTGGCGGGCTGGGCCAGAAGTGCAGCACAAGCCGGTTCGCGAGCGTGTTGACGTAGAGACCGTTGGCGAGGTGGACGTAGAACGCCTGCCAGCGCGGCGCGGCGGCTCGGCCCGGCAGCAGGCTCTGGAAAACGGTCACCGTGCCGAAGGCAAGCACAACCAGAGCGACGATGGCGAGGTCGAAGGGGCCGCGTAGCGCCTGAACCGGCGGCAGCGAGCCGGCCAGTAGATGCTCAGTCGCGAACTGGAGCCAGAAATAGGCGAGCCCAACTACAACTGCGAGCGCCACCGTGCGGCCGATGACATAGACGCTCGGCCGTTCATCGAGCGCTTGCGTGACCAGATGAGCGAGGCCGAGCATCACCACCGCGCCGAGCGCGAAGACGCCGGGTTGCTGCGTTATCGTAGCGCCGAACAACGTGCCGATCACGAGCGTCACCGCCAGCACGAGGCCAACGACCATCGCCATCCGCGCCCTGTGCGGCCGCCCGCTAGGGCTCGGTGACCACGACGCCCGCGCCAGATCAATGACGCTGCCCGACGATAGGAAGGCGTGCGCCTTGTAGAGTGAGTGGGCGACGATGTGCAGCAGCGCGGCGGAGAAGGCGCCGAGCCCGCATTGCAGCATCATGAAACCCATCTGCGCGATCGTCGAATAGGCCAACGAGACTTTGACGCTGGTCTGTGTGAGCATTACCGTCGAGCCGAACAAGGCCGTGAAGCCGCCGACGATGACGAGGACCTCCAGCGAGGGCGACGACAGCGAGATCACGCCGGCGAAGCGCAGCACCAGGAAGCCGCCGGCATTGATTACGCCGGCGTGAAGCAACGCCGACACCGGCGTCGGCGTCTCCATCACCTCGGTCAGCCAGCCATGCAGCGGAAACTGCGCCGATTTGAGCAGCGCGGCGATGACCAGCAACACCGCGACGGCGTGGATTGTGCCCGGAACGACTCCGGCGACGCGCATCGCCTCGGCGCCGGCGAACAGGACCGCATAATCGAGGCTGTCGAACGTCTGGTGGAGCAACACCATCGCGGCGACCAGACAGACATCGCCGACACGGCTGGCGATGAACTTCTTACGTGCCGCGAGCACGGCCGCCTGTCGTTCGGGATAGAAGAGCAGGAGCTTGTTGAGACCAACGCTCGTCGCGATCCAGGCGAGCGCGAACTGGAACAAATTGCCTGAGACGATCAGCAGCAGCACTGCCGCGAGCGTCAGGCACAGCCACTGGGTGAAACGGTCCTGGCCGGGATCGCCGTCGAGATAGTTTCGGCTGTAGACGACCACGATCAGGCCAACGAAGGCGACGAGCGCGAACATGATCGCGCTCAGCGCATCGACATAGAAGCCGAGCCCAACGCCCTCGATCCCGACGGTGACCGTTGCGAACGGACCGTGCAGTGCGACGGCAACGCCCGCGGCGACAGCCACGGCCAGTGCAAACGCCGCCACGAGGGCTGCGCTCGTCCCGGCCTGTCGGCGAGGCAGCTTGGCGGCACCAGCCACCAGGCCGGACGCTACGAGTGCGAGGGGCCCGAGAGCAAGGCACCAGGGCAGCGCTGAGGTCATGGTCGTCTCCGGCGAGAAGCGACCCCTTACCTAGCGCCCATCCACCCTTCTTGATAATATAAAGATTGTGGGAATTCGTTCGCTTCCATAAAACTATGCCGATGGCCAGCCTCAATTACCACCATCTACGATACTTCTGGGCGATCGCCCACGAGGGCAGCCTGACGCGCGCCGCCGAACGCCTCAACCTGTCTCAGTCGGCGCTCTCGGTGCAGTTGGGAAAGCTCGAGCAGCAGCTCGGGCATCCGCTGTTCGAGCGAACAGGCAAGCGCCTCGTGCTCACAGAGGCGGGCCGCATCGCGCTCGACTACTCCGACACCGTGTTCCAGGCCGGCGATGAACTCGTCAGCACTATGCAAGGACGACCGCTCGATCGGCGACAGGCGTTCCGGGTCGGGGCGTTGACGACCCTGTCGCGCAACTTCCAGCTGGAGTTCCTCCGTCCCCTGGTCGGCCGCGCGGATGTCGAGCTGATTGTCCGCTCGGGTACGATGTATGATCTACTCGCCCAACTTAAGGCGCACACGGTCGACGTCGTGCTCGCCAACAGCGCGCCGCAGCAGGACGCACAGTCTTCGTTTCGGAGCCAACTGCTCGCTCAGCAGCCGGTCGGCCTGGTCCGCCGGCCCGGCGCGGCGGCGTCACCGTTCCGCTTTCCGGAAGACCTGGCCTCCGAACCAATCCTCCTGCCAAGTTTGGACAGCGAGATTCGCCTGGCGTTTGACCGGATCCTTGAGCGTGCCGGAGTGCGCCCGGTCATCCTGGCCGAGGTCGACGACATGGCTATGTTGCGCCTGCTCGCCCGCGACAGCCAGGGTCTCACGCTGGTGCCCCCGATCGTAGTCCGCGACGAATTGGCCTCCGGCGCCCTCGTCGAGGTCTGTCGAATCCCGACGCTCAGCGAGAGCTTCTACGCGATCACGCAGAAGCGGCGGTTCCCGAACCCACTGCTCGCCGAACTTATGGCACGAGCTGCGAGGCAGGAGCAGTCGTAATCGAGCCGACCGACCGAGTCGATCAGGGCAATCTTGCAAGCGGTTGCCACTCCCAGTAGTAGGCAGGTTCGAGAGCCTGACCCCCGCTGAAAGTTGATCGGCGCGTTTTCCATTCCGCCGAGTCGCGGTGTGTGCAGGGGGATTTCTAGAAGGCGTGTGTGTCTGTTTCGCTGCAACATCGTTACATGTGCATGGCGGCATTAATTCGTTGCTGGGCAATGGGCGCAGTCGCGTGTTTCGATTGGATCTGGCCCGAGCTTCGCGTTCATTTGGGAACTAGGATAGTTCCGCGCTCACGCGGGTAAACGATGGCCACCCACCTAAAAAGAGACAAGTAGAAGAAGCGCAATGGTCCGAATGGATGCATTTCTTACGCGATTGCTCACGCTCCATCCCAAGCGGATCGATCTCTCCCTCGACCGCATGTGGCGCATTCTCGACCGGCTTGGGCATCCCGAGCGACGCTTGCCGCCGGTGATCCACGTCGCTGGCACCAATGGCAAGGGTTCGACCGTCGCCTTTCTCCGCGCGATCGTGGAAGCGGCCGGGCGCGCCGTGCACGTCTACACCTCGCCCCACCTCGTGCGCTTCAACGAGCGCATCCGTCTTGCGCGACCGGGCGGCGGCGCGCTGGTCGAGGACGACGAGCTTGCGGATGCATTTGCGACCTGCGAGCGGTTGAATGCCGGAGATCCAATCACGTTCTTCGAGATCACCACCGCTGCAGCCTTCCTGCTGTTCGCGCGCCATCCCGCCGATGTGCTGCTGCTCGAGGTCGGCCTGGGTGGCCGGCTCGACGCTACCAACGTGATCGAACGCTTGCTTGCGAGCGTGATCACTCCAATCTCGCTCGACCATCAGGACTTCCTCGGCAACACCATCGAGCTGATCGCGGCGGAGAAGGCGGGTATCCTCAAGCCCAATGTGCTGGCGGTAACCGCGCCGCAGTCGCGAGAGGCGCTCACGGTGATCGAACGGCAGGCCGCGCGCATGCGCGCGCCGCTTCGGATTGCTGGCAAGCACTGGGTCGTGACGCCCGAGCGCGGTCGCATGGCCTATCGGGACGAGCACGGGCTCATCGACCTCCCGGCGCCTTGTCTGTCTGGCCGTCACCAGTTCGACAACGCGGGTACCGCAATCGCCACCTTGCGCAGCATCCCTGCACTGCAGATTCCGCACGCGGCCTTCAAGCAAGGCGTCGCCAAGGTCGAATGGCCAGCGCGCATGCAGCGTCTCCCTCACGGCCGGCTGGTGGAACTGGCGCCGCAAGGCAGCGAGCTGTGGCTCGACGGCGGCCACAATCCAGACTGCGGCCGTGCGGTCGTCGGCGCGCTTGCCGATCTTGAGAAGCGCGGTCCGCGGCCGCTCATACTCATCGTCGGCATGCTCGCGAGCAAGGATTGCGAAGGCTTTCTCATGAACTTCGCCGTGCTCGTCTGCCGTGTCATCGCGGTGCCGATCCAGCAAGACACGGCTCTGCCGTCCGAGGAGATCGCACAAGTTGCCCGCTGCGTCGGCATCCCGGCCGAGACCCGCGACAGTGTCGGGGACGCGCTTGCCACCATCTCCGCGCTTGGCCTCGATCCAGCCCCCCGAATTCTCATTACCGGCTCGCTCTATCTCGCCGGGGAGGTGCTTGCCGCGAACGGCACCCTGCCGATCTGATCTGATACGCGTGGTCGCAATGGCATACCTTAGCTACACCCATAAAAAGTTGCTGCTTTTCGCGTAAAGAGCGACTTGGTCACATTGCTTGTCGAGGACACAGCAATGAACTTCAGATTAATAACAAGAAAGCGGACGGCAAAGATCAAAAAATATGATTCCGTCCCGGCTTGTTTAGAAATGCTAAACTCAAGCGAAAGGAATCAGGATCAAACCAGTGCCCGTATCACTCCGTAGATGCTGGTGATCGTGAGCACGACGCCTACCAGGATGAGCAGCGGCCTGGCCGGGACCCGCTTCGCCACCAAAGCGCCAAGGGGCGCAGCGGCGATACCCCCGATAAGCAGCCCGACCGTGGCGGTGGTGAAGGCTCCTAGGCCGAGGGTGGCGATGAAAGTGGCGGAGATGGTCACTGCCAAGAAGAACTCGGCGGTGTTCACGGTACCGACGACTTTTCGCGGGCTCCCGCCCTGTGCCAACAGGTTGCTGGTCACCACTGCCCCCCAGCCGCCGCCGCCTGCTGCATCCAGGAAGCCCCCGACAAGCCCAAGCGGCGCGACAAACTTAGGCCTCTTTTCCACAGAAGGAACTTTGATGCCGCGCCAAAGCAGATATAGGCCGATGGCAGTCAAGTAGGCGAGTACGATCGGTCGCGCCGCTTCGGCGCTGATCCTAGTCAATACGTAGGCGCCCAAGATGCCACCAGCCACGCCGGGAATCACGAGCCGCCCGAAGAGTCGCCAATCCACATTGCGATGGGCAATGTGGCTGATACCGGAGGCTGCGGTGGTGAAGCTTTCGGCCGCATGGACGCCCGCCGAGGCTGCCGCCGGGGGGACACCCATGCTTATCAGCAGCGTGTTCGAGATAACGCCGAACGCCATGCCAAGCGCGCCGTCCACCAGTTGCGCCGCAAAGCCGATGGCGATGAAGGGCAGCAGTGCCTCAAGTGGGAAACCGGAAAGGTCCACGCGGCTATTCCCTCCTCAAGGTCGAGCTATGGACGCCGTTCTTGTGGTTTGATGGCCATATGTCAGTGAATCGCTATAAGCCAAACATCTCAGACGAACGGGTCTCATCGGTTGAGGGACGGCTCCTCCACCGCCTTGGTTCTCGTGCCTGGCGCCTTCCATGCGCCGTGCCCGGACCTTGGTGCCTGTGCATCATGGTGCTGATTTAGTTAGCGTCGCTGGCCCATGAACTGAAGGAGGAAGGTGAACATGTTGACGAAGTCGAGGTAGAGCGACAGCGCGCCCATTATAACGGTCTTGCCCATCATGTCCGTCCCCGCAACCTGCGCGTACAGGCTCTTGATCCGCTGCGTGTCGTAGGCGGTAAGGCCTGCGAACAGCAGCACGCCGATGAAGCTGATCACCAGGCTCATGGTCCCCGACTGGAGAAACAGGTTGATGATCATCGCCACCAGCAAGCCGACCACGCCCATGATCAGGAAGGTGCCTAAGGCCGACAGGTCACGCTTGGTCGTATAGCCGTAAAGGCTGAGACCCCCGAACGCCGCCGCGGTCGCGAAGAAGGTGGTCGCGATCGAGGTTCCCGTAAACACCAGAAAGATCGACGCCATCGACAGACCCATCACCGTCGCGAACGCCCAGAACAGCAATTGGGCCGTCCCGGTCGAAAGACGAGTGATGCCGAAGCTGAGCACCAGAACGAACGCCAGTGGCGCAAACATGATGGCATATTTGAGGATCCCCGGCCCGCCGAGCACGGCAGCCGCGTAGCCGCTGTTGGCGAACAACAGCGCCACGATGCCCGTCAGCAGCACCCCGGAGGCCATGTAATTGTACACGGACAGCATGTAGGACCGTAGGCCCACATCGATCGTCGTGTCTTCACGGCCGATCCGGGTCGATTCCGGCACTGCTATTATCCGTGGATCAAATCCGTTTGCCACTTTCATTCTCCATTTTCCGAAGAGTCACCTGCCCGTCAGCGAGGAATATCAGGTGGCTTCGGACTGCTTTCAATCTGCCTTCACCCGCAACCAGTGTGGTGGGCCTCATGCTGATTGAGCGACGTTGCCTCAGGCTCGAGATTGAGTCCATTCGAAAGGATACCCTGAACGTGATAGGTATTGGCTATCGCTATGGAGTCTTCCCATGCCAACGTTGCGCCAGCTGGAATATCTCGTTGCCGTGGCTGACCTTCAGAATTTCGGCCGCGCGGCGGATGTATGCCACGTCTCGCAACCGACGCTCAGCCAGCAGCTGCGCGCGCTGGAGGATCGGCTCGGAGTCGCCCTGATCGAACGAAGAACCTCGGGGGCGGAGTTGACCCCGATCGGACGCGAGATAACTGCACGGGCCCGACGTTTGGTGATCGAGGTGCAGGATATTCGCGACCTAGCGCGGCGGGCCGGCGAGCATCTCGTGGGGACACTCCGCTTCGGAGTGACGCCCACCTTGGGGCCCTATTTGATGCCCCCGATCGTCGCTGCGCTCCACCGCGAGCAGCCTGATCTCAGGCTTCATATCAGGGAGGGCATTCCGGAAGAGCAGGCGCTCGCGCTTTCGCGAGGCGCGCTTGACATGCTGCTCGGACCGCTGCCGATCGAGGGTGGCGACCTTGAAGTCCAGCCCTTGTTTCGCGAGCGATTGTTTCTCGTCGCACCTCCCGACCATCCGCTCGCCGTGCGCCCCAAACTTTGCGTCGAGGATCTGAAAGGCGCGCAGGTTCTCAGCCTCGGTAGGTCCCACCATCTGCATCGCCAAGTGGCCGAAATCTGCGCGGAACTCGGCATGGAACTGCTGCGTGACTATGAGGGCACAAGCCTCGATAGCGTTCATCAGATGGCCAGCTCAGGGGTGGGGCTTGCGGTCCTCCCAGAGCTTTACATCGGCTCGGATGTCGGAGGCCGTACGGGCATCGAAGTGCTTAAGCCTCAGGGATGGAAATTCACACGCAGCATCGCCGCGGCGTGGCGATCCGGCGCTGCTTACCGGGACGCGTATCGGACGATTGCTGACCGGATTCAGGCTGAAGCCCGCGCTTTGATCGGGTGAAATGCCTGCCCACCGCATTGAGTGGCGATAGCCTGCTGCTATTGCTCCATGCGAGAAGTCGGATTGGCCGCCAATCGCGGGTAAGCCTAGATTGGTTCTCGCGGACCGGGCCCCTCTGGCGGCTGTTCCCCCTGACAGTCGCGATGTCGGACCGCTTCGGGCTAGCTCGATGCAGTGCGTATGCCCATATGTCGCTGCGTCATGGCTAACCCGATCGGTGAAACCATCGATCTGGAGAGAGGCTATGAGTGCCCTAGTGTATAAATTGACCGTCGTTCATCACAGACTGGACGACCAAATTCGCCAAGAGCTAAAGCGGCGATTTCCCGATGGTATCCGGCTGCTGCGGCTGAAGAAGCTGAGGCTGGCGGTCAAAGATCGACTGCATATGCTGGCCCGCTTCCCCAAGCGTGGAAGGGATTGAGCCATGCGAAGCGCAGAAGCCGTCGCCGCTATGCCTTGTCCGATCTGCAAGACCGGCCTGACCTTGTCCAACCGCCAGGGCGTCGAAATCGACTATTGCCAGACGTGTCGGGGCGTCTGGCTCGACCGCGGCGAACTAGACAAGATCATTGAACGCAGCGTTGAAGATGCGGTGCCGGCCCGGCGCGAAGCCGAGCCAAGGTCGGACTACCGGCCAGGCGGTTATCGCGACGACGATGACGATCACCGCTACCGTCACGGCAAGCGGAAGAAGTCATTCCTGTCGGAGATGTTTGACTAACGATCACCACCACCGACCTAGGTCGGTGGTGGCCTTCTCGTGCCAAGCGATCCGGAACCCTTTGATGGCTGAGCGATCGGCCGTGATGTCGGATCAAGACCAAACCGCTCGGTGATGAGCGATTAGATCGGATCGGACACATGGAATTCCTAGGATACATCTGGCTCGACAAGCCGCTGTGGATGTGGGCTGCTTTTCTCGCGATCGTTGTGACGCTGCTCACGCTCGACCTCGGCGTGCTGCACAAGAAGCAGCGCGAGATCGGCGTCACCGAAAGCCTGACGCTCTCGGCCGTCTACATCGTGCTCGGGCTCGGCTTCGGCGGCTGGGTCTGGTGGTACATGGGCGCGACCGCCGGCATGCAGTATGTCACCGGCTTCGTCATCGAGAAGAGCCTCGCGATGGACAATGTGTTCGTCATCGCGATGATCTTCGCCTATTTCGCGGTGCCGCGCCTCTACCAGCACCGGGTCCTGTTCTACGGCATCCTCGGCGTCATCATCCTGCGCGCCATCATGATCGGGCTCGGCGCGACGCTGGTCGAGCAGTTCAGCTGGGTGCTGTACGTCTTCGCGGCTTTCCTGATCTTTACCGGCGTGAAGATGTGGGCGCTCGCCGACAAGGCGTATGACGTAGGCGCGTCGCCGGTGCTCCGCTGGGTCAAGCGGCGGTTCCGGGTGACCGACGACCTCCACGGCGAGCGCTTCTTCGTCAAGCAGGCGGATGCTAAGACCGGCAAACTCGCCTGGTATATGACGCCGCTGTTCCTGGCCCTCATCATGGTCGAGGTTGTCGACCTCGTGTTCGCGGTTGATTCGGTTCCGGCGATCTTCGCCATCACCACCGACCCGTTCATCGTCTACACCTCGAACATCTTCGCGATCCTCGGCCTGCGCGCGCTCTACTTCGCGCTCGCGGCGATGGTCGACCGCTTCCACTATCTCAAATATGCGCTCGCGGTGCTGCTGGTGTTCATCGGCTCGAAGATCTTCGTCGCCGATGCGCTTGGCCTCGCCAAGGTCCCGCCGGCCGCATCGCTGTCGATCACCTTCGCGATTCTCGCAGTCGGCGTCGGCTACTCGCTCTGGAAGACACGTGGCAGGGCGATCGCGGAGGTCGGGTCCAGGCAGCCGTGAGCGACAGGTGCCCCCCGGCCGGATTTAGGCGTGTTCTGGAGCCTGCTGAAGACGCGGGGAGCCGCCCCGGCCGACACCGCACTAACTGTTCCCTGACCCTTGCGAACAAAGGAGAGTTCCTATGCAGGACTTCATCGCCGCCCTGGTCTCGTTCTTCCTGATCGAGCCGCTCCAAGCAGAGATGGCCGAGAGGCTTGCGGCCGCCCAGGCGCCACAGGCCGTGGTCGCCGAGTTGACCGCATGCGCTCGGAGCGGCGCGCCCACGCTCCTGGAGCGTGCCACGAACGATCCGGCATGGGCGGCTTCGAACGCCGTCCGGCTCTGGGCGGGCTGGGTGCGCCCCGACCAGGTGCTCGTCGAGGCCGCGCCCGGCTGCGCGGCGGCCGTCGAGGCGGCGCGACCCTTCCTAACCGAGCCGTCGTCGTGACGGCCGCAGAAGCGGGGTCTCACATCACGACCTTGACGATACAGGCTTGTGTCCATGGCCGGCTTCCTCGTTTTCGATCTGTTAATCGTCGGTTTCGCGTGGGCCCCGGCTTGGCTGTGGTGCCTGGCGAGCCGGCACCGGGTGCGGCGGGTCAGCCGGCACGAAGTGCTGGATGCGGCCGACATCAACCCGCTCATGACCGCTGAACCGCAAGCACTCACGACGGCGTGCCCGGCGGTGCTGGCGGCCGCCCGCCTGGGTTTCACTGCGCGCTCCTACAAGGGTGAAGCAGCGACTCTGGATGACCTGTGCCGATGCTTCGTCAACTTGAGTATCTCGTCGCGCTTGCCAACCTCAGGCACTTCGGGCGCGCAGCCTATGCCTGCCACGTCTCGCAATCGACGCTCAGCCAGCAGCTGCGTGCGCTGGAGGATCGGCTCGGAGTCGCGCTGATCGAACGAAGAACCTCGGGGGCGGAGTTGACCCCGATCCGGGGCTGCTTACGGGGATGTCTATCGGACGATTGCCGACCGGATTCAGACAGAGGCTCGCCCTCTGATCGGGTGACTGCTTGCCGCTGCGGAGGTAACGATAGCCTGGGGCTATTGCTCCGCGCGAGAAATCGGATTGGCCGCCAATCGCGGCTAAGACTAGATTGGTTGTCGCGGACCGGGCCCCTCTGGTGGCTGTTCCCCCTGACAGCTGCGATGTCGGACCGCATCGAGCCAGCTCGATGCAGTTCACGCCCCCGTTGCTGCATCGTGGCTGGCCCGATCGATCGAACCATCGATTAGGAGAAAAAGCCATGAACGCACTCAATTACCGACTGCTCCTTGTCCACAGCAAGCTGGACGCCGAGGTGCGTCGGGAGCACAAGCGGCGCTTCCCGAACGCGTTGCGGCTGTTGCGGCTGAAGAAGCTCAGGCTCGCAATCAAGGATCGCATGTACCGGCTCGCGTTCGTCCACCAAACTGGGGCGGCATGAGCCATGCGAACCGCAGAAACAGTCGCCGCGATGCCCTGTCCGATCTGCAAGACCGGGCTGACTTTATCCGATCGCCAAGGCGTCGAGATCGACTTTTGCCCCACTTGCCGCGGCGTGTGGCTGGACCGTGGAGAGCTGGACAAGGTCATCGAACGCAGCATCGAAGATGCGGCGCCGGCCCGCCGTGAACCGGCCCCCCCGGGCCGAGGCTACAGGCCGAGTGGATATGACGACGACGACGGCCGCTATCGCCATGGCAAGCGGAAGAAGTCGTTTCTGTCGGAGCTGTTCGACTGAAGGGAGCAGCCGCTTGCGTCGAGCAGGCGGCGTCTCTCCTTCCGCGACCCTATCGACGCCGCAGTATCTAAACCGGCGACCTCGATATTGCATCCCTCATCATGGTCGGTCTCCGCAGCTCATGCACAACCACCGCCGAGCTTGTTCCTAACTCAGAGCCGCGTGACGCGGTCAATGTGAAGCAGCCGATCAATTGAGGAGATAAGAGAATGGCTTTCAAGGATGTCCTGCTCCAGTTGAGCAGCTATCCCGAACCGACCCCGGCTGCGGCGATCGACCAAGCGGTCGGCTTCGCTGAGGCGCTGGGCGCGCACATCTCGGCGCTGACTTTCAAAATAGAGATTCCGAACGCCGGCAACGCACTGGCGAACGCACTGCTGAACATCCCGGGCATGATTGCGGCCGAGCGGCAGAAGAGTGTGGCGAATGCCCAAAATCTGGTCAGTGTGTTCGAAGGCATGGCGACGCAGCGTGGCGTTGCACACGACCAGATCGTCGGGTCGTGCCCGAGCTCGCAGCTCGCGGCCATCGTGACTGAACACGCCAGGATGCACGATGTCACGATGATCCCGATCGGCGAGCAGGCTCTTCAGCAATACGTCGCCGAGTCTGTGATATTCGGCTCCGGGCGACCGACGATCGTCTTCCCGGAAGTGCCGAAAAGCAGCAATTCCTTTCCCCTCGACGTGGTCGGTGTGGCTTGGGATTTCAGCCGGGCCGCGGCGCGGGCGGTGGCCGATGCCCTCCCGGTCCTGCAGCGCGCCAAGACCATACGGGTGGTCACGATCACACAGGAGAAGACGATCGACACTAGGCACTCGGGCGAGGATTTGGCGAAGTATCTCGCCTGGCATGGCATCGAGGTTGTCCTGGAGGAAGAAGGCGCCGCCGGCCGCACGATCGGACAGGCTCTAGAGGAATATGCAACCGCACACGACCTCGACCTGCTCGTAATGGGAGCCTACGGGCACTCACGGATGCACAACTTCATCCTGGGCGGCGCGACAAAGACCATCGTCGCCAACCCGCCGCTGCCAGTGCTCCTCTCACATTGATGCTGCGTCCGCGGCTGCGCAACGCGAGAACCAGGACGACACCACCACGAGCCCATTGGCGCAATCGCAATTGGGGCCGCTCGCCACCGTCTCAGGCACTCCCGAAAGGTCCGGGCCCCGCTAGCGGTCGAACATGGACGCAATGAGGAGCCTGTAACCCATTCAACGGGTGCTCCCAAACACCCGAAAAGTAAGGATTACCCATGGAACTGCTCACCGATATCCTGACCAGCGATTTCCTTGGAAAGTCTGCTTGGCTTTGGTTCGCCTTTCTCGGCGTGGTCGGCGCGCTGCTCGCCTTCGACCTCGGAATACTCCACAAGCAGGACAAAGAGCTCGGTGTCGGCGAAAGCTTGTTCTTGTCCGCGTTCTACATCGCGATCGCGCTGGTGTTCGGCGCCTGGGTGTGGTGGTCCATGGGCCCGACCTCTGGCATGGAGTATTTCACGGGTTATGCCCTCGAGAAGGCGCTTTCGATCGACAATGTCTTCGTAATCTCGCTCATCTTCGGCTACTTCGCCATTCCCGCCAAATACCAGTACCGAGCGCTCCTCTGGGGCATCCTCGCGGTGCTGGTCTTGCGCGGCATTATGATCGGGCTCGGCGCAGCGCTCGTACAACAGTATGAATGGGTGCTCTATATCTTCGGCGCCTTCCTGATCGCCACGGGGATCAAGATGCTCGTCATGGGAGAGAGCGAGCAGGACGTGTCGAAGAATCCGATCGTGCGCTTCCTGTCCAGGCGCATGCGGGTCTCGGCCGAGTTGCACGGTTCGCACTTCTTCGTCCGCAAACCCGATCCGGAGACGGGGAAGCTCGCGCGCTTCGCGACGCCTCTGTTCCTGGCGCTCGTCGTGATCAACATCGCGGATCTCGTGTTCGCGGTCGACTCGGTGCCAGCAATCTTCGCCATCACGACCGACACCTACATCGTGTTTACGGCCAATATCATGGCGATCCTCGGTCTCCGCGCCCTCTATTTTGCCCTCGCTGCGATGGTGCACCGCTTCGAGTATCTGAAATACGCGCTCGCCATCGTGCTCGTTTTCATCGGGGCCAAGATCTTCTGGAATCAGATCGTCGGCAAGGTCGATCCCGCGATCTCGCTCGGAGTGACCTTGTCCATCATCGCAGCCGGCGTCCTGTTCTCGCTCTGGAAAACCCGTGCGGCCACGACAGACGAAGCCGCTCGCCACCGCCTGACAGCTTCGCTCCCGGATCCCATCGGGAAACGTCCCTCCGCTCGCCCTGCCGGAGACGATTGATGACTATTGATGTCCTATCTGCCGCCATCAAGGACACCTCTGCATCCTCCGGCGCCCCCGCCTGGTGCATTGATGTCGATACTCGCGACAACGTTATCGCCCGTCGAAACATACTTGCCGCGCTATGGGCCGGGCGCCTCATGGGCTTGTCTGACGTCACGATAACGACCTATGCGGTCGAGGTGCATCTTGCCGACTGCGAGGTGCGCGGCGACATGGTCGTAGTCGAAAAGCTCACGCGCGACCTGAATGATCCGGGTTGCCGATCCCAGCTGAAGTGGTGCACGAGAAGCTGTGCTCCTTCCATCGCGAAGCACTCCTTCAGACGCACACGACTGACTGATATCTAGGCTCGGCTCGGCCTCACTCGTGCGGTCTGCGGTCGCGTGGAGGGCTTGCAGACATGAAACCAAAGGATCGAGACCAATGACGGCGCGCACCGAGAAAACGCGCAGACCCGAAGACAATCTGCGCCGTATTGCGCCGCGTCAGGCGGGCCCTATCGGCAAGCTGCAGGAAGTGCTGGAATCGGCTCGACTTCAGAGCGCGATCATTGTGCTGATTGTGATCAACGCAATCACGCTGGGCCTTGAAACAAGCCCAACGATCATGGGGTCGATCGGCGCCGAGTTGATGTTGTTGGACCAGATCATCCTGGGCGTGTTCGTCGTTGAACTGGTGGCCAAGCTGCTTGTCTACCGAACGCGTTTTCACATGGACCCATGGAACCTGTTTGATCTGGCAATCGTGACGATTGCGCTACTGCCTGCGACCGGCAGTCTCTCGGTCCTGCGGGCGCTCAGAATCCTGCGTGTGCTACGACTGGTGTCGGCGGTGCCGTCGATGCGGCGGGTGGTAGGTGCTTTGCTGGCCGCCGTGCCTGGAATCGCTTCTATCCTCGGGCTTCTGTCGCTATTGTTCTACGTTTTCTCGGTGATGGCGACCAAACTGTTCGGGGCCGACTATCCCGAATGGTTCGGCTCGATCGGCGCATCGGCCTACTCACTGTTTCAGATCATGACCCTGGAAAGCTGGTCGATGGGCATCGTCCGCCCGGTGATGGAGGTCTACCCACTGGCATGGATCTTTTTCGTGCCGTTCATTCTGGTGACGTCTTTCACTGTGCTGAACCTGTTTATCGGCATCGTGGTTGACGCCATGCAGCGCCAGCACGAAGCAGGAGAAGCGGATGCACAGAAAACCCTGGCTGAGAAAAATCAGAGCGAACGGGCAGAAATCCTTGCAGCACTTCGATCGCTTCGGCTCCAGATTGCTGAGCTTGGCAGCAAGTCCAGCGAGCGATGACCAACTTCGAGCGAACGCGCTCAGACACCAGATCGGCGTGCTGTCTCAAATCAAGCAATAGCTCGCGCCCTCGATCTGGCTGTCGAACTTGGCTTCGGACGCATCCGCAAAGTCCAAAAGAACATTCCCTGGCGTTGCGAGGCGGCCCACGTGCCTGTCATCTGGGCGACCCAGGTCTTGGCTGGGATGGTCGAACAAGGAGCGCCCAGGCGGACGGAAGCAACCGACGCGGCCAGGGGGCAGCGCGCCGAATGGGTGATGCTCAACAAGGACCATTCATCGTCGAAGCAGGGCGTTTCCTCGGCGATGTGCTGCGCCGCATAGATCGCCACCAGTCGAAGAAGACGGTGAGACTCGAGCCGATGGGCGTCCGGATGAGACCGCAAGGCGCGCGTCAGACGCGGGAAGCGGGGCGAAGGTGACCCGAGTGAATGAGATAATGCTTCCTAAACCCGACGACTGGCACGTGCACCTTCGCGATGGCGATATGCTGCGCATGGCGCTGCCCTGGACGGCACGCACGTTCGGACGCGCCATCGTCATGCCGAACCTCGATCCGCCGGTGACGACGGCCGCCCAGGCGGCCGCCTATCGCGATCGGATCCGGCGCGTGTTGCCCGACGGCTCGAGGTTCGAGCCGCTGATGACGTGTTTCCTGACCGATGAGACCGGTCCCGAAGACGTCGCAAGAGGCTTCGCCGAAGGGGTGCTAACGGCGGTCAAGATGTATCCGGCGCGCAGCACCACGAACTCCGCCGCCGGCGTGACCGACATTCGCCGGGTCTACCGGGTGTTGGAGCGGATGCAGGGCGTCGGCATGCCACTTTTGCTCCATGGTGAGGTGGCCGATCAGGAAACGGACGTTTTCGACAGGGAGAAGGCGTTCATAGACCGGGTGCTTGTCCGGCTGCGAGCCGATTTCCCCGCGCTGCGGATCGTCTTGGAGCACATTACGACCGCCGAAGCCGTGGACTACGTGCAGCACGCCGAGGGTCCCATCGGCGCCACCATCACGGCGCACCACCTCATGATCAACCGCAATGCGATGTTCGCAGGCGGCATCCGGCCGCATATGTACTGTTTGCCCGTGGCCAAGCGGGAGGGCCATCGCCTCGCATTGAGGGACGCCGCGACCTCGGGCGATCCCCGGTTCTTCCTCGGCACGGATTCGGCGCCGCACCTGATCCAGGACAAGGAATCGGCATGCGGCTGCGCCGGCATCTTCAGCGCGCCGGTTGCGCTCGAATTGTACGCCCAGGTCTTCGAAGAAGAAGGGGCGCTCGATCGGCTCGAAGCCTTCGCTTCGCTCAACGGCGCACGGTTTTACGGCCTGCCGCCGAACACCGAGACAGTCACGCTCGTGCAATCGCCGTGGCAACCGCCAGAATTGCTGCCGGTCGGCGAGGCTGATCACGTGCGTGTATTCTGCCCGGAGGGCAAAGCTCGTTGGCGCCTGCTCGAACCGGCGGACTGAAAGAGCTTGATCCCAGTTCAATGAGGGAACCCGACCCATGGCACATCATTTCGACAAATCCAGACTGCCAAGCCGCCACACGACAGTCGGCCCCGAGCGGGCGCCGCATCGGTCGTTCCTCTACGCCATGGGATTGACCGATGCCGAGATCGCACAGCCCTTCGTCGGTGTCGCCACGTGCTGGAACGAGGCGGCCCCGTGCAACATCACCCTCAGCCGTCAAGCGCAGGCTGTCAAACTGGGCGTCAAGGCGGGTGGCGGCACGCCGCGCGAGTTCACCACCATCACCGTGACCGACGGYATCGCCATGGGCCACCAGGGCATGAAGTCGTCGCTGGTGAGCCGCGAGGTGATCGCAGATTCGGTCGAACTCACCATGCGCGGCCATTGCTACGACGCGCTGGTAGGCCTTGCCGGGTGCGACAAGTCACTGCCCGGCATGATGATGGCCATGGTCCGCCTCAACGTGCCGAGCGTGTTCATATACGGCGGTACGATCCTGCCGGGGCGCTTCCGCGGCAAGGACGTCACCGTGCAGGACGTCTATGAAGCGGTGGGCAGCTACCAGGCCGGCCAAATCTCCGAGGACGAGCTACACGCTCTCGAATGTGTCGCTTGCCCTTCCGCTGGTTCGTGCGGCGGCCAGTTTACCGCCAACACCATGGCTTGCGTCTCCGAGGCGCTCGGCCTCGCACTGCCCGGTTCGACCGGTGCGCCGGCACCCTACGAGAGCCGTGACGCCTTCGCGGAAGCGTCTGGCAAGGCCGTGATGAACCTGTTGGCTCGCGACCTCAGGCCGCGCGACATCGTCACCCGCAAGGCGCTGGAGAACGCCGCCGCCGTGGTGGCGGCCTCCGGCGGGTCGACCAATGTGGCGCTGCATCTGCCGGCAATCGCACACGAGGCGGGCATCGACTTCGACCTGAATGCGGTTGCCGAGATTTTCAAGCGCACACCCTATATCGCCGACCTCAAGCCTGGAGGGCGCTACCTCGCCAAGGATCTGTTCGAGATCGGCGGCGTGTCGGTGATCCTGAAGGCGCTGCTCGACGGCGGCTACTTGCACGGCGACTGCATCACGGTGACAGGCAAGATGATCGCCGAAAACCTGGCCGACGTGGTCTTCCCGACCAACCAGGACATTGTTCGCCCGATCTCCGACCCGATCACCACCACCGGCGGCGTAGTCGGTCTGCGCGGCACGCTCGCCCCGGAGGGCGCGATCGTCAAGGTGGCCGGCATGACGGACCTCAAGTTCCGCGGGCCGGCCCGGTGCTTCGCCTCCGAGGAGGCGGCTTTCGACGCCGTGCAGAAGCGTGAGTACAAGCCGGGCGAGGTCATTGTCATTCGCTACGAAGGGCCGAAAGGCGGTCCCGGCATGCGCGAGATGCTGGCGACCACGGCGGCGATTTACGGCCAGGGCATGGGCGACAAGGTGGCGCTGATCACGGACGGACGCTTCTCCGGCGCCACGCGCGGCTTCTGCGTTGGCCATGTCGGCCCCGAAGCAGCAGTTGGCGGCCCGATCGCTCTGCTGAAGGACGGAGACATCATCACCATCGATGCCGAATTGGGCACGCTCGATGTCGAGTTCTCGGCCGAGGAATTGGAGGCTCGCCGCAAGGAGTGGCGCCCGCGCCGTCACGATTTCCAGTCGGGTGCGCTATGGAAATTTGCGCAAACCGTGGGGCCGGCGGCAAAGGGCGCAGTCACTCATCCCGGCGCCACCGCCGAGACGCATACCTATGCCGACATCTGAGAGCCGGCTGCACCAGAAAGGTTGTCAGCGGCCCATTTGCGATGGGTGCACCGCGTCTCGCCAACTTGGCCAAGCCCGACGCAGAGCAAGGTATCCACAATGGCCCTTGGCGACGTTGAGAAGCCGTAACCCGCGCGGCGGCACAATTTCAAGAGTTGGAAGCTTTAGCTTGAACCGCCCCGGTTTGTCGGAGGCTCCAACTCTTGAGAAGGTGGAGCGATGACGAGCAAGACGACGAACAAATTTTCGCCTGAGGTGCGGGATCGTGCAGTGCGGATGGTGCTGGATCATGAGCCGTAGCCCCCGTCTCGCTAGGCAATCATCCTGTCGATCGCCGCCAAGATCGGCTGTACGGGGTGGGCGCTGAATGAATGATCGCAGTGCATCTGGCCAATGCCGGATACGCTCGGCGGTTCACGCAAGCCCAAGGCGGCGTTATCAGAGTGCACCAGCGGAGACATAGTTATCAGTTTCATCTACGGTGGGGCGCCAATTTCCCTCTATTTCGCAACTTGATGCACGCGCCCAGACTGAAACACTCGCTCCGCCTTGTTCGCGCGAGTAAACAATCCGAATGAAGATCGTCGCGTAGTGCCGATATCTTGGCAGAGGACGATGTTGGGCGTTAGCTCGCCGATCTGAGAGGCGATGGTTTTGCAGTAAAGGATGAATTGCAGCAACCACTCGTGGTGATCAAAAATTATACCCAAACCGGAGCTTAGCCTGATAGCGCTCGTAGTTGGTAAGGTCCAACAAGCCCGGAGCGTTGACGGCTCGGCCAGCAACTTGAGCGTTCCACGCCGCTGAAAGCCATGCGCGTTCAGAAAGCCGTGCATAAAATGTAGGACCGACGAAGAGCGCAGTTCCCACGAAGGCGTCAACACTGAGGCTCGCATAACTCCGCATGTAGCGCGCTTCTGCACCGATCAGAACGCCCGGATAAACTTGCACCGCCATCGCCGCGGATGTTCCAAGTTGAGATTGCTGCTCCCAAAGGCCCGTCAGGCGCGAGCGGAGCGCCTCGGGCTGGTAGAAAAGATTGAGCGCCGCGAAAATGCGATCGGGTGCAAGTTCTTTGTCTGCGATAATCCAGAAATCGGTGCCGTATCTATCGACTGGCTCTCCGGTGAGGTCGTCGACGCGGCCCCACTGCGGATCGGCGCCGAGGGTCAGCCCGAAGGGCGCCCGCTCGCGATTAAGAACGCGATACCGCATCTCCAGCGATAGCGTGTCGATGGCTGTCTCGTGCAGGTCGTCGAGGCCGGGGACTACAGATATGCCGTGATACGCTGCGCCTACTCCAGGTTCAATCGAGAAATCCTGAAACGGGATGAACTTGACCGAGAGTTGCTGCGACAGTGCGGTGTAAGAGCCGGCGCCCTTCCCAAGCCGGGCGGTGCTCTCGCTCTCGGCCTCCCTTTCGCCGACGGCGTTCACGTCGCTGCCCAGCGTGAAGCCGAACAGGTGCGTGGTTTCAAGCTCCTCTGCAAAGCAGGCTGCGGGCAGGGTCACGAGTGCTGCCGCGATCGCCAAATGCCTCACAGCGCCCTTCCGCCCATCTGTGACGCCCGTGGCTCGCTGCGAAGTTCTGCGGCGGCATGGCGTACGATTTGAAAGCCGCCTGAAAGCGCGAGGATAGCCATGATCGAGGCAACGATCACGTCTGGCCAGCCGGTCCCGATGCCGAATACACCGATCGCAGCCAGGAGGACCGCGACGTTGCCGATTGCGTCGTTACGCGAACATATCCAGACGGATCGCATGTTCGCGTCGCCGCTGCGGAAGCGATATAGCATGAGTGCGACGGCGCCGTTGGTAGCTAGAGCGAGCAAGCCTACCGCCCCCATGAGCTCGGCCCTCGGCAGAATCCCATGATAGGCGTGGACGATGGTCGTTGCTGCTACCCACGCGCCCAACGCAAACAAGGTGAGCCCTTTGAGGAGCGCAGCACGCGCCCGCCAGCTTAGCATCAAGCCGGTCACGCTGAGGCTGATTGCGTAGTTCGCGGCATCACCGAGAAAGTCGAGAGAGTCTGCTTGAAGCGAGCTGGAGCCGGCTACCAAGCCGGCGCCGATCTCGACGGCGAACATCCCGGCGTTGACCGCGAGCGCAATCCACAGCGCGCGTCGCCAGGCTGGTAACGTCGAAGCGTCCGCGTCAGCGCAACAGTCATCATGACAATGGTCAGCCATACCGAGACCCGATTGTGCTCTCCTCCGGAGACGATAGTATAGAACCTCTAGTGACTAGAGGAGCAAGAGGAAGATGTCGGAGATGTGGTCGATCGGTGATGCGGCCCGGCGAACCATGATCAAGGTTCCGACAATCCGTTACTATGAAGAAATCGGCTTGTTGCCGGCACCTGGCCGCTCAGAAAGCAATCGCCGCCGCTATTCCGAGGACGCGATCAGGCGACTCACGTTTATCCGGCACGCTCGCGAGCTTGGCTTCGAAGTTGACACCATCCGAAAATTATTGAGGTTGCAGGACGAGCCCGATCGGCGGTGTGACGAAAGTCGATGCTCTCGCTCGCGAACACCTGGCTGAAATCGAAGAAAAGATCGCGCGATTGACGGCGCTACGGCGAGAGCTGATGCGGATGTTGAAATCGTGCCGAGGAGGCCGAGTAGCCGAGTGTCGAGTTATTGAATCGATTGGAAAGTCCTCCGCCTGATCAGCGGTCGGGGACTCTCGAAACCGGTTGGCGTCAGGCCTACCCGGTGAACATCCAGAGTTGCTCGCTGGCCATGTAGCCCGCCAGCAGCATTATGCCAAAGGCGACGATAAGTGTCGCGGCGCCCGCTTCGATCGCGCGCATCGCGAGCATGCCGAACCCTGCCCGCGTCCGGGCGACGCGATTTGCGAGCCCGCGTGCGCTGACCGCGACGATTGCGATTGCCGCTACAGTCGCGGCGGTGCCCAATCCCATGATCAGCGTCGCGCCTACACCCGTCCAGAACAGGTCCTGGGCCAGCGCGAAGATGAGCACGATGATCGCGCCGGAACAGGGCCGCAGTCCAACCGCGATGACGGCGGACAGGCCTCGGCGCCAGCCGCCCGCGCCGGCGAGCTCCGCCGGCCCGGGCCCATGGGCATGTCCCCAAGCCGACTCGTGATGGTCGTCGTGGCAATGAAAGCTGTGCACAGCGCATCCATCGATCATGCATCGCCCGCCGCGCATGGCCATCGCACCGAACGCCCGGCCTGGCAACTGAACGGTTTGAGTACGCAAAGTCCCGGCACCCGTAGCCGAAGCAAAAGCAAGCTCGGGCGCGCGACGCCAGGTCAATTCACGGCAGGCGATCAGGAAAGAGCGACCTTTGACATAGAAAAGCCTGAGACCGATCAGGGTAACGAGAGCATAGCTGGTGATCTCGACCAGGTGGACGGTTAGCCCGATCACCTTGGCGGTTGCGCCGAGCAGAGCCGCAGCGATGGCCACGACAATGATAGCAACGACCGATTGGATGGCTGCAGACACAAATGACAGCACAACACCGCGGCGCCAGGTCTCCTCATTGGCGACGAGGTAGGAGGAGATCACTGCTTTGCCATGCCCCGGACCCACAGCATGAAAAACGCCATAGACGAAGGAAACACCGAACAGCTCCCACATCGCGGCCCCGTCCTCCTTGGCGGCTCGGATGAAGCCCGAGAGAGAACGATAGAAGGCGGCCTGTTCCGCGAAAATCCAGCCCATCAGTCCGGATGTGGACGCGGCACTTGCCAAATGGGGCGCGCCAAACGGCGCGCTCCACGCCGACACGATACCCATTGTGCAGGCAATGAAGATCGCCGTTAGCGCAGTCAAGGCGATGGTCTGCGATTTGATCATGGGCATTTCACCAGGATCTTGTTGGCGAAGATTTCTCCATAGGTGCTGGAGGGATCCAGCGGCACGGCGTCGAGCTCGCTGAGCCGCGCCTGCTCGGTCGGCGTCGGCTGGTGCGGCAGATCGTAGGTCGCGAGGCATTGCGGCGCACCGCTTAAGGAAACTGGCGTATCTTTGGCGAATTCGAAATCCACGAAGATCGAGGGGTCGTAGACCTCGATCTTCATAGCCTTGGCTGAGACAGGTGTTTTCAGTGGCAGGGTGAAATGCAGCGTCAACGCAGCATCCTTGTATTCGAGCCAATAGTCGACCGGGTCCGCAAACTTCAGCTTCTTGCCGTCGGCGCGTGCATAGGTGAAGTAGTCGTATTCCTTCAGCGAATCCACGTTGGTCTGTGCAAGCGCGGCCAGTTCTTGCCGCGTGTACTGGCCCTTTTTGGCATGCGAGATGCCTTGGAGCGCATAGGCGGAAAACATGTCATCGAAGGTCCAATCGTGGCGGACGCCGGTCATGCTGCCATCGGCGGCATAGACCACTTCGCTGTGGAACGTGACCCAAACATGGGGATGTGCCTCCGCGCGGTTGATAGATAACAACAAGAGAAGGATCGTGCAGCAGCAACATGCGCGTTCGATCATGGTCCATCTGCCGAATCGAGGAATAAGGGCACCCGCAACATGCGGGGACGGCGGTCTCAAATGCGCATCAGAGTGTGATAGCGCACCGGTTGCCGCGTGCGCCTTGCGTCGCGCTCGCAGTACGTATCCCGCGGACGCACGAAAGCAGCAAGGCGTCAGACGGTGGGGGGCGCGCGTGACCGGAATGCCGCGTGACGCGGTCTAATGATTCGATCGGAAACTGGATGGAACGCGCAATCAATCTCGGCGAATTGCAACGGATACAGGCTTGACGGCGCATCGGGTAGTGAGGAAGTCGACAGCAGGAAGCCCGAAAAGCAGATTGGGCAGTTGTCATCATCATCGGCGAGCCGCGGCGGAAGCCGCTCCGCGAAATGCAAGCCTGACCGGGCGTGCGTGACGCCGACGATATCGGTGCGGTCTATCCTCGGGACAGCAAGATCATGCTTGTGAAGATGCGCGAATGACAGCACGAGCTGCAGCCCAAGCGCCGCCAGCGCGAGATAGGCTCCGCATCGCCGGGTGAAGGACCGTGCCGACATCGTTTTCGCCCCTGCCAAGGAGCCGTTCCCCTTCTGACTTCCCTCGCCCCGAAACTACCGCCATCGGCCAAACGCGCGCAATTGCCGCGCGGTATTGGCGACCATTCTGCAATGGACGAGGAAAATATGGCGGATCGAAGGGCTATGAGCGCATCACTCAGACGTTTCCTTTCGAGGGAGCAGTCCCTTTCAGCCCGGTTGTGTCACTCTTGCCGGGCGTGTCATGCGGCCGCTCACTGACCGCGTCGGTCGGTGGAAAGATGCTGTCATATATCGCCCGAGCTTCGCGAATTAAGCGAAGCCGTTCGCGTTCGGATTTCGAAATAAATCCTACGATCTCGCCCAATTGCGTTTCCTCAGGCGCAGCAAGCTTCAAAGTCTTGTCTGAGCAGGTCCTTTGGCAGGTCACGACCAATGAATACAAGCCGGGTCTGGCGGGGCTCCTGCTCCTTCCAGGGACGCCGACTGCCGCCTTCAATGAGCATGTGCACGCTCTGAACGACGAACTGCCGATCGTCATCCTCTATCGAGGCGATATCCTTCATGCGCAGGATGTCCGTCCCATAACGCTGGGTGACGCCCTGAATCCATGGCACGAACCTGTTGGGCTTCATCGGTCGATCCGCCACCAGGGACAGGCTGCCGATCCCGTCGTCGTGTTCGTGCTCGTGTTCTTCGGTGAGGAATCCCGGCTCGACTTCGAGGATGCGCTCGAGATTGAAGGCGCCTCGTCCCAATACCTGGCCGAGGTCGATATCACAGCGCTCGGTTCGGTGAATCTTCGCATACGGGTTGAGCTTTCGGATGCGACACTCGACCGTTGCGAGGCCGCTCGCATCGACAAGATCGACCTTGTTGACGAGAACGATATCGGTGAACGCGAGTTGCTCCTGCGCTTCCGGCGCCTGCTCGATCTGTTCGAGGAGATGCTTGGCATCCGCGACGGTGACGATGGCGTCGAGCTTCGTCTTGCGACGGACGTCCTCGTCGATAAAGAACGTCTGCGCCACCGGCGCGGGATCTGCGAGTCCGGTCGTCTCGACGACAATGCCGTCGAAGGTTCGGCTGCGCCGCATCAGCCCCGCGATAATGCGAATGAGATCGCCGCGGACCGTGCAGCAGATGCAGCCGTTGTTCATCTCGAAAATCTCCTCGTCCGCGTCGACGATGAGATCGTTGTCGATTCCGACCTCTCCGAATTCGTTCACGATCACCGCAAACCGCTTGCCGTGCGTCTCGGAGAGAATGCGGTTCAGCAGCGTGGTCTTCCCGGAGCAGAGATAGCCGGTCAGAACCGTGACGGGAATCTGAGGTGCAGCATCAGCCATGGTGATGTTTCTCCTCGCGCTTTGTAGGCGGCGCTTTCGCCGTATCATGGCGATCGCTGATCAACGCCTGGTGAGCTTCGCGTCCGGATCGAGCAGACACTCAGCAATTGGTGTGAAATGCCACCCCGACTTGATTGCGATCTCCGATGTAACGTTATAACATTACTTTCAGTAGGGAGACGACGCAAGGACCGTCAGATCAAGTAATTCGGAGCGGCGCTCTTGTTCCAGCTGTGTCGTGACACTCCAATACTTGCCAATCCGCGGCGGCGGTTTCATTTCGACTTGGCCTGTCGATCGACACACGACATCCCCGTCTGGCAGAAGATCTGCCTTCGACGGTTTCTGCTGATCTTGGTTGGCCTTGCGTCCGCGTCGATCCTGCCCGCGTCTGCGCAGCAAGGGGCAACGAAGTTAAAGGTGGTGGCAACGTTTTCGATTCTCGGTGATTTCGCCAGGAACGTTGGGGGTGATCGGGTCGACGTCACGACGCCGGTCGGTCCCAACGCGGACGTCCACGTCTACACGCCGACGACCGCCGATGCGGAGGCGATCAGGAATGCCGGACCTGTAATCGTCAATGGGTTTGGCCTGGAGGGCTGGGTGCCGCGCCTTGTCGAATCGTCAGGCGGCCATGCGACCACCGTCGTCGCAACCTACGGCATCGTACCGCGAAAGGTCGTTGCGGGCGAGATACTGAGTCGTGATCGCGGCGCAGGGTCGCTGGATCCGCACGCCTGGCAATCCCTTGCGAACGCCGAGATCTATGTCGCCAATATCCGCGACGCAATGGTGGCCGCCGATCCCGCCGACGCTGCAACGTTTAAAGCCAACGCATCGGCCTATCTGGCCAAGCTGGGGGCACTCGATCACGACGTTCGCGAGGCGCTCACGCCGATCCCTGTCGAGCGGCGCAAGGTGATCTCAACTCACGCCGCCTTCGGTTATTTCGCCGCTGCCTATGACATCACGTTCGTGGCGCCGCAGGGCGTTTCGACCGAAACCGAGCCGAGCGCGCGGGATATCGCAACCATCATCACGCAGATCATGAAAGAGAAGATTCCAGCGGTCTTCCTGGAAAACATCAGCGATCCCAGACTGATGCGCCAGCTTGCCTCCGAGACTGGAGTGGCAATCGGCGGAACGCTTTATTCGGATAGCCTGACAGCGAAGAATGGCGAGGCTCCGACCTACATCGAGATGGTCAGGCACAATATCAGAACGATTGCGAGCGCCCTTATGGAGTAGCCGGTTGTCCGGCCGCGAGATCCGGCGCGAACGGTTGAATACACTGCGATCCTTGAACTTGCGGGCAAACGGTTCGAAATGGGAGAATTGATCCGGTGCGGTTAAGGTCCATCGTTCTGTTCTGCGGCCTGTTCACTATCACCATCGCTTCATTGGCGTCGCCAAGGTCTTTTGCCGCGGAGCAATCGTCGGATGTTCCGGCTTGGCTGAGAGCCCATGTCGGAGAAGGCGAAGGTCAAATCGCAAAAGTGGTCTTGCAGAGGGCGCGCGCGCTTTACCAGCAAAAGGTGAGCCAAGGCGCGGTTAAAAATCCCTGCTACTTCGCCATGGACGCGACGCGTCCCAACGATCTAAGCGATGGCAGATTGGGGGGCCGGTTCTACGTCATTTGCGAATCCAAGAGATCGTTTCGCGCGATTTCGGCGGGTCACGGCGGCGGTCGCGATTTGAAGGGGGTCGCAGATTTCGCGAACGGAAGACGGTGCGCGAAGAACTTCGGCAATGCGATGGATTCAACTCTGACGACTGGCGGGGCCTATGTCACCGGCGAGACGAAGACGTCTTTCAAAGGTTACTACCGTATCTCGGCGAAACAAGACGCGGTTCTGATACGCTCGTTTGTTCAGTTTGATGGTGAGGGCGAGACCGCAAATGCCCGACAGCGCGAGATCGGCGGGCACCCGGCCGAGTTGTTGAGAAACGTCTGTCTTCGAAAGGATCCACGCAGTCCGCACGCAAACCACGACGGTTACGTTCCTTTTGGAGTGCTAGAGAATTACGCTGGGGGCCGCAGCAACGGTTGTACCAGTTGGTCGCCATCGGACGCCGGCCAAATCATAGCGATGGTGAAAGATAATCCGACGACGCTTTACATCTATCCTGACTCTGCCGACATCGAGGCCGTCGCGCGAGCGGTTGCGGCCGGCCGGTCACTAACCGGCATGGGACTATATTGGAACGCTTCCTGTTTGAACGAAATCCGCCTTCCGAAATTTTGGCCAAGAGAATCCCTTGAGCCGATCCTGGCTCAGTACAAGAAGGAGCATCCGGCACCGGCGCAACTGCCAACGCCGATTTGCAAGGCACAGTGAACTTCCGCGCTTGTGGCCTGTCTCTCGTGCTGGTTATCTCGCTGATCTCCGGAATAGCAACGACGGCCTCGAGATGACCCGCTGGTTCAGCACCTGCGGGGAGGTCCAAAGTTTCGTCGGGATTAGGACTCTCTCCTGCCGAGGACAAGAGATCTCAGGGGGCAAATAAACCGCACGATCAGAAGCCACTTACTGAGGAGTGCCGAATGACCATGCGAACCTCGTTGTTGGCTCTTTTCTTTCTGCTTTGCAGTGTGGCGACGGCCGGTGCCAAGGGCAGCGCCGTCACCAAGAATGATCCCTGGAATCCTCATCATATCGACGATCTGCCCGCCGAAATCCGACAATACATCGCTGCCATCTGCAAGGGGCCTGCCAGCGCTCAGAATGATTTTGCAACTTACTCGCCGCAGGAGAAGCGCTGGCGGATAAATCTCGAATATCTTCGATGCGACGGTTTGGGCGAATATCGCCGAGGAAATCAATGTCTGGATATTGACTTTATCGCCGTCGGCTCGCATTTCCGGTTCGCCAGAAAAGACTACAGAGACTGCGGCTTCTGAATCTCGGCCGGGGCATCGCCTGTGGCAATGCGCCCCGAAAATAGCCGGAGGCAATAGACAAGCAGTTCGCCTAGGCCACTGACGATGCCGACGATCGTTCCGCTTGCCTGAAGGCTCGCCAGGTAAGGACCGACGATACTTCGAGAACCTTCGTAGGTGAAGTCGGCAAAGAAGCTCAATATGCCGATCAAAACAATAAGCCGGAGGGCGACGCGGCTGTGTTGCGAAGCGGTGCTCATTGCTTCACCCGGATAGTTCCGTGTTGTTTTCTGCAGAACGCTCCGCCGCGCCTCTCGTACCCAGCCATTTGGATCTCCCACCAAGGTTTGACCTTGCAGGAGTCATTGACCCATCGGGCGTTCCAAGCGAACTCCACCGCCGCGCGGATATACGCTTTCAGAATAGACCATATTGGTGACAAAGTTGAGCGGCCTGCTCGGTTTCGTGCCCGATATCTTGATCGTGCCGAGTTGCAGCCTATTTTCTTCGCAGGTGGTGGAGTTCGCCTTTAATAGCCTCCTGGCCGATAACCCCTGCAGAAACTCTTCGAGGACATCGAAGGCGCCGAGAAGGCCAAGCGCAAGCCTCGCAACGGCGATGCCGTCGAAGGGCTGGGGGATGACGTGGTGGTCAGTGCGGCGGCACGGGCGATCGCACGGAGGAAGGATAACAACACGCTTGAACTCCTTTCCGGACTCGCCAAGATGCATCCGCTCAATGGGCTCATCGCCGCATTGGCGACGTTTCGGCAGCCCAGCACAATATCCGTCCTTATCGATGCACTAAGTGAAGATGAAGTTCGTCAGACGGCGGAAGTAGCGCTAGCCTCGTTCGGACCTGAGGCACACCCGGTCCTTCTGAACGCCATAGCTCGCTTTAAGTTTACGAATCCCCCTCAGAATCCCAACTTCGGAAGTGCCGGAGCCTGCTGCTCTTGCTCGGAGAAGCTAGGCTCAACTCAAAGGATTTCGAACAACTGCGTTCGTTCATGACGAATTCGGACCTCCAACTGTCGCTGTTGGCGTGCCGAGTCGCCTTGCGCAGCGAATCGAAGCGCGTCCGCTCCGAGGCTCAAGCGCGGCTCGGCGATTTACGTGAGCGGGCGTCCTGGTTCGAGCGACTGCAGATTGATCAGGACCTCGCCTCGGCCAACGACTGATCATCCGCTGGCGTCATAAGTTGGCGCACTCTCAGCACTTGGGAAACAGAACCCGGATACCGCAAACAGGCAGTCGCCGCTGACCATGTCTTCGATCTGGTGTTTCTTGCGGGATCCACGACACCCATATCGGCCGCGCGTGCCCGGGCATCCACCTCATCGAGAACAAGGCGAGCTTGCATCTGCCCCCGACTGCAGCGCAGCGAGGCCGGGGCGAGCACAGCCTCTGGCGCTCCGCCGATGCCCATGTAGATGTCGATACCCGTATTGTCGGGGTCGGCCGTATGGATGACGCCAGCGACGTCACCGTCCGTGATGAGGCTGACTGCGGCGTCGGACTTGCGAACCGTCATGATGAGCTCGGCGTGGCGAGACCGGTCAAAGGACAAGGACTGTAATGCGGAGGGCCAGCCTGCAATTGAGATGTACGAGGCTCATCTTGGGGTATCGCCATGACGCCCGACTCCATGCTTCAGAAAAGGACTCTCATATATTGCCGCGGGTCCCAGCTCGCGCTCAATTTCGAGCAAGCGATTGTATTTTGCGAGTCGTTCGCTCCGCGAAAGGAATCCAGCCTTGATTTGTCCGCCGCCCATCGCGACCGCGAAATCGGCAATAAAAGTGTCCTCGGTTTCGCCAGACCGATGAGATATTACGTAAGCCCAGCCTGCGTCCCGACACATCTGAACAGCCTTGATTGTTTCCGTCACGGTGCCGATCTGGTTTAACTTGATGAGGACCGCATTGGTCGCACCGCCCTCGATGCCCCCTTTGGATAAAACGAGGATTGGTCACGTAGAGATCGTCGCCCACGATCTGTATCCGATCGCCTCAAGCAGCGGTTTGTCCGCAAAAGCCGTCCCAGTCGTCCTCAGCAAACCCATCCTCGATCGAAACGATCGGATAGACGTCAACAAGGCGGCTGTAGAGAGTGAGCAGCTCGTCGCGCGAGAGGATCTTGTTGCCCTATCTGGCAAAGACATACCGGCCGTCTTCGGCGAAAGAGGTTGCTGCTCGGTCGAGCGCACTCGCGACGTCGCCGCCGGGGCGCAGGCCCGCCTTCCGGACCGCGGCGACGATCAATTCACAGGCTTCCTCGATCGACTTCAGGTTTGGCGCAAACCCACCCTCGTCGCCGACCGCGGTCGAATATCCGGCGTTGTGCAGGAGGTCGTGGAGTGCGTGGAACGTCTCCGCGCCGTAGCGAAGCGCGCCTCGGCAAAGTTCGGTGCGCCGTGGGCGCACGATCATGAACTCCTGGAAGTCGATGCTGGGATGATGGGGCAGTACACACACCTGTGCGCGAACAGATCCGGAGTGATCGATCAACCCCAAGTCACGGATAACCGGACGTAGCTCAGATACGCCGAAATCGACGCGACCAAGCTCCAAGCTGCGGATTTATCGTGCAATTCGGCGGTCAGCCGCGATATCATCTTGCCAAATGCCCGGTTCAAGAGGCTGGGTCCGTTCCCATACTCGGATTGTGGAACGAAGGGAGGAAAAGTTGAGCAGCATGGTGCTCCTCGATCTCCTGGGAGGCGTTGCGCTGCTGCTGTGGGGCCTGCATATGGTCCATAGCGGTATCGTCCGGGCCTTCGGATCTGATCTGCGGCGCCTCCTCGGGACCGCGCTGCGCAACCGCTTCTTGGCCTTCCTTGCTGGACTTGCCGTCACGGCGTTCCTGCAAAGCAGCACCGCGACCGGGCTCATGACCGCCTCATTCGTCACCGGCGGCGCCGTCGATCTGGTCCCCGCGCTTGCCATCATGCTGGGCGCGAACGTCGGCACGACGCTTATTGTTCAGGTTCTCTCCTTCAATGTGACTGCGATAGCGCCGTTGCTTTTTTTGGTCGGCGTCATTGCCTTCAAGCGTGGCAGCCAGACGCGTACGCGCGATCTTGGGCGCGTGGCGATCGGGATCGGGCTCATGCTGCTGTCGCTCCATATCCTGCTCGACACGCTGGCGCCGGCGGAGGATGCGCCGGCGGTTCGAACGCTTCTTGCCGCGATCACTGGCGACCCCCTGCTCTGTGTCCTGATGGCCAGTGTACTGACCTGGGTCGCCCATTCCAGTGTCACGGTCGTGTTACTGATCATGTCGCTGGCGTACTCTGGCTTTATCACGCCGGTGGCAGCACTCGCCCTGACTCTTGGCGCCAATCTCGGAAGCGCCATCAACCCCGTCATCGAAGGCAGCGACAGCAGCAACCCAGCCAGCTATCGCTTGCCGTTTGGCAACCTCCTCAATCGCCTGGTCGGGTGCGCGCTCGCATTACCGTTCCTGCATCCGATTGCTGACGCCCTCAGCCGGTTCGAACCCAACGCGTCACGCATGACGGCGGACTTCCACACCGCACTTAACCTGCTAATGGCGATCGTCTTCATCCTTCCACTGGGCTGGCTGGCTTCGCTCTTGATCCGGTTCCTGCCGGAACGGGCGAAACCCAACAATCCCGCGAGCCCACTCTATCTCGATGAGGCCGTCCTCGGCACGCCGCCGATCGCGCTCGCGTGCGCAGAACGTGAGGTCCTTCATCTGGGCGACATCGTCGAGAGCATGCTGCTTCAAGCCATGACGGCACTGATGAGCGATGATCGCCGGCTTGTCGCTGAAGTCAGCCGGATGGACGACACGGTCGACAAGCTCGATGAGGCGGTGAAGCTGTATGTAACCCGGCTCACACGAGAGAGCCTGGATGAGCGGGACGGTCACCGTGCGATGGAGATCATCGCGTTCTCCATCAACCTGGAACACATCGGCGACATCATCGACAAGAATCTGATGGAACTCGCCCAGAAGAAAATCAAGCGGAAGCTTGCCTTCTCCAAACAAGGCGTTTCAGAACTGGAGACGTTTCACCAGGAGGTCATGAGTAATCTCAAGCTCGCCTTCAGCGTTTTCATGTCCGGCGACGTGAAGATCGCCCGGCAGCTGATCGCGGAGAAGGCGACGTTGCGCACGGCGGAGCTGGCCGCTGCCGAGAGCCACTTGGAACGACTGCGCGAGCGTCGCCCCGAAAGTATCGAATCGAGCTCGTTACATCTCGACGTGCTGCGTGACCTGAAACGCATCCACTCGCATATATGCTCTGTCGCCTATCCGGTGCTGGAGCGCGCAGGTGCTCTTCAGCCGAGTCGTCTCCGCGTGGTCGAGCCGGACGAAAGCTCACCTGATGGCAAAGATGCCGCCTCGGCGGGTTAGCCACTCGAACTTGCGCGCTAGGTGACGACGTTGGCTCCTCGTTTGGAGCGCGGTTGAGCATGCCGTCCAGACGACGATAAGTGCTACCGCTAGCGCTTGGAAAAGATTTCGTCTCTGATGTAACGCGACGTGGGCGTAAGCTGCAACCCGCGAGGTTTGCGCCATGCAGCTCTATCGATCTCTTTCTTGTCGCCAATCGTCAGATTGCCAGACGCCTTCTTCGCGATGAAGATTGCGTCGCTCATCTTCCTTCCGGAGAAGCGATTCTTGGCCTTGATCTCTTTCCAGAGCGCAAGTTTTCCGAGTTTGAGCTTAGGAAGCTCTTCGCTGATCTCCCTACGCAGGCAGTCCTTATCGCTCTCGCGTGCGCGCTTTCGTCCGCCCGGGAACATCCACAGTCGGTCGCGTTTGCGCCGTACCAAGAGTACCTTTCCTCGCTTGATCGCTAACAGCTTCGCAGATCTCGCCATAGCTATTGGGCACCACCTATGTTGGACGCCGTCGTCAGCCTGCTGCAATTGTCGAAGATATCTTGATTCGGGGCACTGCCAAGGAGGGAAACCTACTAAACGCCAAGGGTGTAAGCGCATGGCAAGCACCACTTCAGAGCGTTCCTGAATGCCTGCGCGACGAACAGAGGTTGGTTGCCTCCTCGTGCCGGAGGCGCTCTATCGAGAGCTTGCTCGGTATCGGAGGTCACGGTGAGGCCGGACCGCTGCACTCGGAACGTTTAGCGATTTCGAAATGTGGCCTTTTCGCCCACTCCAGGCCTCCGATCCGCCTGCCCAGCAAATCCGTTGGCGCGTCAGGGTGCAATCAGATCAGGTAGTCTTTTTCCTGTGCTTCGGCTGCCTCGACAACCCTCTTCGTAATCTTGACCATGACGTTCCTTCACTCCGGGCGCGACCTCCCGCGTAAGCAGCACGTAAGCAGGCAGGGGAAAATCAGTGCGGGTTTTCGGATAGGAACGTCGCTTGTGTTGTTGAAAATATCCAGTTGCATCAGCCGGATATCGTAGAATAGCGTGCCCTAATCGCATTTTTCGGATGGGCACGTTATCTTGCTCCGAAGGCAAAGGTCACACGTTCGAATCGTGTCGGGTACGCCAAGTTTCCTTTTCTTACAGAGAGATATGCGAGCCGCACTTGAGCTTTCTCAACAGTGGCACGAGCACGTAAGCAATCTGCCCTAATTTGAATCAGCAAAGGCAATGACCACGGAGACCCTGATCGCGCGCTCGGTCAGTACTAGCGGATCGTCGGCTTGGCCGCCAACCGGGAGGCGCACCGGACCGCTGCGAAGCGACACCTTCCCGCGCGCTCGGCATGCGGAGAAGCAACGCGCACCGAAGGCTACCGTTCAAAGTTTGAGCCGGATCGTAGAGGCGATTTCTCGCTCTGCGCGCGAGCGGCGCGCTATGGCTTCTGATACGGAGGAGAAGCTGCGTGGTGGCGGAAAGAGTGTGAGCCGACCCACTCGAAAACCGCGACGAACCGGTAGACGAGAGCTGCTTTGTCGGCGATCATTCCGGCATCAAAGCCCCTGCACAGTCGCCGACACGTGGAGGCGTCGGTCATCTTCAACGGCGAGACCGTGCACAGCCGCTTCGGCGCGGGCGAAGATCTGGATAATTTCTCATATCTGCGTCCGTTCCAGCGTATGTTCGCGGGCCGGACCGGACAGCTGCTTTGAAAGGTTGGGAAAGGAACCTCAGATGCCCATCGAAATGATGATTCGCAAGTTGCGGCAGCACTCTGATTTATCCAACGAAGATGTCGAAGCGCTCCGGTCCATCGTCGCCCCGGCCAGGAATTTTCCGGAAGATTCGCCCATCTTTCGCGAGGGGGACCTTAGCACTCGATGCTGCGTGATCTTGAGCGGCTTTGCGTATCGATCCAAAGTTTCGGAAGAGGGCAAACGGCAGATCCTATCGTTCCACATTGCGGGTGATATGCCCGACCTTCACGGCCTGCCACTGAAGCGGATGGACCATGATCTGATGACCCTCTCGAAAGTGGAGCTTGGCTTCATCGATCACGATGCGCTCGAACGCATCCTTGATGCGCATCCGGTTTTGGCAAGGGCGCTC
>BFBZ01000465.1_pt1 | contig 39230 bp, 32 predicted proteins | sample 1888401 | NCBI WGS metagenome assembly BFBZ01 (sample SAMD00112614, study PRJDB3348) | symbiont metagenome | host: Chara braunii | reverse complement strand
CCCTTGCCGAGCCGCACCCCGATGCGATCGCTCAACAACACCACCGAACCGTTCACGATCAAGCCGATGCTGTTCAGGATCGTCGCAAGGATCAAGGCCTGCAAGACCATCGACCCCGCCTCCGGACGCATGAATTGCGGGAACAGCGCCAGGACGAACAGCACCATTTTCGGATTGAGCAGGTTCGTCGCCAACCCCTCGGCGAGGATCCGCCTCCGGGAAAGCCGCGCCAGACCCGATGACGGCGAGAAGCCGGTCTCGCCCGACCGGACCGTCTTCCAGGCAAGGTACAGCAGATAGGCGCAGCCCACCGCGCGGACGATGTCATAGGCCGCCGGCACAGCGAGGAAGAGCTGCGACAATCCGAGCCCGGCGGCGAGCGCATGGCAATAGGTGCCTATCGCGATGCCCGCATAGGTGAGAAAGCCGGCCGTCCGGCCCTGGCTCACGCTTCGCGAGGCAATGAGCAGCATATCGGGTCCGGGCGTGGCGGTGAGCACCACGGCCGCGGCGGCAAAAATCATCACGGTGGAGAGATCCGGCATGTCGATATCTTTCGTATCAGCCGGAATTCCCGACTACCAGGATTCGACGCTTTATCAAAGCTGCGGCCTGGCCGCCGGCGCATTGCGTCGGCAGGCGATTGCGGCACCATGCCGCGGATAGAATTCGCCCAAGCGCTGGGTAATCAAACCCAGGGTAATGAAGGCTTTATCCTCGCCGCCTAAACTCACATCGATCCTGGCCATGTCTAAAACTCAGATCGAGCGGGAGATCCATAGTGGCGAACACTGGCAAATGCGCGAAATGTGAGAATGTCATCGGCTCCGTTCGCATCGAAACGGTCGAGGTCACCCAAAGCCGGATGATGAAATGGAAGGGCGCCAGCTACATCTGCCCTCATTGCGATACGGTGCTCAACGTCTCGATCGATCTGCTGGCGCTGAAGACCGACATCATCAACGGCGTCGTCAAGAGCCTGCGGCGCTGAAGCGCGCGGCCAGACGCTCCACCGGCCGCCGAGGCGGCCGCGCCGATCCTCGTCCCGGCCCGTCGCGCCCGCCATGGCATCGGCCTCGACCGGGGGCACGGAACAACCGGCCCCCGGCCAGGCTATGGCGCCTCCGCTATCTCGACGCCGGTCGCGCGACGCTCGACGGACAGGAATTGTAGCCGCTGCGGACCACGATCTGATCGCCGCATTGGTAGGAGCACCGCATCAGTCCCTCAGGCGTCAAGCGAGATGACGAATAGAGGACGCAGGCCGGCAAGGGACTTTGGGCCAGACGCAGCCACCGGCCTGACGGCGTGCCATCATCGCCCGCCCGATTGTGTGCTGGCGAGGCGTAACCGGCGGAGATCATGCCGATAGTCATTACTGCGATATACGATGATAATTTCAATTTTAGGTTCAATTATTCTCTCCATGCTTGAAACCCGCCATCCAGATGTGCGGATCAACGCGAACCTCTCGCAAGGGAATGTTTCATAAAAATGCCATGTGAGCTTGGCGCGACCAGACGCCGCAGGTCGGCATCCCCGCGGCGGCCGCAGGCTATTGCGAGCAGAGGTTTGCCGCGGTCCGCGCGCCAAGCGGACCCTGCGCGCGACGTCGTCGATCGCCTGACCGGCGGCGGGCGGCCTGGCGCCTGGAGCCGCTGTCGGCTACGGTGGGTTGCCTGGTTGCCTCGACCGCCGGCCGCGTCGGCAACGGTCAGCCGGAGCGGGTCTGGCCAAACCTGCCCAGGCGGCTAAGGCCTGCCGCCGAGCTGGTTGATCTTTGCCTCGACCTTCGCCCGCAGGTCCTCCTGAAACTCATCGGGCGTCACGTCCTTCGCCAGACTGAAGGCGGCCTCGATATAGAGATCCCGCGCCTTCGTCCTTTGCCCCTTCGCCTCGGCCAGTTCGGCCCGCTCGAACAGCTGGCCGAACGCCAGCTTGTCGCGTTCGGCCCGCATCACCATCACGGCCTTCTCGATGATGCCGACATCGTCGACATGGGCCATCAGCGCCTGGATGCGCTCGATCGCCGAGGTATAGGCGTTCAGCCTGTCGCCCGGTGTCCTGAGGTCCTTGACCCGCTCGCGCGCCGCAAACCAGTAGCCGCGGATGGCGTCTTCGAGAATGGCGGTCCTGGCCGCCTCGAGTTCGCCGGCCAAGATCGCCGGATCGGCATCGACGCCGGGCAGCACGCCGTAATGGCGCAGCGCCGCGCAATGGGCGATCGACCGGGCGATGGACTCGAGCTGCAGGTCGGTACGCTTCACCCCGACACGGTATTCCGCCTCCTGGACGATGCCGGCGACCGCGTCGCGAATGATCGGTCCGTGCTCCGGATAGCAATCCGAGCAGACGCCAAAGGCCTCGATCCGCAGGAACTGGTTGGTCTTGTGGCAGACAGAACAGGTCGGCATCATTCCCTCACGGACACAGGTCACCATAGGCCCGGTGCCGCTGTCGACATCGCCGATGGTCGAAAGCGGCGCTCCGGCGGCCCGGAAGCCGCCCAGGGCGCCGTCCGGGCCGGCCGTCTCACCTGCGATCCACAGGTTAACGAAGCAGAAACCAGGCCGGGCCGCTGGTTGGATTCCATCAACCAAGCCATTTCAAGCACTTGGCTGAAAACATGGTGAACAAGGCGTTAACGATGTTTGGGAAACGCCGGGGTGTCCCGGTATCTTTCCGGAGATGTCGCCGGTAGATTATTGGTGCGGCGGACTGTTGTCCCGTCATTCGTTGTGTTGCGTCCGAGAGGCACTTGGGCCGTGACACGAGGGCTGTCGGGGGGCCTGTCTGCGAGAGTTTGAGGACGCGGGCGACGACAATGGCGAACACTCCCAAGAAGATCCAGGATCCGGCTGAGGCCGCTCTTGCGGCGATCCAGGATGCGCTGAACCTCGCGACCGAGGAGGCGAGCAAGGGTACGGTGAAGGGGTCTGGCAATTCGGCCGCCCAGGAGCCTGCCAAGGCCCAGCCGGCCCGATCGGCCGAAAACGCCAAGGCGCAGGCCTCGCCGGTCAGGCTCGACGACGATCTGTTCGCCGACACCAAACGCTCCGACAGCGTGGTGGCGCCGACCCAGGCGGCCGCCAATGACGACCGGCGCGACATCGCCCAATTGCTCGACCGGTTGTCCCGGCGCGCTTCGGCGACGCCGCTCTGGATCGCCTTCTTCATGTCGATCGCCTGGATCGGGCTCGGCCTGTTCCTCGGCTCGCGCGTCCTCGCCGGCGCCAGCATCGACTTCACCTCGCCCACCGTGCTCGGTTTCGCCGCCGCCCTGCTCCTGCCGGTGATCTTCTTCTTCGTCATGGGCGGCCTGATCCGCCGCACCCAGGAAATGCGCATGGTCGCGCGCGGCATGAGCGAAGTCGCCATTCGCCTCGCCGAGCCGGAAACCATTGCGCGTGAATCCGTCGTCTCGGTCGGCCAGGCCATCCGCCGCGAGGTCGCCGCCATGGGCGACGGCGTCGAGCGCGCGCTCGCCCGCGCCAACGAGCTGGAATCGCTCGTCCACAACGAGGTCGCCTCACTCGAGCGCGCCTATAACGACAATGAACTGCGCATCCGCAACCTGATCGAGGAGCTGGTCACCCAGCGCGAGGCCATCGTCTCGAATTCCGAGCGCGTGCGCGGCGCCATTACCAGCGCCCACGAGCATCTGGCGTCCCAGATGGCGGATGCCGGCGATACCCTGACGCGCCGTATCGACGAAAGCGGCCTGCGGGTCGCCGGCACGCTGGCCGACAAGACCGAGGCGATCACCGTCGCGCTCGGCCGCGCCGGCGACCACATGATCGACCAGATGCAGGTGCGCGGCACCGACATCGTCGAGCGGCTGGCCGCGACCAGCGACGACGTCACCCGTGCGCTCTCGACGACCGGTGACCGGGTCACCAATGTCCTCACCGACACCGGCAACAGCGTCACCATCGCCATGGCCGAGACCGGCTCGACCATGGCCGCCAAGCTGTCCGAGACCGGCACGACGATGACCGAGCACCTGGCCGCGACCAGTGCCGACATCACCCATGCCATCGCCTCGCGCGCCGACGAGGTGGCGACGCGCCTGAAGGAATCCGCCGAGACCCTGGTGACCGAGCTGTCCAGCCGCGGCGGCGAGGTTTCCGAGCGGCTGAAGGACACCGGCGACGCGCTGGTCGCGGAATTGTCGAACCGCGGCGGCGAGGTCACCAGCCTGCTGCGCGAGACCGGCCACAGCCTGATCGCCGAATTGTCGAGCCAGAGCGGCGAGGTCACCTCGCTGCTCAAGGTCACCGGCGAGAACCTGGTCAGCGAGCTCTCGGAGCGCGGCAGCGACGTCACCTCGCGCCTGAAGGAAGCCGGCGAAACGCTGGTCGTCGAGCTGTCGACGCGCGGCAACGAGGTCACCAACCGGCTGAAGGACACCGGCGAGACCATCGTCAGCGAACTTTCGACCCGCGGCAGCGAGGTTGTCGGCAAGCTCGAGCAGACCGGCGGCTTCGTCGCCGACACCATCAGCCAGCGCGGCGACGTGCTCTCCGCCCGCATCGCCGAAACCGGCGACCGGCTGCAGACCACCGTCACCGATGTGGTCGACAAGCTCGAACTGACCGGCGGCCAGATCGCCGACACCATCGGCCAGCGCGGCGACATCTTCGCCGCCCGCATCGCCGATACCGGCGACCGGCTGCAGCTCACCGTCGCCGACGTGGTCGACAAGCTGGAAACCAGCGGCGGCCACATCGCCGATACCCTCGGCCAGCGCGGCGACGCGCTGGTGGCCCGCATCGCGGAGACCGGCGACCGGCTGCATGGCACCGTCACCGACGTCGTCGACCGGCTCGAAACGACCAGCGGGCAGGTCGCCGAGACCATTGGCCAGCGCGGCGAGGCTATCGCCTTCCGGATCGCCGAGACCGGCGCCCGCGTCCATACCGCGGTCACCGACGTGATCGACAAACTCGAAACCACCAGCGGCCAGATCGCCGAAACCATCGGCCAGCGTGGCGACGTGCTGGTTGCCCGCGTGGCCGAGACCGGCGACCGGCTGCAGACCACCGTCGCCGACGTGGTCGACAAGCTCGAGTCCACCAGCGGCCATATCGCCGAGACCTTCGGTCAGCGCGGCGAGGCGCTCGTCGCCCGCATCTCCGACACCGGCGACCGGCTGCAGGTCACCGTGTCGGGCGTCATCGACAAGCTGGAGGCCACCAGCGGCCAGATCAGCCACACCTTCGGCGAAAGCGGCGACGCGCTGGTGGCGCGTATTGCCGAGACCGGCAATATCTTCGGCCAGCGCGGCGACGCGCTCGTCCAGCGCATCGCCGAGACCGGCGATGTCTTCGGCCAGCGCAGCGACGCCATCGTTCAGCGCATCGCCGAGACCGGAGACCGGCTGCATGCGACCGTCACCGTCAATGGCGACGAGCTCGACCGGCGCCTGTCGGTCACCGGCCAGCTGATCGCCCAGGCGATTGCCCAGCGCACCACCGAGGCGAGGTCCGCCATTGGCGACGTCGGCATCCAGGTGGTCGAGACCCTGACCGAAAAGGCCCAGGACGTTCAGCTGGCGCTGTATCGCGCCGGCGAGACGGTGACGACCTCGATTTCCGAGCGCACCGCCGGCCTGAAGTCGGAGATCGAACTGGCCGGCACCGACGTGCTCTCGGCCTTCGCCACCCAGGGCACCGACCTCACCCATCGCCTCGGCGTGATCGGCGCCGATGTCGCCGGCACGCTCACCGCCAAGACCGACGAGATCACCACGCGGCTGCAGAACGCCGCGACTGCGGTGTCCTCGGCGGTCGACGAGCACGGCGAAGCCATCGTCACCCGCATCGCCCAGAACATCGTCACCCTGGAAGACGCGATCAACCGCCACAGCTCGGGCTTCGAGGCGCGGGTCGCCTCCCATGCGGCGAACCTCGACGACGCCATCGGCCGCCACAGCGCCGGCTTCGAAGAGCGCGTCGCGGCCTATACCGGCAATGTCGAGGACGCCATCGTCAGGCATAGCGCCGGCTTCGAAGAGCGCATCCTCAGCCACGCGGCCAATATCGAGGACGCGATCGTCCGCCACAGCGCCGGTTTCGAGGAGCGCGTCTCCAACCAGACCGCCAACCTGGAAGAAACCATCGGGCGCCAGACCCAGGGCTTCGAAACCCGGGTCGTCGGCCATGCCGCGACGCTCGAGGAGGCCATCGGCCGCCATACCTCCAGCCTGCGCGAGCTGGTCACCTCGCACGCAACCTCGCTCGAGGACGCGATCGGTCGCCACACCTCCGAGTTCGAGATGCGGGTCGCCGGCCACGCGACGACGCTCGGCGAGTCGGTCGCGACCCATGTCGCCCTGCTCGACCACAAGCTCACCAACCATATCGGCGCGCTCGACGCGACCATCGCGGGCAAGGGCGGCGAACTGGCCGACCGGATCCTCAACGACACGCGCGAATTCGCCGATCGGGTCTCGAGCAAGAGCGTCGAGATCACCGAGGCCCTGGACGGCCGGCTCGCCCGCATCGACCAGGCACTCGACAACCGCGCCCAGGCGTTCAACGCGACACTTGCCAGCCGTACGCTCGAACTTGCCAAGGTGCTCGGCGACGGTGGCCGCAACGTCACCGAGGCGCTGGAGAACAAGTCGGCCGAGATCACCTACAATCTCGTCAGCAAGTCCGACGAGATCACCCAGAGCATTACCGAAAAATCGGAGCAGATCGCCCAGAACCTGACCTCGAAGTCGGACGAAATCGCCCAGAGCCTGACCACCAAGTCGGATCAGATCGCCCGGCACCTGTCGTCGAAGTCGGACGAGATCGCCCAGAGCCTGACCACCCGGTCGGACGCGATCGCCCTGCACCTGGCCATCAAGTCGGACGAGATCGCCCAGAACCTGACCTCGAAGTCCGATGCGATCGTCGAGCATCTGGCCGTCAAGTCGGACGAGATCGCCTACAACATCACCAGCCGCTCGGACGAGATCGCCCAGACGCTGGCGAGCAAGTCGGCCGAAATCGCCGACAACCTCACCGCCAAGTCGAGCGAGATCACCCGGACGCTGAGCGACAAGTCGGACGAGGTCACCTACACCCTCACCGGCAAGGCCGATCAGATCACCGCGACGCTCAGCGATAAGGCCGACGAGATCAACCGCACCCTGGGCAGCCGCGCCCAGGAGGTGGCCGAGTCGCTCGATACCCGGGTCGCCCGCTTCGAGCAGGTCGTGGTCGGTCGCCTGGAAACCGTGTCGCAGTCGCTCGACGAGCGCGGCACCTCGATCGCCGAAAAGCTCGCCGACAAGGTCGAGGCGGTGTCCTCGACGCTGCGGTCCAACGCCGAAGAGGTCGAGCGCACGCTGTCGACCATATCGAGCGACATCACGCTCGGCCTGTCGACCCGCGTCAACGAGATCAACGCGGTGCTCGGCGCCCGTTCCACCGAACTCGCCTCCCTGCTCGACGAGCGCGGCGGCAACCTGGTCGCGCGTATCGGCGAAAACGGCAAGACGATCACCTCGGAAGTCAGCCGCGTCGGCGATATCGTCGTCCGCGCCCTGGAACACCGTGGCGCGACCATCGCCGACGTGCTGGGGCAGAAGGGCGCCGAGATCACCCAGGCCTTGTCGGAAACCGGCATCGAGGTGACCCGCTCGATCACCGACTCGAGCGAGCAGGCAGCCCGCACGCTGACCGACTCCTCGACCGCCTTCCGCACCACCGTCGACGAAGGCGCGCGTGAATCGATCAGCGCGCTGACCTCGACCAATGAACAGCTGCGCGGCGAGATCGGCGGCCTGCTCAGCAAGCTCGCCGAGTCGAACATCGTGCTGCGCGAACTGTCGAGCCAGGCCGAGACCAATCTCGGCGCGATCAACCGCCAGCTCGGCAAGCGCATCGACGAATTCCGCTCGTCGGTCGACACCGCCTCGACCACGGCGGAAAGCTCGACCCAGTTGCTCAATGGCCAGATCAGCCAGCTCTCCAACGTCGCCGGCACGGTGCTGCAGGATGTCTCGGCCCTGGCCGAGCGGCTCGACACCCAGGCCGCCGTGCTCACCAATGCCGCCGAGCAGGTCGACAAGATGCAGACCCGGCTCGACAACTCGCTCGAGGAGCGCCGCGAGGCGCTCGAGAGCCTGATTGGCCATCTCGCCGGCAAGACCGAGGACATGGACAACCTGATCAAGAGCTTCTCCGGCCTGCTCGACGACAATCTCGGCGCCGCCGAGAACCGCGCCCGCGAGATCGGCCGCGTGCTGGTCGAATCCACCGGCCAGACCACCCAGGCCATTCACGAACAGGCGGATGCCCTGAGGCTTGCCACCGGCAAGGAACGCGAGCGCACCACCCACGCGCTGCGCTCGGCCTATGACCAGGCAACCGGCGACATGAACGCGCTGTTCCAGGATGCCGCCGAGCGCTTTGCTTCGCTCACCTCGGGGCTGAAGGGCATGGCCGCGGAAATCCAGGCGGAGCTCGCCGCGACCCGCAGCGAATTGTCCCGCGGCATGGTCGAGATCCCGCGCGAGACGCAGGAAAACGCGGCCGCGATGCGCCGGGTCGTCGCCGAGCAGATCAAGGCTCTGGCCGAACTGAACGACATCGTCGCCAAGTCCGGCCGCGCCTATGACGTCGCCGATCCCTCGCCGATCGCTCCGGTTTCCAGCCGCCGGCAGGACCCGGCGCGCGAGCCGGTGCCCCTGCCGGTCATGCCGCTGCGCGGCACCGGCAGCGTCGCCGAACTGCCGCGGGCGGAACCATCAAGGGCCGAAGCGCCGAAAGCCGAAACACCGCGGCCGCGCGTCGCCGACACGCGCCGCGAGGCCCCTGCCCGCACCGAGCCGGTGCGCGGAACCGCCGATCGCGGCTGGCTGTCGGACCTGCTCGCCCGTGCCTCGACCGACGAGGGCGACGGGGAACCGCTGCGCCCGGCCTCGCGCCGACCCCCCGCGCCGGCCGCCCTCGACAATCTCGACGCCTTGTCCTCCGACATCGCGCGGATGGTCGACCACGATGCCGTCGTCGATCTCTGGGAGCGCTGGCGCCGTGGCGAACGCAACGTCTTCTCGCGCCGGCTCTACACCACCCAGGGCCAGCAGACCTTCGACGACCTGCGCCGCCGCTACCGCCGCGACACCGAGTTCCGCGACACCGTCGACCGCTACATCGACGAGTTCCAGCGCCTGCTCGGCGATGTCGACCGCAACGACCGCGACGGCTCGCTCGCCCGGACCTACCTGACCTCGGAGACCGGCAAGGTGTTCACCCTGCTGGCCCATTCGAGCGGCCGGTTCGACTGAGCCGGGCGAGGTTCACCGACACTGAAAAGGGCGCCGCGCGGCGCCCTTTTTGTTTGGAGCCGACCGCCAGATTGGCATTTGAAAGCACCAATCGGCCCTTCATCGACTGCCGGCGCACTCGCGACGTCAACCCCGGCCGACGGGGCGAAGCTGAACGAGGGGAAGACAGAACATATGCGCTGACGGCGCGGCGAGGCGGCTCCTGGCCCCCTCCCCTCGGCTTCGCCTCGGCCGGGGGTGACGTCGCGAGCGTGCCGGCCGCCGATCCCGAAAGGCGCCAATCGCGACACGTGGCCCCCAGCACGCCATCAGGCAGCTTACGGGCTTGAGCAAGGCCCGCCTCCCCGTGACAATCCCGACAACCAAGAGGCGCCGAAACGCCCGCAGGGACAAACCCAAGGGAGGTCATGATGCGCAGGTTGATCGCCGCCGCGGCGCTGCTGCTGCTTGCAGGCACGGCCGAGGCCGCCGACGTGCCGAGCTACCAGGTCGACGCGGCCTGGCCGAAATCACTGCCGAACAACTGGATCATGGGCCAGGCGGCCGGCGTCGCTGTCGATGCCGAGGATCACGTCTGGGTCATCCAGCGGCCCCGCACACTCACCGATGACGAACGTGCCGCGGGCCTCGATCCGCCGCGCACGAAATGCTGCCGGCCGGCGCCGCCGGTGCTGGAATTCGACCAGGCCGGCACGCTGCTGCGCTCCTGGGGCGGCACCGGCCAGGGTTACGACTGGCCGCAGAACGAGCACGGCATCCATGTCGACGGCAAGGGTTTCGTCTGGATCGCCGGCAATGGCGAGAATGACGGCCAGGTGCTGAAATTCACCCGCGACGGCCGGTTCGTGCTGCAGATAGGCCGCAGCGGCCCGCAGACCAATTCCACCGATACCGCACGGCTCGGCCGCCCGGCCAACATGTCGGTCGATGTCGCCGCCAACGAGATCTACATCGCCGACGGCTATTACAACCATCGGATCATCGTGTTCGACAGCGAGACCGGCGCCTTCAAGCGCATGTGGGGCGCCTATGGCCGGCCGCCGACCGATCTCAGGCTGCCGGCCTTCCATCCCGATCAGCCGCCGTCGCAGCAATTCGGCAATCCGGTCCATTGCGTCAGGCTCGCCCGCGACGGCCTCGTCTATGTCTGCGACCGGGTCAATAACCGCGTTCAGGTGTTCCAGCGCGACGGCACCTTCGTGCGCGAGTTCTTCGTCGAGCGGCGGACGCTGGCCAACGGATCGGTCTGGGACCTCGAACTGTTTCCCGACCAGAACGAGACCTTCCTGATCAATGCCGACGGTGCCAATAACGAGGTGCGCATCCTCGAACGCTCGACCGGCAATGTCGTCGGCGCCTTCGGCCGCAGCGGCCGCAATGCCGGCGAATTCCACTGGATTCACAATCTCGCGGTGGATTCGCGCGGCAATATCTTCACCACCGAGGTCGACAACGGCAAGCGCGCCCAGCGCTTCCTGCTGCGCGGCGACATGGTGCTGCGGCGCCGCGCGGCGCAGTAGCGAGCGTGAGATAGAGCTGGGCCGCGCCGTCTGGACCTAAAAGAACAGCCGAATCAACCCTCTCCCAAAGGGAGAGGGTTGATTCATCAGCACTTTTTCTTTGAAGTCGGCGAACTGAAACCGCGCTCAAACCCGCGCCGACGCCCAGACCACGATGTCGCGCAGAACGGTCTGCAGCGCGCGGTCGAACGAGGCCGAGACATTGGCCGCGTCGATGCCGCCGATCGGTGCGCGGCCGCTGAACACCTGGCCGGCCAGGATCCGCCCGGAGCGGTCGTTGACCAGCTTGACGGAGATCTCGACCACGGCCTCGGTGCCGCCCCCGACCACCACCTCGAAGGAGCGGATTTCGCTCAGCAGCTGGAAATCCGAGGCGAGCCGATCCCCGGGCCGGCCGACCGAGCGCAGGTGATTGGCATTTTCGAAAGCCCGGATGACGCGCGCCTGCAGGAGTTTCGGCAGGCGATCGGCCCAGGCGCCATCGCTGAGATAGGACACCGCGCCGCCCGCCCCGCGCACCGCGATCCGCTCGGTATCGAGGCTGGCGATCGCCTTCGGCTCGACCACGATAAGCTGGCCGCGCTGCGGGCCGGGCCGGGTCGGAAAGCTTGTCGGCGCCGTCAGGTCATAGGTTTGCGGTGCATTGGACGACGCGCAGCCCGAGAGGGCCAGCGCGACGGCAAGTGCCATCCCGATCCGGAGCTGTCCGCGCCGCTTGCCCAATCCCGACCTCATTCCCTGTCCGCGCTTCGGTGCGGTTGCTTGTTGTCCCGGAGCATTTTCAGACGACCTGGACACCGGGTACCATGAAGGGAAGCGCGCGGGCAACGTGCCGTACATCCCCGTAAACTAGGCCGTGCGCGCGATTCCCGGAACCGAAAACACGGCCTAGCGGCGATTAAACTCCGGCACGCCGGAGCCGCCGAAGATGAAGCGTTGCGGATTGCGCTCGAGCGAGCGCAGGGTCCGTTCGAGTTCCGACAGCGTCCGCCGGCCGTCGGCCGACAGCGCCTGCACGTCGCGGATCGTCCGGTCGGTGAAGCCTGAGATCGACGTGGTCAACTGCGCCGTCCGGCTGTCGAGCCGTTCGGCCAGCGTCCGCACCGCCTTGGCCGTATTGGTGAACTCGGCGAACATGTTGGTGGTTCCATTGCCCTCGAAGCCCCGCAGCATGGCATCGACCCGGTCGGCCATGCCGTTGAGCTTGGCCGAGACCTCGGCGGCGTTCTTCACCAACTGATCGACATTGGCCGAATTGTCGCCGAGCGTCTGGGTGAACCGGTCGATATTGGCCAGCGCCCGGTTGATCCGCTCGCCGTCGAGCGCGGTCAGCGACCGGCTCACCGCGCCGGCCGCGGTCCGGGCGTCGCGCACCAGCTCGGCGAACGAATCGGTCTGGCTCGCGAGCCCCTTGGTCAGGTCGTCGACATTGCGCAAGATCGCTCCGACGCGACCGGGTTCGACCCCCTGCAGCATCACCTCGATCTGGCTGGTGACGGCATCAAGCCGCTTGGACAACGCCGCGATCTGCCGCGCCGCGTCGCCGCCGTCCTTCAGCAAGGCGCCGACACTGTCGGCATTGTCGCCGAGCGCCTGGGTGAAGCGTTCGATATTGCGCAGGCTCCGATCGAACCCGCCCTGGCCGGCAGCGATGGTGTCGTCGAGCCGGCGCACCAGGTTGTCGGCATTGGTCATGATCTGCCGCGCGCCCTGCAGCAGGTCCTGCATGGCCGAGGGGTCGGCCCGCAGCACCGGCAGGTCGCCCGGCGTCGGCGGCACCAGCGGCGGCGCATCGGCCGAGCCGCCGGTCAGCGACAGGGTGGCGACGCCGGACAGCATGCCGACATCCAGGCTGACGCGGGTATTGCTGCGGATCGGGGTATCGGCCGCCACCGCGATGGTGCCGATGACCTGGCGCGGATCGTCGGGATCGACGCGGATGGTGCGGACCTCGCCGACCCGGATGCCGTTGAAGAACACGTTGGCGCCGCGGTTGAGGCCGGCCACCGGCCCCGAAAAGATCACCTTGTACTGCCAGCGGTTGGCGCTGTCGCCGGCGCGCAGGAACCACCACAGAAACACGCCGAAGATCGCCAGCACGACAAGGGTGAAGGCGCCGATCAGCGTGGTGTTGGCCTTGGTCTCCATGCGCGCTCGCGCCTCGTTGTCAGCCGGTAATCCCGGCGGCGCGCGCTCGCTCGCCGCCAAAATAGCTCTTGAGCCAGGGGTGGGTCTGACGGAGCATATCCGCCATCGTCCCCGTCACGATGACCTTGCCGTCGGCGAGAGCCGCGATTCGATCGCAGATTCGAGCCAAACTATCCAGATCATGGGTGACCATATACACGGTCAGCCCGAGAGTGTCGCGCAGCGTCTTGATCAGCGTATCGAACTCGCCAGCGCCGATCGGGTCGAGACCGGAGGTCGGTTCGTCCAGGAACACGATCTCCGGATCGAGCGCGAGCGCCCGTGCCAGCGCCGCGCGCTTGATCATGCCGCCCGACAGTTCCGAGGGGTATTTTTCGGCCGCATCCGGCCTCAGCCCGACCAGCGCGATCTTCAGCCGGGCGATCTCGTCCATCAGCGGCTCGGAGAGCTTCAGATATTCGCGCAGCGGCACCTGGATGTTCTGCTTGACGGTCAGCGACGAAAACAGCGCGCCGTGCTGAAACAGCACGCCCCAACGCCGCTCGATCGCCTTGTGATCGGCAACGCTCGCCTCGTCCAGGTCTTCGCCGAACACCGAGATCTTGCCCCGCTGCTTGGGCACCAGCCCGATGATGCAGCGCGTGAGCACCGACTTGCCGGTACCCGAACCGCCGACCACGCCCAGAACCTCGCCGCGCCGGACATCGAGATCGAGGCCGTCGATGATCAGCCGGCCGTTGAAGCCGACCGCCAGATCGCGCACCTTGATGATCACGTCATCGGTCATGTCACTGGTCGATCGCCGCGAAGAACATGGCGAAGACCGCGTCGACCACGATCACCAGGAAGATCCCCTTGACCACCGAAGCCGTGGTCTGGCGTCCGAGGCTCTCGGCCGAACCCTGCACGCGCAAGCCCTCGACGCAGGCGACCAGGCCGATGATCAGCGCCATGAACGGCGCCTTGGCCAACCCGATGAAGACGTGCCGGCGGCCGACCTCCTCCTGCATGCGGCTGAAGAACAGCTCGATCGGCAATTGGCCATAGACCTGCGACACGACCGCGCCGCCCATCAGCGCCGAGAGATCGCCGATGATGGTCAGCAGCGGCAGGCCGACGATCAGCGCGATCAGCCGCGGCAGCACCAGCACCTCGATCGGGTTGAGCCCCATCACGCGCAGCGCGTCGATTTCCTCGCGCATCTTCATCGAGCCGATCTCGGCGGTGAAGGCCGAACCGGTGCGGCCGGCCACCATGATCGACACGATCAGCACGCCGATTTCGCGCAGTGTCAGGATCGAGACGAGATCGACGACATAGCTGTCGGCGCCGAAGCGGCGGAAAAAGAAAATGCCCTGCTGGGCGATGATCGCGCCGATCACGAAGGTGATCAGCACGATGATCGGCACGGCGCGAAAGGCGATATGGTCGAGCTGGTTGATCACCGCCGGCAGGCGGAACCGGCCGGTGCCGGTGAACAGGCTGCCGACCGCCATCACCACTTCGCCGAGGAACGACAGCAGCGCGACCAGGTCGTCGCGGGCGCCGAGCGCCTGTTCTCCGACCTTCTGCAAGGCCTGGGTGGTCAGCGGCGGCGGTACCGGCGGCGCGGCGATCGGCGTCGACAGGCCTTCGACCGCCTCGCCATAAATCACCGCGGCGGCCTCCGACAGACCGACGCGCTCGACCGGGATGCCCTTGGCGGCATAGGCCTGCTCGATCGTATGGGCGAGCGTCCCGCCGAGCGTATCGAGCCGTTCGACGCCGGAAAAATCGATGGTGACCGCCGAAGGCGCGCCATTGCCGGCCAGAAGCTGCTTCGCTTCGGCCTCGAGCCCGCCGGCGGTCTCGGCGACCCAGCAGCCGGCAAGCGCGATCCTGAGCCGGTCTGCGTCGACGCTGCTGGTAAGCTTGGCGGCTGGTGCGGTGCTTGAGACTGTCACTGCCCGATTTCGCACGGCTCGATTAAGATTGAGGCGCATGCGCGCGACCGGCTTGGCACGCGCGCCACTCCTCTCCATAAAGGAGCCGCCGGGTTCCGTCGAGGCGCCCTGCCCGTCCCCAAACCGCTTCGGATCGCCGCCATGGAAATCGCCAAGCCTTATCTCCTGTTCCTGGGAGATGTTCACGACCAGCTCGCCGCGAAGACCGCGCAGGGTATCGTCGACTGGCGCCGCGACTGGTGCGTCGGGCAATTGCGGCTGGAAGGCTGCAAGGCCGATACCGGCCTGCCCGACACGACCATCGCCGAAGCCGCCAAGGCCGGCGCCAAGACCCTGGTGGTCGGCGTGGTCAATGCCGGCGGCGTGCTGGCGCCGCACTGGATCGATTCGATCGTCGCGGCGATCGAGGCCGGCATGGATGTCGCAACCGGCCTGCATACCCGGCTCGGCGACACGCCGAAGATCGCCGCCGCCGCCAAGAAGCACGGTGCCAAGCTGTTCGACGTGCGCCATCCGACCCAGACTTTCCCGACCGGCAAGGGCAATCTGCGTTCGGGCAAGCGCCTGCTGATGGTCGGCACCGACTGTTCGGTCGGCAAGAAATACACCGCGCTGGCCATGGAAAAGGGCATGCGCGACCGCGGCTTCGACGCCGATTTCCGCGCCACCGGCCAGACCGGCATCTTCATTTCCGGCCGCGGCGTGGCGGTCGACGCAGTGGTTGCCGACTTCATCGCCGGTGCGGCCGAATGGCTGACCCCGGATGCCGACCCGCTGCACTGGGACGTGGTCGAGGGCCAGGGCTCGCTGTTTCACCCCTCCTTTGCCGGCGTCACGCTCGGCCTGCTGCACGGCGCCCAGCCGGATGCCTTCATCGTCTGCCACGAGCCGACCCGGCGCACCATGCGCGGCGTCGACACCGCGATCCCGTCGATCGGCGAGGTGATCGACATGACCATCGCGCTCGGCAAGCTGACCAATCCGGCGATCACCTGCGTCGGCCTTTCGGTCAATACCGAACATCTCGGCGAGGAGGCCGCCTTCACCGTGCTCGACCGCCTGTCGCGCGAATATGAATTGCCGGCGACCGATCCGGTGCGGTTCGGCGTCGAGCCGCTGGTCGACGCGATCGCCGAACTCTATGGCGAGCCCGAGCCGAAGCCGAAGGCCCGCTCGACCGCCAGAAGGGCGCGCTGACATGGCCTCGCGCGACCTCGCCGTCTCGACCGAACGCTGGCCGATCGCCGGCACCTTCACCATCTCGCGCGGCTCGCGCACCGAGGCTGTCGTGGTGGTTTGCGAGATCCGCCAGGGCGCGGCGGTGGGGCGCGGCGAATGCGTGCCCTATCCGCGTTATGGCGAAACTGTCGATGGTGTCGCCGCCGAGATCGAGGCGATGATCGACCAGGTCGACAGCGGCCTCGATCGCCAGGGCCTGCTCGCGGCGATGAAGCCGGGAGCCGCGCGCAACGCCATCGATTGCGCGCTCTGGGACCTGGAAGCCAAGCTGTCGGGCAAGCGCGCCTGGGAGCTCGCCGGCATCGCCCAGCCGAAGCCGCTCACCACCGTCTATACGATCTCGCTCGGCTCGCCCGAGGAAATGGCGCAGTCGGCCCTGCATTGCGGCCGCAGCCATCTGAAGATCAAGCTTGGTGGTGACGGCGACGCCGACCGGCTCGCCGCCATTCGCGCCGCCGTGCCCGAAGCCACCCTGGTGATCGACGCCAACGAGGCCTGGACCCCGGCCAATCTCGCCGCCAACCTGGCTGTCTGCGAGCGTTTCCGCATCGCCATGGTCGAGCAGCCGCTGCCGGCCGCCGACGATGCAGCCCTGCTCGGCGTCGTCAGGCCGATCCCGATCTGCGCCGACGAAAGCGTCCACGACCGCAAGACGCTCGCCTCGCTGGTCGGCAAATATGACGCGATCAACATCAAGCTCGACAAGACCGGCGGCCTGACCGAGGCCTTCCTGCTCGCCGACGATGCCGACAAGCTCGGCTTCAAGATCATGACCGGCTGCATGGTCGGCACGTCGCTGTCGATGGCGCCGGCCACCCTGGTGGCGCAACGCGCCTTCCTGGTCGATCTCGACGGCCCGCTGCTGCTGCGCGAAGACCGGCCCGAGGGCCTGCGCTACGACGGCGCCACGGTTTATCCCCCGACCTCATCGCTCTGGGGCTGAAAGACGGGTCGGTGCGGTGGCAAGGGCAGCGACCGCGCGACCACCGTCATGACCAGCCCGGCCAGGCATAGCGCCGCCATGGCGAAATAGGCGCCCGACCCGATCCGCGAATAGAAATAGCCGGCGAGCAGGGTCGAGCCGGCCATGGTCATGCCCATGGCGATCGATACCGTGCCCTGGCCGCTGGCGCGGGCATGCGGCGGCAGGCGGTCGGCGAGATAGACCATGGTGCCGAGATGCACCAGGCCGAAGCCGCCGCCATGCAGCACCTGCAGCGGCGCCAGCACCACAAGCGGCGGGTCCACCGCCATCAGGCCCCAGCGCACCATGCTGGCGAGCGCCCCGATGATCAGGTAGCTGGTCGGCCGCCAGCCGCGGGTGAAGCGGCTGGCCAGCCAGAAGATCAGGATCTCGGCGCCCACCGCCATCGCCCAGAGCAGGCCGACGGTCGCCGCGGAATAGCCGAGGTCTTCCTTCCAGTGGATCGAACCGAACGTGTAATAGACCGCATGGCTCGACTGCAGCGCGGCTGCCGCCGTGATGACCAGCACGAAGCGCCCGTTGAAATAGCTCGGCCCCTTCGGCCCGACGGTCGGTTCGCGCCGGTCTGCGACCAGTCCGTAACTTGCCGCCAGCAGCAGGATGAAGCTGAGGCAGATCATCCAGACGATGTTCACCGGCGCCACCACCAGGAGCAGCATGCCGCCGACGACGCTCGACGCCATGAAGGCGACCGAGCCCCAGACCCGGATCCGGCCATAGTCGAGCGAGCGCTTGGCGACGCCGGCCAGCCCATAGGCGTCCGACAGCGGCATCAGCGGGCTCCAGACGAAATGGGCGATGAGCACGCTGATCAGGATCATGCCGAAACCGTCGGCCAGGCCGACGCCGATATAGGCGACCGTCGTCGCGCTGGCGCAGACCACCACGGCGATCGACAGGATGCCGCCGCGATCGGCGAAATAGGTCACTACCGGCGTGGCGACCAGCCGGATCATCAGCGCCGAGGCCAGGACGATGCCGATCTCGCCATCGGCCAGGCCCTTGGCCCGCAGCCAGACCGGGAAAAACGGCTGGTGCAAGCCGAAACCAACGAACAAAGCGGCGTAAAACAGCGCCAGCCGGGTCGCAAATAGCTTCGAATCGTTGGATTTTGCTTGCGGCTCTGAGCGCATTAAGCTTTCGCAGAAGATTCGCGTGTCAGCGTTCTTTCTAGACTGTCCACGGCCATCCCGCGAGAGCGCAAATCGGCATGAGTGACGTGACCAAGACACCGCCCGCCCGGCTCGACGATTACGACGCCATCGAGGCGGCGGTGATGGAAACCACGCGCGGCCGCTGGTTCCTCGCCGAATATGCCCGGCGTCACCGGGTCGCCGACACCCATGAGGTCCTGGACGCCATCGGCAAGCTCGAGAAGGTGATGGGCGCGACCCGCCCGGCCCCCGAGATCGATCGCATCCGCATGGATATCAGGGAGATGGCGAGCGCCATCGCCCGCACCAAGGCGGAAATCGCCGCGATCAAGCCCGAGGGCGTCGAGGGCGGCCGCTTCGAGGAAGCCTCCGTCGAGCTCGACGCCATCGTTCAGGCCACCGCCACCGCCACCGGCGACATCCTGGGCGCGGCCGAGACCATCCAGGAGATCGCCTGGACCCTGCGCGAAATGGGCGCCGAGGCCGAGGTCTGCGACCTCATCGATACCAAGACGACCGACATCTACACGGCCTGCTCGTTCCAGGACATTACCGGGCAGCGCACCCGCAAGGTGATCGGCGTGCTGCGCTTCCTGGAGGACCGCATCGATTCGATGATGGGCATCTGGGGCGACGCCGGCATTGCCGCCGCCGCCTTGCCGGCCAAGGCCGGCGAACCGTCGCTGCTGAATGGCCCGGCCCTTCCCGGCGAGGGCCTCGCCCAGAACGACGTCGACCTGATGATGGACGAAGGCCTGTTCGTCGCCGACACCCCGGCGGCGACACGGCAGGCAGTTGCCACCGTCCGGCCGGCGGCCACCGCTGTCGCTGAAGCCCCGCCGGTCGCCCGCCAGGCTCCGGCGGAGCCCGAAGCCGTGCCGGTCGCGGCGCGCGCCACGGCGGCGGCTGCCCTGTCGACCTCGGATGGCCCGCTGGCGCCCAGCCCCCGCCCTGCCCGTGCCGGCAACCCCGCCCCCGAAGGCCTGCCCTCGGTGGAGGACATCGAGAAGCTGAGCTTCATCGAAAAGGTGGCGGTGATGAGCTGAGGCGGAGACGAAGCGGCGCGCGCCGGCGCCTCGACCCGCGTTGAGCCACGCAACACCGGTGGCCTGGAGATGCGCGGCATCGACAGCCCCTTCTGCCCGGAGACCGATCGTGTCACCCGCGCCCGAAACTCCTGAGCCGACGCCGATCGTCCATTTCGACCGTGGCACGGTGCGCGCGCAGGTCCATGCCCAGTTGCGCCGGCTGGTCATGCTCGGTCGCTTCCGGCCGGGCCAGGCCCTCAAGCTGAACGATCTGGCCAATGCGCTCGGCACCAGCCTGCAGCCGGTGCGCGAGGCGGTCCGCCAGTTGGTCTCCGAAAAGGCCCTGGAGGCCTTGCCCAACCGCAGCGCCCGGGTGCCGCGCGCCGATCATGCCAGGCTCGATGATCTGCAGCGCGTCCGTTTCGCCATCGAAGGGCTGGCGGCCGAACTCGCCGCCGTCAGGGCGACTCCAGCCGATATCGCCGAGTTGGACGCCATCGTGAAGGCCGAGGTCCGCGAATTGACCACGTCGGGCGTCGAGGCCTCCGTGGCGCAGAACCTCGAATTTCATTTCGCGCTCTACCGCATGTCGGGATCCGCCACGCTGCCGCCGATCATCGAGAGCCTGTGGCTGCAGTTCGGACCGCATATGCGGCAGGCGGCGGACGCCTTCTATGCCGCTGACGACCGGGCGACCGACCATCACCGGGCGATCATCGCGGCGCTGAAACAGCGCGACGTCACCGCCGTCCGCGCGGCGATCGAACGCGACATCGGCCGCTCCTTCGACATCGTCCGGTCGCTGCTCGAAACCGCCGGCAAGGCAAAGAGGCGCGGCGGCTAGAGTATAGTCGCATTGGATCGAAGTGCTGCAGTTCGGTTGGCCGTCCTTCGAGGCTCGCTGCGCTCGCACCTCCACGCAAAAGCGGAGCTTTTGCGTCGGGATGAGGGATGTAGAGATTTGCAGCAGCGTTCTTCATGAAACGTTGAGCGTTCCGCGCATACTGCGCCGCCATTTCTGCAATTCCCCACGCTCCTCATCCCGAGCCTCGAAGAACGGCTAACCTTTGTGCAAGACCGCCCGTCTGCTCCCATAAGGCCCGACCGGCCGTTTGGCGTCCACGTCAGCGACCAATCTGCGCGTCCAGCGCAATCCCTGCAAACACAATGCTCGAAACTTGCGCTGGAAAGGCTCAACAATAAGCTTGTATGACGCCAAGAACCGGACCAATCTTTGATCAAAGATCGGTCGAGCCCGGGGGGATGACGACGTGCGGCCGCGCCAGCAGCGCCACAGATGGGCCAGAGCCTACCGGTTTGCCGTGACCGGCGGCCGGGCGCGGGTGCGTCATGCTTGAAGTGCGCGATGTCGCCATCACCTTCGGCGCCCTGAAGGCCGTCGACGGTGTGTCGCTGAATTTCGCCGCCGACGCCATCACCGCGCTGATCGGCCCGAACGGCGCGGGCAAGACCACATTGTTCAATCTGCTGGCCGGCACGCTGAAGCCCCAGGCCGGCGAAATCCGGCTCGCCGGCCAACGCGTCGACGGACTGCCGGCGCATGCGATGTTCCATCGCGGCCTCGCCCGCACCTTCCAGATCCCCAGGCCTTTCGGCGAATTGAGCGTCCTGGAAAACCTGATGGTGGTTCCCGACGAGCGGCCGGGCGAACGCTTCTACGACAACTGGATCGTCCCCGGCCGGGTCCGCAGGCGCGAGCAGGCCTTGCGCGAGCGCGCCCGCGAGCTGCTCGATTTCGTCACGCTGAGTCCGCTTGCCGACCAGCCGGCCCGCATCCTCTCCGGCGGCCAGCAGAAACTGCTCGAGCTCGCCCGCGTCCTGATGGGTGCCCCCAAAATGATCCTGCTCGACGAACCGGCGGCAGGCGTCAATCCGGCACTGCTGCAGGTGATCGTCGAAAAGATCCAGGACATCCACCGGCGCGGCATCGGCTTCGTCATCATCGAGCACAATATCGACCTGGTGACCCGCATCTGCGATCCCGTGGTGGTGATGGCCCAGGGCCGCGTGCTCACCATGGGGGATGCGGCGGCCGTGCGCTCCGATCCACGTGTCATCGATGCCTATCTCGGTGACACGCCATGACGCCAGGCAATACCGGTTCCGCGACCATCGCCGATCAGGCGGCGCCGGCGCTCAGCGTCGAAGCCCTGTCCGCCGGCTATCACCGCGACCTGCCGATCGTGCGTGGCGCGGCGCTCGCCGTGGCCGCGGGCGAGGTGGTAGCGCTGCTCGGGCCGAACGGCGCCGGCAAGTCGACGCTGATGAAGGCGATTGCCGGTCTGGTCGGCATCTTCTCCGGCCAGGTCACGCTGTCGGGCGTTTCGGTCGCCGGCGTCGCCGCCGAGGATCTCGCCGCCGCCGGTCTCGGTTATGTGCCGCAGCTGCAGAACGTCTTCACTGGCCTGACGGTGGACGAAAACCTGCGCGCCGGCGCCCACCGGCTGCGCGGCGCGCTGGCCCGCGAGCGGATCGGCGAGGCCTATCACCGCTTTCCCGACCTGGTTCAGCGCCGCCGCGCCTATGGCGGCGAATTATCAGGCGGCCAGCGCCAGATGCTGGCGATCGCCCGCGCCCTGATCATGCATCCGCGCGTGTTGCTGCTGGACGAGCCGAGCGCCGGCCTGTCGCCGAAGATCACCGGCGAGATCTTCTCAGCAGTCCGCGCCATCGCGGCCGAAGGCGTCGCCGTGCTGATGGTCGAGCAGAACGTCAAGGCCGGCCTCGCCGCCGCCGACCGTGGCATCGTGCTGGTCGAGGGCCGGGTCGCCATGGCAGGTCCCGCCAAGGCGCTGGCCGACGATCCCGAACTGCGCACGGTCTTCATGGGCGGGAGGGTTGCCGCGTGATCGCCCAGCTCATCGTCGACGGCATCATGACCGGCGCCATCCTGTCGCTCGGCGCGATCGGCATCACGCTTGGCCTGGCCATCCTGCGCTTCGCCAATTTCGCCTATGCCGAGCTCCTCACTGTCGGCGCCTATGCGACGCTCGCCGTCGTGCTCGCCATGGGCGGCACCGGCGTGCCGATCGATCCCTTCTCTTTCGGCGCCTATATCGGGCTGGCGCTGCTGGTCTCGCTCGGCGTCACCGGGCTTGCCGCCCTCGTCGGCGATGCCCTGGTCTTCGCGCCGCTGCGCCGCCGCAGCGCCGGGCCGCTGGTGCTGATCTTCGCATCCTTCGGGCTGGCGCTCGTGGTGCGCAACCTGGTGCTTCTGATCTTCGGCCCGCAGCCGGAATATTATTCGCGCGAATTGCAGATGGCGATCCTGCTGCCCGGCGACATCAGGCTGATGCCCGACCAGGTGGTGGTGCTGGCCGCCGCCGTCCTGGCGCTCGGTGCGCTGTGGTGGGTGCTCAACCATACCCGCCACGGCCTCGCCATGCGGGCGGTCGCGGAAAACCCAGGCCTGGCGCAGACCTGCGCGATCAGTCCGAAAACGGCGATCCGCGTCAACTGGCTGATAACGGGCGTGCTCGGCGCGCTCGGCGGCACGCTGTTCGGGCTCACCGTGCAGCTGCGCCCCGAGATGGGGGCGAACCTGCTCTTGCCGCTGTTCACCGCCGCCGTCCTCGGCGGCGTCGGCAGCATTCCCGGCGCGGTCATCGGCGGGCTGTTCGTGGGCATCGCGGAGAACCTCTCCACCCTGGTCCTGCCCACCGCCTACAAGGCCATCGTGCCGTTCCTGATCATGCTCGCCTGTTTCTTCATCCGCCCGCAGGGCCTGTTCGGGCAAAGCCGATGATCGGGCTCGTCTCCTATTTCATCTTCTTCGCGACGGTGGCCTCGATCTTCGCCATCGCGACGCTCGGGCTCAATCTGCAATGGGGCCAGTGCGGCCAGTTCAATGCCGGCGTCGTCGGTTTCATCGCGGTGGGAGCCTATACCCAGGCGATCCTGACCGTGCCGGCCAATCCGGAATTCGTCAGCGGCATCGGGCTGCCCTTCCCGCTGGCGCTCATCGCCAGCATGGCGGCGACCGTGCTGATCGCCGTCGTCATCGGGCTCGCGACCATCCGGCTGCGCACCGACTACCTGGCGCTGGCGACCTTCGGCATCGCCGCCACGATCCAGCTCTTGCTGATGAACCTCGATCCCGTCACCGGTGGCGGCCGCGGCATGCCGGGCGTGCCCCGCCCCTTCGCCTTCCTGCCGCCGCTCGGCTTTGCCGCCATCTATCTCGCGATGGCAGGCGGCGCGATGATCCTGTCCTATGTCGCGCTCGAACGCCTGGTGCGCTCGCCCTGGGGCCGGGTGCTGCGCGCCATCCGCGACGACGAGGCCGCCGCGGCTTCGCTCGGCAAGTCGGTCGAGGGGTTCCGCTTGACCGCCTTCGTCATCGGCGCGGCCTTCATGGGGTTGGCCGGCGCGCTCTATGCCTCGTTCATCGGCTATGTCAGCCCCTTCGACTTCCTGCCGATCATGACCTTCCAGGTCTGGGCCATGCTGATCGTCGGCGGCAGCGGCAGCAATCGCGGCGCCATTGTCGGCGCCTTCCTGGTCTGGGCCTTGTGGAGCCTGTCCGGCGTCACGGTCGTGTCGTTCCTGCCGACCCGCCTGCAGACCCAGGGCGGCGCCATCCAGGCCATCATGATCGGCACCTTGCTGATCGCCACCTTGATCCTCCGGCCGAATGGCCTGATCGGCTCGGACCAGCGCCCCGGCGCGCTCACCCGCCTGAAACTTCGCAGCCTGAAACAAAACGGGAGACGGACATGAAAACGAGAATGACATTTGCCCTGTCCGCCTTGCTCCTCGCCGGCCTTGCCGGCGGAGCAGCCCAAGCCCAGGCACAGGCCCCGGCGGTCAGCTGCCCGGTCCGGATCGGCGCGATCATTCCGCTGACCGGCCCGCAGGGGCCGATCGGCAAGCCGATCGCCGACACCGCGCAACTGGCCATCGAGCACGTCAATGCCGCCGGCGGCATCAAGGGCTGCCCGGTCGAGCTCATTCTGCGCGACGATACCGGCCAGCCGACCGTCGGGCTGGAGGCGGCGCGCTTCCTGGTCGACGTCCAGAAAGTGCCGGCGATCGTCGGCGTGGTCGGCAGCGGCATCGCCCTGCCCATCGTCTCCTCGGTGACGACGGCGGCCCGCATCCCGCTCGTCTCCTGCTGCGCGGTGACGCCGACGCTCACCACCATGGCCGAGCAGGGCCGGACCGACGGCTATTTCTTCCGCACCATTCCCACTTCGCGCGTCATGGGCGTCGCCCACGCCGTGGCGGCGACCGACCGTGCCTACAAGAAGGTCGCGGTCATCTATGTGAACAACGACTTCGGCCTGACCTTGCAGAACGACTTCAAGAAGGCGTTCGAGGCCATGGGCGGCAGCGTCGCCGGCGCCTTCGCCTATAACGAGAACCAGCCCTCCTATCGCGCCGAGGTCAACCAGGCGCTGGCGCTGAAACCCGACGCCCTGGTGCTGCTGGCGCTGTCGCAGGACGGCGCCACCATCGCCCGCGAATGGATCTCGCTCGGCGGGCCGCAGACCATGATCCTGCACAACACGCTGCGCTCGGAGGATTTCATCAAGGCGGTCGGCGAACGTTTCCTCGGCCGTGCCGCCGGCATCGACAATGCCCAGGTCGCCGGCCCTTCGGTCGACGCCTTCAACGCCGCCTATCAGGCGAAGTTCGGCCGGCCGCCGGTCGGACCCGGCCTGCACACGGTTTATGATTCCGTCGTCGTCACCGCGCTCGCCATGCAGGCTGCGGCGACCCTCGACGGCACCGCGATCCGCGACCAGATGCGCCAGGTCACCGATCCCGCGGGCACCGAGGTGCTGCCCGGCGTCGACGGCATCCGCCGCGCGCTGGAGCTTTTGAAGGCTGGCACCCGCATCCGTTATGTCGGCGCCACCGGGCCGTTCCAGTTCGACAAGAACGGCGACGTCTCCGGCCCGGCCCTTATCTGGAAAATCGAAGGCGGCAAGCTGGTCACCGAGCGCGTCATCGCGCTCGACGAGATGGCCGCCTTCTTCAAGCGTATCGGCTTTTGAGCGGGAGTGATCCGGTGACCGCGGAACGTATCGAACTGGCGCCTGGCTATCAGGTCTCGCGCATCACCAAGGGCAATTGGCAATTGGCCGAGCGCCACGGCGATGCGGTCGACAAGGACCAGGCCATCGACGACATGCGGCGGTTTGTCGAGGCGGGKTTYACCAATTTYGACTGCGCCGACCACTATGTCGGCGTCGAGGAACTGATCGGCGCGTTCCGCCGCCGCCATCCCGATCTCGCCAGGCTGCTGACCGTCCAGACCAAGGCCGTGCCGGACCGAGACCTGCTGCCGGTGCTGAAATATGCCGACCTGGAGTTCCTCATCGACCGGGCGCTCGGCCGCCTCGGCGTCGAACGGCTCGACCTCGTCCAGTTCCATTGGTGGGATTACGACGTGCCCGGTTATGTCGAGGCCATGGGCTGGCTTCGGGATATGCAGGCCAAGGGCAAGATCTGGCAGGTCGGCACCACCAATTTCGACTGCGCTCGGCTCGAGGAGATCATCGCCAGCGGCGTGACGGTCGCCAGCAACCAGCTGCAATATTCGGTGCTCGACCACCGACCCGAACACGGCATGGCCGCTCTCGCCGCCAAACACGGCATGGCGCTGCAATGTTATGGGGTGATCGCCGGCGGCTTCCTGTCTGAACGCTGGCTGGGTGCCGCCGAACCGGAGCCGCCAATGGCCAACCGGTCGCTGGTCAAATACCGGCTGATCATCGACGAATTCGGCTCCTGGTCGCTGTTCCAGGAGATGCTGCGCACGCTCGCCGCGATCGGCGCCAAGCACGGCGTCAGCCTGTCGGCGGTGGCGACCCGCTACGTGTTGGACAAGCCGCAGGTGGCGACCGCCATTGTCGGCGCCCGGACCGCGGCGCATCTGGCCGATCTCGTCGCGGTCTCGTCGCTGAAACTCGATGCGGCCGACGTCGAGGCGATCGCGGCGGTGGTCGCCAAGGCCTCCGGCCCGGAGGGCGACTGCTACAGCCTCGAGCGCGTGCCGGGCGGACGCCACACCAGCATCATGTGGACCAACCAGAACACCAAGGGGGTCGGTGCCCGCTGACGGCATCGGATGAAACCATGAGCGACGATGCCTTCGAGCTGTTCGACCTCAAGGTGGAGGTCGTCCACCGCGACCCGGCGCGGCCGATGGTCTGCCGGCACAGGGAGGGCGACTATTTCTTCCTGCGCGGCGGCGTCATGGAGTTTCCACCCGATCGCCCGACCTTCGGCTATTACGCCATGCTGGCCGTGCTGCCCTTCCTGATGGCCAAGCAGCGGCCGACCCAGCGCTGCGACTGGATGTCGACGGACGCCGATATCGGCTGCACCGACCCCAATTGCGGCGCGGCCTTCCGCATTACGCGACTGGCGCCCAAGACCTATCTGCATAGCGAATATACCAAGGTACCGCTCGATCCGGTGTAGGATCGCCGACCACTGGATTGGTCGCGCCCCATGGCAGTCGAGATCGCAGGCTATTGCACGCTTTGCCGTTCGCGCTGCGGCACGCTCAACACCGTCGAAGACGGCCGGCTGGTCAAGGTCGCGCCGTTGCCCGCCCATCCCACCGGCCGCGCCGTCTGCGCCAAGGGGCGGGCGGCACCGGAACTCGCCCATTCGTCACGCCGGCTCACCCAACCGCTCCGCCGCACCACCCCGAAAGGCTCCGCCGATCCCGGCTGGGTGCCGATCTCCTGGCACGCGGCGCTGGACGAGATCGCGACGCGGCTCGGCGACATCAAGGACCGCCATGGCGCCGAGGCCGTCGCCTTCGCGCTGACCTCGCCGAGCGCCACCCCGATCGTCGACAGCGTCGAGTGGGTCGAACGCTTCATTCAGCTGTTCGGCAGCCCCAATGTCTGCAACGCCACCGAGATCTGCAACTGGCAGAAGGATGTCGCCCACGGCTTCACCTTCGGCACCGCCCTGCCGCTGCCGGACTACGCCCATACCGACCTGATCATCCTCTGGGGCCACAACCCCTCCAGCGTCTGGCTGGCCGAGGCCGGTGAGCTCGCCGAGGCGCAACGGCGTGGCGCCCGCCTCGCGGTCATCGATCCGCGCCGGACCGGCCATGCCGGCCAGGCCGATCATTGGCTGGCGGTGCGCCCCGGCACCGATGCCGCGCTGGCGCTGGGGCTCGCCCATCGGCTGATCGCCTCCGGCCGCTTCGACCGGGATTTCGTCCGGGCCTGGACCAATGGGCCGCTGCTGGTGCGCGCCGATAACGGGCATTTCCTCAGGATGCGCGATGTCGCTCCCGAAGCGTCGGAGGGCGATGATTTTGCCGCCTTCGATGAAGGCCAAGGCCGGGTCGTGGCCTATGACCGCAGGCGTGATCCCGAAGCGAGTTGGGCGAAGAGCCTGGCGCTGCAAGGCGCCTTCGAGGTTGCCGGCATCGTCTGCCGGCCCGCCTTCGATCTCTATGCCGCGCGCTGCGCCGAATATCCCGTCGAACGGGTGGCCGCGATCACCGGGGTCGACGCCGACAAGATCGTCGCGCTGGCCGAGGCCATGGCGGAGGCGCGGGCCGTCTCGCATTTCGCCTGGACCGGCATCGGCCAGCACGCCAATTCGACCCAGACGTCGCGAGCCATGGCGACGCTCTACGCCCTGACCGGCCATTTCGACCGCCAGGGCGGCAATGTCGTGCCGACGCCGCTCGCCGCCAATCCGATCAGCCAGCCGACGCTGCTGCCCGAAAGCCAGCGCGTGAAAGCGCTCGGCGCCGGAGAGCGGCCGATCGGGCCGGCCGCGCTCGGCATGGTCACCGCGCGCGAGCTCTACACCGCGATCCTCGACGCCAAGCCCTATCGCGTGCGCGCGTTGATGACCTTCGGCAGCAATATGCTGCTGTCGCGCGGCGACGCCATGCTGGGCCGCAAGGCGTTGCAGGCGCTCGACTTCGCCGTCCATTGCGATCTCTTCGACAATCCGACGGCGCAGCAGGCCGACATTCTGCTGCCCGTCGGCAGCCCCTGGGAACGCGAGGGTCTGAAGCTCGGCTTCGACGTGACTCAGGCGGCGCAGGAACTCGTCCAGCTCCGCCCGGCCATGATCCCGCGCGTCGGCCAGTCCCGTTCCGATGCCGAGATCGTCTGCGACCTCGCGCGCCGGCTCGGTTTTGCCGACAGCATGTTCGGCGGCGACATCGAGGCGGGCTGGCGCCACCGCCTCGCCCCGCTCGGCCTGACGCTCGAGGACCTGCGCGCCAGTCCGGCCGGCATTCGCCGGCCGGTCGAGACCCGCTATCGCAAATATGCCGACAACGGCCCCCAGGGCATCCGCGGCTTCGCCACCGAAACCGGCCGGGTCGAACTCTATTCGGAGCTGATGCTGCGCAACGGCCAGGCGCCGCTTCCGGCTTTCGACGATCACGTCAATGCGCCGCTCGCCGCCCGCAGCGACCGCCCCTTCATCCTGACCTGCGCCAAGAGCCCCTATTATTGCCATAGCCAGCACCGCCAGGCGGCATCGCTGCGCCGGCGTGCCCGAGAGCCCATGGTCGCGCTGTCGGGTACCATCGCCGATGCCAGGGCGATCGCCGAAGGCGATTGGGTCCAGGTCTCCACCCGTTCGGGCAGCGCCCGGTTCAAGGCGACCATCGACCGGTCGCTCGCCCGCGATGTCGCCGTCGCCGATTTCGGCTGGTGGCGCTCCATGCCCGATCTCGGCCTGCCGGGCTACGACCCGTTCTCGGACGAAGGCAGCAACTTCAACCGCCTGATCGATGCCGACCATGCCGATCCGGTGAGCGGCGCGCCTTCGCTCAAATCCTTCGCCTGCGACGTCCGGCCGGTCGCCACCACCCAGGCTTCGCGCTGGCGCGGCCAGCGCCGCCTCAGCATCGCGGCGCGGCGGGACGAGGCCGGCGGCGTCGTGGAGCTCGAACTCGCCGGCGAGGCCGGCGGCCGGCTGCCGCCGTTCCGGCCCGGCCAGCATGTCTCGGTGGCGCTCGACATTCCCGGCAGCGGCACGGTCGAGCGGTCCTATTCGCTCTGCGGCGGCGGCGGGTCCGACGGCACCCAACGCTATCGGATCGCCATCAAGCCGATCGCCGGCGATGGCGAGCAGGCTGGGCTCTTCTCAACTTTCGCGGCCGCATCGCTCGGTGCTGGAAGCCTGATCGAAGCGCGCATGCCGGCCGGCGATTTCATCATTCCCGTGGCCGCCGATTTCCCGGTCGTGCTGATCGCCGCCGGCATCGGCATCACCCCGTTCCTTGGCTATCTCCACGCGCTGCGCCACGCGCCGTCACCGCCTGACGTGACGCTGCATTACGGCAGCCGGAACGCCGCATCCCACGCGTTCCATGCTGAGATCGCGAGCCTGGCGAGCGCCCTGCCCTCGCTCGATCTCGTCACCCATTTCAGCCGGCCCGGCGCCGGCGACAGCTGCGATGCCGTCGGCCGGATCGACGCGGCAAGCATCGGCCAGGATCTGATCGATCGACGCGCCCGCTTCTATCTCTGCGGACCGCAAGCGATGATCGCCGAGATCACCCAAGGCTTGGTCCGGCGCGGCGTGCCCGCCTTCGAGATCTTCAGCGAGGTCTTCGTGTCGCCGCCGCGACGCGCCGAGGCGTCGGGCGACACCAGCCGCTTCGCCGTCACCTTCGCCCGCTCCGGACGCACGGCGATCTGGTCGCCCGAGCGCGGCGACCTTCTCCGGTTTTCCGAAGAACTCGGTCTGTCGCCACCGTCCGGCTGCCGGGTCGGCCAATGCGAGAGCTGCGCGCTGACGGTGCTCGACGGCGCGGTGACCCACCAGGTGCCGGTATCGGGTCTCGACGAGGGCCAGTGTCTGTCGTGCCAGGCGGTGCCGGCCTCCGACCTGGTGCTCGACGCCTGAGGGGCATGGCAGGCGTGCTTTCGAGCATTGCGACCGTCGCGCATCTGGCGCCGCCGCGATTGCAGTTCTCTACAATCCTCGTCCTGAGAGCTTGTGATTTTTTTGCTTTTGCTGAGCCAGGCCGGCCCCATCCGCCACAAACGCTACGTCACCCCCGGCCGAGCCCAAGCAGAAGCTCTTGCTTCTGCGGAGGCGAGGGGAAGGGGGTCCAGGGGTTTCCGGGCGCACCCTCAGCGCCGCTCAACTCTTTGAATTAATGCATAAAAATGGTGGAGAAGCGGCCCTGGATCCCCTTCCCTCGCTTCGCTCGCCGGGGATGACGTAGGGCGCGTCAAGTACTCACAGTGCCAAAAACGCAGTGGCTCACGAGCTTGAGGAACGGGAGTGAACTGCATCAGCCCTGCTCATGAAGCGCGGTGAGCTTCATGCGTTTGGAACCTACCCAATCAGAAGCGGCCACCGCTACCCCGCCCAGATCGTCGCGGTCTCGCGTTCCAGCGCGGCGATGATGCAGGCGGCCACCGGGTGCATGCGTTTGGCCGGATCGGTCTCGATCTCGGCAACCGCTGAAAACCGCCCGAACCGGCTGTCGACCGACAAGCGCAGAACATGGGCGCCGCCGGGACCGGGATCGTCGAGCCGAACCGAGGCGCGACCAAGGCCCGGGCCGGCCAGCGCCGCCGTAACGGCGATGTTGATCTCGTTGGGATAGAGCCGCACCGCCTCGTCGAGGCTTCCGGCGAAGACCTCGCCGGCAATCCCGGTCATGCCGGGACGCGAGGCGGTGACGTGGAGCCGCGCCTGCGGGTCGACCGCGGCGGTTGCGACACCATCGAGACCGCCGAGCGAACCCGACAGAAGGCGCAGCCGGTGGCCATGGGCGCGGCCGGCCGCCTCCAGATCGGCGAACAGGTCGGGGGCAGCGAGCGCGCTGGCGCTGACCGTCCAGACATCGGCCAGGCTAAGCGCCCGCGCGCCATGCAGACGCAATGCCTCGGGCCCGGCCGCCTCGATGATCAGATCGGCCGGTTCGGCAAAGAAGCGCTCGGGATCCGCCGTGGCCTCGGGCTCGCCCGCCCGGCTCGCGTCGCGCACGAGGCACAAGCCCAGGCGCCACGCCGGAGCGGTTCTCAGATAGGCGAGCACGGGACGCCCGATGCGTCCCGCCCCGATGACATTGATGCGTTTGGCTTCCATCGGCAGATATCAAGACACCGGAGACCGGCGCATCCGGCCGCTCGCCTCACGCCACCAGCTTGGCGAACAGCGCCGGGTCGACATTGCCGCCCGACACGACGGCCGCGACCACCTGGCCGCGCACGTCCAGCCTGCCGGACAGAAGCGCCGCCAGCGGCACGGCACCCGAAGGCTCGACCACCAGCTTGAGCTCGCGGAAGGCGAAATTGACCGCCCGCTTGACCTCGTCTTCCGACACCGTGACACCACCGGCGACATGCGGCTGATTGACCGCAAACGTCAGCTCGCCGGGCGTCTGCGCCAGCAGGCCGTCGCACAGCGACCCGCCGAGCCTGACATTGGCGACCCGCTTGCCGGCCTCGAAGGAGCGCGCATGGTCGTCGAAATCCTCAGGCTCGACGCTGTAGAGCTTGGCCTTGGGCGCACGCTCGTGCACCGCCAGCGCCACCCCGGCGAGCAAGCCGCCGCCCGAGCAGCAGACCAGCACGGTGTCCGGCAGCAGGCCCTGGCTGGTGAGTTCCTCGATGATCTCGCGACCGACCGTGCCTTGGCCCGCCATGATGTAGAAATCGTCATAGGGCGGCACCAGCGTCGCGCCGCGCCGGGCGGCGAGCTCCTGGGCGATCGCCACCCGGTCTTCCTTTTCGCGGTCGTAGAGCACGATCTCGGCGCCGGCCGCGGCGGTGCGCTCGCGCTTCAGGGCCGGGCTGTCCTTGGGCATCACGATGACCGCCGGCATGCCCAGCAGTTGCGCGGCGGTCGCCACCCCTTGCGCGTGATTGCCGGAGGACATGGCGACCACCCCGGCCTTGCGCTCCTGATCGGTCAGCCGCGCCAGCCGGTTATAGGCGCCGCGGAACTTGAACGAGCCGGTGCGCTGCAGCGGCTCGGCCTTCAGGAACACGCGGGCCCCCGTCATGGCGTCGAGCTCGGGCAAGGTCAGGAGCGGCGTGCGGCGGGCGACCGGCGCGATCAGGCGCGCGGCATCGGCGACATCGGCTGCGGTCGGCAGGGCGGGCATGGCGGCTCTCCGGATTGGGTTGCCTCCATATGAGGCCCCTTGGCCGGGCGCCGCAAGGGCCTGGCGGCGGAGAACCGGTCGGGCCGGCCTCGCCATATCGCACTGTCCAGGCTAGAAGCGGGCTCGGAGGCCCCACGTGCTGCACACCGATCCGACACCCGCGCCTGCCCGTGAAGGCCTTGTCATGACCACGCCGCCGCTCAGGATCCTGATTCTGATGAGCCGCACGGGCGGCGGCCACCTCGCCAGCGCCCGCGCCCTGGAGGCGGAATTCCTGCATCAGAACCCGCAGGCCCGCGTCACCATTGTCGACCTGCTGACCGACCATCTCAGCTTTCCGTTCAGCCGGCTGCCCCGCACCTATGACACCCTGGTCAACCGGGCGCCCCGCCTGTGGCGCGCCATGTGGAGCGTCACCGCGCGACCCGCCGTCGGCGGTTCCTCCTCGGCCCTGGTCCGGCGCATGTCACGCGGCAAGCTCGAGCGGCTGATCCGCGAGACCACTCCGGATCTGGTCGTGTCCGTGCATCCGCTGGTCAACGACCTGGTCATCCCGGTGCTCGCGCGGCTGGCGCCGGCCACCCCCTATGTCACCGTCGTCACCGATCTCGGCGGCATTCATCCGCTCTGGCTGCATCCGGAAAACGCCGCGATCTACCTGCCCACCGCCAAGGCGGTCGAGACCGCCATCGCCTGTGGCCTGCCGAAGCATCGGCTGCATGCCCACGGCCTGCCGATCCGTGCCGAATTCGCCGCGCCGCCGCCTGACAGGGCCGAGGTGCGGCGCAGCTTCGGGCTCGATCCCGCGCTCCCCGCCGTGCTGGTCATGGGCGGCGGCGGCGGCATCGGCCCGATCGAGGCGATCGTCGACGCCATGGCGGAGACCCTTGCCGGCACCGGCGGCATGCCGCCGGCGCAGATCGTCGTGATAGCGGGCAAGAATGCCCGGCTGCAGGCGCGCCTCGCCGACCGGCCCTGGCCGGTGCCGGTCGTGCCGCTCGGCTTCGTCGAGCGCATGTCCGACCTGATGCACGCCTCCGACCTGCTGATCACCAAGGCCGGGCCCGGCACCATCGCCGAGGCCAGCGTCCGTGGCCTGCCCATGCTGATCTACGGTTTCATTCCCGGCCAGGAGGCCGCCAATGTCGACCATGTCGTCGAAGCCGGCGCCGGCCTGTTCGAACCGGATCCGGCGAGGCTCGCGGCGGCGGTCGCCGCCCTCTTGGTGACCGACCGCGCCCGGCTCGCCGCCATGGCTGCCAAGGCACGGGCGCTCGGCCGGGACCAGGCGACCCACGACATCGTCGCGTCGATCTTGAAAGATCTGCCCAAAGCTTGAGCAAAGCCCGGGACGCAACGCGCTTTGGCGCACGGCCCCGATGCGATGCCGCGCTTGCGCAATCCGGCGGGCTCGTCATCATCCGCGCCGACGACATCAAGTATGGGAGGCAAAGTCGTGAAACTCGTACGCTTCGGACCGAAGGGTAAGGAAAAGCCCGGTCTGGTCGATCCCGAAGGCAAAATTCGCGATCTCTCGGAGATCGTGCCCGATATCGCCGGCGAGGCGCTGTCGAGCAAGGGACTGGCCAGGATCGCCAAGGCCGACTGGCAGAAGCTGCCGCTCGCCCCGGCCGGCTCGCGCATCGGCGCCTGCGTCGCCGGCGTCGGCAATTTCATCGCCGTGGGCCTCAATTATGCCGACCATGCCGCCGAGACCGGCGCGGCGATCCCGACCGAGCCGATCCTGTTCAACAAGGCGCCGTCCTGCATCGTCGGCCCCGACGACGACGTGATGTTGCCCAAGGGTTCGGTCAAGACCGACTGGGAGGTCGAGCTCGCCATCGTCATCGGCGAACGCGCCCGCTACGTCTCCAAGGCGGACGCCCTGTCGGTGGTCGCCGGCTTCTGCATCTGCAACGACGTCTCCGAGCGCGCCTATCAGATCGAGCGCGGCGGCCAGTGGATGAAGGGCAAGGGCTGCGAGACCTTCGGCCCGCTCGGCCCCTGGCTGGTCACGACAGACGAAATCGCCGACGTGCAGAAGCTCGGCATGTGGCTCGACGTCAATGGCGAGCGCATGCAGACCGGCTCGACCAAGACCATGATCTTCGACGTCAGGACCATCGTCTCCTACATCTCGGAATTCATGGTGCTGGAACCCGGTGACGTGATCACCACCGGCACCCCGCCCGGCGTCGGCCTCGGCATGAAGCCACCGAAATTCCTCAAGGCCGGCGACACCATGGCGGTCGGCATCGAGGGCCTCGGCGCGCAGAAGCAGAACGTCATCGCCTGGAAGTGAGCCGGCCCGGCTCGCTTGAATCGGAACATGAAGAACCCCGGCGCGAGCCGGGGTTTTTTGTTGGACGGAGGGGTTCCGGCGGATTCAGCGCATGAACGCGTTGAATCGGAATCACGGTGTCTGGAATTTCGGGTAACAAATTGAAAGACAAAGGCTATTCACCTCGACCTTCACGCGGCATTCGAAGGCCGTGGCGGAAAAAGGGCACGTGCACCTCTATGTCATCCCCAAGGCAAAGCAATTGCTTTGCCTTGGGGATGACATAGAGAATTGGCCGGCCGACGGCGCAGCAATCACACCGCGCCGAAGCCGCAGGCGCAACGATATTGGTAGCGGCAGCGAGAGTCGAACTGCCGACCTTCTCAATCCATCACGGCGGCTTTGAGGATGCACACCATGGTGGCATGCGCGGTTTCGGTTCCGACATTGCGGATCACGTGCCGCCCGTCGCAGCGGTAGCGCACGCTCTCGCCCGCCTTGACCGTCTCGACCCGGTCGCCCACCTCGACGACGAATTCGCCTTCGAGCACCGACAGGCTCTCCACCGAGCCGCGCTGGTGGCCCTCGCTCTCCAGCACGCCGCCGGGATCGCAGTGGAAATCGTACCACTGCAGCCATTCGACCGTCTTGATCCAGCCGGTGATCGACAGCCGGCATTTGCCGTCGTCGGAGACCAGAAGCGGCGTGTCGCCCTTGGACAGCTTTTCCAGGAACGGCTCTTCGGTGGCGGTCGCCAGCACCCGCTCGATCGACACGTCCAAGGCCTGGCTCAGCCGCCAGATGGTGGCCAGCGTCGGATTGGTCTCGTTGCGCTCGATCTGGCTGATGATCGATTTGGCCACGCCCGACTGCTCGGACAGTTCCGAAAGCGACAGGTTATAGGCCTTGCGCAGCCGCTGCACCGTCCGGCCGAGATTGCCCGACAACACATGGGCGCCGGCATCCAGCTCGATTTTCTTCGGGTCGCGGTCGGCCATGGCGGTGCGAAATCAGGCTCTCGATCGTTGTTCCGAACGATCGTTCGGCGAAAAAGACAGTAGAGCCCGCGTCGCTGCGGTGCAAGATGCAGGTGTCGTCACAGTGGCCGGCAAGCCTCGATCCGGCCCGCGCCGATCGACGTCAACGGCGAAACGCTGCTGCAAGCGATCCACGCAGCAAGCCGCGCGCCATGTCGGACATGAGGCTCGAGGGACAGCCTGGCCGGGACGATGCGATCTCAGTCGCCGGCGCTCATGCTGCCGATCAGGTTGCTGAGGCTGCGGCAACGCACGACGGCGGTCCTGATGATCCGGTCCTTGCGATCCTCGCCGAGGTCGATCATTTCCCGCACGCACAGGGCCACCATGCGGCGTTGTTCGGACTGTTTCCGCGAGATCGCCAACTCGGCGCAGGCGTCGCGATAGGCTTCCCGCATCATTTGCGCCTGCTCGCGCGGAAATGAGCCCACATCGAATCCGGTGCGGATATGGGTCACGGCAATGCTCCCTGGCGTGGAGCGCGCGAGCAAAGACGTCTCGCGGTCGCCGGTGCGCGGGCCACATTCCCGACGATGGCCGGACGCTACACCCGGGCCGTCGGCCAAGGCAAATCAAAAAAACGACCGGCCTGTCATCATCCGGGGCCCCAAAATCGCCCCACCATGTCGGATTGCCGCCGGCCCGTTCGTCCTCGGGGAGCAAGAGGGCGGACCGGAACAGCTCCGGAGCAGCCGCTCGACAGAGCCGGAGGGCAATTATGGCGACCAGCCGCGACGACAAGATCGAGGTCGAAAACATCAAGCAGCCGGCCGGCCGTGTCACGCGGGTCGACAAGTCCAAATATGACGCCATGAAACAGGCTTTCCTGGCGGTCCTGCCCAACGACGCGCCCGGGCTGACGGTGCCTCAGATCAAGGAGAAGCTGCTGCCTCACCTGCCCCAGGACCTGTTTCCCGGCGGCGCCAAGGCGGGCTGGTGGATCAAGGCCGTGCAGCTCGACCTCGAGGCCAAGGGCATCGTCCAGCGCGCGGCAACCCCGCCGGTGCGCCTGCGCAAGCTGTGATGGCGACCAGACGCCGCCGGGTTTGACGACACCGCTATCGTGGTCGCCACGGAATTCGACAAGAAGAGGCCCGCCCCGAAACGGCGGCGGGCCAGTGACAATCAGGTATAGGCACTATGCCTTGAACAATAGATCGAGGTCGCTTTCCGTTGGATGACAAACGGCGGTATAAAAATACCCCTCGCAGAAACATGCAACAATATGGTTGCGCATGCCTCCCAATCTTGCCATAAACAGGCAACCTGGAGGTTGCCATTATGTCTGATCGCATCGAGAAGACCATCGTTTTGAACGCGCCGATCGAACGGGTCTGGCGCGCGCTGACCGATCACACCGAGTTCGGAGCATGGTTCCGCGTGAAGCTCGACGGCCCCTTCGTGCCGGGCGAGATTTCCACCGGCCGGATCACCTATCCCGGCTTCGAACATGTCAAATGGCAGGCCCGGGTCAAGGAGATGACGCCGCCGCGGCTGTTCTCCTTCACCTGGCATCCCTATGCCGTCGACCCCGCTGTCGACTATGGCAAGGAGACGCCGACGCTGGTCGAGTTCCGGCTGGAGCCGACAGCGAGCGGCACCCACCTGACCGTCGTCGAATCCGGCTTCGACGCCGTGCCGGGCCATCGCAGGGCCGAAGCCTTCCGCATGAACGACGGCGGCTGGAGCGAGCAGGTCCGGAACATCCGGGCCCACGTCGAATCCTGACCATGGCGAAGGTCGAAACCGCCGGCGCCGGCACAAGGGCGCATGACCTCAGCCCCGCCATACTGTTCTCGGCGCTCGGCGATCCGACCCGCCTGTCGCTCTTCACCCGCTTGAGCGACGGGCAGACACGATCGATCGCCAGCTTGTCGGCCGCGACCGAGCTGACCCGGCAAGCCGTCACCAAGCATCTGCGCGTCTTGGAAAATGCCGGCCTGGTCAGCAGCATCCGGATCGGGCGGGAAAGCCAGTACGGCTTCCGGCCCGAACCGATCGCCGAGATCCGCGCCTATCTCGACGACGTCTCGCGGCAATGGGACGACGCCCTGTCCAGGCTCAAATCCTTCGTCGAGCGCTGAGCGGACGCGGGCGGCGGCCCGGCCGCCGGAACCAGAACGGCAGAGCCGAGGCTGAAGCAAGGCTGACCAGCGTTTCCCAACGGCCCTCGCCGGGGCTAAATAGGCACGACGATCTCCCACCCGGCAGGCGAAGTCCCATGACCATGCAGCAGCGCAGCGTTTCCGCATCGATCGACCCGGTGAAGCTCGGCCGGCTCGCCGAGGTCGCCGTCAAGGTCGGCCTGAACTTGCAGGCCGGACAGGATCTGTTCCTCACCGCGCCGGTCGCGGCGCTGCCGCTGGTCAGGCGGATCGCCGAGCATGCTTACCGAGCCGGCGCCGGCCTGGTCACGCCCATCCTGTCCGACGAGGAGGTCACGCTCGCGCGCTACCGTTCGGGCGCCGACGCGAGTTTCGACCGCGCGCCCGGCTGGCTCTACGAGGGCGCCGCCAAGGCCTTCGCCGGCAACACCGCCCGGCTCGCCATTGTCGGCGACAATCCCATGCTGCTGGCCGGCCAGGATCCGGCCAAGGTGGCGCGCGCCAACAAGGCCAATTCGCTCGCCTATCAGCCGGCGCTGGAAAAGATTGTCGGCTTCGACGTCAACTGGAACATCGTCGCCTATCCGGGCGCCGCCTGGGCGGGCCAGGTGTTTCCAGGGGAGGCGGAAGATGTCGCGGTGGCCAAGCTGGCCGACGCGATCTTCCAGGCCTCGCGCGTCGACATCGACGATCCCGTGACGGCCTGGACCGCCCACAATGCCGGTCTGCGCGGCCGCACCCAATGGCTGAACGGTCAGCGCTTCCACGCCCTCCATTTCACTGGTCCGGGCACCGACCTGACGATTGGCCTCGCCGACGGCCACGAATGGCAGGGCGGCGCCTCGACGGCCAAGAACGGCGTCACCTGCAACCCGAATATCCCGACCGAGGAGGTCTTCACCACGCCGCATGCCTGGCGGGTCGACGGCCATGTCTCGAGCACCAAGCCTCTGTCCTACCAGGGCACGCTGATCGACAAGATCGCCGTGCGTTTCGAGGCCGGCCGCATCGTCGAAGCCAAGGCGGCGCGAGGCGAAGAGGTGCTGAACAAGGTGCTCGACACCGACGAGGGCGCCCGCCGTCTCGGAGAGGTGGCGCTGGTGCCGCATTCCTCGCCGATCTCGAAGAGCGGGCTCCTGTTCTTCAACACCCTGTTCGACGAGAACGCCGCTTGCCACATCGCGCTCGGCCAGTGCTACTCGAAGTGCTTTGTCGACGGCGCCCAGCTGAGCCCCGAGCAGATCGCCGCCCAGGGCGGCAACAAGAGCCTGATCCATATCGACTGGATGATCGGCTCGGGCGAGATCGACATCGACGGCGTGCATGCCGACGGCCGCCGCGTGCCGGTGTTCCGCAAGGGCGAGTGGGCTTGAGCCCCTGTCTCTTATACACATCTAGATGTGTATAAGAG
>BFBZ01000017.1_pt48 | contig 39345 bp, 40 predicted proteins | sample 1888401 | NCBI WGS metagenome assembly BFBZ01 (sample SAMD00112614, study PRJDB3348) | symbiont metagenome | host: Chara braunii | reverse complement strand
GAGGCAGGCGCCCTCACTACCAAAATCAGGCCACAAAGCAATCGACAGTGGACCGGAAGGGCGCTATTGCGCTTGTTTCAGACTCGGCGCAGGCCAAAATGCGCAAAAATCGGAAGTAAGTATGCTTGGTATATTGAGAAGCGCGGCGAGTACCTGGGTCGCGAAAGCGTTGCTGTCCTTGCTGGTGGTGAGCTTCCTCGCCTGGGGCGCCACCACGCGAATGGTGGGCGGTGTGCTGGCCGGCCACCATGCCGTGATCACGGCCGGCGGCACGGAGGTTTCGATCAACGAGTACCGCCTCGCCTATGACCGGCAGATCAGCGTGCTTTCGCAGCAATACGGCCAACGCATCACGCATGAGCAAGCCAAGCTGCTCGGCGTCGACAACACCGTGCTGGCACAGCTCGTGTCGGGCGCGGTGCTCGACGAGCAGGCGCGCAAGCTCGGGCTCGGCCTTTCCAAGGACAGGCTGGCCGAACTGACGCGTGAGGATCCCGCCTTCAAGGGACCGGGCGGCCAGTTCGATCGCAGGACGTTCGAATATCTGCTTCAGCAGGTCGGCATGCGGCCGGAAGACTATCTCAAGAACCGCTCCCAGGTGGCGGTGCGCCAGCAGATCGTCGAGGCGGTCTCCGACGGCCTCAAGGCACCGCAGACCTTCCTCAAGGCCGTAGCGCTCTATCGTGGCGAGGACCGCACGATCGACTACGTCGTGCTGCCGAGGACGCTGGTGCAGCCGATCGAGGCGCCGTCGGACAGCGCGCTCTCAGCCTATTTCGAAGCCAACAAGAAGAACTACGCCGCGCCGGAATACCGCAAGTTCTCCTATGCCCGGCTCGAGGCGCAGGACATCATGGATCCGTCTTCGGTAACCGACCAGCAGATCGCCGACGACTACAAGAAGAACATAGCCCGCTACACCACTCCCGAGATGCGCACGATCGAGCAGCTGGTGTTCAAGACGCCCGACGCTGCCAAGGCCGCCTATGATTCGCTGAAGACCGGCGCCACCTTCGACAAGATCATCGCCGCCGAGGGCAAGACGCAGGCCGACACCGTGCTCGGCACGCTCGCCAAGGACAAGATCGCCGACAAGGCAGTGGCGGACGCGGCTTTCGCGCTCAACGCCAATGAAGTCAGCCCGGTCGTTCAGGGCGCCTTCGGTCCGGTGCTTCTGCGCGTCACCGAGATCAAGCCGCAGGTGGTGAAGTCGCAGTCGGAGGTGTCCGACCAGATCCGCAAGGATCTGGCMTTGGGCGAAGCGAGCCGCATCCTGCTCGATGTGCAYGACAGCTACGAGGATACCCGCGCATCMGGCGCCTCGCTCGCGCAGGCCGCCGACAAGCTGAAGCTCAAGGTCGTCACCGTCGATGCGATCGACCGCACCGGCCAGCGGCCCGACGGCACAATCGTCAAGGACCTGCCGGAATCGCCTGCGCTCATCAAGGCGGTTTTCGCGGCCGAACCCAACACCGAGAACGAAGGCCTCACCACCGCCGACAACGGCTTCGTGTTCTACGAGGTGCAATCGATCACGCCGGCGCGCGACCGCACGCTGGACGAAGTTCGCCAGAAGGTGCTGGCCGACTGGACCGCCGCCGAGACCAACAAGCGGCTCGACGCGAAGGCGCAGGAACTGGAAAAGCGCCTCAAGGCGGGCACCACGCTCGACGTCATCGCGGGCGAGTTGAAGCTCGAGAAGCAGACCAAGCGGGGCTTGAAGCGCGAGGCCGACGACGCCGACTTCGGCAAGGAAGGCGCCGCCGCGATGTTCGGCGTCGGCGAAGGCGGYACCGGGCTCATCCCCTCGCCCACCGGCGACGGTCAGATCCTGTTCAAGGTYGCCGAGGTCTTCGAACCGGCCGGCGCCGACGGCAGCTCGGTTCCGGAAGACGCGCAGAARTCCTTCGCCGGCGGCATGTCCGACGATCTGCTCGACCAGTTGGTGGCGCAGTTGCAGTCGCAATACAACGTCCGCGTCGATCCAAACGCCGTTTCGCAAGCACAGACACGATGAGCGCGCTGAAAACCCACATAGCCAAGGTGGCCACCGGYACGGCGCTCTCCTTCGAGGAAGCGCGCGAGGCCTTCGACATCATCATGTCGGGCGACGCCACGCCCGGCCAGATCGGCGGCTTTCTGATGGCCCTGCGCGTGCGCGGCGAGACGGTGAGCGAGATTTCAGGCGCCGTGGCCACCATGCGCGCCAAGATGCTGCGGGTCGAGGCTCCGCGCGGCGCGATCGATATCGTCGGCACCGGCGGCGACAATTCGCACAGCGTCAACATCTCGACCGCATCGGCCTTCGTCATCGCGGCGACCGGAATTCCGGTCGCCAAGCACGGCAATCGCGGCCTGTCCTCGCTGACCGGGTCAGCCGACGTTTTGACGGCGCTCGGCGTCAAGATCGACATCTCGCCTGAAACGATCGGCCGCTGCATCCAGGAAGCCGGGGTCGGCTTCATGTTCGCGCCCGCGCATCATCCCGCGATGAAGCATGTCGGGCCGACCCGGGTCGAGCTCGGCACGCGCACCATCTTCAACCTGCTCGGGCCGCTGTCGAATCCAGCCGGTGTCAGCCGCCAGATGGTCGGCGTTTTCCTGCCGGAGTGGATCATGCCGGTGGCCGAGACGCTGAAGGCGCTTGGAGCCGAACACGCCTGGGTCGTGCATGGCGATGGATATGACGAGATCACCACCACCGGCGAGACGCAGGTGGCCGAACTCGTCGGTGGCGAGATTCGCAGCTTCACGCTGACGCCGGAAGATGTCGGACTGAAGCGGCACACCAAGGAAGAACTGCGCGGCGGCGACGCGGCTTACAACGCCAAGGCCTTGCGTGACGTGCTCGCCGGCGCCGCCGGTGCTTACCGGGACACGGTGCTGATGAATGCCGGCGCCGGGCTGGTGATAGCGGGCAAGGCGACGACACTTGCCGACGGCGTTGAAGCCGCCGCGCAGGCCATCGACAGCGGCCGGGCGATCGCGGTGCTCGACAAGCTCATCGAAATCTCGAACGGGTAGGACCTTGTCCGACATACTGCGCAAGATCGAAGCCTATAAGCGCGACGAGATCGCCGCGGCCAAGCGCGACGTGCCACTTGCCGAGCTCAAGGCTAAGGCGAAGGACGTCTCGCCGCCGCGCGGTTTCCTCGCGGCGCTCGAGGCCAAACGCAAGGCCGGCGACTTTGCGCTGATTGCCGAGATCAAGAAGGCAAGCCCGTCCAAGGGTTTGATCCGCGCCGATTTCGATCCGCCGGCGCTCGCCAGGGCCTATCAGCAAGGCGGCGCCGCCTGTCTTTCGGTGCTGACCGATGCGCCATCGTTTCAAGGCGCGCCGGGCTTCCTGACCGCCGCCCGCGCCGCGGTGGGCTTGCCCGCCTTGCGCAAGGACTTTCTCTTCGACACTTACCAGGTCCACGAGGCGCGCGCCTGGGGCGCCGATGCCATCCTCATCATCATGGCCAGCGTCGATGATGCGCTGGCCCGCGAGCTGGAAGCGACGGCCTTGGAACTCGGCATGGACGCGCTGGTCGAGGTGCATGACGAAAAGGAAATGGAGCGCGCGCTTCGCCTTTCGTCGCGGCTGATCGGCATCAACAACCGCGATCTCAGAACGTTCGAGACCAGCCTCGACGTTTCCGAGCGGCTTGCTGCCATGGTGCCCGCGGACCGGCTCCTGGTCAGCGAGAGCGGCATCTTCACCCATCAGGACTGCCGGCGGCTGGAGAAGAGCAGGATCGGCACCTTCCTTGTCGGCGAAAGCCTGATGCGGCAGGCCGATGTCGCCGCTGCAACAGAGCTCCTGCTTACGGGCAAGGCGCCGGCCGAGGCCGTCTGACGATGCCAGCCCTTACCCATATCGGCGCCGGCGGCGAGGCCAACATGGTCGATGTCGGCGACAAGGCCGAGACGACGCGCACGGCGATCGCCGAAGGCTTTGTCTCGATGCGGCCTGAAACGTTGGACATGATCCTCGCCGGAAATGCCAAGAAGGGCGACGTGCTGGGCACCGCGCGCATTGCCGGCATCATGGCGGCCAAGAAGACGCATGAGCTCATTCCGCTCTGCCACCCGCTGCTTCTCACCAAGGTTGCCGTCGAGATCGAGCCCGACCGTGCGCTCCCCGGGCTGAAGGTCACGGCGCTCGCCCGCGTCACCGGCAAGACCGGTGTGGAGATGGAGGCGCTCACCGCTGCTTCGGTCGCTTGCCTCACCATCTACGATATGGCCAAGGCGGCCGACCGCGCGATGACGATTTCCGGCGTCCGGCTGGTCGAGAAGACCGGCGGCAAGTCGGGCGACTACAAGGCAGGCTCGTAGTGGCGCTCGTCCCGGTTGCCGAAGCGCTGGAACGCCTGCTGGATGGCGTCGCCGCCTTGGCGGGCGAAAGCGTTGCGCTGGCGGACGCGCCCGACCGGGTGCTGGCCGAACCTGTGGCGGCTTTGCGCACGCAACCTCCCTTCAACGCGTCGGCCATGGACGGCTATGCCGTGCGGTCCGCCGACCTTGCATCGTTGCCGGTGCAACTCCGTGTGGTCGGCGCGGCGCCTGCCGGGCGCGGTTTTACCGGCCTCGTCGGCAAGGGCGAGGCCGTGCGCATCTTCACAGGCGCTCCTGTGCCTGAAGGTTCGGACACCGTCGTCATCCAGGAAAACGTCCGCGATCTCGGCGGCGGCAGGATCGAAATGAGCGATCCGACCCCGGCCGGGCGCAACATACGCCGCGCCGGCCTCGATTTCTCGCGCGGCGACATTGTTTTGGAAAAGGGCCGCTTGCTCGATCCTGCGGCGCTTTCGCTGGCGGCATCCGCCAACCACGCACGCCTCAATGTGGTGCGCCGGCCGCTGGTCGCCATCATCGCCACCGGCGACGAATTGCTGCCGCCGGGCAGCGARCTCGGGCCYGACCAGATCATCTCGTCCAATGCCTATGGCGTCGCCGCCGTGGCGCAATCCGTCGGCGCGCGCGCTCTCGACCTCGGCATCGCCGCCGACCGCAAGGAAGCGATCGCAGCGCTGGTCAGGAAAGCCGTCGAGGCAGGCGCCGATGTCATCGTCACGCTTGGCGGCGCTTCGGTCGGCGACCACGACCTGATCCACGACGTGCTGACCGGCGAAGGCATGACGCTGGATTTCTGGAAGATCGCCATGCGCCCGGGCAAACCGCTGATGTTCGGGCGGCTTGGCGACATCCGCTGCATCGGCCTGCCCGGCAATCCAGTGGCGAGCCTCGTCTGCTCGCAACTGTTCTTGAAGCCGCTTCTGGCGCGGCTCGGCGGCCGCAGCCACCGGCAGGATATCCGCGCGGCGCGGCTCGGCGCCGCCATGCATGCCAACGATGTTCGCCAGGACTATGTTCGCGCGTTGGTGCGTGAGGATGCCGGAACCTTGGTCGCGACACCTTTCGGCATCCAGGATTCCTCGATGCTGAGGATGCTTGCCGACGCCAACGGCTTGATCGTCCGCGAACCCTTCGCGCCCGCCGCCGAAGCCGGCGACGCGTGCAGCGTTCTGATGTTACGCTGAACAAAACGTCAACACATTCACTAAACTTTAAACGGTTGCGGAACACAACTGGAACAGATAGTGTTTGTTCTGGGTTTGTTTTTCTGATTCTGGTTTCAGAACCCGTGGGGGCCGCCATGCTGACGCGCAAACAACATGAACTCTTGATGTTCATCCACGAACGGCTGAAGGAAAGCGGCATTCCGCCCTCTTTCGACGAGATGAAGGAAGCGCTCGACCTTGCCTCCAAGTCGGGCATCCATCGTCTGATCACGGCGCTCGAAGAGCGCGGCTTCATTCGCCGGCTGCCGAACCGGGCGCGCGCCCTCGAAGTGCTTCGCCTGCCCGATTCGATCGCGCCCGGCCTCAATGCGGCGAAGAAGTTTTCGCCGAGCGTCATTCAGGGAAGCCTCGGACAAGGCAATCTCGGCCGGCAGGTCAAGCCTTCGGCCCCCTCGCGCACRCCCAGCAATGACGACGATGCCGTCTCGGCGGTGTCCATTCCCGTGATGGGGCGCATCGCCGCCGGTGTGCCGATCGACGCCATCCAGCACCAGACGCATTCGATCTCGGTGCCSCCGGATATGATCATGGGCGGCGAGCAYTATGCGCTCGAGGTCAAGGGCGAYTCGATGATWGAGGCCGGCATCTTCGACGGCGACACGGTCATTATCCGCAACGCCAACACGGCRAGTCCYGGCGAGATYGTGGTTGCGCTGGTCGACGATGAGGAAGCGACGCTCAAGCGCTTCCGYCGCAAAGGCGCCTCGATCGCGCTCGAAGCCGCCAATCCGGCCTATGAAACCCGTATCTTCGGACCGGACCGGGTCAAGGTCCAGGGCAAGCTCGTMGGCCTGATCCGCCGCTACTGAGCCTTCGGYCCGGTCTCCGGCCGCTCKGGCCTTTTGTAAGGCGGCAGYCCTCTGGCCTCGCGTGAGTATTTTCGCTGYTCGTGCCAGGGCCGGTACGGTTKTTCGATGGCATACTGAACGGCTGCCSGCGCCGTCGCCGATTGTGGATCGAAGRAGACGGCAGCGCTGCCGTCACGCGCGAGCTGACGCTTGGTGACGACGAGTACGCGTGGATCGCGGCAGGGATTGTAGGCCGTGGYGTCGTTGATGACGATGAGGTCGGCAAAGCCGCARGCCGGCCTKGCCGAGTTCCGGCTTTCCGTGAGGGCAACGATAGCGCCGGTCGGATGCCGGCYGATGCACAGATCRCCGGTACAATAGAAAGGCGATCCCGGCGGCAGGCCGGCTGGATCGGCTATGTCCRGCGTGCCCGTGGCGAATGTTTCGGGCGGCACGATCGTTTCGGCCTTCAGCGCYCGTTTCCAATTGTCCGTGGCGAATTGGTTCGAGCGAACCCGGYTGATGGCGAGCTCACCGCCGCCGATCGGCATCGCCACYAGATGCGCATCCTCGGAAATGAGGACGTCCGGCGTTCGGACATTCGGRATKGTCAGCAGCGCGGCCARRGCGAARGGAACGGCAGCCAGCCTCAGCCAGGTGGTYGCCATGGTGCCGATGACGAGCGYGATGGTMGCCAGCAGCACCGAMTGGATCGAGAYCAGCCCGACCGCATCGACCGGCGAGCGYTCGGAAATCCACGCCGAGATGRCGATCATCGCCGTCAGGCCCTTGCCCATGACATAGAGGAAGGGGCCGTCGAGGCCGAACGGCATCGCGAGCGCGCTGAAGACCGCGAACGGCATGACGATCAGCGAGACGATCGGTGTGACGGCCAGATTGGCGAACAGGCTGAGGGGTGAGACGCGCTGGAAATGCCAGATCGCAAACAATGCCGTGGCGCTGCCCGCGATGAGCGATGTCAGGGCCGCCCCGCCTGCCCCCACCGCCAGCTTTCGCGACATGAACCGCAGGAACGAGCGCTTGGGCGGCGGAGCCGTCGCCTTGCCGGCGCAGTAGTCGGACCATCCGGCATAGGCGCCGACAAGGGCGGCAGTCGCGGCGAACGACATCTGGAAGCTCGGTCCGACCACTTCATGCGGAGAGACCAGGATGACGGCGATGGCCGAGATGGCCAGATTGCGCATCGTCAGGGCCGCGCGGTCGAAGAGGACGGCGACCAGCATCACCGCAAGCATGATGAAGCTTCGCTCGGCCGCAACCACGAGGCCGGAAATGACGAGGTAAGCGGCAATCGACAGCAGCGCGATGGCCGCGGCGTATTTCTTCACCGGCCGGCGCGAAGAGAAGTCGGGAAAAAGCGCGAAGGCGCCGCGCAGCAAAAGCATGATCGTGCCGGCTACCAGCGCCATGTGCAGACCCGAGATCGAGATGATGTGGTAGATGCCGGTCCGCCGCATCGACTCGTTGATCTCCTCGGGGATGCCCGCGCGCACGCCGACGATCAGCGCCGCGGCGATCTCGCCTTCAGGCCCGCTGACCGCATTTCGGATATGTTCGGCAATGTTCTCGCGGGCATTCTCGATAGCCGAGGCCAGGCGCGCATCGAGCGGCGTTTCGGTTGCCGGCAGGATTTTCGGATCGCCGAGGAAAAAGCCGCTTGCGCCGATGCCGGTGAAGTAACTGTCGAAGGAAAAGTCGTAGCTGTCCGGACGGACCGGGCCGGTCGGCGGCAGCAGCCGGGCGTAACCGGTCACCAGCGATCCCGCCGTCAGGCCAGGCGGAACTCGTCGTGCCGAGAGCCTGACGCGATCCGGCGCGTAGCGTAGTTTTGGCTGGGCCGTGGAGATCAGGTCGATGGTCAATCTCACCCGGCCATTTGCCATCGCTTCGGCGACGGCGACACGACCGGTCACACGCGTCTGGATTTCGGAGCCGAGCATCGGCGTTGCGGCGCGCCATGTCTCGACCTTCGCGGCGAGAAAACCCAAGGCGCAAAACAGCGTCGCCATGAAGAGAAGATGGGTCTTTTGCCAAGACCGCGAAACGGCGGCGCAAACGGCCAGCAAGGCGACGACCGCAAGCGGCCGGTAGAGATCGGGTTCGGTATTCAGCGAAAAATAGAAAATGACGCCGACAGCAAGGAATACCGGCGCCAGCAGGAAGGCGACCCCGCGCTCCAGCTCGATGGTGGCCGCGGCGGCGATGCTGCGACGAAGCGCAGGAAGCGAAGCGCGCCGAAGGTGGCTGCGAAATCGGCCGACGATTGCCGTTGTTGAGACCGGGCGAAACGCCCCGCCGTCTGGCGTCGGAATCTCATTGGACGGGCCAGGCTCGGGAACCAGGACCGGCGCTGCTTCGGAAGGGGTCGCGCCGGCAAACAGCAGGCGCTCGCTGACGCCAGCCGTCGTCCCTTCGCCGTCCTTCGCGCCACGGCTACGTCCAGCCATCGGGTCTGCCCCTTGCGCCCCAGACCTCCTATGCTACATGAACGCCGACCGCGCGAAAGTCCGCGCCGTCAAGCCTGTTCCAGTGCCACCCTGAGAGTTCCATGTCCGACAAGGTCGTCACCCGCTTTGCCCCCTCGCCCACCGGCTACCTGCATATCGGTGGCGCGCGCACGGCGCTGTTCAACTGGCTCTATGCCAAGCACACCGGCGGCACGATGGTGCTGCGCATCGAGGACACCGATCGCGAGCGCTCGACCGAGGCGGCGACGACCGCCATCCTCGACGGCCTAACCTGGCTCGGCCTCTCCTGGGACGGCGAGGCGATCTCGCAATTCGAGCGCGCGCCGCGCCATCGCGAGGTAGCCGAGGCGCTCGTGCGCATGGGCAAGGCCTATTACAGCTACGAGACGCCCGCCGAGCTGGAAGCGATGCGCGAGGCTGCGCGTGCCAAGGGCCTGCCACCGCGATACAACGGCCAATGGCGCGACCGCGATCCGTCCGAGGCTCCTCCCGGCGTCAAGGGCGCTATTCGCATCAAGGCGCCGACCGAGGGCGAAACCGTCGTGCACGACCGTGTGCAGGGCGAGGTGCGGTTTCCGAACAAGGATCTCGACGACTTCATCATCCTGCGCTCGGATGGCAACCCGACCTACATGCACGCCGTCGTCGTCGACGATCACGACATGGGCGTCACCCACATCATTCGCGGCGACGATCATCTGACCAACGCCGCGCGCCAGACCGTGATCTACAACGCCATGGGCTGGGACGTGCCGTCGATGTCGCACATCCCGTTGATCCATGGCGCCGATGGAGCGAAACTGTCGAAGCGGCATGGCGCGCTTGGCGTCGAGGCCTATCGCGCCATGGGCTATCTGCCGGAAGCGCTGCTCAACTATCTGGCCAGGCTCGGCTGGAGCCATGGCGACGACGAGGTGATGTCGATCGCGGACATGATCGCCTGGTTCGACATCGGCGACGTCAACAAGGGCGCGGCCCGCTTCGACTTCGCCAAGCTCGAGGCGCTCAACGGCGTCCACATGCGCAAGATGGACGACAAGGCGCTGTTCGACATCTTCGTGGCGACCTTGCCCTATCTCGAAGGAGGCCCCGCGCTCGCCGCGCGCCTCGACGACAAGCGCAAGGCGCAACTGCTTGCCGCCATGCCCGGTCTCAAGGAGCGCGCAAAGACCTTGGTCGAGCTCGTCGACAGCGCGGCCTTCCTGTTTGTGGAGCGGCCCTTGCCGCTGGACGAGAAGGCCGCTGGCTTGCTCGGCGGCGACGCGCGCGCCGTCCTGCGTGGCGCCCATGCTGCCCTCGCCGCTATTGCAGGTGAGTGGAACGCYGCTTCGGCGGAGGCTTCGATCCGCGACTTCGCGCAGGCCGGCGGCCACAAGCTCGGCGCCGTGGCCCAACCGCTCAGAGCCGCGCTGACCGGCCGCAGCACCTCGCCCGGCGTGTTYGACGTGCTTGCCGTGCTGGGACGCGACGAGAGCYTGGCGCGGATTGGAGATCAAATCGATTAGGAGCGAACTGGCCCAAGAAGATTGGCATTGAAAGGTGTGTTTCGCAGTGCAACATTAGGTCTTGGCCCAATCTGGCACGCACTCCTAAAATGCGGTGGCAAGTTCGCGCATTCCGGTGAATTCGACGTGTCGTTTGCAGGAATTGCCTTGCCGGCGTGAGGAACATAAAGGAGTTTGCAATGAGCGAAGCTGCGACAAAGTTGGAAACGGGCGGCAAGGCGCATGAGTCGACCGCCAGGCTCGAACTCGCCGGCAAGACCCACGAATTGAAGGTGCGAAGCGGCTCGGTCGGGCCCGACGTCATCGACATCGGGGCGCTCTACAGCACGACCGGGGCTTTCACCTACGATCCGGGCTTCACGTCCACGGCGAGCTGCGAATCGGCGATCACCTTCATCGATGGCGATGCCGGCATTCTGTTGCATCGCGGCTATCCGATCGACCAACTCGCCGAGCACGGCGACTTCCTCGAGGTCTGCTACCTCCTGCTCTACGGCGAACTGCCGACCAAGGCGCAGAAGGACGACTTCGACTACCGCGTGACGCGCCACACGATGGTGCATGAGCAGATGTCACGCTTCTTCACCGGCTTCCGCCGTGACGCGCATCCGATGGCCGTGATGTGCGGCGTGGTTGGCGCCCTGTCGGCCTTCTACCACGACTCGACCGACATTTCGGACCCTTACCAGCGCATGGTCGCCTCGATGCGGCTGATCGCCAAGATGCCGACGATCGCGGCGATGGCCTACAAGTACCATATCGGCCAGCCCTTCATCTATCCGAAGAACGATCTCGGCTTCGCGGCGAACTTCCTGCATATGTGCTTTGCGGTGCCCTGCGAGGAATACAAGATCAATCCGGTGCTGGCGCGCGCCATGGAGCGCATCTTCATCCTGCACGCCGACCATGAGCAGAATGCTTCAACCTCGACGGTCCGGCTCGCCGGCTCGTCCGGCGCCAATCCGTTCGCCTGCATCGCCGCCGGCATCGCCTGCCTGTGGGGCCCGGCGCATGGCGGCGCCAACGAGGCGGCGCTGAACATGCTGGGCGAGATCGGCCATGTCGATCACATCCCGGAATTCATCGCGCGCGCCAAGGACAAGAACGATCCGTTCCGCCTGATGGGCTTCGGCCACCGCGTCTACAAGAACTACGATCCGCGCGCCAAGATCATGCAGAAGACCGCGCATGAGGTGCTGGGCGAGCTCGGCATCAAGGACGATCCGCTGCTCGACATCGCGATGGAGCTGGAGAAGATCGCGCTGACCGACGAGTACTTCATCTCYAARAAGCTCTATCCGAACGTCGACTTCTATTCCGGAATCACGCTCAAGGCGCTGGGCTTCCCCACCACCATGTTCACCGTGCTGTTCGCGGTCGCGCGCACCGTCGGCTGGATCGCGCAGTGGAAGGAAATGATCGAGGATCCGCATCAGAAGATCGGCCGTCCGCGCCAGCTCTACACCGGCGCCACGGAACGCGATTACGTGCCGATTGCGAAAAGGTGAATTGGAGCGAATAGCGAAATAGCGAGTAGCGAATAGGGAAAAGCACCGAGCGCTGAGGGGCCACCCAGCCCCTACTCCCTATTCGCTACTCCCTATTCGCTCTCTTGATACACCCCATCACCACCTCGGCGGCGATTTCGCCAGAGGGTCGCTCGGTCGCCATGCGCCTGGCGATCTCCGCAAAACCCGCCTTCTGCCACGTTCGCATGCCGGTGTCGGCAAACAGCGCTTCCARTTGCCGAGCCAGGTTCTCGGGCCTGACATACTGGTTGTAGAATTCTGGAACCAGCGCCCGGTCGGAAATCAGGTTGGGCAGCAGCGCCGACCAGGTCGTCACCAGATACGGCGAAATGAGCCGCGCGATCGGATCGAGTTTGTAGCTGGAAACCATCGGAACGCCGGAAAGCGCAAGCTCGAGCGAAACTGTTCCCGAGGCGATCAACGCCGCATCGGCCTTGCCGAAGGCTTGCCATTTGCGTTCCAGGTCGACGATGATCTCCGGCTTGTCGTCCCAGCTTGCGATCGATGTCCTGACCAGGTCGGCGACATGCGGCACGGTAGGCAGCAACAGGCGCAGGCGATGTCCACGCTGGCGCAGGATCGACATCGTCTTGCCGAACGGCCCGATCAGGCTGCGAACTTCCCTGCGTCGCGAGCCCGGCAGTACGAGCAGCGTCTTCACGCGCTCGTTGGAGAGATCTCGCGGCAACCCTTGAGCCGTGGCGGCGCCAAGCGCGGCTGGATCATGTGTCARGCGATGCCCGACATAGGTGCCGGGTGGCCCGCCAAGGCGAGCCAGCGCCTTCACCTCGAATGGCAGGATGCACAGTACGTGGTCGACATAGGGCTTCATCGCCACCGCCCTACCCGGCCGCCAGGCCCAGACGCTGGGGCACACGTAATGGACAATGGGGATCGCCGGATCGGCGGCACGCACTTTCCTGGCCACGCGCAGCGAGAAGCCCGGGCTGTCGATGGTGACGAGACAGTCGGGTTTCTCAGCCACGATCGCATTTGCCGCCTGTCCGATTCGCCTGATCAGGCGCGGCAGGTCGCGCAGCACGTCGCTGAACCCCATCAGCGCGATTTCGCTGCCGTCGAACAGGGATATCAGTCCGCGCGCCTGAAGGTGACGGCCGCCAATGCCGACAAGCCTGATGTCGCGGCCGGTCGCCCGTTTCAGCGCCTCGACGATATCGGCCCCGAGCAGGTCGCCGGATTCCTCGCCAGCGACGATCGCGATCTTGAGCGGCCGTTCACCGACCATTGGCCGACTCCCCAGCAGGCAGGCCGACGATGAACAGGCCGAGCGCATTGGCGCGCGACAATGTCGTCGGGCCTTCGAGAATGAGCGAGCGGCCGGCTTCGACGGCGATGCCGGCAAGCCCCGCGGCATGCGCGGCCTCGACCGTCTGCGGGCCTATGGAGGGCAGGTCGGCCCGCAACTCCTGGCCGGGCTTGGTGCATTTGACCAGCACGCCGCGTGTCTTTCCGGCAATCCTGCCGTGATGCCGCAACTCCCTTGCCCGTTCCAGCAGACCGGCGGTGCCTTCGATACCCTCCAGCGCTATGGCCCGTCCGCCGATCGCAATCGCCGCCTGGCCGATATCCAGCGCGCCGATAGCCTTGGCCGCGGCGCGGCCTGCCTCGATATCACGCCAGTCGGACGCAACCGGCTCAGTCACCGTCAGCGTGCCTTCGGCGGCAGTCAGTTCAGGCACGACCTCGTGCGCGCCAACCACCTTGATGCCTCGCTTTTCGAGGCCTCGCGTCAGGACCTTCAGAAGTCCGTCATCGCCGCGCGCCAGCGCCACGATCACCGAAGGCACGATCGCCAGCAAGCCGAAGCTGGGACGCATTTCGCTCAGTTTCGGTCTGCGCTTGATCTCGCCGGCAAGAACCAGATGGGTGACGCCATGTCGCTTCAGCGTCGACACCAGGGAGCCGATCTGCTCGAGCGCCATGATGACGTGCTCGTATCGGCGCAACTGTTGCTCGCGGTCGGCCTCGCCTTCCATCAACAGGATGAACGGTGGATAGCCATGCGCTGCAAGGCCGTCGGCKACTTCCACCGGCAGGTTGCCGCCGCCGGCGATGATAGCGACCCTGGAGCCCGGCGCGAGTGCAAGCGCTGGCCCGGCCGTATCAGCCCTCGTCATCGCCGCTGTCATCGTCGTCGCCACCCTTGAGCGGCGGGACGGTATATTGCCGCTTGCCGCGACTGGCGATGAAATCGATCATCTTCATGGCCGCAGGCGACGAGACGAATTCCGCCTTGGCGAGTTCGACATTCTCGCCGACGGTGCGGGAACGGTCGAACATCGTCCTGTAGGCCTTGCGCAGCAGGTAGATCTCGGCGCGCGGCAAACCGGAGCGCTTCAGGCCGATGATATTCAGGCCGCGCAGCTTGGCGCGATTGCCGGCGGCGATGGCGTAGGGAATGACGTCGCCGACGACGGCCGAACAACCGCCGATGAAGGCATTGTCGCCTATGCGAACGAACTGATGAACGGCGGTAAGGCCGCCGATATAGACATTGTCACCGATCTCGCAGTGGCCGCCGAGCGTCGCCCCGTTGGCGAAGGTGGCGTTCTTGCCGACGACGCAATCATGGGCAATATGGGCATAGGCAAGGTAGTTGCCATTGGCACCCACGCTCGTCTCGCCGCGGCTGGAGTCCGTGCCGACATGCATGGTGACGCCTTCACGGATGGTGCAATTCTCACCGATCACCAGCGTGGTGCGCCCGCCCTTGTGCTTGGTGTTTTGCGGCGGCGCTCCCAGCGTCGCCATCGGATAGACTTTGGTCGCCGCGCCAATCGTCGTCGCGCCCATCACCGAGACATGGCTGACCAGTTCGACGCGATCGCCGACGATGGCGTCGGCGCTGATGTGGCAGAAGGGCCCGATGCGGACGCCTTCGCCGAGCCGGGCGCCTTCTTCGACGATCGAGGAAGGATGGATTGATGTCTCGACTTTCATGAGCACTTCGAACCCGTCAGCCGGTGACCATCATAGCCGAAACCTCGGCCTCAGCGGCCTTCGCCCCGTCTACCATGGCCTCGCAGGCGAACTTCAACAGGTTGCCGCGCTTCTTGATTTTCTTGACGTGGATCCTGAGCTGGTCGCCGGGCACGACCGGCTTGCGGAATTTGGCGTTGTCGATGGTCATGAAATAGACCAGCGAGGGCTTCTCCGCATTGAGGGTGCGGATGCAGATTGCGCCGGCCGTCTGCGCCATGGCCTCGATGATAAGCACGCCCGGCATCACCGGCTGCTGCGGGAAATGGCCCTGGAAATGCGGTTCGTTGATGGTGACGTTCTTGATGCCKACGGCGGAGTCGTCGCCATCGATGTCGACGATGCGATCGATCAGCAGGAATGGATAACGGTGCGGCAGGAGCTTCATCAAGCCCATAATGTCGACCGCCTCGAGTGTCGTTGCCACCATATCAGCCATTTCCATCGCCCTGCTTGCGCGTCCTGGCCATCCTGCGCAGCATTGCGATCTCACGCATGGCTTCCGCCATCGGCTGCGCCGGATAACCTGCCCAGACCTCGCCGGCCGGAACGTTGCTCATGAATCCACTTCTCGCAGCAAGCCTTGCTCCCGGTCCGATGGTCAGATGGTCGGCGAGGCCGACGCCGCCACCCATGGTGACGTTGTCGCCAACGACGACGGAACCGGAAATACCCGAAAGACCGGCTATAATGCAATTGCGCCCGATGCGGACGTTGTGGGCGATCTGCACCAGATTGTCTATCTTTGTCCCCTGCCCGATGATGGTATCGGACATGGCGCCGCGATCGACCGTAGAGTTCGAGCCGATCTCGACGTCGTCCTGGATGACGACGCGGCCGATTTGCGGAACGCGCTCGGGCCCCTTGGCGCCGGCGACGAAGCCGAAGCCATCCTGGCCGATCCTGGCCCCGCCATGGATGATGACGCGGTTGCCGATCAGCGCATATTGAACGCTGGCACCCGGGCCGACATAGCAGTCGCGGCCGATCTGGCAGGCGCGACCGACGACGGCGTGCGGCGCGATCACGGTCCCGCCACCGATCGACACGCCGGGACCGATCACGGCGCCGGCCTCGATGATCGCGCCGGTCTCGACTTGCGCCGACGGATCGACAAGCGCTTGGGGCGAAACGCCCGTTTCCCCGGTCATGGGCCCCGGGGTGGCGGCCTGCGGAAACAGCAGGCGCCCGACCATCGCAAAGGCCTGCTGCGGACGCGGATGAACCAGCACCGCTATGCCTTGCGGCGCCTTGCTGGCGAAATCGGGCGGGCACAGGACGGCCGCTGCCCTCAGCGACTGCATCAGCGCAAAGTTGCGCTTGCCATCGACGAAGACGAGCGCGCCCTTGCCGCCTTCATTGGCGGGAGCCAGCGCTTCTATGGCGGTATCGGATTGGCCGGAATCGAGCAGCGACGCGCCGGTCAGATTCGCGACTTCGCCTGCCGTGTACCGGCGTGAGGGCGCGAAGAACACCGGATCGGTCATTCCAGAAGTTATATCCAGCTAGGTCGGATCAGTCTCTTCCGGGCCGTCKGACGGCCCGGAAACATCGTAACCCACGGATCAGAAGCGGGTCGCTATGCCGAAGTTAAATTTCTGCACATTGTCGGTCGGCTGCTTCTTGACCGGGATCGCRTAGTCGATGCGGATCGGGCCGAAAGGCGAGGCCCACATCAGGCCGACACCGACTGAAGCGCGCAACTTCATCCCGGTTGTCGACGACTCAACGCCTTCAAGCTTGTTGCCGTAGAGCGATGCCGCATCCGCGAAGACCGCGCCGCGCAGTCCGAAGCTCTCCGGGATCACCGGCACCGGGAACTGCGCTTCCGCCGAAGCGTTGAAATAGGTCGCGCCGCCAAGATGGTCGCCGCTTCCTCCGGAAGCAACAGGTCCGATACCGCCATATTCGAAACCACGGATCATGCGGTCGGTGCTCTGGATGTAGTCGAACACGCGCAGACCGCCGTTGCCGTAACTCGCGATGTGGCCGGCGCCGCCGGAGACCAGCCCGACCAGGTCGAGCTGTTCGGAAAGGGTCTGGTAGACACTCGCGCGCCCACTCACCTTGACCCACTTGGCATCGCCGCCGAGGCCCGCCACTTCRGTGTTGAAGTTGGCGTAGATGCCCTCATGCGGGTTCTTCATGTCGTCGATGGTGTTGTACACCAAACCCGCGCTGACCGAAGATTTGATCCAAGGACTTTCCTTGATGCCGGCAAGGATTGCGTCGGAGATAGTGCAGGGACTACCAGAAACGTAGTTCCCGTTGGTCAAGCAACCATCCGCAATCGAGTATTTCTCCTGCGAGATGTTGTACGCAAGCTGCGTCGAGATGCTGTTGGTGATTGGCAGCCCGAAGCGGATGGTCCCACCCGTGACGTCGGTGTTGTAGTGGCTGTACTGGCGGGTCGACTTGTAGATGTCGAAGCCCGCAGCGATGCGCCGGCCGAGGAAATACGGCTCCGTGAAGGAAATGCTGTAGTCGCGCGAGTGCCTGCCGCCGCCGGCCGCCAGCTTGATGTACTGGCCGCGGCCGAGGAAGTTGCGCTCGGTGATCGAACCTTCGACWGACGGACCAGGCGTGTCACCGCCGGTCGAATAGCCGGCGCCGACCGAGAATTCACCGGTCGACTTCTCGACCACCGTAACCACGAGGACGACCTGATCCGGGGCGGAGCCAGGAACGGTCGAAATGTCAATCGATTGGAAATAATCAAGGGCTTCCAGCCGCTTCTTCGCGCGCTGGATGAGGACCTGGTTGAAGGCGTCGCCCTCGCTGACATCGAACTCGCGGCGGATGACGTAGTCGCGCGTACGGTCGTTGCCGCGGATTTCGATGCGCTCGATATAGGCCTTGGTGCCCTGATCGATCGTATAGACGACCGAAATGGTGTGATTCTCGAAATTGCGGTCGCCGCGCGGCGTGACCTGGGCAAAGGCATAGCCCGAACCCGCGACCTTTTCGGTCAGGGCGACGATCGAGTCCTCGACGTGCTTGGCGTTGTAGACATCGCCCTTGTGGGTCTCGACCACCGATTGCAGCGATTTCGAGTCGACCTCGGGAATGGTGCTCTCGACGCTGACGTCGCCAAACGTGTAGCGATCGCCTTCCTGCACGGTGATGGTGACCGTGTATTTGTTGGTGGATTCATCGAGCTCGCCGACAGCCGAGACGACCTGGAAATCGGCATAGCCGTGATTGTAGTAGAAGCGGCGCAGCAACTCCTGATCGGCGCGCAGCTTGTCCTCGTCGTAGACGTCGTCACGCAACACGAACGAAAGCCACGACGAGCGCTTGGTGTTGATGACGTCCGACAGACGACGGCTGGAATAGGCATGGTTGCCGACGAAATTGACCGCCGCGATCTGGGTGCGACCGCCTTCAACGATGTTGAAGACCACGTTCACGCGGTTGTCACCGAGATCCATGATCTGCGTGGTCACCGCGGCGTCGTCACGACCGATGCGCTTGTAGGCCGCCTTGATCGACTCCACGTCGGCGTCGGCAGCCTGCTGCGAGAAGGTCGCGCGCGGCTTCAATTGGATAGCCGCCTGAAGCGCGTTGTCCTTGAGTTTCTTGTTGCCCTGGAACAGGACCTGATTGACGACCTTGTACTCGGAAACCTTGACCACCAGCGTCGAGCCGACCTGGTTGATCTGGACGTCCGAGAACAGTCCGGTGCCGAACAGCGCCTTGACGGCGCCGTCGATGTCCGCGCTGGAAAACGGCTTGCCCGGCTTGATGGTGATGTAGTTGCGGATGGTCTCCGCGTCGACGCGCTGATTGCCGGTAACCTCGACCCGCGAGACGACCGCGGCTTCGGCTGCCGATGTGGCAACGAATTGCACAGCGAGCGCGCCCGGCAAAACCAGGGCGGCGGACAGGGCCGCCGCAGACGCGGCGCTCAGAAACTTGGATGCTGCCTTCATCGGGCTATTGTACCTTTTTCTCGTAGTCCCCACGGCGAGAAAACCGGACGTGCGGTATTTTCCCTTACCGTATTAACCGGATTTTCCCTACACGCAAGGCTCCCGGTTAATTTGTATTTACTTAACCGTACCGCGTGGCTTTCGCGTCACGCATATCCCCACGCATGGTAAACGGCATCTCAACATACCCGGTGCCGAAGCCAAATTCCTTCATGATTTCAGCACCCAAACAGATCGTTCCAGAAAACGAAGCCCATGAAGCCGAGCACCAGAAGGAGMCCGGCCCGGTAGGCCATTTCCATCATCCGCTCCGATACGGGTCGCCTTATGACGGCCTCCACGCCGTAGAACAAGAGGTGACCGCCGTCGAGAGGCGGAATCGGCAGAAGATTTAGTATCCCTATCCCGACCGACAGGAACGCAACAAGCTGCACCAGCCATTCGAAGCCGAGTTTCGCTGCCTGGCCCGACATTTTCGCGATCTTGATCGGCCCACCGAGCTGGCACTTGTCTTCGCGGCCGGCCACAAAACGCTGCAGGAACTGGCCGGTCCGCTCGACGACATGCCCGGTTTCCTCGACCGCCGCCACCAGGGCGCCGGCAGGCGTGTAGGAAACCAGCCGCGGCTGTCCGAGCTCGGCGTTGTTGGCGACGCCGATGATCGCCACCTTGATCTTGTTGCCGAGCGCATCCGTCTGCTCCATCGGTTCCGGCGTCGCGGTGACCGTGATCTCCTTGCCGTCGCGCAGCATGGTGAAGGTGATGGCGTCGCCGCCCCTGCCCGAGACCAGACGCTGGACATCGGCGAAGGTCTCCACCTTGCTGCCATCGACTTTGACGAATCGGTCGCCAGGCTGGATTCCAGCCCTGGCCGCCGGGCTCCCGGCGTTCACTTCGGCCACCATGGGCTCCATGACCGGACGGCCGTAAACGGAAAACAGCACCGCAAAGACGGCGATCGTCAGCAGGAAATTGAACACGGGCCCGGCAACGACGGTCGCGGCGCGCTTCCAGATCGGCTGGGTATGAAAGGCGACCTGACGCTCGGCTTCGGTCAGCGATTCGATGTCTTCGCTGCTCGGCTGGCTCGATGTGGCGTTCATGTCGCCGACGAATTTGACGTAGCCGCCAAGCGGAATGGCGCAAAGCTTCCAGCGTGTGCCGCGGCGGTCGTTGAATCCGAACAGCTCGGGGCCGAATCCGATGGAAAAAGCCTTCACGCCGATGCCGCACCAGCGGCCGACGAGATAGTGGCCCATCTCATGAACGAACACGACCACCGTCAGCACGAACAGGAACGGCACSAGCGTGCCAAGGACAAAGCCYTGGGGGCTGAACACCGCGTGAAGAAGCTCGCTCAAGTCATGCCCTCAAATTCGGCCGCAAAAAGCGACACTGCGCCGCGACTGTGACATCAATCCGGGCGAATCCGTGGCATGCCCCGTTTTCGCCCCCGCCGCGACGCGTCTAGAATGGAAACAACCCCTGCGCCGGATGATCGGCGGCAGCCGCCGAAACCCACCCGATCACGTACAGGGCGAAAGCCGCCGCGACAAGCCCATCCACGCGATCCATGACACCGCCATGGCCTGGAATCAGATTGCTCGAATCCTTGCAGCCATGCCGGCGCTTGACCCATGATTCGAACAGGTCGCCGATCTGCGAGACGACCGACAGCACCAGGGCTACGAGGCCAATCGCAAGGAGATTGCCGGCCCCTGCCCCGACAGCCAGCAGCAGTCCGGCGACCAGGCCGCCGGCAGCGCCGCCCAGCGCGCCGCTCTGCGTCTTTCCAGGTGAGATCGATGGCGCAAGTTTCGGCCCGCCGACGGCGCGGCCGACGAAATAGGCCGCTATGTCGGTCGCCCAGACCACCGCGAACAGGAAGAGGATCGCAATCAGGCCGGAATGGTCGCCATCGCGCAAACAGGCGAGCGAAAATCCGGACAACGCCGCATAGGCCAGTCCCGAGGCCTCCCATTGGGCAGCCCCCCGCAAATGGGAGGCGACGGCCACGATGGCGGTAAGAGCCGCGGCTAAAAGAAGCAGCCACAAGGCCGGCAGGCCGGCAACCAGCGCGACGATGAAGACCACGGCCAGCGCCTCCGGCAGAAGGCCTAGCGCAGCGCCGCTCGCGGAGCGGGACATGCGCATCCATTCGTAGAAGATCGCGGCCGTGATCGCCGCGCAGAACAGACGGAACGGCAGTCCGCCAAGCCAGGTCACCGCAAGCGTGACAGCCGCCATGACGATGGCCGAGATGACACGCTGCTGGAGATTGCTCATCTGAGGCGCCTATGAGGCGACGTCTTGAGCGGCAAGCCCGCCGAATCGGCGCTCGCGCCCTGAAAAATCGCGCAAGGCATCGGCAAGGTGCTCGCGGCTGAAATCCGGCCAGTAGCAAGGCAGGAAGACCAGTTCGCTATAGGCCGCCTGCCAGAGCAGGAAATTGGACAGCCGCAATTCGCCGCTGGTGCGGATGACCAGTTCCGGGTCTGGAATGCCTTCGGTGTCGAGTGAAGCTGCAAAGCTCTCCGCCGTGATCGCATCGCTGTCCATGTCGCCGCGCGCAACGGCGGCGGCAAGCTTGCGCGCGGTGCGCACGATCTCGTCGCGGCCGCCATAGTTGAAGGCGATGACCAGGGTCAGCGCCTCGTTGCCGGCGGTGAGCGCTTCGGCCTCCTGCAGCAGGCCTCGTATGTCGGGTTGGAGCCCTTCCCTGTCGCCAATCACCCGCACCCGCACGCCGTTCTGGTGCAGCTCCGCGAGATCGCGGCGGATGAAGAGCTTGAGCAGGCCCATCAGGTCGCTGACCTCCGACTTCGGYCGCGACCAGTTTTCCGACGAGAAGGCGTAGACCGTCAGATAGGAGATGCCGAGCCCGGGAGCGGCGCGAACGGTCTTGCGCAACGCYTCGACCCCGGCGCGGTGGCCGGCAAGGCGCGGCAGACCGCGCGCCTTGGCCCAGCGTCCGTTTCCATCCATGATGATCGCGACATGCGCGGGCGTTGCCATGGTCTCGCTTCCGGGCCGRTGAAACCCGACCCTAAACCTGCATGATCTCGGCTTCCTTGTCGGAAAGCAGGTGATCGATCGTGCTGATCATCTCGTCGGTCAGCTTCTGAACCTGGTCTGACCGCTTGCGGTGATCGTCTTCGCTGATGGTGCCGTCTTTTTCGGACTTCTTCAGGAAATCCATGCCGTCGCGACGGACATGGCGCACCGCCACGCGGGCGTTTTCGGCATAGCCGTGCGAAATCTTGACCAGCTCCTTGCGGCGCTGCTCGTTGAGCTCGGGTAGCGGAATCCTGAGATTGGTGCCGTCGACGATGGGGTTGAACCCGAGATTGGCTTCGCGGATGGCGCGGTCGACGGCGCTCACCATCGACTTGTCCCAGACCGAGACCGAGATCATGCGCGGTTCCGGCACCGTCACGTTGGCCACCTGGTTGATCGGCATTGCCGTACCGTAGGCCTGGACCTGGACGGCGTCGAGCAGGTTGCTGGAGGCACGGCCGGTGCGCAGCGAAGCCAGATCGTGCTTGAAGGCCGCGATCGCCCCGTCCATGCGCCGCTTGAGGTCGTCGAATTCGCCACTCATGATCATCTCCTCGACCCGTTAGCCGGGTTCACTGCTTGTGCTCTCGTCTTGCTCGCATCGGCGGTCGTTGTGACCGATCCCGACCCGATCAGTTGTCCGCGACGACCGTGCAACGGCCGCCACCCCTTAGAATTTCGCCGAAACCACCCTTTTCGTGGATCGAATAGACGATTATCGGAATGTTGTTTTCGCGCGCAAGTGCAATCGCGGCCGTATCCATGATCGTGAGCCCGCGTTTGATGACTTCGGCATGACTTATCCGGTCGAAGCGCACCGCATCCGGATCCTTCTTGGGGTCGGCGGAATAGACGCCGTCGACCTGGGTGCCCTTGAACAGCGCGTCGGCGCCGATCTCGGCGGCGCGAAGGGCCGCGGCCGAATCGGTGGTGAAGAATGGATTGCCGGTGCCGCCGGCGAAGATGACCACCTTGCCCTGGTTCATGTAGGCGGTCGCCTGGCGCTGGGAGAAGCTCTCGCAGAGTTCGGGCATGGCGATGGCCGAAAGCACGACCGCATCGACGCCGATCTTGTTCAGCGAGGTGCGCAGCGCCAGCGAGTTGATGACGGTCGCGAGCATCCCCATGTGGTCGCCGGTCACGCGGTCGCCGCCCTTGGAGGCGACGGCCACGCCGCGGAAGATGTTGCCGCCGCCGATGACGACGCCGACCTCGATGCCCAGCGCGCGCGCCTCGGCAATATCGCCTGCGATGCGATCGACGACCGAGACGTCGATGCCGAAGTGCTGCTCGCCCATCAACGCTTCGCCGGAAGCTTTCAGCAAGACACGTCGATAGAGGGGCTTCACCGTCATCTGGTTCCTCGAAAATCTCGGCGCGGCAAGCCCGGAGGCGAAAACTGCCCCCGCTTCGACCGGCGGTGCTGTCATGACGGGTTGACCCGATACACGAAGGACGCCGCGATGTCACGCGACGCCCCTGCGCAAAATTCCAGGCTTTTTTGATCAGTTGCCGGTGAGAGCCTTTATCGACACCGCACAAGAAATCGGCCGGGCATCCATGCGGACACCCGGCCGAGCTGCCTGAGCTGTTTAGCCTTACTTGTTCTTCGGGCTATTTCTTGACCGCTGCCGCGACTTCCGCCGCGAAATCGGTCGTTTCCTTCTCGATGCCTTCGCCCAGCGCGAAGCGCAGATAGGCCGTGATCTTGGCCGGAGCGCCGATCTCCTTCTCGGCATCCTTCAGCGCCTTCTCGACGGTGATGTCGGGATTGAGCACGAAGGCCTGCTTCAAGAGCACGACCTCTTCGTAGAACTTGCGCAGGCGGCCCTCGACCATCTTCTCGATGATCGCTTCCGGCTTGCCGGACTGACGCGCCTGGTCGGAGAAGATCGCCTTCTCGCGCTCGACCAGCGCCGGGTCGACTTCTTCCGCGGTCAGCGCGACCGGGTTGGTTGCCGCGACATGCATGGCGACCTGGCGGCCGAAGGCATTGGCGGCATGCTCATTGCCGGTGGTCTCGATCGCGACCAACACGCCGAGCTTGCCCAGGCCGTCGGCGACCCCATTGTGGACATAGGTCGCGACCGCACCGTGCGGCACGGCGAGCTTGGCCGAACGGCGGAAGCCCATGTTCTCGCCGATGGTGCCGACCGCGTCCTTGATGGTCTCGGTGACCGACTTGTCGGACCCCGGATACTTGGCGGCGGCCACTGCCTCGGTCGTGCCGTAGGCGAGAGCCACCTTGGCGACGTTGGCGACGATTTCCTGGAAGGCCGCGTTGCGGGCGACGAAGTCGGTCTCGGAGTTGACTTCGACGACCGCGGCTTCGCGGACACCGGCGTCGACGCCGATCAGGCCCTCGGCGGCGGTGCGCCCGGCCTTCTTGTCGGCCTTGGAGATGCCCTTCTTGCGCAGCCAGTCGACGGCTTCTTCCATATTGCCGTTGGTCTCGTTCAACGCCGCCTTGCAGTCCATCATGCCCGCGCCGGTCAAGTCGCGGAGTTCTTTGACCTGTGCAGCCGAAATGCTCATTGTCGCCTCTTTGTTTCAAAATGCGCCGACGCACCATCGAATCTCGATGATGCGCCCGGCAAAAGCGCTTTAGCGCGCCAATTTATTGAAAAGATGAAGGCCGGAACCGGCCTTCCCTATCAAGCTTCCGGAGCGTCGCCGGCCGGGGTGTYGAGCGCCGGCTCGACCGGGGCTTCKGCCGAAGCGCCGATGTCCATGCCGAGCGCGCCCTGCTGGCGGGCGATGCCGTCGATGGCTGCCTTGGCGATCAGATCGCAATAGAGCTGGATCGCGCGCGCCGCGTCGTCATTGCCGGGGATCGGGAAGTCGATCTTGTCCGGGTCGCAGTTCGAATCGATGATGGCGACGACCGGAATGCCGAGGCGCTTGGCCTCGAGGATGGCGATCGCTTCCTTGTTGGTGTCGATGACGAACATCAGGTCCGGYGTCGAGCCCATGTCCTTGATGCCGCCGAGCGCCTTGTTGAGCTTCTCGCGCTCGCGGTCGAGGTTGAGGCGCTCCTTCTTGGTGAGGCCCTGGGCCTCGCCGGCGAGCGTCTCGTCGAGCTTGCGCAGGCGCTGGATCGARTTCGAGATCGTCTTCCAGTTGGTSAGCATGCCGCCCAGCCAACGCGAGTTGACATAGTACTGGGCCGAACGCTGCGCGGCATCGGCGACGATGTCGGACGCCTGGCGCTTGGTGCCGACGAACAGCACGCGGCCGCCCTTGGCGACGGTGTCGGACACCTGCTTCAAAGCCTGGTGCAGCAGCGGCACGGTCTGCGACAGGTCGATGATGTGGATGTTGTTGCGGGCGCCATAGATGTAGGGCGCCATCTTCGGGTTCCAGCGGTGGGTCTGGTGGCCGAAGTGAACACCAGCTTCCAAAAGCTGGCGCATGCTGAAATCAGGCAGAGCCATTCTTATTTCCTTTCCGGTTGGCCTCCACGGACACAGGCATTTCGGACTTATGTCCTGATGCCACCGGAGGTTTCAGCCGGATTTCTCCCGGGCAGACACCAAAGTCCGTGTGTGGAATGAGCGCGCATATAGAGGGGAAGTCTCATAAACGCAAGCCGGGCGGCGGAAAACGCCTGTGCCTGCGGCGATCCGCGCAGCCAGTGCATATCGCCCGGAAGCGCACCGCGGTTCTGGGACAACGCCATGCATCAAAACCTGGTCAGCGTTTCACCTTGCCGTTCGGCACCTTGACGCGCCGGAAGATCGCCACGATCTCCTCGCGGCTGCATTCGACCGCGCCGAGCCGCACCGCGCGGTCGCGCTCGAAGCCGGTGATATCGTAGTGCGGCGCCGAAGTCTTGGGCGGGCCCTGGTAGGACGAGCGCTTGATGCCGAGTTCGGCGGCAAAGCGATGCAGTTCATCGGTGTCGTCGGCAAGCAGGTGGCACCATCGGTGACCAGCCCATTTCCAGATCGCCGCGTCGACATAGACGGCCATCAGGCGCACCGCGTTGCYTGAGCCTCACACAYGGCGTGTTGAAGCCGGGCGCGCAAGCCRGGTCGCCTGTCGTCAGGGCGTTGCTATTTCGAAGCTGGACACGGCTTCGTCTGATCGAACAGCGACAGGTTGACCAGCTTGCCGGTCATCGAGAAGTCGCCATAGTCCATGACGAGGTCGCGAGTGATGCCGTTTTCGTGCAGCTTGAAGCTGATCCGGTATTGCGGCACCTCCTCGCCGCTTTTGTCGGTATCGTCGAAATAGGCGATGTCGACCGGCCAGTATTTGTCGCTCGCGAGCTTGGCCAAGGCCGGCGCTTCGGGATCGGTCTTGCTGGCATCCGTCTTCTTGCCGACCACGACCGTGGTGGTCATTACCTTGTCGGCATCCTCGGAACCGTCGAACAGGTTGGTCTGGTAGAAGTTCTCGCCCTTTTCGGCCTTGCCGATCAACTCCTCGAGGTGCTGGGTGGGGAACTGCGTGGCGGCGAGCTCGAGAACATTCTTCTTGGGCTTGTCGATATTGACCTTGAGGCCCTTCGGTTCCCTGGTGGCCGTGCCCCTGACCTCCTTGTCGAGATTCTGGTCGACGAAKGATTTCGTGACGAAGGAGAAGGTCTTGCCTTCCGCATCCTCGAAGGTGGTCGTCTGCTGRTCGGTCAGCCTCGTGTTGTCGTTGGTGACGATCTGCGTGACRAARCGGAACTTGACCGTATAGCCCTCGCAGGGAGAGCCGTTGAACTCATAGACCATGCGGCCGGAAATGCCGGTGATGCCGGAGCGGTCTGATGCCTTGTTGAGGGTAAGATCGTACACTGCGCGGTGCGCCTGCAGCACAGGCATGGCAAAGGCCGGGGCCATCGGAAGAGCCGCCGACAGCAGGGCGGCGGAAACGAAAAGGCGCGTTGCGCGCATGAGGTACTCCGATCGTCGCGACCGATGGCAGGCCGCAGGGAAAGATGGTCCAGCTTAAAAAAAGTCGTGGCGGAAGCGAGGCAAAAATAGCAATTTCGGCCCCGCCAGCGCGGCGTCTCCAAGCAATAGGGAAAACCAATGAGCGAAACAATCGAAAAGCGGCTAACGGATCTCGGCGTCACCCTGCCGGCAGCCGCGGCCCCCGCCGCCAACTACGTGCCCTATTGCCGGACCGGCAATCTTTTGTTCACCGCCGGACAACTGCCGCTCAAGGACGGCAAGCTCCAGGCGAGCGGGTTGCTCGGCCGCGACGTCGACACGGCAACCGGCAAGGAAGGGGCGAAATTCTGCGCCATCAACATCCTGGCGCAGGCCAAGGCAGCGCTGGGCGATCTCGAAAAGATCCGCCGGCTGGTCAAGATCACTGTCTTTGTCGCCTCGACTCCCGATTTCGTCGAGCAGCATCTGGTYGCCAAYGGCGCTTCCGACTTCCTGGTCGCGGTGCTTGGCGARCCCGGCAAGCATGCCCGCTCGGCYGTCGGCACMGCCTCGCTGCCGCTCAATGCGGCGGTCGAGATCGAAGCGATCTTCGAAGTCGAATGAGGCTGACGTGACCGACCTTTCCTGGCTGATCGCCCGCCCSGTCGCGCATCGCGGCTTCCACGACATGAACRAGACGYGCTGGGAGAACACGCTTTCCGCCTTTGCGGCGGCGGCCGAGCGCGGATATGCGATCGAGTGCGACGTCCATATCTCGTCCGACGGCGTTCCGATCGTCATCCATGACGATGACCTGAAGCGCCTGACGGGCCACGACGGCTTCGTCTGGCAGCGCACGGCGGCCGAGTTGACCGAGCTCAAGGTGGGCGGCACCGAAGACCATGTCGCCACGCTGCAGGAAGCGCTCGACCTGGTCGACGGTCGGGTGCCGCTGGTGGTCGAGCTGAAAGGCGTTCCAGGGCACGACAAGGGCCTCGTCGCAAGCGTCGGCAGGCTGCTCAAGCGCTACAAGGGCAAGGTGGCGATCATGTCGTTCGACCACTGGCTGATCCGTGATTTCGCCAAGGACGCGCCTGGCATCCCGGGCGGGCTGACCGCCTATGGCAAGGACAACCAGCTGGTCGAAGCGCATTTCGCCATGTTGGCGCATGACATCGCCTTCACCTCCTACGCCGCCGGCGACCTGCCGAACCCGTTCGTCAGCTTTGTGCGCGAGAAGCTCAAGATGCCGGTGATCACCTGGACGGTGCACGACCAGCCGGCGATTGACCTCACCTTCAAATATGCCGACCAGATGACCTTCGAGGGCTTCGAGCCGGACTTGATCAAGGCAGCCTGAGGCGGTGCCTCGAACGTGACTTGCAGACGCCCGGACGACGCTTAAATAAGCCACATGGATCAGGGTGACGACGACGATGGACAGGTGGCGAATGCGGACTATGCGATCCGCGTCGCCGCGGGTATCGGCGCCTTCACCTGCGACGAATGGAACGGCTTCGCCGGCACGACGCGAGGCGACCGTGAAAACGGCTACAACCCGCTGGTTTCATTCGCTTTTCTGAGCGCCCTGGAAGACTCGGGCTGCGCCGTGCGGCGCACCGGCTGGCAGGGCCATCACCTGAGGCTCGAGACGGCGCAGGGCAAGCTKCTGGGTGCGGTGCCCTGCTATCTGAAATCGCACAGCCAGGGCGAATATGTCTTCGACCATGGCTGGTCCGACGCGTTCGAGCGMGCCGGCGGGCGCTATTATCCGAAGCTGCAGTGCTCGGTGCCATTCTCGCCGGTGACCGGCCCTCGCCTGCTGGTGAGCAAGGGCGAGGATTCTGGCTCCGTGAAGGCCAGTCTCGCCGCCGGGCTGAAGATGGTGACCGACAAGCTAGGCGTCTCCTCCGCCCATGTAACCTTCGCCACCGAGCCCGACGTCGCGACGCTGGAGGCGGCAGGCTTCCTGCACCGCACGGACCAGCAGTTCCATTTCTTCAACCAGGGCTTTTCGAGCTATGACGACTTCCTCGCCACGCTTGCCTCGCGCAAGCGCAAGGCGATGAAGAAGGAGCGGCGCGAGGCGCTGGCGGACGGCATCAGCATCGACTGGCTGACCGGCAAGGACATCACCGAGAGCGCCTGGGACGACTTCTTCGCCTTCTACATGGATACCGGCGGCAGGAAGTGGGGCAGGCCCTATCTCAATCGCCAGTTCTTCTCGCTGATCGGCGAGCGCATGGCCGACGACATCCTGCTGGTGATGGCCAGGCGCAATGGCCGCTACATCGCCGGCGCCATCAACTTCGTCGGCTCGGATGCGCTCTATGGACGCAACTGGGGTTGCATCGAGGACCATCCCTTCCTGCATTTCGAGGTCTGCTACCACCAGGCGATCGACTTCGCCATCGAGCGCAAGCTGAAGGTGGTGGAGGCGGGCGCGCAAGGCGAGCACAAGCTGGCGCGCGGCTACCAGCCGGTGACCATGCATTCGGCGCACTACATCGCGCATCCCGGGCTGCGCAACGCGGTCGCCGACTATCTGCGCCGCGAGCGGAGCGAAGTCGAGCGGATGGGCGAGTATCTCGAAGAGCACACGCCGTTCCGCAAGGAYCTGACGGAATAGGCTAGGACAGGCCTTCCTGTCAGTGAGGCTTCCGGGCTGCGATCGGCACCAGGAACGAGAAGCAGGCGACCAGGAATAAAATCCCGCCGACGAGCGCCAGCAGATCGCCCGCGCGCCACGCCGCCGCGATGAAGAACAATGCCGACACTATGAACAATAACCAGCCAGCGACGACCCACTTCATGGCTGCTCCATCTTGACGCTGCTCCCCCAGGCGACAAACATCGCCGACCATCAAACCAGCGAGGTACCATGACCGTCTACGACCCGGACAACATTTTCGCAAAAATCCTGCGCGGCGAGATCCCCTCGCACCGTGTCTATGAGGATGACGCCTGTCTCTTATACACATCTAGATGTGTATAAGAGACAGCCCTCGCACCGTGTCTATGAGGATGACGCCGTCGTCGCCTTCATGGATGTGATGCCGCAGGGTGCAGGCCATACGCTGGTGTTGCCGAAGGCGCCGTCCCGCAACATCCTCGACGCCGATCCGGCMACGTTCGGCCGGCTGTTTGCCGTGGTGCAGAAAGTGGCCATCGCGGTGAAAAAGGCTTTCAACGCCGATGGCGTCACGCTCATGCAGTTCAACGAGCCCGCCTCCGGACAGACCGTCTACCACCTGCACGTCCATGTCCTTCCGCGCTTCGAGGGCGTGCCGCTTAAACCGCACAGTGGGCAGATGGAAAAGCCGGAGGTGCTGGCCGAGAACGCCGGCAAGATTCGCGCGGCTTTGGCCGGGTGAGGCCGTCGAGGTAACCATCGCCTGCTCTCAATCGCATCACAGCACCATGAAAAAAGCCCCGTCTCCGGGGCTTTTTTAGTCTGATCAAGGGCCTTTCAGCCCTTGCGGGGCAGTTGCGGCACTAGGCTGCGCTTGCCGCCGTCCTTGCCCTTCGGCTCCGGCTTCGGCGCTACGGCCTTCTTGGCGACCGGCTTCTTCGCCACCGCCTTCCTCGGCTTCGGCGCGTCTTCCGGCTCTTCCTTCTTCGGCTTCACCGGCGCTTCGTCGGCCAGCGATTCGAGCTTCAGGCCGCTTTCGCCGGTTTCCTTCTTCTCGACGGTGACGCGCACCGTGCCGCCCTTCTTGAGCTTACCGAACAGCACCTCGTCGGCCAGCGGCTTCTTGATGTGCTCCTGGATGACGCGGCCGAGCGGACGCGCCCCCATGCGCTCGTCATAGCCCTTGTCGGCCAGCCAGGCGATGGCTTCCGGCGACAGGTCGAAGGTGACGCCACGCTCGGAAAGCTGGGCCTCCAGTTGCATGACGAACTTCTGCACCACCTGATGAATGACCGGCACCGGCAACGAGCCGAACGGGATGATCGCATCCAGACGGTTGCGGAACTCCGGCGTGAACAGCCGGTTGATCGCCTCGATGTCGTCGCCTTCGCGCTTGGTCGAGCCGAAACCGATCGCCGCGCGCTGCGCGTCCGACGCGCCCGCATTGGTGGTCATGATCAGGATCACATTGCGGAAGTCGATCTGCTTGCCGTTGTGATCCGTCAGCTTGCCGTGGTCCATCACCTGCAACAGGATGTTGAACAGGTCCGGATGCGCCTTCTCGACCTCGTCGAGCAGCAGCACGCAATGCGGATGCTGGTCGACACCGTCGGTCAACAGGCCGCCCTGGTCGAAGCCGACATAGCCGGGAGGCGCGCCGATCAGCCGCGAGACGGTGTGGCGCTCCATATATTCCGACATGTCGAAGCGGATCAGCTCGACGCCGAGGGAAGCGGCAAGCTGCTTGGCGACTTCCGTCTTGCCGACGCCGGTCGGGCCCGAGAACAGGTAGCAGCCGATCGGCTTTTCCGGTTCGCGCAGGCCGGCTCGCGCGAGCTTGATCGCCGAGGTCAACGCGGTGATCGCGGTGTCCTGGCCGTAGACGACGCGCTTCAGCTCGACGTCGAGGCCCTGCAGCACCTTCTCGTCGTCGGCCGAAACCGTCTTCGGCGGAATGCGCGCCATCGTGGCGATCGTTGCCTCGATCTCCTTGATGCCGATCGTCTTCTTGCGCTTGGCCTCCGGCACCAGCATCTGCGAGGCGCCGGTCTCGTCGATCACGTCGATCGCCTTGTCCGGCAGCTTGCGGTCATGGATGTAGCGCGCCGACAACTCCACCGCCGCCTTGATGGCGTCGTTGGTGTAGCGCAGCTTGTGGAACTCCTCGAAATAGGGCCTGTCTCTTATACACATCAGGGCTTCAGGCCCTTCATGATCTCGATGGCGTCCTCGATGGTCGGCTCGTTGACGTCGATCTTCTGGAAGCGCCGCACCAGCGCGCGGTCCTTCTCGAAGAACTGCCGGAACTCCTTGTAGGTGGTCGAGCCGATGCAGCGGATGGCGCCCGAAGACAGCGCGGGCTTCAACAGGTTCGACGCATCCATGGCGCCGCCGGAGGTGGCCCCGGCGCCGATCACGGTGTGGATCTCGTCGATGAACAGCACCGCGCCCGGATAGTCCTCGAGTTCCTTGACGACCTGCTTCAGCCGTTCCTCGAAGTCGCCGCGATAGCGGGTGCCGGCCAGCAGCGTGCCCATGTCGAGCGCAAAGATGGTGGCGTCCTGCAGCACTTCTGGCACGTCGCCCTCGACGATGCGCTTGGCGAGCCCCTCGGCAATCGCCGTCTTGCCGACGCCGGGATCGCCGACATAGAGCGGATTGTTCTTCGAGCGGCGGCACAGCACCTGGATGGTGCGGTTGATCTCGCTGTCGCGACCGATCAGCGGATCGATCTTGCCGGCCCTGGCCTTGTTGTTGAGGTTGACGCAATAGGCCGTCAGCGCGTCCTGCTGCTTCTTCTTGCCGCCCTCTTCCTGCGGCTCGGCGCCGTTCTGGTTGCCCTGCTCGTCCTCGGTGCCGCGCGGCGTGCGAGACTCCGTTGCGCCGGGACGCTTGGCGATGCCGTGCGAGATATAGTTGACCGCGTCGTAGCGGGTCATCTGCTGTTCCTGCAGGAAATAGGCCGCATGGCTCTCGCGCTCGGCGAAGATCGCGACGAGCACGTTGGCGCCGGACACTTCCTCGCGACCGGAGGACTGCACATGGATGACGGCGCGCTGGATGACGCGCTGGAAACCGGCCGTCGGCTTGGAATCCTCATCATAACCGGTGACGAGGTTGTCGAGCTCGGTGTCGATATAGGTCAGAACGGTGTGCTTGAGCTCGTCGAGATCGACGTTGCAGGCGCGCATGACCGCGGCCGCCTCGGTATCGTCGATCAGCGCGAGCARCAGGTGTTCGAGCGTTGCATATTCATGATGCCGCTCGTTGGCGAATGTCAGCGCCTGATGTAGCGCCTTTTCCAGGCCTTGGGAGAAAGCCGGCATGTTACCTCACTTCTTCTCCATCACGCATTGCAGCGGATGCTGATTCTGTCGGGCGAAATCCATGACCTGAGACACTTTGGTCTCGGCCACCTCGAATGTGTAAACCCCGCACTCGCCCACTCCATGATTGTGAACATGCAGCATGATGCGCGTGGCGGCTTCGCGGTCCTTCTGGAAAAAACGCTCCAGCACATGGACCACGAACTCCATGGGCGTGTAGTCGTCGTTGAGGATGAGGACCCGGTAGAGGCTGGGCTTCTTGGTCTTGGTTTTGGTGCGTGTGATGACCGCCGTGCCGCGACCGCCATCGTTGCGGTCACCGTCACTTTGCATCCGCACCACGCTCGCCGTGGCAGTCAAACCGATCGTCACGTAGTCCTGCCTTTTTCGAATCCCCATGCGAGTTCAACATGTAGGTCTTCGATGGACGATTTTAAGCCCTTCTGTTTAGCTGACAATATGGCTAGGTGGGCAAACCTCAGCGAATTTCTCAAACGTGAATGCGGCAGGGCTTGGGCGGTTGCGACCGGGCACGAAAAAACCCGGCCGCGCTTGCGCGACCGGGTCCATTCCGCAGGCCGGGCGGCCTTTGCGGAAGCAGTCGGACGAAATTACTTCGCCTTGGCGACGACCGATTCGAACGGCTTGTAAGCTTCCTTGGCGAGCTCGGCATAGAGGTTGCCGATCTTGCTGGCCTCGGCCACGAAGCTCTCATAGCTCTGCTTGGCGTAGTCGGTCTGGATCTCGATGGCCTTCTCGATCGACTTGGCGGCGAACAGCTTCTCGAAGGCGGCGTTGCCGGCCTCGAAGCTCTTCTTGGTGTATTCGCCGGCTTCGGTGGCGATCGCCTGCGCGCCCTTGGCGAGCGAGGCGAAGCTCTTCAGCCCGGTGTCGGCAAATTCCTTGCCGTATTTCGCGAAGTCCTCATAGGTCTGGGTCATTTCATGCTTCCCTTGGTTGAAACGCCCTTTAGCCCCGGGCGCCCTTGTGCAATGCACGCTAATATATTGTGCGCCGCACAAAAGTCAAGATTTCCCTTGGGAAGCAAGGGCTCGAAGCACGGCAAAGCCTAAAATTCGAATAAACAGAGGCTCAAATCGCCGAAAAATGGTGAACGCGGCGGTTACCATAAACGGATTGGTAACGCCGACCTTGATAGCTTGGCCGAAAGCGAGGTGGGCACTCCCTTGGCCGCCTCCGGGGCAACGAAAATTCAGGGTAAGTAGCGGTGCGTCAGACGTTGTCGGGATTCGTCTCCAAATTCTCATTCTCCTTCAAGGCAGTCATGATCGCGGCGCTCGCGGTTACGGTTGTCGCCGCCGATGTCGCTTCGGCTCTTGCCGCCAGATCGTCGGCGATCGTCATCGACGCCAAGACGGGCAAGGTACTCTACTCGGCCGACGCGAATGGCCGTCGCTATCCCGCCTCGCTCACCAAGATGATGACGCTCTACCTCACCTTCGAGGCGCTGGCGAAAGGCAGGATCAGCAAGAACACGCCGGTTCCGTTCTCGGCTCATGCGGCTTCCGAGCCGCCGACCAAGCTCGGCGTGCGCGCCGGCGGCTCGGTTCCTGTGGAGACCGCGATTCTGTCGATGGTAACGAAGTCGGCCAACGATTCGGCGACCGCGCTGGGCGAGTTGCTGGGCGGCAGCCAGGAGAACTTCGCCCGCATGATGACGGCGAAAGCGCGCCAGCTCGGCATGAACGGCACCGTCTTCCGCAACGCCAACGGCTTGCCGGATCCCGGCCAGTTCACCACCGCGCACGACATGGCGATGCTCGGCATCGCGCTCCGGGAACATTTCCCGCAATATTACCCCTATTTTTCGCAGCGTTCGTTCTTGTACGGGCGCCAACGCATCAACGGCCATAACCGCCTGCTCGGCCGCATCAAGGGCGTCGACGGCATCAAGACCGGCTACACGCGCGCTTCCGGCTTCAATCTCGTCTCCTCCGTCGCCGACGGCGACCGCCGCCTCGTCGCGGTGGTGATGGGCGGCACCTCCGGCCGCAGCCGCGACAATCAGATGGCTTCGTTGATCAACACCTACCTGCCGCGCACCTCGACGCGCGGCGGCGGCAATCTGGTCGCCAAGGGTGGCGACACTCCGGTCAAGGCACTGGCCAAGGTTCTGCTGCCGAAGCGCGACGCGCCGACCCCGGACGACAAGCCGGCGGCCGAGGACRCCGCCGACGTCGCGGAGGCCGACGACAGCGCGCCGGTCGCCGAAGAGACCAAGCCCGTCGTCCAGATCAAGAAGGTGAAGACGGTTGCCGTGGCGGCCATGGCRCCTGCTCCGGCTTCGCAGGCYGCTCCAGCCGCCCAGGCCGTCGCGGCTTACGCCGAASCGACGCCGGCCRCGGAGGCGGTCGATCCGGTCAAGACGTCGTCGTTGCCGTCGGGATGGGTGGTGCAGGTCGCCTCCTCGCCCACGCAGTCGGGGGCTCAGGCCCTGCTGGACCAGACCAGCAAGCAAGCGCCGAAAATCCTTGCCGATGCCTCGGGCTTCACGGTCGCCTTCGACAATGACGGCGTCACTTTCTACCGCGCCCGCTTCGGCGGCTTCGGCTCGAAGGACGCCGCCTGGAAAGCCTGCGATGCCCTGAAGCGAAAGAAAATCTCGTGCTACGCCGTCCAGCAGTAAGCGGCGTCTGAAGCTCCCTGGAAAGTTCTGCGTCGAAGGAGACTAGTCGTGATTGGAGAGCAAGACGTCCTTGGCTTCATTGATCCGCGCCGCCAGGACAGACGTGCCGCCGACGTCAGCGTGCAGGCGCTGCATCAGGCGGCGGTGCGCCTTGCGGATATCCGCCGCGGCAGCCCCCGCTTCAAGACCAAGGATCTTGTAGGCCTCCTCCTTAGTCATGGCGCCCGCACCTGGCGCAACACCCAGCCCTTCGCGACCGTCCGGCTGCGTGTCCTTGCGCCAGATGGAAAAACGGCCGTCAAGATACGTCTCTAGCAGTTGGCGGCTCTCCGGATCGGAACGCAGTTCGGCATAGAGTTGCTGCAGGTCCGTCATCCCCATAGCGCCCAGCATCTTGCCCTCGTAGCGGCCGGCCAGGACAACGCCCTCGATCTTGCCGCTATCGTGGTCGAGTTCCATTTCGAGCGCCGCGGTGCGCACGGTCGAGCGTATGGATGCCGCGGTTCCGGCCGCCGGCCGTCTTGTCCGTACCCAGCCATAGCCGACCACCGCCACGACCAGAAGCAGGCCGCCGACAAGGCTGTGGCCGATGATCAGCATCGGCGCGCCGAACAGGCCCAGCAACGCCGGCCCGACCGTCCTTAGATTGTTCGCCATCCTTGCCGGGTCGCCGCGAACAAAGAGCGTCGCGGCGCCGAAAAGCACCGCCAGCACCGTCGCCAATGCGATGATCACGCCCATCGGTCCGCGCCATCTTCCTGATGATTGTGCATGCAGATCAGGATGGGGCGTCGGTCGGCCGCTTGCAAGCCCCAGGTCGGGCGAGCCGAAGGTCCAGCAATGAAACGATGGCCGCCGCGGCGCTACAGTAGGCCGAGTTCGGCGAGTTCGAGCCGCAGCTTCGGCGGCATTTCGGCGAGCGCCGCCCTGCCCTTGCCGAGATCGGCCGGGGCGTCCGACGGCTTGAGATAGCGCCAGCCCTGGAAGGCGCGGCGCGGCTGCCACTCGGTGCGCACCACCTGCGGGTCGAGCACCAGATGGCAGCGACCGATGCCCTCGCCATCGACGAAAGGCCGGATCTCCGTGATCAGCTGCCGGCACTGCACGCTGCCCTTGATCACCCAATAGAGCGAGCCGCCATCGGTGATCTCGTCGCCGCGCGTCGGCACCATGCGGGTGGTGTGCCAATGYTCSGSCGGCTCGCCGGCCCGGCGCCGCTCATCGAGCCGGAARGCGATCCAYTCCTCCAGATCCTCGACGCTGTCGCAGCCGACGCAYAGTTTGATGAGATTGAGAGACATAGCCCCAAGATTTAGCTRGCCGGAGCRSAGCGTCAACGCCCCGSGCGACTTCTCCACAGGGCCAGCCCCGGGTCTCRGTRTGGCCTCAGCACTCGACGACRTTSACCGCCAGCCCGCCGAGGCTGGTTTCCTTGTACTTCTCGCTCATGTCGAGCCCGGTCTGGCGCATGGTCTCGATGGCGGCATCCAGCGGAACGAAATGCGTGCCGTCGCCCTTGATGGCGAGCGAGGCAGCGGTCACCGCCTTGACCGCGCCCAGCGCGTTGCGCTCGATGCAAGGCACCTGCACCAGGCCGCCGACCGGATCGCAGGTCATGCCGAGATGATGTTCCAGCGCGATCTCGGCTGCGTTCTCGACCTGCTCCGGCGTGCCGCCCATGACGGCGCAGAGGCCGGCCGCCGCCATGGCCGAAGCGGATCCCACCTCGCCCTGGCAGCCGACCTCGGCGCCGGAGATCGAGGCGTTGGACTTGATGATGCCGCCGACGGCCGCCGCGGTGAGCAGGAAGTCGCGGATGCTCGGCTGGTCGGCTTCCGGGTGGAAATGCAGCCAGTAGCGCAGCACGGCGGGCAGCGTGCCTGCCGCACCGTTGGTCGGCGCCGTCACCACGCGCCCGCCGGCCGCGTTCTCTTCATTGACCGCCATGGCGTAGATCGACAGCCAGTCATTGGCGAGCAAGGGATTGGGCCGGTTCTGCTGCCATTGTTCCTGCAGCTTGTCGTGCAACTGGCGCGCGCGGCGGCGCACCTTCAGCCCGCCGGGCATGATGCCGTCCTGCGACAGGCCGCGATCGATGCAGCCCTTCATGGCGCTCCAGATCGCGTCGAGTCCGGCATCGAGCTCCTCGCGTGACAAGTGCTTTTCCTCGTTGGCGCGCTTCATCTCGGCGATGGAAAGCCCGCTCTTGGCGGCCATTTCCAGCATTTCGACGGCATTCTTGAAGGGATACGGCACCTTCTTGCCTTCGGTCGCCACCGAGCCCTTGGCCTTCATACGCTGCAGCTCTTCCTCGGAGACGACGAAACCGCCGCCGATCGAATAATAGATGCGCTTGAGCAGCAGCCGGTCGGATGCATCATAGGCGTAGAAGGCCATGCCGTTGGCATGACCGGTGAGCGGCGTCTTGCGGTCGAGGACAAGGTCCTTTGCGGGGTCGAAGCGATAAGCCGGGTGACCGGGCGGCGAAATGCGCTTGTCGGCGGCGATGCGGGAAACGATGCCGTCGGCGAGATCGGGATCGACCGTTTGCGGCGTCTCGCCAGCCAGGCCGAGGACCACGGCGCGGTCCGAGCCGTGGCCGATGCCGGTATAGGCAAGCGAGCCGTGCAGGCTGGCGCCGATGCGATCGACCTTGGCGCTGGCCGGCCGCGGCCAGTCTCCGGAGAGGATCTCGTCCAGGAAGCGCCGCGCGGCCGTCATCGGCCCCATCGTGTGCGAGCTCGACGGTCCGATGCCGATCTTGAAAAGGTCGAAAACCGAAAGGAACACGCGCCGCTGTCTCCTGAACCTGCTGCAAACTACATATAGGAATTCTCGTGATGTTTCCGCTGTTTTGCGAACCGCGTCGCAGCGCGAGCCGACCTTGTTTGCTCCGCCAGCGACATCGCCGCCGGGCGKAGTCCGGCCGTCGAAGCGCCGGCTCKGCCTGTGTTACAAGCAATCCATGGGCGATTCCCTCCACCTCTCGACGRCCGATCTGGCGGCGCTGGCCTTCTTCCTGAYGGTCTGGGTGCTGCATACGCTGGCCTCCGACGGCAAGCTGGTCAGCCGCGTTTCGCTGACCACGGCGATGAATGCGCAGCGCGAGGCCTGGATGCGCAACATGGCGGAGCGCGAGGTGCGCATYGTCGACACTGCGATCATGAGCGGCCTGCAGCAAGGCACCGCATTCTTCGCCTCCAGCTCGCTGATCGCGCTCGGCGGCTGCTTCGCCCTGCTCGGCGCATCCGACCGCGTGCTSCAGGTGCTGGCCRGCCTGCCCTTCGGCGCGGCCTCGTCGCGCGAAGCCTTCCAGATCAAGGTRTTCGGCCTGGTGCTGGTCCTGGCYTTCGCCTTCTTCAAGTTYGGTTGGGCYTACCGGTTGTTCAACTACTGCTCGATCCTGATCGGCGCGGTGCCGACCCCGCATGGCGAGGCTTCGCGCAACCCGGTCAGCGAAACGGCGGTGTGGCGCGCGACGCGGATGAACGTGCTCGCCGGCAAGCACTTCAACTCCGGCCTGCGCGCCGTCTTCTTCTCGATCGGCTATCTTGGCTGGTTCGTCGATCCGGTCGTGTTTGTCATTTCGACACTCGTGCTTCTGGCGGTGCTGGTCCGCAGACAGTTCTTCTCAGCGGCCCGGCAAGCCGTGATCGGTCAACCGCCAGGACCAGGGAAAGGCCGATCGATCCGGCCAGACAGCCAATAGGCCAGGAGCCCTGTCCATTCCTTGGCCGCCACCGTAGTCGTTTCCAGCGCATCGAGCGGATTGTCGGCGAACAGGCCGACGCCTTCCTTGCCGGACGTGCGATAGTCGACCGGCCAGGGAACAGTTGCGAATCCGGCCTTGTCGAAAAGCGCCTTGGCCCGCGGCATATGGAAAGCCGACGTTACGAGGAGCCAGGTTTCACCGGGTTTTGGCGACACCAGCTCTCTGGTGAAGACGGCATTCTCGTAGGTGTTGCGGGACTTGTTTTCCAGGATCAGCCGATCGGGCGCCACGCC
>BFBZ01000019.1_pt94 | contig 39420 bp, 30 predicted proteins | sample 1888401 | NCBI WGS metagenome assembly BFBZ01 (sample SAMD00112614, study PRJDB3348) | symbiont metagenome | host: Chara braunii | reverse complement strand
CGGGAACGGCGCAACTCGACCTTCACCGGGAATACTCCTCGGCGCATATCGATGCGCCCTGGATCATCGAACTCCCGAGCTCCGCCTACCTTGAGGCTTCGACRCTGCATCTGGCAAACCTGCCGAAGCTGGCGGAGARGCTGCGCGACGATCTGCGCATCATGGCGCGCCCGATCCAGGGCAGCGCCGAAGATCCGCATCTCGCCCTGTCCACGCGCGTCGACCAGTGGTGCCGATGGGTCGATCATCTTGGAACGGAGCTCGACGCGGGGCAATTGAAAGCACTGACCAGCGGCAAGCGCGGCGAGGAAGACAGCTTCCACCTGCTGGTGATGGATTTGCACAAGGCGCTCAATCATCTGGCGGCGCATCTCTCCAGCGAGACGATCGACGGTGCCCATGTCTGGCAATTGTCGGAACAGGATGGCCCGCGGATTTCGGCTTTCATGCAGGGCCTCAATCGTACCCGAGCGCTGAAGCTCGACCATCCAGGCCTCGAAACCGCCGCAACGCGCGACGGCGAACGCCTGCTTATCCAGAACGACATCGGCACCAACGATGCGCATGTGCTTGTCGCGCAGGTGGAAGGCCTGGTTCTAACGCTGACCTATTCGGATCTGCACCGGCAGCGCTTCGCATTCTTTCAGGACATGCTTTCGCAGATCGGCGCGAAGTGGCCGGCGGTCGGTTCGCGCATGACCGAAGGTCTCAATTCAGGAGATGCCTACCACACCGGCACGGCAACGTTCGAATGCGCTGACGAAACCGCTTTGCGCAAGGCGCTGGAAGGACTGGGCGCGCGCATCGTCTTTCTGATCGACTGGAATCGCGCCCGCAAGCGACTGCGCCAGATCGTCGGCAAGTCTCGCTCCATTGCCGTCCTGAACGAATGCGCGCGGCGGGAAATCGGCCACAGGGGCTGGCTGGAAGCCGGCGGTGAAGCCTTGATCTTCGCGGCCATGGAAGCAGTCGGCAGCGACTATTTCCGCATCGGCGATACGCTCGATCAAGTCATGGGCGCCGCGCCCGCACAGGAATTCCTGATTGAGGCGATGTCGATAGCCTCGCAGGCGATGCAGCAGCACCAGCCGGTGTCGCGGATCGCGGATTCGATCCGCCTGCTGCTCATCCGTCACATCGGCCGCCATCATGATGAATTCGCATTGCTGAGCGAGCATGCTTCGTTTTGCCATGCGCTGGCCGAAGGGATCCGCGACGCGATCGCCCACGGCCACGAGCGTTCCGCCAAGCATGCGGAAAAGTTGGCCAAACGGGCCAAGGCATGGGAGCGCCAGGCTGACCTGCTCGTCATGCGTTCACGCGAGCGGGCGGAACGCAATGCACGCTGGTTGCCGTTCACGCGGCTGATCGAACGCGCCGACGACATCGCCGATGCGATGGAAGAAGCCGCGTTCCTGTTCTCGCTGATCGCCGAGAACCGCAACAAGGCCTGGTCCGGCGACGTGCGCCAAGGCATGCAGCAGCTTGCTGAAAAGGCCCTCCAAGCCACTCAGGACCATGTGAAGCTGCTGGTCATCGCCAGCGCGCTCGGCGAAGGCAGCGACGCCGGCGATCATGAGGAATTCATCGCCGTCTCCTGGCGGGTGGTCAATGCCGAGCAGCAGTGCGACCAGTTGCTGCGCGACGTTCGGCGGCTGTTGGTGCGCGACATCGATGACGCCGCGACGCTCGGCTTGGCCACCGATTTCGCCGCGGCATTGGAATCGGCAACGGATGCGCTGCTTGCAACTGCCTATGGCATCCGCGATCTGGCCTTCAGCCGCCTGGGAGCTGAGGCATGAACGTGTCCACCACGCTGACCGCGATGCGGGAAACCAAGGACAATCTCAAACGCGTTTATTTCATCGGCGGCAAGAAACCGCTGGAGGATACGGCTAGCCCGGCCGTCCTTGGGTTCAAGGCTTACAACCTCGCCAGGTTGGCCACTCTTGGCCTTAAGGTGCCGCCTGCCTTCGTGATAGGGACCGGCTATTGCGCCGATCCGCAAGCGGTCGTTCCGCAACTTTGGCAGGCCGCTTTGGCCGAGCTCGAAGCGTTCACCGGATTGAAGCTGGGAGACGCCCGCCGACCGCTGCTTCTTTCCGTGCGGTCAGGCGCGCCGGTCTCGATGCCGGGCATGATGGAGACATTGCTGAACATCGGACTTACCGATGCGACCATTCCCGGCCTCATACGCCTGACCGGTCATCCCCGACTCGCCTGGGACGCCTACCGTCGGCTCATCGCCGGCTATGGCGAGGTGGTCGCCGGCATCGGTGCCGAGCACTTCGAAGCCGACCTTGCCGCCGTCAAGCAGGACGAGGATGAACGATCCCTCGACTTCGCAAGCCTCAGACAGGTCGCCCGGCTGCATCTGGAGACGTTTCGACGGGAGGCCGGCGTGCCGTTCCCGCAAAACCCGGAAGCTCAATTGAGCGAAGCGATCTGCGCCGTGTTCCGGTCGTGGGGGAGCGAGAAGGCCGTGGCTTACCGCAATCTCCATGGCCTATCGCATGACATGGGTACGGCCGTGACCGTCCAGCGCATGGTGTTCGGCAACGCCGGCGGCCTCTCCGGGGCAGGCGTCGGCTTCACGCGCAATCCCATCACGGGTGATCCCAATCCGTGGGTGGATTTCCTTTTCAATGCGCAGGGCGAGGACGTCGTCAGCGGTCGCCGTACAGCTCGCGGCCACGACGAGCTCGCCGCGGTGGCGCCGCGCGTCTGGGACGAGCTGGTCGACGCGGCGGCGTTGATCGAACGCCATTTCGGGGACATGCAGGATTTCGAGTTTACCGTGCAGGAGGGAGTGCTCTTCCTGCTTCAAACCCGCAACGGCAAGAGGGGCCCCCTGGCAGCCGCCCACATCGCGCTCGATCTTCTGGCCGAGGGTGTGATCGACGTGGAGACCGCGCGGGACCGGACCCGCAGCCTCGACCAGCATGCGCTGACTGTCCGCAGCATCGCGGCCGACGACGGCACGGCATTGTCTCCCATCGCGTCAGCGGCATCCGCCGCCGGCGGTGTCGTCTGCGGCGAGATCGCGCTCGACGAGGCAAGGGTGCGCGCGCGCAAGGCCGCCGGCATCAGCGTCATCCTTGTGCGCAGCGATGCCGAAACCCGCGACATAGCGGCSCTCGACATCGCCGACGGGCTGTTGACGCAGCATGGCGCCAGGACATCCCATGCCGCCGTCGTCGCGCGGCAGCTTGGCAAGGTCTGTCTGGTCGGCTGCGAGACAATGTCGATCGACACCGCGCGAAACGAAGTCAGCATCGGCGGCAACGTCTTTTCTGAAGGTGCAGTGATCACGTTGGATGGCAACAACGGCAGCATCTATCGGGGCGCGGCGCGCATCGTCGAAAGCGTGCCGACAGAGCTGCTGGCTCGCCTCGACGCGTTGCATATCCATGCCCGACAACCATCCTGATTCAGATTTCGGATCGACCTGATCCGAAATCATTCGGCTCCAGAGCATGATGCCGAAAAGTGTGAAGCGGTTTTCGGGCGACATCATGCTCTATCTCTTTGATTTAGAGCCGGATTCAGATTTCAGGTCGAACAGACCTGAAATCATCCGGCTCTAGGCTCGCCGAAACGAGCCGTAAGGGCGTCGCGGCGGCACCACGGCGCGGCCATGGTTTTGCTCGCCAATCCGGCAAGCCTGCGATGCGCGCTGGACTATCGGACCTACCCTCTCTGGCAGTCGCACGCGCACACGTCTTACGCATTCGTGTTTCGTCCTGCATCCGCGCGGGCGGGGGTGACACGACTGCAAGGAGAGGATCAATTTTGATGTTGCCGGGCATCGCTGGAGAACTTTGGGCATGAGCGACGAATCTCAGCGAGGAGAAACGACGTTTCTCTGGAACGGCACGACGATCGCTACCCGGCCAGGCGATACCGTTGCAGCCGCGCTGTGGCGCGCCGGCATCACGACGATCGCGCGCTCGCGCAAGCTCCATCGACCGCTCGGCTGGAGCGGTGCCTATACGACTGGCGTTCTCGCCCGGGTAGACGGCCGGCCCAATGTCAGGCTGGACCAGATCGCGGCCCGGAGCGGCATGAGGGTGGAGGCCCAGAACGCCTGGCCATCGGCGCGTTTCGACCTCCTGCGGCTTGCTCAGTTTCTGCCCCCGAAAGCCGTATATGGCGGCTTCGAGCACGGGGCGTGGATGCCGAAGTCCGGTTTGGCCTACCGCCTGGCGGAGCGGGTCATGGCGAACCTGGCGGGCGTGGCCGCGCCGGCGGATGCAGCGCTTGCGCCGCAAGCGCTTCCCGGCCAGCGAGTGACCGTCGACTGCCTTGTTATCGGCGGTGGCCCCGCGGGGATCGCCGAGGCCAACCGCCGGAAGGAGCTTGGTGAGAGCGTGGCTTTGGTCACAAGAGGAGACAAGCTTGCCCGGTTCGCGCGCGCCATGGGGGAGCCCATYGAGCCACTTCACSASGGCATCCGCCTGTTCGAGGGCATGGAACTCTTCGGGGTCTACCGCGGCGGTGCCRTCATGGTCGGCGCTCCGCACGACCACCGTAAGGCGGCTGTCGTGTTCGAGCCTCRTAGCGCGGTTCTCGCGACCGGACGCAGATCCATCCCACCGCTGGYGCAAGGAAGCCAGCTGCCCGGAGTGATGGATGCGCACTCCGCGCTTCAGCTCGCCGTCGTGCATGGAGTGAAGCCCGGCGATMGGGTCGCGGTCGTGGGCACGGGAGCGCAAGACGCCGTTGCAGCACGATTGGCGGCCGTCGGGGTGCGGGTCGTCCACAAAGGCCGTACCGAGGATTTGATCGGAATCCTCGGCCGAAACCGCGTGACGGCGATCCGCGCTAACGAGGAGATCGCATGCGATGCGCTCATCCATGCCGGCCCCTGGCGGAGCGATCCCAGCCTTGGATTTCAAACATCCGGAGAGGGTCTGTTCCAGGTGGAGGCTCGYCCGCTGCCGGAGACCATTTCCGTGRCAGGCAGCGCTGCCTTGGCCAACGAACCGATACGAGCGCGTAAGAACCTTCACCCCGACACGCTGATATGCCCCTGCATGGACGTGACGGCCGGCGAGCTCTATTGCCACATCGACGGGGGCGAGACCGATCCCGAGGTCCTGAAACGGCTTACGTCCTGCGGCATGGGAACGTGCCAGGGCTTTCCGTGCTGGGAGCACATGCTGGCGATGCTCGCCTACCGCATCGGGGTCGAGCCGGAAAGCTTCGCCAGACCGACACACCGACCCCCAAGACGCGCAATCACGGTTGCCCAGGCCGCGGGCCTGGCCGGACTGGTGGAGCCCGACCGATGACCAAGCCTCTTCCCAAGCGCGCCGACATCGTCATCATCGGCGGCGGAATCCAGGGCCTCTCGGTTGCCTTCAACCTCTTCGAGCAAGGCCAGCGCGACATCCTCGTCCTCGACGCCGGCTATTTCCAGGGCGGCGCGTCAGGCCGCAACGGGACTCTGATCAGGCCAGGCTTCGCGTCGGTCGCCTGGACCGAGCTCTTCGTGCTCACCGTCCGCGAGTGGGAGAGCTGGTCAAAACGCCTTGGCGAAAACATCATGTTCACGCAGCGAGGCTACTCCGTCATCTCCGAGCGCGAGAAAAGCGAGGCTATGCTGCTCGAAGGCCTGAAGGTGCAGCACAGCCTCGGCGTGAGGAGCCGGATGCTCACCCGCCGCGAGATCGACGAGCTTCTTCCGGCGATCAACAAATCCCGCGTGAAAGCCGTACAGCACCAGACGGATGGAGGGGTGGCGCCACACCACGCGGTGATGAAGGGACTTCTTGGCTTCTGCCATCGAAATCAGATCGACGTGCGATACCGAACGCGTATCACCGGGCTGGAGCGGACTACCTCCCGGGTGACCGCCGTGCTTGTCGGTGAGCATCGGATCGAAGCGGAATGCGTCATCGCCTGCGCGGGGCCGAACAACCCCGATATTGCAGCCCTGGCGGACGTTCCGCTGAACGGCTTTGGGATGCGCATCGAAGCGATGGCGCTGGAGCCGACCCGTCCCCTCATAAAGCCGGCGATCGCGCTGATAGACAGCCTGGCCTACTTCCACCAAACCTCGCGCGGGGAGGTGGTCGGCGGCACGGAAGTGCCTGAAAGGCCTCGCATGTCGCTCAAGGTCGATCTCCCGGTGATGGCGAACATGGCCAAGGTCTATCTGGACATGTTCCCTCAACTGGGCGAGGTCCGCATATTAAGGCATTGGGCGGGCCAATTGCATGCGTCCTCGGACTTCGCCCCACTGCTGGGCGAGCATCCGCAACTGAAGGACTTGTGGTTCTCGGCAGGATGGTCATACGGCTTCGCCGGCGCGCCCGCGGCCGGAAAGCTCCTCGCCGAGGCGATCACCAAGGGCAGGATCGACCATCGCATGCAGCCCTTCTCGCTGGACCGTTTCGAGAAGACGGGGCCGATCGTCGAGGGCGGCATCGTGCTGGCCTAGCTAGCATTGTAGCTCCCACGCGCACAGCAGCCGGCTAGATCATKCGGAATCCTGCAGGGCATCTCGAAGGAGAGGGAGCGCTTTCAGTGCGGYATCGACACATGCTTCGCGGCRGCGTGGTTTGCCGCTAGAAGGCAGTCRGCGAGCGGKTGGCCCGCCGCCATCGCGCATGCGAGGGTCCCGACGAACACGTCGCCGGCGCCGTGGGTRCTGACGAGCTTCACRGGAATGGCTGGGAGCGMATGSGGACGCTGGCCYCGGCTCGCGCCGACGACACCGTCGCCTCCCGCGGTCACGACGATCACGCCGAACCGTTCGCTAAGCGCAAGCGCCGCCTTTTCCGCCGAAGCCAGGTTCTCGACCGCCACGTCGCCCAGCTGCTCGGCTTCTATGGCGTTGACGATCAGCACGTCGACCAGGTCGGCAAACTCGTCCGTCAGCGGGCGGTATGGAGCTGCGTTGAGGCAGACCTTGGCGCCGTTGGCCCGGGCTGCCTTTGCCGCGGCGACGTTGATGGCCTCGGGCAACTCGTTCTGCAGAACGAGGACCCCGACGTCTTGCCAGAAGGCCTTTTGCGAGAACAAGGCCGGGTCGGTCCTGAGATTGGCTCCCGAAACGATGACCGCGCCATAGTCGCCTTCGTCGTCGGAGATCGCGACGCTCATCCCGGAGCCGACCCCGGCCAGGGTCGCGACCTGCGTTGTGTCGACGCCGCTTCGACCCAGCATGTCCAGCAGATACCGGCCGAAATCGTCGTCGCCCACCGCCCCGGCCATGCGCACCGTGGCGCCCGCCTTGCGCGCGGCGACGGCCTGRTTGCCGCCTTTGCCGCCGAACTTYGGGCGCCAGTCATAGCCRGTGACCGTTTCGCCTTTTCGAGGTCGGTCCGGCGCGTCGACCATGATGTCGTAGTGCAGGCTGCCTACGACGGCGACGATGGAATTCTGGTTCACACTCATGACGATCTTCGTTTGGTCGTGACCGCGTTCATCGTCGCAGCCAGGTTGCGCTCCGCCCGGTCAAGATCCCGGCGCGCGATAGCGGCGAACACCGCATCGCAAATAACCAGTTGAGCGATACGCGCGGCAGCGTTCTCGCCCAGAAGCGGCGACCCCTGCGCGGTCGAGCACAATACGACATCCGCAATGGCGGCGATGGGCGAGGTGGAATAGTTCGTCAGCGCAATCGTGCGCGCGCCGCGGCGGCGGGCCAGTTCAAGCGGCTCGATGACCGCTGTGGTCGTGCCGGAATGGGAAAAGCCGATGGCGACATCCCCCTCTCCGAGGAGTGCCGCCGACATCAACATCATATGCGCGTCATCAAAGACGCTCGTGCGCACGCCGATGCGCAGGAATTTGTGCGCGACATCCCGAGCGATCTGCGCCGAGCCGCCGATGCCGTAAAGGTCGCGCTGCCGGGCATGGAAAATCAGATCCGCGGCGCGCTCGAAGGCTTCAGGGTCAAAAATGGACAAGGTCTCTTCGAGCGCATGGATCGAGGTGCGGAAGACTTTCTGGGCGATCTCGCGGCCGGTATCTTCGGGCGACAACTCCTGGTGCATTTCGGCCGTCGGCAAGCGGTTGTAGTCATCCAATGCCGCGCGGAAGTCGCGGTAGCCGGCAAAGCCGAGCTTCTTGGCGATCTTGATGATCATGGCCTCGGAAACACCCGCATCCTCGGCCACCGCCTTGAGCGGCGTTGTCGCATCGAAGTCCCGCCGTCCCAGGATCGTGTCGACGACGCGCCCCTCCAAGGGGGTCAGGTGCGGCATCATCATGCGGATGCGCGGCCCAACCGTCCTCGGATCAGCCTGATACATGTTCATTCCCGGCCCCTTGTTGCTCTGTCAATCAGCATGGCAATGAGGATGATAAGGCCTGTGGCGAGAAGTTGGTAGAAGGCCTGCACGTTGAGCAGGGTCAGGCCGTTGCGCAGGCTTCCGAGAATGACGGCGCCCAGCAGCGTGCCGACGATGGAGCCCTTGCCGCCCATCAGCGACGCGCCACCGATGGCGGCCGCCGCGATCGCGTCGAGTTCCCACAGGTTGCCGAGCGTCGGGTCGGCCGCACCGAGGCGACCCACCAGGATCAGCCCCGCGACGGCGGCCAAGCCTCCCGAAATGACATAGCTGGCGATTTTGGTCATCGCGACCGGCACGCCGGCGATGCGCGACGCTTCCTGGTTGCCGCCAACCGCCAGGAAGTATTCGCCGAGCGGCGTCTTGTTGAGAACGATCCAGACCAGGATCGCGAGAACGGCGACGATGACCACCGGGCTCGGAACGCCGCCTAGCGAGGAGTTGGTCAGCGCCCGAAACGCCGTCGGGATGCCGAAGATCGGGTTGCCGCCGGTATAGATCAAGGCAATGGCTCGGTAGAGGGACAGGGTGCCCAACGTCACGATAAAGGGCTGAAGCCCGCCATAGGCGACGAGAAGTCCGTTGAGGGCTCCTGTGACCATTCCGAAGATCAGGGCGATCGGGATGGCGACAGCGATCGGCACGCCCGCCGTCATCAGGACGGCGACCGCAACGGCTGCGATGGCGGCGGTCGGCCCGACAGAGAGATCGATCCCGCCGGCGATGATGACCAGCGTCATTCCGAGCGCGACGCAGGCGTTGATGGACGACTGCTGCAGGACGTTCAGGATGTTCTGTTCCGTCAGGAAGTTGGGGCTGAGGATCGAGAACACAACCACGATGACCAGAAGGCCAACGAGCGTGCCGGCATCGCGAAGCCCGACCGGCAGCGCGAACTTTCGGGTGGTGGCGGGAGTGCTGGTGACAGACATGGCGACAGACCTTAAGGCTGGGGCTGGGCAGCCGACTGCGGGACTGCCAGTTTCACGATGGCTTCTTCACTGAGTTGGTAACGCTCGAGGATGCCGGAGACGCGGCCTTCGCGCATGACCATGACGCGATCGGCGACGCGAAGGATTTCCGGCAGTTCCGAGGAAACGACGATCATCGACTTCCCCTCGGCAGCAAGACGCTCGATCAACGCGTAGATTTCCGCTTTGGCTCCCACGTCGATGCCGCGCGTCGGTTCGTCGAAAAGCAGGATCCGTGCGCCGGCCGCAATCCAGCGGCCGATGATCGCTTTCTGCTGGTTGCCGCCGGAGAACTGGCCAATCGGCCGTTCGATGTTGAGCGGGCGCAGGTTGAGGTCCCGCATCAGGGCTTCGCTTTCCTTGGCGATCTGGCGACGGCGCACGATGCCCCAGCGCGAGAAACGACCCATGGAGGGCAATGCGATGTTACTGCGCACCGAGCGACGCGCGACGATTCCCTCGCGCTTGCGCTCCTCGGGGAGCAAGCCGAAACCGGATGCGATGGCGCTGCGCGGGTTGCCGAGGGGCAATGGCTTGCCCTCGAGCCGGATCTCGCCTGAGTCCGGATGGTCGATGCCGGCGATCAGACGCAGCAATTCAGTGCGCCCGGCTCCGACCAGACCTGAAATGCCCAGAACCTCGCCGCGATGCAGGTTGAAGCTAGCGCTTCGGACGGCCTCGCCGCGCGTCAGCCCGGCGACATCCAACACAACCTCTTTCTGTGCGAAGCTCTTGTGCTCGGCATGGGCCAGCTCGCGTCCAACCATGCGGGCGATGACGGCGCTTTCCGACGTTTCGCGCATGGCGACATCCGCAACCTTGCGGCCGTCGCGAAGGATGGTGGCCGTGTCGCAGACCCGGAACACTTCGTCCATTTTGTGCGACACGTAGATGATAGACACACCTTTTGCGGCCAAGTCGGCTATCAGCGCGGCAAGCCGGTCGAACTCGGACGGCGTAAGGCTGGACGTGGGTTCATCCATCGCCAGGACTTTCGCGTCCTCCATCATGGCGCGGGCGATCTCGACGATCTGGCGCTGGGCGACTTTCAGCGTCTTGATCGGCGCGGACGGATCGATCGACGGGTCGAGAGGCGCCAAGGCGGCTGCCGCCGCGCGCTCCTGGTCGCGTCGGGCGACAAACAGGCCGCCAGCCGTTCGCAATGGACGACCCAGGAACATGTTCTGGGCAACGGTCAATTCAGGAACGTGCTGCAGTTCCTGATGGATCATGGCAATGCCGGCCTTGCGGGCGGTAACTGGTCCCTTGCCGACGACGCGCTGACCGTCAATCTCGACGTGCCCTGAAGAAGGCTCGAAGACGCCGGACAGGATATTCAGCAGCGTAGATTTGCCAGCGCCGTTTTCACCAAGCAGGCCGTGGACGGCGCCCGCGGTGACGGTCATGTCCACGCCGTCGAGAGCGCGAACCGGGCCGAAGCTCTTGCCGATGTTTGAAAGCTTGAGCCGTTCAATACGAGTGTTCATGATGACTCCTCCCCTGACCGAACGTCGGGCCTGGGGACCGGCGAACTGTGCCGGCCCCCGCCCCGCCGTTATTCGGAAGGCTGCGCCAACAGCACCTTGCGCAGATCGTCGCCCTTCACCGAGAACTGGTCGACGTTGTCCTTGGTGATCAGGGCCTGCGGCGTGGACACCACACGCGGCAGCGTCTGCTTGCCTAGAAGGCGCAGCGCCACTTCCATGCCGACCTCGCCGGTCAGAACCGGGAAGGAGTCGACAGTGCCTGTCAGTTCGCCCGCCTTGATCGACTTGTAGGCGTCCGAAATGCCGTCGGTGCCGAACACGACGACCTTGTCCTTCAGCCCGGCGGCCTTGACGGCTTCGACCACGCCGAGGGCCATGCCGTCGTTGTTGGCATAGAAGCCGACCAGATCGGGGTTCTGCTGCAGGATCGTAGCGGCGTCGTCATAGGCCAACTGGCGATCCCAGTTCCCCGGCACGCTGGCGACGACGGTGAATTTGCCGCCTTCGGTAACAGTCTCGCTGAATCCCTTGGTGCGCTGGCCTGCCGCGAACACGCCGGCCTGCCCTTCGATCACGGCCACCTTGCCTCCGTTCGGACGGTTCTTGAGGAACCACTTTGCGACGCGGACGCCGTTGTCGCGCTGGACGTTGCCGACATAATGCTTGACGCTCGGGATGACCGCGTCGTTGACGTTGATGACGGGAATACCCTTGGCTTCGGCCTCTTCAAGCCCCGGCTGCAGGTTGTTGTCGGTCTGCGGCGAAAACAGCAGGGCCTTGAAGCCTTGCGATATGAGGTTCTCGGCGATCGACAACTGGCCGAGCTGGTCGCCTTCGCTCTGGGCGGCCTGATAGACGACATCGACGCCGRCCTTCTTGGCGTAGTTCTGATAGCCTTCGCCGAGACTGCGCCAGTATTCGTTGGTCAGGGTCTTGGAGACGCCGCCGATCTTGGTTCCAGCAGTCGCCGCCGGCACGTCGCCGAATTTTGACTGCAATTGGGACCAGTCGATGCGGTCCTTCTCGGTATCGGAATTGAGCGGAGCCAGGCCCTGCGCGTGGGCCAGACCAGCCATGAGCGCAAAACCGCAGGCAGCAAGAAGCGACTTCATGCGAAGTGACATTTGGAATTCCTCCGTTGGACACCGGCGTTGCGCCGCCGGCAGGCGACCGTCGATCAGCTCGCGCCGATCAAAGCTCCATTGACGATTCTTTGACTGGCGACCGCGTTTTGCAGCGCCTGCGCTTCGCCAAGACCGTTGTCCTGGCCGATGCGCCTTGAGATTTCCATCAGTCGATTGACCGTTGCGATGTTGGCTTCGCACTCCGCGACCGGATCGAGGCCGCTGACATCGGGAAAGGTGTCGAAGTAGAGGACGCCGCTGTAACCATCCCGCCTGATTTGATGAAGAAGTTCCAGCGTCGACCGCAGATGGACCGCACCGACCATCAGCCCGTCATCGCGCTTGGCATACGCGTCGTTGAGGTGCACGCCGAGCAGCTTGCTGCGGCGGTGGATCAGATGCGCGGCAAATGCGGGCTGTTCGCCCGCATAGAGGGAGTGAGCGAAATCCATCGTCACTCCAAGGTTCGGAGCTCCCGCATCGTCGATGGCAAGCAATGTCGTCGCGGCGTCCCGCAGCAGGCTYTGMGCGCGAGGCTCGTCGGGCTTGTAYTCGATGCTGACCTGGCAGTCCGGATCGTGATCGGCGACTTCCCGGATGCCTTCCACTTCCCAGTCCCATGCCTGCGCGTAGTCGAGCTGGAAATTGTAGTCGAAGCCGTCCTGACCGAGCCAGAYGGTCATCAGGTTGGCGCCCATCGCGCGGGCGGCATCGATACCGCGCTTGGTGAGGTCGATAGCTTCACGCCTCACAACTTTATCAGGATTTGTAAAGGCGCCTATCTTGAAAGCCTTGTTCGTGTAGTAGCGCATGGCCAGGCCGTTAACCGAAAGACCAGCGTCCGAAATACGCCGCGAAAGCGCGACCGGGTCGCTGTCGACATGATCGGGAAAATTCAGGTCGAGATGGGTCAGGCCCGTGACCGTAGCTGCCCTCTCGACCATCTGCATCATGGACGGCTTGCCCTCGAGACCAGGCCAGAAAAGCTCCGGAGCGGAGCCGAAAGAGTTCAGGCGGGTTGCAAAGGTCGACGACGTCATGGCACCGGCTCATCCATCAAAACTACATAACTTCACGACTTATCTAATATTTGTAATGTCGTCAAGTACAATCTGTCGTGAATTTATAGGGACCCCGCGCGGCTCGGTCGGCCGCCGGACCCTATGGAAGCGATCCCCCGGAGAAATCAGAGGCCGTAGGCAAAGAGCCCCCAGATGGCGCCATCTGAAAAAGGCCGACCTTCGTAGAAGCACGGCATCAAGAGCACATCCCGAATACGGCGATTTCGTTTGGCTGCATAATGGCCTAAACCGATCCCGACATCCGGAAACGCGTACGGACACCTGGAGGTTCGTTGGAGACTGCGCAGCTTTCCTATTTCCTTCTTGCCTGCCAGTTCAAAAATCAGGCGGAAGCCGCCGCCTACGCGAATGTCGCCGCGGCGACCGTCAGCGAAAACATCGACGCCCTCGAGCGGGAACTGGGGATGACGCTGTTCCAGCGAGGTCCTCGCGGACACTACCCCACAGAGGCGGCGCGCTGGCTCTACCAATCGGTCGAACCGCTTCTGCAGGCCGTGGAGGCGGCCGAGACAATACTTCGAGCCGACCCAGCCACCCCCATCAAGCGATTGGAGATCACCTCGCCGCTGCAATTCATGGCGGGTCGTCTCTCACGCGCGGCAAGCATCGCGGCGCGATCCATTCGGGACATTTCTCCCGACATCATCGCCACCACGTATTTCGCGCTCGGCCGCGCGCCCTATGTGCATGTGCTGGAACGGAGCGCGAGCGACCACATGGAAGAGGGTGCAGCCAACGCCACGCGCATCGTGCTGGATTACGCGCAGGAGAACGAGGCGGACGACAGCCTGCCGCTGCTGCGAGACGAATGGGTCGCCGTCAGCGGTGGCAACGGTGCCGGTGACGGCGATGGAACAATCGGCTTCGAGGCGTTGCGCAAAACACCGTTGTTCCTGCCACCGCTCGGCGAGAYGCAGCTTCGGCAAGCGCGCAACTACTGTGACGCGCACGACCTTCCGGAACCGGTGGTCATCGAGGAAGACGTGGGCACGTTTGCCCGGCTTTTGCGCGAGCCGGTTCCGTTCAACCTTCTTGCGCCGCGAAGCCTGGTCATGGCCAGCGTCGAACGGCTCCATCTGTCGCATGCAAGGCTGCCGGTGGAATTGGTCAGTCCGGTCGTGGCGCGTCTACCCCCCGGCGAGCCCGCCGCACTGGCCCCGGCACTGGCCTATGTCGAGGCGCTCAAGAACGCGCTCGCGGCTCCCTGCCCGGCGATACGCTACAAGCCTCGGATCACGCTGAAACAGATCCGCTATTTCCTGGCGATGTCGGACCATCCCAGCATAAGCTCCGCCGCCAGGCGTCTGCGTGTCGCGCAGCCCGCGCTTTCCAACCAATTGCGAAAGTTGGAGCGGATAATCGGAGGCGATCTGTTTCTTCGCCGCCGAACCGGACTCGAGGCAAATGACAGGTCCGCCAAGCTTGCGGCCCTGCTGAGACCGGCAACGCAAGCATGCGACCGGATTGTCGCGGGCGCGGCCCACTATGCCAGCGCGAGACGCGAGCGGCTGGCAATCGGCGTGCTGCCGATGTTCCATCACGAGGGACCTCTCGCCCGCGCGCTCGCCAAAGCCCTGGACGATTTGTCGAACCTGCATCCGACGGTGCGATTGAAAGTCCTGGAAGGCCCCACCGAAATGCTGCGCCGCTGGGTCGACGCGGGCGAAGTCGGCTTTGCTCTCGTCGAAGCCCAGGTGTCACGCTCCTGGCAGATCGACCTTGCGATCGAGGATCATTTCGGAGTCGTGTCAAATCCGGCGAAGGCGCTTCTGCCGCCGGGGCAGGTGTCGCTGCGAAGCGCCTTGAACATCCCGCTCGCCYTRCCGGGCAGCACCTACGGCCTGCGCCAGATCCTCGACAAGGCAGCCGCCGAAATCGACGGGTATTTCACGCCGCAGATGGAGATCAATTCGCTCTCAACCTTGCTTGCCTTGGTGAGGCGCATGCGCCTGGCGACGATCCTGCCCCTGTCTTCAGTTCAGTCTCTCGTCGAGGCGGGCGCGTTGCAGTTCAATCCCGTTTCGGAGCCGGTCGTGCGGCGGCGCCTGTCGATCCTGTTCTCGCCGGAGCGGGTTCTGACCGATGTGGAACGCTCCCTGATCAAGGTGCTGAAACGCGAATTGTCCGCGACTGGCATGAGCAAGGAAGCCGCCGCCCAAAGGGCGATCTACTCATCAGAATGAAACATCCTGCTGCCGGGTGGCATCGTCACCTCTGCAGGAGGCGCTATTCCGGGACATGCTCCCCAGGTTCTTTCTCCCCAGGTTCTTTCCAGCGCTTGAACCGGCCGGTATCGATGTCGAAAAGGTCGAGGGCGCGACCGACGGTGTGGTCGATAATGTCCTCGATCGTCTTCGGCCTTGCATAAAACGCCGGGACAGGCGGCATCACGATCGCCCCCATTTCCGTGACCGCCACCATGTTCCTCAAATGGCCAAGATGCAGCGGCGTCTCGCGCAGCATCAGGACAAGCCTGCGCCTCTCTTTCAGCACGACATCGGCCGCGCGCGACACCAGCGTGCCGCAGGCGCCTGAGGCGATCTCGCCCAGGGTCTTGGTGGTGCATGGAGCGATGATCATGCCGCGCGTGCGAAACGAACCGCTGGAGATCGGCGAGGCCACATCGTCATTGTCGTGGACGCGGTCGGCAAGGGCGCGCACGTTCTTGAGCTTGAGGTCCGTTTCATGGGCAAGAGCGACGACGGCGGCCCTCGAAACGACCAGATGGGTCTCGAAGCCCAGTTCGCGCAACGTTTCGAGCAGCCGCACCCCGTAGATGTGGCCGGAGGCGCCGGTAATCGCGACGATGAAGCGTTCTTTCGACAAGGGAGAGCTCCGGGTCGTTTGCGCCAATCAGTAGAGCCGCAGGTTCGCCTTGACGCGATCAAGGACATCTTGTGGCGGACTTGCAAATTCGGAACGGCCGCCGGCCCCGCCGTCGCCGGGTCGCGTCGTGGCGATCATGCCGATCTTGGTGACGACGAGATCCTCGTGCAGCGGGTCGCAGCGATCCGCCCGCACGCCGGGCAGCATGAGCAGGTCCTCATGCCCACGGAATCGGGCCGCGAGGGACCATTCGACCTGCCGCGGGTCCTCGGGGTCGATATCGTCCTCGACGACGATCACCAGCTTCAGCAGATTGACCAGGCCCATTGCCAGGATCACCGCGCGCTTACCCTCGCCCAGGCGCGGCCGATGCATGGAGATGACCGCGTGCAGCCTTCCCATGCCCCCGTCGGTTATGAAAACACGACGCACGGAAGGGATCGATCGTTGCAGGTCGCGCGTGAGGGTCGCGCCGATGGCGACGGCGCCCAGCAGACAATGTTCGGGAGCATAACCGGGCAAGATGGCCTGATAGATGGCGTCCTCGCGGTGCGTGACGCAGTTGATCTCCACGCCGATCCCCGGACCGTAATAGACGTAGAACCCCGGAAACTCGGAGACGGCTCCCTCCTCGATCAGTTCCGTCGGGCGCAGGCGCCCTTCCAGGACGATCTCGGCATGCGCCGGCACCTCGAGATCGACCGTCTTGCATTTCACCAGTTCCACCGGCTCGCCGAGCAATCCGCCGACGATGTCGAATTCGTCGTCGCCGAGGCCGACATACATTTGCGAGCCGAGCAGAACGGCCGCGTGATTGCCGATGGCGACCGCGATTTCCAGATCTTGCCCCCTTTGCATCGCTTTGTCGGCGATCCGGGCGAGATGATGGTTCTTGGCTATGCCGGCCATCAGCCTGGAACCGCCTTCGAGCCGCAACCGGGCGATCGAGACATTGCGCCGTCCGGTCTCCGGATCCTTGGCCACGATGACGCCAGCGGTGATGTAGGGGGCGGCTTCACGCTCGAACCAGTGCGGCACCGGCAGCAAAGCGCCGATGTCCAACGGCTGGCGGTGGACGACCTGCTGCACCGGTGCTTCATCGACGATCCGCGGCGCAATCGGCTGTTCGAGCGCCTTCACGCAGAGCGCATCCAGTTCGTTTCGCTCGATACCCAGCGCCGTGGCGAAGCGCGTCCGGTGATTGAAGAGATTGCCGACCACCGGCATTTCGTAGCCGTTGACGCGGGCGAACAATTGCGCGGGCCCTGATTGCCGCAGGGCCAGGACGGATGCGATCTCGAACCTTGCGTCGATATCGCGTTCGACACGGTGCAATTCGCCGCTGTCTTCCAATTTCGAAAGGAACCAGCGCATGCTTTGGTCGGTCACTGTCGCGCTCCTTGCGTCGCGGTCCCGTTGGCCGGGACAAGTTCTGTATCTGTCTCTTATACACATCTAGATGTGTATAAGAGACAGGGGTAGCGGTTCCCGCCGCCAGCGCCTCGGGTGTCGCCCATTCCTCCGGCGTGTGGCTTCGCCCTTCGCGGCAGGGCACAAAGACCATGCCGCTCGGTGCGATCATCGATAGGAAAGCCGCGTCATGTCCGGCCCCAGAGGCCATGTCCAGGATGGAATATCCCAGGCTTTGCGCGCTCTGGCCAAGGAGTTTTCGCAATCGCGGATCGCAATGGGCGGGCTTGGTTCGCGAGAGGATCTTCCAGCCGGTCCGTTCRAYACGCGCGGCTTGCGCGAYCGCCAKCGTCTGTRCGTCGAGGCTKKYGAKAAAYCCCTCSAGAACGTCGTCGTCCTCGGCGCGGATGTCGATGATCAAACGCGCATTGCCGGGGATCACGTTCGCCGCGTTGGGCGAAAAGGTCACSACGCCTGTYGTCGCGACGAAATGCCCGCGGCCCATCGCGGCGCGGCGTTCGGCTTCGGCGGCCACGAAAGCGATCGTGGTCGCGGCTCCCAATCCCGCGTCACGGCGCAGATGCATCGGCGTCGTGCCGGCATGATCGGCGCGGCCTTCGAATTGAATTTCAACGCGCGTCACGCTGGCGATCGCGGATACGATGCCGAGATCGACATGCGTGTCCTCGAGCACCCGGCCCTGTTCGATGTGAAGCTCGAGGAAGGAAGCTATGTCGTTGCGCCGGGCCTGCGCGATGTTGGCCACGTCGCCGCCAACCCTGTCGATCGCGGCGCCCAGCGCCTCGCCGGCGGCGTTCCTGTAGGCGAGCATGTCGTCGAGGAGGCGGCCGGCCATCGCCCGGCTTCCGACGCAGGAGAGCCCGAACTCGCTCGGCTCCTCCGCCAGGAAGTCGACCACTTCGATCGGGTGGTTCATGACACGCCCGGCATCGCGAAGCGCGCGGACGACCTCAAYRGCCGCGGCMACGCCSGCTATSCCGTCAAAYCTGCCRCCCGAGGGAACGCTGTCGCTRTGCGAGCCGATCATGATSGTGCCCAACGCCGGGTCCGCGCCCGGCAAGCGRCCGMTGAGGTTGCCGCCGGCGTCGAGCCGCACCTCCATCCCGGCATCCGCGAAGCGTTGCGACAGCCATTCGCGCCCCTTGAGGAACATCGGCGAGAACGAACGGCGCGTATAGGGGGCGTCCGGCTCGGTAAGCTCACCGAGCGCCATGATGTCGGCCCACAGCCGTCCGCCGTCGATGCGAGGATTTCGAAGCTCGCTCATGCGGCCAGCCCCGGTGTGACGAACCGGGCCGCCCCCGGCTCGGCCAGCACGTGGGCGCCATCGAAGACGAGTTCGCCACGCTGAAACGTCGCGATCGGCCGGAAGGGCAGTTCGATCCCGGCATAAGGGCTCCATGTGACGACGTTGTTGCCACTGGCGGCCGGATCGTAACGCCGCGGATCGTGCGCCATGACGACGATATCGGCGTCGCGGCCGATCTCGAGCGCCCCCTTGCGGTGCCCGATCCGAAACAGCCGCGCCGGATTGGCCGCCAGAAGACGGGACGCCCATGAAAAACTCATCCGGCGTTCGAACAAGCCCTTGAGCAGAAGCGAATAGAGAACTTCCAGGCCGGGCACGCCCGAGGCGTTGTTCAACATGACAGGGTCATCCTTCCTGGCCGCCGACCAGCTCACATGGTCGGTCGAAACGACCGTGACGTTGCCGCAGGCGAGATGCCGCCAGAGGGCCTCCACCTCGTCGCGGGAACGGATCGGCGGATTGATCTTGGCGCGGCCGCCGAGGCGGGCGACATCGTGCTCTTCATCGAGGATAAGATAGTGGATGCAGGCTTCTATCGTCGTGTCGAAACCCTGCATGCGGTAGGCGCGGCACAAATCGTAGCCGCGGCCGATGGAGCAATGCACGATATGGGTCGAGCAGCCTGTCGCCGCGCCGATCTCATAGACCGTCGCGGTCGCCACCGCTTCGGCGACGGCCGGTCTCGACATGCCATGCGCGCGATAATCGGTTATGCCCGAGCCCATGACCCGCGCGATTGCGGCCCGCACCATCTCGTCGTCTTCATTGTGGATGCCCGCGATCAAGCCGTGGCGCGAAATCTCGGCAAAACAGGCATGCAGCATGTCCGGGGAAATGCGCGGGAACCGTTCGGGATGCGTGCCGAAGGTCGAGAATTTGAAGCCGGCGGCGCCGGCCGCAACCATCTCAGCGATATGGGCCGGCCCCTGCTCGGGGTGCACCGTGCCGTAGAGCGCGAAATCGACGCGGGCCTGTTCTCCCGCTTCGCGCGCCTTGCGCGAAAGGCGCTCGGCGTCGCAGATCAGCATTCCGTCGTCATAAGGCATATCGACAATCGTGGTCACGCCGCCGGCGGCGGCCGAGCGCGTGGACCAGACAAAGTCCTCCTGCCCGGCTTGGGAGCGGGAATGGACCTGGGCGTCTATCGCCCCCGGCAGGATGAAGGCGTCTCCAAAATCTTCCCGACGCGAAGCCGCCGGCGGCGCGCCCTCGCCGACGCGCTCGACCAGTCCGCCACGAATGGCGACGTAGCCTGTTTCGCGGACGCGATCGGTCCCAACCACTCGGCCCGTCAAAACCAGATCAAAGTCGGACATAGGTTCTCCCCTTCCGGCATCATCGACTGTCCAACGGCGAACGCACAGCGCTTTCTTGGCGAAACCCGCTATAGCGAAGGCCGAAGCGCCGACCGGACACGGGAGCAGTATAAGCCAACAAACCTCTCCTTCACGATCGTGTTCGCCGAAAAGACCCATAACAAATGGCGAAGATTCACCTCATCCCTTGACGCTTTCAGCACGCGCGGCACAACTGCGGGCCACGGCAGCAATCGCGCATGTCGTCGAGGGGATGACCATGGCAGTCACGTTGACAAAGAGGGTGGATATCAACCTTCAGGCGGTTCTGCGGGTGGCATGGCAAGGCGAGCATGTGCGCCTCAGCGAGGACGCGCTGCGCGAGATCGCCCGTTGCCGGGAAGCATTCCTGCGCTTGATCGACAACGACCCCAACGTCATGATCTACGGCGTCACCACCGCCATGGGCGAACTGGCAAGCGAGCGGCTTTCGGTGGAAGAGCGCGCACGTCACGCACGCATCAAGGCCTTTGCCGCGGCGACATCGTTTGGCGATCCCTATCCCGACCGGGTCGTCAGGGCCATGATATTGGCCCGCCTTGCGAATTTCATCGAGGGCAATGCCGCGACAACCCCGCGCATCGCGCTGGCCGTCGCAGCKATGCTCGACGGTCGGACCTTGCCGACCGTGGCCTCGTCCGGACAGGGCGGCGCCGGCGAGATCCTGGCGCTTTACCCGCTGTTCGCGGAACTGACCGCGAGTTTCGACCTGGAAGTCAAGGAAAGAGGCTCGCTCATCAACGGATCGCCTTGCGCGGCGGCGCTTCTGGCCGACGCGGCGCTCGCCGCGCGTCGCCGCCTCGGTCTCGTCGAACAGGTCCTGGCGCTTTCGATCGAGGCGTTTCGCGCGCCGATGGAGCACTATGACGAGGCGCTGGATCAACTCTGGGGCGACGAGCACGAAGCCGCCGCCCTTCAGGCACTGCGGCGCCTGCTCAAGGGGGCGGGCACGGAACGGCGGAACTATCAGGCTCCGGTGAGCTACCGCATCGTGCCGCGCGTGCTTGGCCATGCCCACCGTGCGGTCGCCGCCGCCGAACGCGCGGCAAACATCTCGCTCGGCTCGGCATCCGACAATCCGGTCTACATCCCGCCGGACAGCGGTCACCCCGATGGACGCTGCATCAGCACCGGCGGCTACCACAATGCGATGGCGGCCCCAGCCCTCGACGATCTGTCGGCCATCTGGGCCGATCTCTGCCTGCTCTGCGACCGGCACGGATCGAAACTGCTGAACGGCGCCGTGTCCCACCTTCCCAATATGCTCATGGTCGGACGCGACCCCAGCGACAGCGACGGCCATGGCAGCCTTGGTTACATACCGATGGCGACGACAGGCTATCTCGAACAGGCCAAGGCGGCCGCGCAGCGCACTTTCATCCCGGGGACGGAATCGGCGGGCGCCGGGCAAGACGACGTCGCGGCGACCGCATTCGCGGCCTGGGCCAAGGAAGAAAGAGCCGGGCGGTGCCTGGATGCCTGCCTGGCAACCCTTGCCGTCGTCGCATCGCAAGCACTCCACGTGACCGACCGCCAGGCGCCGACCGAACTTGCCGGCTTCGTCCGGGAGATACGGGAGGTGGTCCCCCCGGTCGGCAATGATCGCGTTCTGGGCCCGGAATTGTTGCAGCTGACACAACTGTTCACGCGGAAGGTTTTCACCCCGTAGATCGGGACCCGGGAAAAGTCCGATAGAGGCCGGTTTCGCTGACGCGAAATCGGTTTGCTCCCATCCCCGCGATTGCGGATTTACTTTGCTTGGTGATCCCTTCTCCTTAGGGCAAACTGCCTGTCGGGCTTGCAGGAGGAGAAATGAGAGCACGCTCGGCGACGGTCGGAGACCTGGAAGACGTTTTCCGCGGCTTGTCCAAGCGGATGTCGGACGAGTATGTGGCCGCCGGCAAGGACAGCAAGAGCGCTTACGACAATCTGATGATGAACCTGAAGGAGGGTCGGGCTCATGCCCTCGTTCAGGGCGACAAAGCCGTGGCGATCATCGCCTGGCATGAGCACGGCGATGCGGCCGATACGCTGTTTGCCGCGCAGGAGGACTTTTTCTCCGCGGCGACCGTTCGCTTCTGCAAGCGGCATATCCGCCATATCCAGGCGCTCGCCGGCAACCTGCCCATCCACTCGCGCAGTTGGCTCGACAGGCCGGATGCGGCAAGATGGTTCCGGATCATCGGTTACATCGAGCGTGGGCGCGAAGACGGCGCCACGCTGTTCGAACTGCCGCCGGCCCGCAACAGCTGAGAACGTTCCAGCCACCTTAGACAGCGGCTTGCGCCGCGCGGCAATTGGCGGGATGGTACGGAAGGCAACCGGGGGCAAATCGGCGCTCCAACATTTTTGTTTGGCGCATGACCTTTCGAAATCCGTCCGGGTTTCGGGGTGATGCTTGTATCGGCATGGCTGCTGGAATTCGAAATGCTGCGCGCTTGCTTGGCTCTTATCGCCGTCGTTGCCCTGGCAATGCCATCCGAGGCCGGCGAGCGGCGGTCGCATCTTTTCGACCACTCCGATGTCGCGACGGCCTATCTGAGCGAATCGGATGTTGTGACCGCATACACGACGGGCATGGCACGCTACCGCCTTCAGTTCGCGGCGCTCGGCGGCGACGCTGCCGTCGATCTCGAGCCTCTCGCTCTGCGGCCGGAATTCAGCCAGCGGACATGGCGTTCGGCGGACGGCAGCCTGCTGCAGGGCTTCGCCGGCAAGGGCGGCTTCCGGCTGACCGATGGCAACTGCCTTGCCCGGATCTGTGTCGCCAGCGAATGCGGCGAGGCCGGTTGGCCGGTCTATGCCTGCAGCGACGGGCGCAAACGCAAGATGTCGGTCAAAAACTTCGTGACGGCGACTTTCGGCGGCGTCTCCTATCGGCGCTTGAGCGCGCCGAAAGAGTGACGTCGGACACCACGCAGCGCGGCCTACCGGTGGGTTGGGTTGCGCCGGCGTCGTCCGACATGGCATGCGTCGTGCCATCGAACTCGAAAGCAAAGCCTTGGCACGTCCCTCCGACAGACTACATCCCACCCCCAAGGTCAGCCTCAGCCGGGCCCTGTCGAAGCTTGGCTTCTGCTCGCGCAGGCAGGCGGAATCACTGATCGCCGAGGGGCGCGTGCAGGTCGCGGGCAAGGTGGCGCGCGACCCGTTTCTCCGCATCGATCTCGGCCGCGACCGGATCACCGTCGACGGCGAGCGCATCGCCGCCGAGCGCAAGGTCTATGTGATGATCAACAAGCCGCGCGGACTGGTCACCACGCGTGACGATCCCGAGGGACGCGGCACGGTCTATGACTGTCTCGAAGGCCTCGAYCTGCCCTTCGTGTCGCCGGTCGGMCGTCTCGACAAGGCGAGCGAAGGCCTGCTSCTGATGAGCAACGACACGCGCTGGGCCAATGGCCTGCTCGACCCAGCCTCGCATGTCGCCAAGACCTATCATGTGCAGATCGCGTCCGCWCCGGATGAGGCGATGCTGGAGCGGTTCCGCCAGGGAGCTGTCGTGGACGGCGAGCAGCTCGCGGCAAGCTCGATCGGCCTGTTGCGCAGCGGCGGACGCACGGCGTGGCTGGAGATCGTGCTSGACGARGGMCGSAACCGCCAGATCCGYCGSTTGCTCGGCGCATTCGACATCGAGGTGCTGAGATTGGTGCGGGTGGCGATCGGACGGCTTCAGCTCGGCGACCTCGCCAAGGGCAAGGCGCGGCATTTGACAGCCGAAGAGCTGGCGATGCTCTCAGGCGAGGGTGCGAAGCGTCGCGCCTAGCATCCCCCTCACCCGGATTGCCAGCCGAATTGCAAGCGCAATTCGGGGCAATCCGACCTCTCCCCGAGGGGAGAGGAGGCGGTCAGCGCCGAGCCTGCCTCTTCTCCCCTCCGGGAGAAGGTGGCCGCGTAGCGGCCGGATGAGGGGGCACTACCTCTGGTTCCACCTGCGAATGACCGGCTCGGTCAGCTCATGCTCGTAGCCGAGGATGCTGAGGCTCGCGGTGTCGAGCACGAAATGCGCGCCGCCTTCCGGTGGCAGGCTGGTCCAGCGCGCTGCAAGCACACGCAGGAAATGCGAACTCGAAAAGATCAGCAGATTGCCGGCAACGGCGCGAGCCTCGCCGATGACCGCATCGGCCCTGGCGCCGACATCTGCGGCCGTTTCACCATCCGGGCAGCCGTCACGAAACAGCTGCCAGCCGGGGCGCATGGCAAGTATTTCGTTGGTCGTCACGCCTTCATAGGCGCCATAGTCCCATTCCTGCAGGTCCGCTTTCTTGACAGCGCGCTCGCCGAAGCCGGCGAGCCGGCAGGTGTCGAAGGCGCGCTGCGATGGGCTGGACCAGACAGCCTGGAAGGTCAGGCCCTTGAGCCGGTCCGCGACGCCGCGAGCGGCTTCCTCGCCCTTCGCGGTCAACGGAATGTCCGTGCGGCCAGTATGCTTGCCCGACGCGCTCCATTCCGTCTCGCCATGGCGGACCAGATAGATTTCAGGAAACGCGCTGCTCATTCGCCGCCCTATGGTGGAATGGTTGCATCGGCCCGGAAGCGGCCGCCGTCACCCTATGCGGCGTCCTGCAAAAAGAACAGGCCATGGCGGAAGCCACGGCCTGTCGTGAGGCGAGATGCCTGATGGGATCAGGCAGGCTGCAGCCCGGGCAGCGAAAGATCGGCCTCTTCAGGCAGGCTGCCGGCCATGGCCGCGGCGAATTGCTTCTGGTCGAGTTCACCTTCCCAGCGCGCCACGACGATGGTGGCCACCGCATTGCCGACGAAGTTGGTGAGCGCCCGGCATTCCGACATGAAGCGGTCCACGCCGAGGATCAGCGCCATACCGGCGACCGGCACCGAAGGCACGACCGAGAGCGTGGCGGCCAAGGTGATGAAGCCGGCGCCGGTGATGCCGGCGGCGCCCTTGGAGCTCAGCATGGCGACCAGCAGCAGCAGTATCTGGTCTCCCAAGGTGAGCGGCGTGTCGGTCGCCTGCGCGATGAACAGTGCCGCCAGCGTCATATAGATGTTGGTGCCGTCGAGATTGAAGGAATAGCCGGTCGGGATGACCAGGCCGACCACCGAGCGGTTGCAGCCGGCGCGCTCCATCTTGGCCATCAGGCCAGGAAGGGCCGCTTCCGAGGACGAGGTGCCGAGCACCAGCAGCAGTTCTTCCTTGATGTAGCGGATCAGCGCGAGGATCGAGAAGCCRTTGTACCAGGCCACAGTGCCCAGMACGACCAGCACGAARAGCAGCGACGTCAGGTAGAAGGTGCCGATCAGCATGGCGAGRTTGGCGATYGAGCCGATGCCGTATTTGCCGACGGTGAAGGCCATGGCGCCAAAGGCGCCGATGGGGGCGGCCTTCATCAGAATCGCGACGAGGCGGAAGATCGGCGCGGTCAGCGCCTGCAGGAAATCGACCACCGGACGGCCACGTTCGCCGACGAGCGCGAGCGCCACGCCGAACAGCACCGAGAAGAACAGCACCTGCAGGATGTCGCCCTGCGCGAAAGCGCCGGTGATGGTGTCGGGGATGATGTTCATCAGGAAGCCGACGAYGGTCGAGTCATGCGCCTTCTCGGTAAAGGTCGCCACCTTCGAGGGATCGAGCGTTGCCGGGTTGATGTGCATGCCGGCGCCAGGCTGGACGACGTTCGACACAACGAGGCCGACAATGAGGGCCAGCGTCGAGAAGACGAGGAAATAGATCATAGCCTTGCCGGCAACGCGCCCGACCTTGTGCAGATCGGAGACGCCGGCGATGCCGGTCGCCACGGTGAGGAAGATCACCGGCGCGATCACCATCTTGACCAGCTTGATGAAAGCATCGCCGAGCGGCTTCAGCGAAGCGCCGACATCCGGGTAGAAATGGCCGAGCAGGATGCCGGCGGCGATTGCCGCCAGGACCTGCACATAGAGATGCCGGTAAAAGGGAACCTTGCCGCGCGGTTCCGCGGCAGCGATCGCTGTCTGCATGATGTCCTCCGTTCGGCCCCGATCGAAAAGCTCGACCTCCCGGGGCAGTTGACCTCCACAGCCTCGCGGCTGCTGGGCATGCTTTTGCAACGTACGTGCCAGATTCGGCGTTGAAGGACGCACCTTTGATTCTGCTGCTTTTTTCGGCCTGACGCATTGTGCCTCGAAGGCGCCTGGTGCGGCGATCCGCATAGGTCGAATTGCTCTTTGTGCGAAATCATGCACAAATGCGATATGCTGCAACGCCCTGCCGCTGGCCTGTCTCCCACGCCCGAACTGCTCGCCAGGCGCGCGCGCCGCGCCTGGCTGYTGTTTGCRGCGATAGCGCTTGTGATTGTCATGGCGGCGCTCTACGCGGCCGGCCTTTACGGCCGCTCCACCCAGATAGAGGCATTGGCGACGCAGGGCCGTACCGACGCCAACCTCAAGGTCGCGCTGCTCAGCGCCGTGCTTGAAAATCCCCGCGCGCTGCCGCTGCTTCTGTCCGAGGACCAGCAGGTCCACGACGCGCTGACGCTGCGCGGCCCGGCTGCGATCGATGTCCTCAACCGCAAGCTGGAAGGTCTGGTGTCGGGCACCAAGGCTTCTGTGCTTTACGTCACCGGCACCGACGGCCTAGCGATCGCGTCCAGCAACTGGCGCGAGGCGGTGAGCTTCGTCGGCAATGACTACGGCTTCCGCGCCTATTTCTCGGTCGCCATGCAGGCAGGCACCGCCGAGTATTTCGCGCTCGGCAATACCAGCAAACGCCCAGGCCTCTACATTTCGCGCCGTGTCGACGGCGCTTCCGGGCCGCTCGGCGTGGTCGTCGTCAAGATGGAGTTCGACCAACTCGAGGCCGACTGGCACGAGGCGAACCGCCCGGCCTATGTCAGCGACGCGCACGGCGTGGTGCTGATCACCAGCGTGCCCTCCTGGCGCTTCATGACGACGGCGCCCCTTGCCCAGCCGGTGCTTGCCGATATCCGCGCCGACCAGCAATTCGGCGACGCGCCGCTGATGCCTCTGCCGATCACGAGGCCGCGGGCGCTGAGCGCCGACGCGGCGCTGGTCCACGCCATCACGCCGGGCGGCGGCGACGCGGAGTATCTCAGGCTGTCGACGGCGGTGCCTTCGACGCCGTGGCAGCTCGACTATCTCGTCCCGGCCGAGGCTCCGATTGCAGCGGCGCAACGGGAAATGCGGCTGCTGGCGCTCGGCGTTGTCGTTCCGCTGATTGCGCTTGCCGCCTATCTGCTGTGGCGGCGCCAGTCCGGCCAGATGCGGATCGCGGCCGAGCAGGCCGCGCGCGCCGAGCTCGAACGCCGCGTCGTCGAACGCACGCGGGATTTGAGCCTCGCGCGCGACCGGCTGCAGGCCGAGATCGCCGACCACCGCAGCACCGAAGCCAGGYTGCAGGGCATGCAGCAGGAACTGRTCCAGGCCAACCGCCTGGCGACGCTCGGCCAGGTCGCCGCCGGTGTCGCGCACGAGATCAACCAACCGGTTGCGACCATCCGCGCCTATGCCGACAATGCGCGCGTCTTCCTCGAGCGCAAGCAAAGTGGGCCGGCGGAAGAGAATCTCGGGGCCATCGCAGCGCTGACCGAGCGCATCGGTTCGATCACGGAAGAGCTGAAAGCCTTCGCCCGCAAGGGCCGCACGGCTGCCGAGCCGGTCGAGTTGCGCAATGTCATCGAAGGCGCCGTAGTGCTGCTCAGAAGCCGCTTTGCCGGCCGGTTGGACGCGTTGGCGATCACCTTGCCGTCGCCGGCGCTCAAAGTGATGGGCAACCGGCTGCGGCTCGAGCAGGTGCTGATCAACCTGTTACAGAATGCGCTGGAAGCGCTCGAAGGCCGCGACGATGCCAGCGTGGAGGTATCGGCCACGGAAACCGCCGACGGCGTCGCGCTCTCGGTGTCGGACAACGGCCCGGGCATTCCGCCGGCAGTCCTGAAGTCGCTGTTCACGCCCTTCAACACCTCGAAGGAAAAAGGTCTCGGACTCGGCCTCGTCATCTCCAAGGACATCGTCGCCGACTATGGCGGACGCATCGAGGTGTCGAGCAGCGGGGATGGCACCCGCTTCACCGYCCATCTCGCGAAAGCTGACGCAGCATGACGAACGGCAATCCGGCACCGGTCATCCTGATCGATGACGACAGCGATYTGTTGAAGGCGACCAGGCAGACRYTGGAGCTSGCCGGTTTTGCTGTCTCTGCCTTTTCCTCGGCAAGCGAGGCACTTGCCGGCCTTCRCGCGAGCTTTGCCGGCGTCGTGGTGTCGGAYATCCGCATGCCGGAGATGGATGGCCTSCAGCTCTTCGACCACGTGGTCGACCTCGACCCGGACATCCCGGTCATCCTGATCACCGGGCATGGCGACATCGCSATGGCYGTCAAGGCGATCAAGGACGGCGCCTATGATTTCATCACCAAGCCYTTCGCCGCCGACCGGCTSGCSCARAGCGTKTGGCGKGCTGCRGAAAAGCGYCGCCTGGTGATGGARAACCGCGCCYTGCGCGARGCGGCCGAGCASGCRCAGGACGGKYTGCCGCTGATCGGCCARACGCCGGCGATGGAGCGRCTGCGCCRYACGCTGAGGCAAATCGCCGATACCGATGTCGATGTGCTGGTGACCGGCGAGACCGGCTCCGGCAAGGAAGTGGTGGCGAGCCTGCTGCATCGCTGGAGCCGGCGGGCCAAGGGCAATTTCGTCGCGCTCAACTGCGGCACGCTGCCGGAAACCGTCATCGAAAGCGAGTTGTTCGGCCATGAGGCGGGCGCCTTCACCGGCGCGCAGAAGAAACGCATCGGCCGCATCGAGCATTCGAGCGGCGGCACCTTGTTCCTCGATGAGATCGAGAGCATGCCGCTCTCGACGCAGGTGCAAATGCTGCGGGTGCTGGAGATGCGTGAGGTGACGCCGCTCGGGACCAACGAAGTGCGGCCGGTCGACCTGCGCGTGGTTGCGGCCGCCAAGGTCGACCTCGGCGACGCGAGCCAGCGCGGCAAGTTTCGCGAGGACCTCTATTACCGGCTCAACGTGGTGACGCTGTCGATCCCGCCGCTGCGCGAGCGCCGGGACGATGTGCCGCTATTGTTCAGCTACTTCGCCGAACGCGCAGCTGCCCGATTCCGTCGGGCGGTGCCCGTCACGACGGCCGCGATACAGCGTCATTTGAGGGAACATGACTGGCCCGGCAATGTGCGCGAGCTCGCCCATTTCGCCGAGCGCTTCGTGCTCGGGCTGGAGGAGATGGGCAGCGCCGCTTCCTCCGCGAACGGGGAGGCCGACACCCCACTGTCGTTGCCCGAACGGGTCGATCGCTACGAAGCCGAGGTCATCCGCGAGACACTTGGTCGCAACGACGGCGATGTCCGGCGCACGATCGAGGCGCTTGGCATCCCACGCAAGACCTTCTACGACAAGCTGCAGCGGCACGGCATCGTGCGCAGCAATTTTTCCAAATAGATCAAGCCTGTGGAACCATGGCGGATCGCCAGCCGTTTAGCCCTGCCGCGAACCGTGGCAGGTTGGCACCAGCCGAGCGGCGAATGCTTCGCCGCGATGGCGTTGCTGGTTGCGCTCGGCATGCGTTGATGGTTTGTTGCCGCCCAGCGGAGAACGAATGATGCGCGAATCCCTTGGTCATGACGAATACGGCTCGGCCAACCCCTTCGATCCGGACGATCTGGCGCAGCTGAACGCCATGGGACCGGTGGTGGGCAGCGGCAATGATTTCGAGAAATACGCCGTCGCCGTCATCATCGTTTTCGGCGCGCTGATCATCGGCGGACTGATGGCCGCTTCGATGGCCTTCGGCCACCGCAACGGCTTCCTGTTCGCCCTCGGTGGCGCCACGGCCGCCTGGATTTCGGGCAACGCGCTGTTGCTCGACCGGCCGCGCATCTATGCGCTGTTCGTCGGCATCGCCGCCGTGATGCTGATCGCGTCGACCATCACGCTCGTCACCTGATCGATCTTCAATATCCGAGTGCCTCGCCGGCAGCGGCGCGGCTGTCGATAGCGCCGTTGTAACGCGCGCCGCCGCCCGTCGCGATTTCCGCCAGGCTTTTGCCGCCGACCAGTATGCCGGCCGCCTGGCCCCAGGTCTCGTCGCCGAGATCGAGATGATAGCCCATGCCGGCAAGCAGCCTCTCGGTGTCGGGCGACAGTCCGAACGGCTCGACATAGATCGTGTCGGGCAGCCATTGATGGTGGATGCGCGGCGCGTCGATCGCCTCCTGGATGTTCATGCCGTGGTCGATGACGTTGACGATCGCTTCCAGCGTGACGGTGATGATGCGCGAACCGCCCGGGCTACCTACGACCATGAACGGCTTGCCGTCCTTCGTCACGATGGTCGGGCTCATCGAGGACAGCGGCGTCTTCTTCGGCTGGATGGCGTTGGCCTCGCCCTGGACCARSCCGTAAAGATTCGGCACKCCSGGCTTCTGGGTGAAATCGTCCATCTCGTTGTTGAGCAGGATGCCGGTGCCGTCGGCGACGACACCCGCGCCGAAGGAGCCGTTCAGCGTATAGGTGACCGCGACCGCGTTGCCGTCCTTGTCGATGATCGAATAGTGCGTCGTCTCCTTGCTCTCGCCAAAGCCCTTCGGCGTCAGGTTCTGCGAYACGCCGGCCCGGAAGGGATCGATCTTGTCGCGGATGCCCTTGGCGTAGCCCTTGTCGAGCAGCTTCGAGACCGGATTGTCGACGAAATCGGGGTCACCCAGCGCCGAGTTGCGATCGACATAGGCGTGGCGCATGGCTTCTACCATGACATGGACAGTCTCCGCCGAGCCGGCGCCGAGGTAGGACAGCGGGTAGCCTTCGAGAACATTGAGGATTTCGCAGATGATGACGCCCCCGGAACCAGGCGGCGGCGAGGAGATGACCTCGTAGCCGCGATAGGAGCAGGTCACCGGCTTCAGTTCGCGCACCGCATATTGCTCGAAATCGGCCTTGGCGAGGATGCCGCCCTTGGCGCCGCTGGCCTTGACGATGGCATCGGCGATGCCGCCCTTGTAGAAGGCATCAGGGCCCTTGTCGGAGATCGCAGAAAGCGAGGCGGCGAGGTCCGGTTGGATGAGCCGCTCGCCGGCGTCGTAGGGCTTGCCGCCCGGCTTGAGGAAGATGGCGGCCGCCGCCGGGTCCTTCGCCAGCCGGCGGGCGCTGCCGGCGAACAAGGCAGCGTCGCCCTGATTGAGGACGAAGCCATCCTTAGCGTAAGCAATCGCCGGCGCCATCAGATCCTGTCGCGACAACGTGCCGTATTTCTCGCGCGCCATTTCGAAACCGGCGACGGAGCCAGGCACGCCGACGGCGAGATAGCCATCGAGGCTGGCGCCCTCGATCGGATTGCCGTCCTTGTCGAGATACATCGTCCTGGTGGCGGCCAACGGCGCGCGTTCGCGGAAATCGATGAAGGTCGAGCGGCCGTCCCCAAGGCGAATGGTCATGAAGCCACCGCCGCCGATGTTACCCGCATCGGGGTAGACGACGGCCAGCGCGTAGCCGACGGCGACCGCCGCGTCGACGGCGTTGCCGCCCTTCTTCAGCACGTCAACGCCGACCTCGGTGGCGAGATGCTGGGCGCTCACCACCATGCCGTGTTCGCCCTTGGCGGGAGCCGGCGAAGCGGCGAAGGCGACCGCCGATGGCGTGAAAGCGACGGTGAGGGAGAGGCTGACGGCGATCAGCGTCCGGCGGGTCAGATGCATGGCGGGGCTCCAAGTGCTGTGTGCATAGAAGAACTGCTTGGAGCTGCCGAGTCCATCCATCGATATGAGCGAACACCAATCGGTGTTCGCTCGCCGAGCGGTTCGCAACTTTCTCCACGTTGCAAGAAAGAGAGCCGAGGCCGATGCCGGCCAATCTCCCCCCTCGTGGGGGAGATGCCCGGTAGGGCAGAGGGGGGCGCGAAGGATCGCCAACCTTCGGATGATCGACCACCTACATCTGTCTGATGTGCAAACGGAAGAATTTGTGAGTCGGCGGGACAGCGCCCCCCTCTGTCCTGCCGGACATCTCCCCCACAAGGGGGGAGATCAGCTAACCTCAGACGATCCCGCCACCGCCGCTGGCGACCGCCGGCCGCTCCGCCGCGACCTTGGCCCGGTAGCCGGCTTCGCGATAGGCGGCGACCGGGTCGACGGCGCCGCCGGTCCGGAGCCGCGCCGTCGCCAGGATCGGCTCAACATCGGTGCGGTAGGCTGTCTTCAGCACCTGCGTCGCCATCAGCGCGTCATTCGTCTCCTGGACGCCTTCCAATGCCTTGCGGTCGACCAGCAGCGCCTGCGCATAGGCGCGCTGCACCTCGACCGCCGACAGCATCAGGCTTTCGATCGGATCGGTGACGTTGTGGCTCTGGTCGAGCATGTGGGCCGGATTGAAGCCCTTGGCGCCCGCCAGCTCGGCATCGACCAGTTCGTTGAAGACGAGGAACAGCCGGTAGGGATCGATCGAGCCGGCGTCGAGGTCGTCGTCGCCATATTTGGAATCGTTGAAGTGGAAACCGCCGAGCTTGCCGAACTGGATCAGCCGCGACACGATCATCTCGATATTGACGTTGGGCGCGTGGTGGCCGAGGTCGACCAGGCAGAAGGCCTTGTCACCGAGCTCCCTGGCGATGATGTAGTTGGTGCCCCAGTCCTGCACGACGGTCGAATAGAAGGCCGGCTCGTACATCTTGTGCTCGGTGAACAGCCGCCAGTCGTCCGGCAGGCCGGCATAGATTTCGCGCATTGCGTCGAGATAGCGCTCGAAGGCCTTGGCGAAATTGACCTGGCCGGGGAAGTTCGAGCCGTCGCCGATCCACACCGTCAGCGCCTTGGATCCGAGCGTCCTGCCGATCTCGATGCATTCGAGATTGTGCTCGACCGCCTGACGGCGCGTGCCGGCATCGGCGTGCGACAGCGAGCCGAACTTGTAGGAAAGCTTCTGGTCCTTGGCGTCGGAGAAGGTGTTGGAGTTCATGGCGTCGAAGCCGAGGCCGAAGCGCGCCGCCGCCTGCTTCAGGCGGTTCGGGTCGGCCTTGTCCCACGGAATATGCAGCGAGACGGTCGGGGTCGCCTGGGTGAGTTGACTGATGACGGCGCAGTCCTCGATCTTGTCGAAAATATCGCGCGGCTCGCCGGCGCCTGGGAAGCGCGCGAAGCGGGTGCCGCCGGTGCCGACACCCCAGGACGGGATCGCCACGCCGAATTTTTCGATCCTGTCGCGGATGGCGTCGATGGCGATGCCGCGCCGGTCAAGACGCTCGCCGAGCGATTCATAATCGCGTTCGACATCGGCCTGGCGCGCGGCGTTATGCTTCGCGACGAGGTCGGCGGAAATGATCCGTTCCATCCTTCCCCTCCGTTCAGCGCGTAAAGCTCTGCGCGTTGCCGGCGTCGACATTGACGATGTTGCCGGTCGACTTGGCCGACATGTCGGAGGCGAAGAAGTAGATCGCCTCGGCAATGTCTTCCGGGAAGACCGAACGTTTCAGCATCGAGCGCGAGCGGTAATGCTCCTCGAGGTCGTCCGTCGACATCTTGTAGGCGGCGGCGCGCTGTTCCTTCCATTCGCCGGTCCAGATCTTGGAGCCGCGCAGCACCGCATCGGGATTGACGACATTGACCCTGATCTGCGCCTCCGCGCCCTCCAGCGCGAGGCAGCGCGCGAGATGGATTTCGGCCGCCTTGGCGGTGCAATAGGCAGAGGCGTTGGGCGAAGCGGCGAGCCCGTTCTTGGAAGCGACGAAGACGACATTGCCGCCGATCTTCTGCGCCCGGAACAGCCGGAAGGCCTCGCGCGAGACCAGGAAATAGCCGGTGGACAGGATGTCCATATTCTTGTTCCAGAGCGCCAGCGTCGTCTCCTCGATCGGCGCCGAAGAGGCGAGACCGGCGTTCGAAACCAGGATGTCGATGCCGCCGAACTCGACCGAAGTCTCGGCGAACCCAGCTGTCACCTGATCCTCCGAGGTCACGTCGATCCGCACCGGCCTGACGAAATCCTTGCCATAGGCCTTCGCCAGCTCTTCATTGGCGTTGGCGAGTGCCGCTTCGTCGATATCGGCCAGCACCACACAGGCGCCTTCGCGCAGCAGCCGGTTGGCGGTGGCGCGGCCGATGCCGCCGGCGCCGCCAGTAACAAGCGCGATCTGGCCGGCCAGAGCCTTCGGCTTCGGCAGGCGCTGCAGCTTGGCTTCCTCGAGCAGCCAGTATTCGATGTCGAAGGCTTCCTGCGCGGGCAGGCCGACATAGGACGAGACCGTCGAGGCGCCGCGCATGACATTGATGGCGTTGACGTAGAACTCGCCGGAGATGCGGGCGGTGGCCTTGTCGCCGGCGAAGGTGAACATGCCGACGCCCGGCATCAGATAGACCACAGCATTGGGATCGCGGATGGCGGGCGAATCCGGGTGCTTGCAGCTGTCGTAGTAAGCCTGGTAGCCGACGCGATAGGCGGCGATGTCGTCTGCCAGTCGCGCGATGACGGCGTCGACATCCGGGTTCTTCGGGTCGAACTCGATCACCAGCGGTCGGATCTTGGTGCGCAGGAAATGGTCGGGGCAGGATGTGCCGAGCGCCGCCAGCGGCCGCAGATCCTTCGAGTTGACGAATTCCAGCACGGCAGGCTGATCGTCGAAATGGCCTAGCTTGTGGCTCTTTTCCGAGATCAGCCCGCGGATCCTCGGCATCAGCTTCGCGGCGATGGCGCGGCGCGCCGGCGCGTCGAGCGACTGTACCACCTCGCCGCCGAAGATCGCCTTGCCTTCCGACTTGCGCTCGAACCAGTCGATCGCCTGGTTGATCACCGCGATCGTCGTCTCGTAGCACTCCTTCGGCGTGTCGCCCCACGTGAAGAGGCCGTGGCTTTCGAGCACGACGCCCTTGGCGTCCGGATTCTCCAGGCAGAATTTCTCCAGCCACATGCCAAGCTCGAAGCCCGGCCGCTTCCACGGCAGCCAGCCGATGGCATCGCCGAAGATCTCCTTCGTGATCGCCCTGGAATCCTTGGCCGCGGCGACGGCGATGATTGCGTCGGGATGCATATGGTCGACACAGGCTTTCGGCACGAAGGCATGCAGCGGCGTGTCGATCGAGGCCGCGCGCGGATTGAGGTTGAAGGTGCAGTGGGGCAGATAGCCCACCATCTCGTCCTCATGTGCGAGCCCACGATAAAGCCCCTTCAGGGCGCGCAACTTGTCCATGTAGAGGGTTGCGAAACCGTCGAGCTTGATCGAAGCGCTGTCGCCGCCGGAACCCTTGACCCAAAGCACCTCGACATCCTCGCCGGTCAGCGGGTCCTTCTGCCAGACTTTCGACGAGGTGTTGCCGCCGCCATAATTGGTGACGCGCTTGTCGGAGCCCAGCGTGTTCGAGCGATAGACGAGCAGTTCGGGACCGCTCATCCCTTCGGCCTTTGCATCGTCCCACAGATTGGCGAGGCGCGAGCCGGAGCGCTTGTCGAGCATAGGTATCCTCCCTTGGAGCGCGAACGCCGCACCCTCATTTGTCGCCGGAAATGTCTACTCAACGGGCGATCTTGTCAATCACAAACGATCAACATCGATCATATTGCATTGCACAATGAAATTTCATGATCGGAAATGATTGACACTGCGCGCTTTCTGGTGCCTGATGGCCAGGCAGGGAGGAACCATGCACGAAAAAGAGCGCCACAGGATCATTCTGTCCGCCGTCCAGGAAAAACCTGTGGTGACGGTGCAGGAGATGGTCGATCTGACGGACTCCTCCGAGGCGACGATCCGCCGCGATATCGCTGCGCTCCACGTGCAGAAGCGCCTGCGCCGGGTGCGCGGTGGCGCCGAGGCGATCTCGCCGCCGCAATTCATCGGCCTTGCCGGCCGGCCTTTCTCGGTCAACGAGACGCTGAACGCCGCGAAGAAACGGGCGATCGCCCGCGAAGCCGTGACCCTGTGCACCGACGGCGARCCGATCATCATCAATGGCGGCACCACGACCTTCCAGATGGTGCATTTCCTGACCGGCCGCCGCATGCCGATCTTCACCAATTCCTTCCCGATCGCCGAGCACCTGCTCAAGCACTCGAAGAACACGGTGATGCTGTCRGGCGGCACGATCTACCGCGAGCAGAACATCATCCTGTCGCCCTTCGACAATGACGTGACGCGCAATTTCTATGCGCGCCGCATGTTCATGGGCGCGCAGGGGCTGGGGCCGCTCGGGCTGATGGAAGGCGATCCGCTGCTGATCCAGGCCGAACAGAAACTGATCGACCAGGCCGACGAGCTGGTGGTGCTGGTCGACTCGTCCAAGTTCCGCATGCGYTCTAGCCTGATCCTGTGCGGGCTTTCGCGCATTGCCACAGTGATCACCGACGACGGCATCGAGGACCGCGAAGCCAAGATGCTCGAAACGGCCGGCGTGGCGCTGATCGTCGCCAGCAAACAGTCAAGCGACAAGGAAGAATCTTCACTGCAGGCCTGAGGGACAACTCGCGCCCGCAGCGGCGATGGAATGCAACGCTCAAGGGAGGATATTCGATGAGCTTTTTGAAGAAACTGCTGGTTACGGCGGCCTTTTCCGCCGCCATGTTCGTGAACGCCGCCTATGCCGAGAACGTCAAGATCGCGCTGGTGGTGAAGTCGCTCGGCAACGGCTTCTTCGACGCCGCCAACAAGGGCGCCGAGGAAGCGGCCAAGGAACTCGGCGACGTCGACGTCATCTACACCGGCCCGACCAAGGCGACCGCCGAGGCGCAGATCGAGGTCATCAACTCGCTGATCGCGCAGAAGGTCAACGCGATCGCGGTTTCGGCCAATGACGCCGACGCGCTGGTGCCGGTGCTGAAGAAGGCGATGGAACGCGGCATCACCGTGATCTCGTGGGACTCCGGCGTCGCCAAGGAAGGCCGCCAGTTGCACCTCAACCCGTCCGACACCAACCTGATCGGCGAGACCATCATCAAGCTCGCCGCCGACTACCTGCCGGAAGGCGGCGACGTCGCCATCCTGTCGGCCTCCTCGACCGCAACCAACCAGAATGCCTGGATCGAGGCGGCCAAGAAGGTGCTGCCGGAGAAGTTCCCGAAGATCAAGCTGGTCGCCACCGTCTATGGCGATGACGACTCGGCCAAGAGCACCGACCAGGCCAAGGGCTTGTTGAAGTCCTATCCGAACCTCAAGGCGATCATCGCGCCGACCACCGTCGGCGTCGTCGCCGCCGCCCAGGTCGTCACCGACGAGAACCTGATCGGCAAGGTCAATGTCACCGGCCTCGCCCTGCCGTCGGAGTTCAAGAAGTTCATCGACAACGGCGCCAGCCAGGCCGTCGCGCTGTGGAACCCGATCGACCTCGGCTATTCGGCGATCTACCTCGCCCATGACCTGGCGGTGAAGAAGGAAGCGGCCAAGCCCGGCGCGACGCTGTCGATCGGACGCGTCGGCAAGGTGACGCTCGACGAGAACAACTCGGCCGCGATGGCTCCGCCCTTCCAGTTCGACAAGACCAATATCGAGAAGTTCTCCAAGATCTATTGATCGGAGAACAAACGGCACCGCCCCCTCATCCGGCCGCTTCGCGGCCACCTTCTCCCCGGTGGGGAGAAGAGCCTGGAGCCAAGCTCGGCAGTCTCCTCTCCCCTCGGGGAGAGGTCGACCGAGCGAAGCGGAGGTCGGGTGAGGGGGAGTCTACACGGAATAGATTGACAGGGCCTGATACGACTATGGACACGACAGCCCATCACGGCACAAAAGAGGAGCAGGCTGGGGCCTCGGCGCCGCGGCTGACACTCTCCGGCATCTCCAAGAGTTTTCCGGGCGTGCGCGCCCTGCACAATGTCAGCCTGTCGCTCTATCCGGGCCAGGTGACGGCGCTGATCGGCGAGAACGGCGCCGGCAAATCGACGCTGGTCAAGATCATGACCGGCATCTACCAGCCCGACGCCGGCGAAATCAGCATCGACGGCCGCGCCACGACGCTGCCCAGCGCGCATGCCGCCTTCGGCCATGGCATCACCGCCATCCATCAGGAAACCGTGCTGTTCGACGATCTGTCGGTCGCCGAAAACATCTTCCTCGGCCACGCGCCGCGCAGCCGCTTCGGCGCCATCGACTGGCGCACGATGCGCAGACAAGCACGCGAGGTGCTGGAGACGATGCGCGCCGGCCATATCGACGCCGACGCCAGGCTCAAGGACCTCGGCATCGCCAACAAGCACCTTGTAGCCGTTGCCCGCGCCATGTCGATCGATGCGCGCATCGTCATCATGGACGAGCCGACCGCGGCCCTTTCGATGAAGGAGATCGAGGAGCTTTTCCTCTTGATCGAGTTCCTCAAGAGCGAAGGCAAGGCGGTGCTGTTCATCAGCCACAAGTTCGACGAGATCTACCGTATCGCCGACCGCTACACCGTCTTCCGCGACGGCGAGATGGTGGGCGAGGGCCTGCTCAAGGACACCGGCCAGAACGAGATCGTGCGCATGATGGTCGGCCGCAACGTCGACCACATCTTTCCGCGGCGCGAGCCGAAGATCGGCGCGCCGGTGCTGTCGGTTTCGGGCCTGTCGCATCCGACCGAATTCGACGACATCGGCTTCGAATTGCGCAAGGGCGAGATCCTCGGCTTTTACGGGCTGGTCGGCGCCGGGCGCAGCGAGGTGATGCAGGCGATCGCCGGCATCACCCGCACCAGCAGAGGCACGATTTCGCTGGACGGCCAGATGATCGCGCCGAAATCGGCCGCGGATTCCATCGAAGCCGGCATCGTCTATGTGCCGGAAGAGCGGGGCAAGCAGGGCGTGGTCATCGGCCTGCCGATCTTCGAGAATGTTTCTCTTCCCTCGCTTGGGCGCACCTCGAAATCCGGCGTGCTGCGGCTCGCGGAAGAGTTCGCGCTCGCCCGCTCCTACACCGAGCGGCTCGACCTGCGCGCCTCCTCGCTCAGCCAGGATGTCGGCACGCTGTCCGGCGGCAACCAGCAGAAGGTGGTCATCGCCAAATGGCTGGCCACCGCGCCCAAGGTGATCATCCTCGATGAACCGACCAAGGGCATCGACATCGGCTCCAAGGCCGCCGTCCACGGCTTCATGGCCGAACTGGTCGCGCAAGGGCTTTCGGTGATCATGGTCTCGTCGGAGCTGCCGGAAATCCTCGGCATGTCGGACCGGGTCGTCGTCATGCGCGAGGGCCGCATCGCGGCCACCTACGACAATAAGGGGCTCGACGCCGAGACGCTGGTTCGAACGGCAGCGGGGATCGCGGCATGAAGAATTTCCTCAAATACCGCGAGATCTGGCTGCTCGCCGGCATCCTCGTGTTGATCGGGTTGATTTCGACGCGCTTCCCGGGCTTTGCCGATCCGGCCAATCTGCGGCAGGTGTTCAACGACACCGCCATCCTGATGATCCTGGCGCTGGGCCAGATGGTGGTGATCCTGACGCGCTCGATCGATCTTTCGATGGCGTCCAACCTCTGCTTCACCGGCATGGTGGTGGCGATGCTGAACGCCGCGCACCCGGCGATCCCGATCCCGGTGCTGATCGTCATTGCGCTCGCGGTGGGGCTGGTGCTCGGCGCCATCAACGGCTTCCTGGTGTGGCGGCTGAACATCCCGTCGA
>BFBZ01000019.1_pt18 | contig 39439 bp, 48 predicted proteins | sample 1888401 | NCBI WGS metagenome assembly BFBZ01 (sample SAMD00112614, study PRJDB3348) | symbiont metagenome | host: Chara braunii | reverse complement strand
TTTCGATCCGCACGCTCTATCGCGACATCGCGACGCTGCAGGGGCAGGGCGCGCCGATCGAGGGCGAGGCGGGGCTTGGGTATGTGCTCAAGCCCGGCTTCATGCTGCCGCCGCTGATGTTCACCGACGAGGAGATCGAGGCGATCGTGCTCGGCTCGCGCTGGGTGGCAAAGCAGCCGGACAAGCGGTTGGCCGCTGCCGCGACGGATGCGCTGGCCAAGATCGCGGCGGTGCTGCCGGACGATCTGCGCGAGGATCTCGACGCCACGACGCTGCTCGTCGGGCCTGGCTCGGCAAGCGTCGAGGCGATCGACCTTGGCATCGTCAGGCAGGCGATCCGCGACGAGCACAAGCTTGGCTTCCTCTATCGCGATGCAGATGGGGTGGCATCGGAGCGCCTGGTCTGGCCGTTCGCGCTCGGCTTCTTCGACAAGGTGCGGGTGATGGTGGCGTGGTGCGAGATGCGCCGGGATTTCCGCCATTTCCGCGCCGATCGAATGTCCAATCTCWCGGCCACGGARATTCGCTATCCSCGCCGCCGSCAGGCGATGCTGAAGGAATGGCGGGCGACGYTCGACAARCCRGGCCAGAAAATCGTGAAGRGCTCCGCMGGCTGATCGCTGCTGCCAGAATCTGACAGTGGCGTCACGTACGGTTCCCAAGGTTGAAACACCTTGGAGATCAGACATGACCACGCCCAATTTCGTCATCCTCTACGTCGACAGCCCGGAGAAGAGCGGCGCTTTCTACGCCTCGCTGCTTGGACGCCAGCCTGTCGARGCGTCGCCGACCTTCGCGATGTTCGTGCTGGACAACGGCTTCAAGCTCGGCCTGTGGTCGCGCCACACCGTCGCGCCGGCGGCCGCGGGCGCGGGCGGTGGTGGCGAACTCGTCCTTGCGGTCGAGAATGCGGCCGCGATCGACGCCACGCATACGGAYTGGGCAGGGCGCGGGCTGAAAATCCTGCAGGCGCCGACAGACATGGATTTCGGCCGCACGTTCGTCGCGCTGGATCCCGACAACCACCGCCTGCGCGTCTATTGGCCTTTCGAGGGAGTGCAGGGATGAGCGCCTGTTGGATTGCGGTCGCATCGGCTGAGCACGTTAGGATCGGCCGCCGGGCCGGTTTCATGCAGGTCAACCACGGCAAGGCGGCGCCGCTTCGCCGCGTCAGGCCAGGTGACGGCATCTGCTACTACTCGCCGAGTACGGTTCTTGGCGAGAAGGACGGGCTGCAGTCCTTCACGGCCATCGGCACGGTGCGCGAGGGCGACGTCTATCAAGGCGACATGGGCGCCGGGTTCACGCCGGCGCGGCGCGATGTCGATTGGGCGCAGGCCGAGGACGCACCGATCAAGCCATTGCTCGAACAACTGGACTTCGCCGCCGGCAAGCCGAACTGGGGCTACCAGCTCCGCTTCGGGTTGTTCGAGATCAGCGAGCACGACTTTCGCCTGATCGGCGCGGCGATGGGCGCCAAGACTGTCGTGGCGGCTATTTGAGCGCTTTGTAGACGGCGATGCCGGCGGCGAGGTCTTCGAGAGCGGCGCCGACCGATTTGAAGAGAGTGATCTCGGTGTCGCTCCGCCGGCCCGCTTTCTCGCCGCGCGCGAGTTCATGCAGGTCGGCGACAATCGCTTCCGGCTTCAGCAGGCCGGAGGCCAGCGGCTGGACGATGTCGCCGGCCTCTTTCGTCGCGCCGGCGCGCGTGTCGACATAGACGCGGGCGCGGGCAATCGCGTCATCGTCGCTTTCGCGCATCGCCGGCGTGAAGCCGCCGACCAGGTCGACATGGGCGCCGGGCTTCAGCAGGGCGCCCTTGACCATCGGCGTGGCCGAAATCGTTGCCGACGAGACAATGTCGGCCTCGCCGAGTTCGGCGTCGAGGTCGTCGGCAGCGCTGGCGGCAAGGCCTTCGGCGCGTAGCGCGGCCGCGACCTTCTCGGCATTGGCCGGCGTGCGGTTCCAGATGCGGATGGACTTGATCGGCCTGACCGCCGAATGCGCCTTGGCGAGGAAGGGCGACAGCGCGCCGGCGCCGATCACCAGCAGTCGCGAGGCGTCCTTGCGGGCGAGATAGGACGCGGCAAGCGCCGAAGCGCAGGCCGTGCGCCATTGCGTCAGCCGCTGGCCGTCGATCAGCGCTTCCGGCTCGCCGGTCACGCCGTCGAGCAGCAGGTAGAGACCCATCACCGCCGGCTTGCCGATGGCGTTGTTATCCGGCGACACGGTGACGATCTTGACGCCGATATGGCCGCCGGCCGAGACGCCCGCGGCATTGAAGTCGGTCCATGCCGGCATGAGCAGCAGCGTCGAGGCCGCGCCATCCGGCCGCTCGATGCCATGGTGGTGGCGGACAGGCTGCACGGCGCCGTCGCGGAAGGCGGTGCGCAACGTCTCGACCAGCGCTGGAAAGGTGAGCGCCCGGTCGACCTCGGCGGCCGAAATGGTCAGCATGGAAGGCTCCGTGGAAGCGAGATACCGCTAGAGCCGGATGATTCGGATCTGGTCGATCCGAAATCTGAATCCGGCTCTAAATCAAGGAGATAGAGCATGATGTCGCCCGAAAACCGCTTCAGTTGGTCGGCTTGGGCWGCGCCGGTCCCTTCGGCGYGGCGGGGCCGCGGTTCATCGCCTGGCGCAGGTTCTCGGCCTCCAGGCTGTGCCGGCGGGCGAGCTTGCGGTAGCGGCCCTGCTTCATCCAGGTCGCCATGCTGCCGATGACCATGCCGACGGCGAGCGCCAGGAACAGGTAGATGAACAGCGGCAGCGTCAGCGTGAGCGCAGGGTTGCCGGGATGGAACGGGTCCAGAGTGAACGCGATGGGTCCCCGGTTGGCGACGGCGAGCGCGATCAGGATGATGGCCAGCGGCACGAAAACCACGACGAGCACGATGCGATTGAACATCAGATCTCCATGGAGAAGCGAGTAAAGTGCGCCGAACCGTCTTTTTCCAGCCGGCGCGGCGCCTATTTGCCGCCGTTCAACCTCTCGCGCAACTCCTTGCCGGTCTTGAAGAACGGCACCCATTTCTCCTCGACATCGACGGATTCGCCGGTGCGAGGGTTGCGGCCAGTGCGCGCAGGGCGGTTTTTCACCGAAAAGGCACCGAAACCGCGCAACTCGACCCTGTTGCCGTCGGCAAGGGCGTCGGTGATTTCATCGAAGATCGCGCCGACGATGTTCTCCACGTCGCGCAGGAAAAGGTGCGGGTTGCGCGCGGCAATGATCTGCACAAGTTCGGATTTGATCATGAGAACGTTCCCCGTAAACCACTGCGGTCAGATTATCCGGATGATTTTATTGCTTTTTTCATTCGCCCCAACGGCGATTCAAGGGTGCCAGACCGAAACGAGACCGTCAAGGAACAAGCGGTCGGCGCCAAGCTCGTGAATGACGTCGCCGCCGGCGTCCGGCAGGCCGAGGGCGCTGGCGATGGTTTTCGCCATCGTTTTGGAGAACAGGAAGCCGCCACGCCTTTCGGTATCTTTCCATTCGACAACGTCCAGCTTGTCGTCGACGCCCTTGCTTTTGAGCCAGTCGATCGCCTCCGCCTCGCCGCCGACCGCGTCAATCAATCCGTTGGCGAGACCCTGGCGGCCGGTGAAGATCGAACCGTCGGCCAGCGCCTGCGCTTGCTCGCGCGTCATCTTGCGCCGCTCGGCGACGATGCCGACGAACCAGTCGTAACTGTCGAGAATGAGCTTGCGCACCATGGCGCGCTCATCGTCGTTGGTGGGTTTGAAAGGCGAGGGCGAGGCCTTGAGCGGCGACGACTTGACCTCTTCCAGCTTGACGCCCAGCTTGTCCATGAGGCCGCTGACATCCGGATACTGGATCAGCACGCCGATCGAGCCGACGATCGAGGTCTTGCGGGCGACGATATGGTCCGCCGCGCTGGCGATCATGTAGCCGGCGGATGCCGCCAGCGTGCCGACCTCGGCCACCACCGGCTTGTCGCCGGCGACCTTGCGCACTTCCTCATAGATCGACTCGCCGCCGACCGTGGTGCCGCCAGGCGAATCGATCGACAGGATCACGCCCTTCACTCTGGGTGACTTGCGGATCGTCTCCAGCCTTTTGATCAGCTCCTCGTCTTGTGTGATGGTGCCTTCGATCTTGACCTTGGCGATGTGATCGGCCGCCTGACCGGTGAAATCGCCGCGGTAGATCCAGCTCGAGAAGCCGATTACCGCCGCCGCCAGAATCAGAAGCGCCGCCACGCGCCAGAACGTCACCTTGCGGCGCAGGCGGCGGCGGTCGATCAGGTCGTCGGCTCTCATTGCCATTGTCAGCCTCACAATCCGTGAAAGAGGACGCTTTTAAAGCAAGCGTCCGCGCGCGGCTACCGTTTCGTGACAGGTCTAGCACCCGGCATGAAGGTAAAACGACGACCTCACGAAAAATTAACGCAGACTGTCCGTATCTGCTATGAAGTGCTGGCAATTCTGCCGATTTCGTCCTAGTCGTCCGGCAGCAGCCGTCACATTTTTGCAGTTTTCCTCCGCTTGTGCTTGCTTGCGGGGGCCGGCATACCACCTATAGGCGGTGTTTGGCGGGCAAGGGCTCATTAGAAACAGTCATGTTAGCGCGATCTGACGAAACGAGCGACGCCGAGGGCGTGTTGGCTCCCGAGGCGCCGGGCAGCACGCGGGGCGACGCCTTCGACCGCGCGCAAAGGCATTCGCGCCGTGTGCGCGTGCTGAAGTTTGCCGTGCCGCTGCTCGCTGCCGCCATAGCCATCGCCTTTCCGGTCTATTCCTACCTTGCGGCGCCGGTTTCGATTTCGGTGCAGGCCGACGGCAGCGCCTTCTCCAACGGCAAGCTGGTGATGGCCAACCCGAAGCTCAACGGCTTCACCAAGCTGAAACTGCCCTATTCGCTGACGGCGACCCGGGCGACGCAGGATGTYGGCAAGCAAGCCATCATCGACCTCGAAGGCATCGACGCCAAACTRCCGGTCGCCGCCGACAAYGTCGTGGTCGTCAATGCCGCGCATGGTATCTACGATCGCGACGCCAACACGATGGACCTGACCAGCGATGTCACGGTGACGACGACCGACGGCCTGGCGGCCAAGTTCAAATCGATCTTCCTAGACATGGGCAAAGGCTCTATGAAGACGGACAATCCGGTCGATGTCAGCCGTGGCGGRTCGCGCATTACCGCSGACTCGATGTCGGTCGAGGACAATGGCAGGGTYGTGGTCTTCGAAAACCGGGTGCGCGTCAACATCGATCCGGCCAGCCTGAAGGCGGCAGAGGCAAAGAGCGGAGAACAGAATGTGTCGCAGTAGTTCGGCAAGCCTTGCAGCGGCCGCCGCCATCTTGCTGTCGCTGGGAGCGCCCGCGTTTGCCCAGTCCGGTGCCAGCAGCCAGGTGTCCGGGCTCAAATTGTCCGGCGACCAGCCCATCCAGATCGAAAGCGACAAGCTCGAGGTCCGGCAGGCCGAGAGCTCGGCCATCTTCAGCGGCAACGTTACCGTCAACCAGGGGCCGACCCTGCTCAAGGCCGGCAAGATGACGGTCTATTACGTCAAGGACGCCAATGCGCCCAAGGATGCCGCCGCCGGTGCGTCGGCAATGACGGGCGCCGCCAACATCGACCATCTGATTGTCGAGAACAAAGTCTATATCAAGTCGAACGACCAGATCGCCACCGGCGATACCGGCACCTTCGACATGAAGACGCAGGTGCTGGTGCTTTCCGGCAAGGAAGTCGTGCTGTCGCAGGGCGACAATGTGCTCAAGGGCTGCAAGCTCACYGTGCAGATGAAGAGCGGCCTCGCTAACGTCGAAGGCTGCGGTGGCCGCGTGATGATGTCGTTCACGCCCCAGAAGCAGGGAACGCCTCAGAAGCAGGGAGCGTCGAACAACTAATGGCCGGCGTAACTTCGCTGCTTGCCCGTCTTCCGGGACGGGCGGCCGCAAAGCCGGCTGCGCCGGCGACCGTCGGCGCCGACAAGGCGAAGTTCAAGGGCACCCTGATCGCCAAGGGCCTGACCAAGAGCTACAAGGGCCGCAAGGTGGTGAGCGGGGTGACGCTTGGCGTGCGCGCCGGGGAGGCCGTCGGCCTGCTCGGCCCCAACGGCGCCGGCAAGACCACCTGTTTCTACATGGTCACCGGCCTCGTTCCCGTCGATGAAGGCTCGATCGAGATCGACGGCTTCGACGTCACCTCGATGCCGATGTACCGCCGCGCGCGCCTCGGCATCGGTTATCTGCCGCAGGAAGCGTCTATCTTCCGCGGCCTGAACGTCGAGCAGAACATCCGCGCCGTTCTGGAAGTGGTGGAAAAGAGCCGCAAGGAACGCGAGCGCACGCTCGACGAACTGCTCGAGGAATTCCACATCAGCCATCTGCGCAAGGCGCCGTCGATGTCGCTGTCTGGCGGTGAACGGCGGCGTCTCGAGATCGCGCGGGCGCTGGCGACGCGGCCGGCTTACATGCTGCTCGACGAGCCGTTCGCCGGTATCGATCCGATCGCCGTCGCCGACATCCAGCAGCTCGTTCGCCATCTCACGGCGCGCGGTATCGGCGTGCTGATTACCGACCACAATGTGCGCGAGACGCTCGGCCTCATCGACCGCGCCTATATCATCCACGCCGGCCAGGTGCTGACGCATGGCCGCGCCGACGAAATCGTGGCCAATCCCGATGTGCGGCGCCTTTACCTCGGCGAGGGCTTTACGCTCTGACGTGAATTGCCTGCCTGGCGGGTTTTCCCGACCGTTTTTTCCGAATTTCAGGGGCAGCATCGCCCCAGATAACGCTCCGGTAAGCGGCAGCTGCTAGCGTTTGCCTTGACAAGCAAAAGCCGGGCCAGTTTCTATGCTTGGCCGCAAGATCGTAATTCGATGCGTAGACGAGGCGTTTGAATCTCACCATGGCACTGGCGGCCAAACTGCAGCTCAGACAGTCCCAGTCGCTGGTGATGACGCCCCAGCTGATGCAGTCGATCCGGCTGCTGCAGCTTACCCATGTCGAGCTCGAACGCTTCATCGACGAGGAGATCGAGCGCAACCCGCTGCTGGAACGGGCCGAGCCGCAGGACGACGCCGCGGGCGACCAGCAGCAGAAAGGCGAGGCCGCGCCGGAACCTGTCGCCGGGGACGACTGGTTCGACGCCGAGACGGAATGGAGCGCCGAAGCGATTTCGGAAAAGCTCGATTCGTCGCTTGAAAACCTGTTTCCGGACGACCCCGGCACCAGCGAAAGGCTTGGCCCGGACCTTACCGCGCAATGGAAGTCGGCCTCCGGCGGCAACACCGGCGCGTCCTCGTCGGAAGGCTTCGACGTCGGCGAGATGGCCGCAACCAGAGTGACGCTGCGCGAGCATGTCGGCGAGCAGATCGCGCTTGCCTTCTCCGATCCGGCCGAACGCCTGATTGCCGGCGAACTCGCCGATGGGCTCGACGAGGCCGGCTATCTGCGCGCCAACCTGGACGACGTTGCCTCGCGGCTCGGCACGGACGATGCAGCGGTGGCGCGTGTGCTCGGCGTCTGCCAGACCTTCGAGCCGGCCGGCCTGTTTGCCCGCGACCTTGCCGAATGCCTGTCATTGCAGCTCGCCACGCGCGACCGGCTCGACCCGGCGATGCAGGCGCTGGTCGCCAATCTCGAGCTGCTCGCGCGGCGGGATTTCCAGACGCTGAAACGCATCTGCGGCGTCGACGAGGAGGACCTGCTGGACATGCTGGCCGAAATCCGGGCGCTCGATCCGCGTCCGGGAACGGCATTTTCAGGTGGGGCGAGCGACGCGATTGTCGCCGATGTCGAGGTTCGGGCAGCCAATGACGGAAGCTGGGCGGTGGAGCTCAATGCCGACACGCTGCCGCGCGTGCTCGTCGACAATGTCTATTTCGCCAGGGTTTCCGGCCGCGCCAAGGACCAGGCGGAAAAAGACTTCCTGGCCGAATGCCTGCAGAACGCCAACTGGCTGACGCGCAGCCTCGATCAGCGGGCGAAAACCATCCTCAAGGTGGCGTCGGAAATCGTACGCCAGCAGGATGCGTTCCTCGTCCATGGCGTGCGCCACCTCAAGCCGCTCAACCTGCGCACGGTGGCCGATGCGATCGGCATGCACGAATCGACGGTGAGCCGCGTCACCGCCAACAAATACATGCTGACGCCGCGCGGCGTGTTCGAACTGCGTTATTTCTTCACCGCTTCGATCGCTTCGGCCGCGGGCGGGGACGCGCATTCGTCGGAAGCCGTGCGCGACCGCATCAAGCAGTTGATCGACGAGGAAAAGGCCGTGGACGTGCTTTCCGACGACGCCATCGTCGACATGCTGAGGGAAAGCGGCGTCGATATCGCCCGCCGCACCGTTGCCAAGTACCGCGAAGGCATGAATATTCCCTCCTCCGTTCAGCGGCGTCGCGAGAAACGGGCGCTCGCTAACGCCGGACGCTAAGCCGTTTCACAGCTTTCCTGGTATTGCTCCAAAGTCGGATACTCAGGCGATGCCGGGCCGGGGATGGCGGCTTCCCGCGCTTCCGCGCCCGCGTATTTCCAGCACGCGCCGCTCCGGTTTCGAAAGCCACCCATTCCCGACCCGGGAGGGTCCTGAATCTCGACCGGCCTTGGGCGGTGCAGGCTTTGAGAAACCGGCGGATTTCCACAGTTTCCAAGCTTCATTGACAAGCAGCAATGAAGTGTCTAGAAGCCCGCCCGCAAGAGCGGAGCGGTGATGCCCGCTTGCGAATGGGTCCGTCAAAACAAGGCCTCGGACGGCCAAGAAGGCGACTTGTGATCAACCGGAAAGTTCGGGTCTAAAATCGGCGCGCGTGCCGCCGCAAAGCTTGTGCGCGCGGACCACGGGTATAAACTCGGGACAGGTTGAAGTCTGAGCAGGAAGGTCAGTTTTCAGATGAATCTGCGCATTTCGGGAAAACACATGGACATCGGCGATGCGTTTCGCACGCGCATCAACGATCGTGTCAACGAGGCGATCGAGAAGTATTTCGATCGGGGTTTTTCAGGACATGTCACGGTCATCAAAGCGGGATCGCGTTTTTCGGCCGACTGCATGGTGCGGCTCGATTCCGGCGCTTCACTGCAAGCCACCGGCGACGCCCAGGATCCCACGCTTGCCTTCGAGGCGGCCGCCGATCGTCTCGAGACGCGGTTGAGGCGCTACAAGCGCCGGCTGAAGTCGCGCAATGTCGGCAACGGCAATGGCGAAGAGCCCACCGACATCGCCTACACGGTGATGGCGCCGCTTGCCGATGACGATGAGGAGATTCCGGAGAACTTCGCTCCCGCCATCGTCGCCGAATCGACCATGACGCTGCGCACCATGACGGTGGCGTCGGCCGTCATCGAGCTCGATACCAAGGACAGCCCGGTTTTCGTCTTCCGCAATGCCGGAAACGACCATGTCAATATCGTCTACCGCCGGCCCGATGGAAACATCGGCTGGATCGATCCGTCGACGACCAAAGTCGCGCAGGGATAAGAAAGCCGGCCGCGCGAGGGGACGACGACTGGCGCGGCAGGTGAAAAAGGGATTTTTCAAGCATGGATCTCAGCGATCTCATCAGCGTCCCGGCGATCATGCCGGCGTTGAAGGCGAATTCCAAAAAACAACTTCTGCAATTGCTGTCGGAGAGGGCGGCGGCGATCTCCGGGATTCCGGAGCGGGAGGTGTTCGACACCATTCTGCAGCGCGAGCGGCTTGGCTCGACGGGCGTCGGCAACGGTATCGCCATCCCGCACGGCAAGCTCGCCGGCGTGAAGCGGATCGCGGGCGTGTTCGCCCGTCTGGAGACACCGGTCGATTTCGAGGCGCTCGACGATCAGCCGGTCGATCTGGTTTTCCTTCTGCTGGCGCCTGAAGGCGCTGGCGCCGACCATCTCAAGGCGCTCTCGCGCATCGCCCGCGTCCTGCGCGATGCCGACACGGTGGCCAAGATCAGGGGAACGCGCGACGCCGTGGCGATCCACGCGCTTCTGTCGGATACGCAGGCCTCGCATGCGGCCTGAAGCTTTTTCGGGCTAAGTCTTCCAAGGGCCGCCGCGGGCGGCCCTTTCCATTTCAGGCATGTCCCGCCCAAAGTGGCGGGATGCCAGGCTCAATGGATGGCGACCGTGGTCAGATCGTTTTCCATTGCGCCGGCCAGCGCCCGGTCGCGAGCGTCGGAAAGCAGGATCGGCTGGCCGTTGGCGGCAAACAGCGCCCACAGCTCCATGCCGGGCGCGATCTCGTCCAGGCCGGGAAAACGGCCGCGCAGATCGTCGCTCGATACTTTCCTCAGATAAGCAACCGAACCTTCGCCGAGATGGGCGAGTTCGCCGCTGGTCATGGTCAGGGTTTGGTCAGTTCTGGTCATTTTCAAGCCTCCTTGGCGCGGGACGCCACTTCAGGCCGCCTCGCATTAGAGCCATCGGCAAAGATCAGTCTTTCACCGATATGTTTATTTTCCGTACCAGCCGCTCGGCCTCCGGCCGGTCGAGGTCGATCGACAAAAGGCCGTTCTTGAGCTCGGCGCCGACCACCCGCATGCCGTCGGCCAGCACGAAGCAGCGCTGGAACTGACGCGCGGCGATGCCGCGATGGAGAAATTCGCGCTCGGTATCGTCGGTCTGACGGCCGCGCACGACCAACTGGTTTTCCTCCGTGGTGACATCGAGGTCGCTTTCCGCGAAGCCCGCGACGGCCAGCGTGATGCGCAGCCTTTCGGCCTTGCCGTCGGCGGCGTTCAGGCGCTCGATGTTGTAGGGAGGATAGCTGTCGCCCGACTTGGCCAGACGCTCGAGCGTCTTTTCCATGGCGTCGAAGCCCAAAAGAAGCGGGCTGGAGAAGGGCGTCATTCGGCTCATGTTACACTGTCCTCTCAGGAGCGACATAAACTGGAAAAACCCGACTGGCATTTTTCCCGATGGTCTTGATATGGTCCGCCGCGCGATCAAGTTCAAGCTGCTGAATCTGGATGCCGTTTCGTTGAACCGTCATCCTTCTTCAGCTTTCTTCGTCGGAGCATGATCTTGTCCGAAAACCGGTTCCCACTTTTTGCGGTCGCTGACCTTCGGTTCCGGACCATGCTTTAAAACCCGCCCAAAAAGACTCCCAAAAAGGAATTGAAATGCCCAAATCCCGAAAAATCATCATCGACACGGACCCCGGCCAGGACGATGCCGTCGCCATATTGCTGGCGCTCGGCAGCCCGGAACTGGAGGTCGTCGGCATCACCGCCGTAGCCGGCAATGTTCCGCTGAAGCTCACCCAGAACAACGCGCGCAAGATCTGCGAGCTGGCCGGCCGACCCGACATGAAGGTCTTTGCCGGCGCCATCCGCCCGCTGGCGCGCCAACTCGTCACCGCGGAGGAAGTGCACGGCAAGACCGGCCTCAACGGGCCGCAACTGCCGGAACCGACCATGCCGCTGCAGCAACAATACGCCGTCGACTTCATCGTCGAGACGCTGATGCGCGAGGAAAGCGGCTCGATCACGCTCTGCCCGCTCGGGCCGCTCACCAACATCGCGCTGGCATTGATCCGCGAGCCGAAAATCGCGCCGCGCATCAAGGAAATCGTGCTGATGGGCGGCGGCTTCTTCGAGGGCGGCAACGTCACGCCGGCCGCCGAATTCAACATCTATGTCGACCCGCAGGCCGCCGACCTGGTGTTCAAGTCGGGCATCCCTATCGTGATGATGCCGCTCGACGTCACCCACAAGGCGCTGACCACCGCCAAGCGCATCCAGGCCTTTCGCCAGCTAGGCACCAAGGTCGGCACGGCAACGGCCGAAATGCTGGAGTTCTTCGAACGCTACGACGAAGGGAAGTACGGCACCGACGGCGGGCCGCTGCACGACCCATGCGTGATCGCCTATCTCATCAAGCCGGAGCTGTTCAAGGGCCGCCACTGCAACGTCAGCATCGAGACGGCCTCCGAGCTCACCATGGGCATGACGGTGATCGACTGGTGGGGTGTCACCAAGCGCGAGAAGAACGCCATGGTGATGCGCGACATCGATCATGACGGGTTCTTCGCCCTGCTGGTGGAGCGGCTGGGACGGCTGTAGGAGCGCCTCTTCCTCCCCCTTTGCGTGGGGGATGGTGGATCGGCGCGAAGCGCCGAGACGGATGAGGGGCGTTGGAAGAAACTCGACGCCCCGCTCCGTCCAGCATCCCTCATCCGACCGAGCTTCGCTCGGCCGCTTCTCCCGCAATGGGAGAAGGGGGAGGGGTTGCTATTTCGCCTTCGAGAATGCCAGCCAAAGCCCGCCACCGACCAGGAAGCTGCCGCTGATGCGCGACATCAGCCTGACGCGGCTGGCCGAAAGCAGTCGTCCGGCGCGGCCTGCGGCAAGGGCGTAGGTCGAATCCGACATGGCGGCGAAGATCATGGCGGTCAGGCCCATGACCACGATCTGCAGCGTATAGTTCCCCTGCGGGGCGATGAACTGCGGTAAGAACGCGCCGAAGAAGACCAGTGTCTTCGGATTGCTGATCGCCACCAGAAAACCCTGCAGGAAGAAGCCGCCGCGCGGCTTCCGWGCSGATCCGTCGGGGTTCAGCGTGCCTTTCGAACGAAACATCTGCACGCCCATCCAGATCAGGTAGGCGGCGCCGATCAGTCTGACCCACTCGAACCAGTGCCCCATGCCGGCGATCAGCGTGTTGAGGCCGATGCCGACGATGGCGATCATGATGGCAAGACCGGCCTGGGTACCGGCGACATTGGCAAGCCCGGCGCGTGCGCCGTGCCGGATGCTGTTGGCGATGATCAACGTGACCGTCGGGCCGGGCACCAGGATGATGACGATGCAGGCGACGACATAGGTGGCGTACAGTTCCAACGACATGGTCTTCCCTCGATGGCGCAGATGCGGCGCGCCGGGTGAGATCAATGCACGGCGCCCGCACCGGTGCAAGCGTCCGTGCGCTCCCGATGGATGGGCTTCAGCATGCCCCCGCGGGCCAGGGCAGCGTCGCCTCATAGGCGGCGCCGGCCCTCAACACGCCGAGGTCGCCGCGCGGGCGGCCGATCAGCTGCATGCCCATCGGCCGGCCTTTTGCGTCGAAGCCGGCCGGCACGTTGAGCGCCGGACAGCCGCCCAACGTGGCAAAGGCCGAGACCTGCATCCAGCGATGGTAGCTGTCCATGGTCCGCCCGGCGACCTCGCGCGGCCAGTGGGTCGAGACATCGAACGGAAAAACCTGCGCGGTGGGCAAGGCAATGAGATCGAAACGCTCGAACAGCGACAGCAACGTCCGGTGCCACGAAGAACGCTGGACGGTCGCGGCGTGCAGTTGCGGGACGCTGAGGCGCATCGCCTGTTCCACTTCCCACACGGCCTCCGGCTTCAGCAGCTTGCGTTTCGCCGGGTCGTCGTAATGCGCCTGCAGCCCGCAGCCGGTGGTTGCCTGGCGCAGTGTCACAAAGGCCTGCCAGAGCGCCTCGAAGTCGAATTCCGGCACCAGTGTCTCGCTCACGAAGGATGCGCCGGCGAGGCGGTTCAGGCCGGCCTCGCACAATTCGAGGACGCCTGGCTCCATCGGCAACAGGCCGCCGAGATCGCCGAGCCAGGCGATGCGGCCGCCGACGGCCTTGCTGCGCAAGCCTTCGAGGAACGAGCCTTCCTTGTCGTGCGACAGCGGCGCGTGCGGATGATAGCCGGCCTGCGCGTCGAGCAGCAGCGCGATGTCGCGCACGCTGCGTCCCATCGGCCCTTCGACACCCATCTGGGCATGGAAGACCTCGGGGGACGGGCCAGCGGGCACCAGACCCTGTGACGGACGGAAGCCGTAGACGTTGTTGTAGGCGGCCGGATTGCGCAGCGAGCCGCCGAAGTCGCTGCCGTCGGCAGCCGGCACCATATCGAGCGCCAGCGCCACCGCCGCGCCGCCGCTCGATCCGCCGGCGGTGAGCGCCGGATCGAAGGCATTCAGCGTCGGGCCGAAAACCGGATTGTAGGTGTTGGAACCCAGGCCGAACTCCGGGACATTGGTCTTGCCGATGATGATGGCGCCGGCTTCGCGGATGCGCTCGACGAAGAAATCATCCTCATCGGGAACGAAATCGGCAAAGATCGGCGAGCCGAAGGTCGTCCTCAGGCCCTTGGTCAAGGCCAGATCCTTGATCGCAATCGGCAGGCCGAACAGCGCCCCCGCCTCGCCGCGGCGCGAAAGGTGGGCGTCGGCCCTGTCGGCCTCGGCCAGGATGTCGGCGCGCTCGCGCAGCGAAACGATCGCGTTGACCAGCGGGTTCACCGCCTCGATGCGATCGAGGAAGGCGCCTGCCACCTCGCGCACCGACAGACGTCGCTCTCTGATGGCCTCGGCCAGTTCCACAGCGGACAGGCGGCAGATGTCGCCTGCTGGCGGCACGGCGTGCTTCGTCACAGGGCGCATGTCTTACAGCGCCGCTGCCAGGGCCGCGTCGACGTCTTTTGCCAGCGGGATCGCCGGCTGCGCGCCGGGCTTCAGGCAGGCGAGCGAGCCGGCCGCGGCAGCGCGGGTCAGAGCCTGCTCGAGCGACAGGCCGGACGACAGGCCGGCGCCGAAATAGCCGCAGAAGGTGTCGCCGGCTCCGACCGTGTCCACCGGAGTGATCTTCAGCGCCGGAACGCTGAGCAGTCCATCCGGCGTCGCGGCAAGCACGCCGTCGCCGCCGAGCGTGACGACGATGGTGCGGCCGGTCTTTCGGGCGTAGTCGCGCATCCGTTCCTGCCGGTCGCTTCCGGAAAGCGACAGCGCCTCGCCATAGAGGTCGAACTCGGTTTCGTTGGCGACGGCGTAGTCGGCCTTGCCGAGGAAGCCGGCCGCCTGGGCGAGGAACGGGGCGGTGTTAAGCACGCTGACAGCGCCGGCCGCACGGGCTGCGTCGAGCGTGGCTTCGACCGTCCGCAATGGGATTTCGTGCTGCAGCAGCACTACATCGCCTTTCTTGAGGAAGGCCTTGGCAATATCGCCCGGCAGGACCGAATCATTGGCGCCAGGCACGACGGCGATCACGTTCTCGCCGTCGGCGCCGACCAGGATCAGCGCCGTGCCGGTCGAAGCGAAGCTCTGGCCGACGCCTGAAAGGTCGACATGGCCGGCCTTGAGCAAAGCCAGCGCTTCCGCGGCAAAGCCGTCCTTGCCGACGGCGCCGACCATACGGACCGGCGCGCCGGCGCGCGCGGCGGCGAGCGCCTGATTGGCGCCCTTGCCACCGGGAGCGGTGGCGAAGCCGGAGCCGCGCACCGTCTCGCCAGCCTCCGGCAAGCGGTCGACATTGGCGATAAGGTCGAGGTTGATCGAGCCGACAACGGTAATCAAGAAAGGCCTCCTGCCGGGCGGTCGGCCTTCGATTGTTTGCCGACGCGCCCCGAATATCTGCTTTTACACAATTCCGGACGGAAAACCGCCATGCGTCTTTCCTGGAATTGCCGGTTGCGTGGGAAGCTAGCCGCAAAGGTCGCCGGTTGCCAGATCATGCCGGTCATGCGGAGGGGTGGCCCACAGCATCATTCGCACAGTATCGTGACCGTGCCTTGGTAATTGCCTGCCGGGAAGATGCCCGGCGATTTCGTGGCGGTCAGGTCGACCTGGATGGAATGGGTTCCGTTGGCAACGCGCTGCGGCGAACTGCCCGAAATGTCGACTCCCGAGCCGTCGAGACGGAAGACGGTGGCAAAGGTGACGTTGGTGTTGCCGCCGCTCGGCGCGGATGTGAAGGCGATCGGCGCGGGTGCCGAGACGGAATAGCAGTCGAGCAGGTTGAGCAAGGTGCAGAGCAGCGAGCTTGTGGTGATGGTGGCGGTTGCGCTTGATCCTCCCGACTGCTTGGAGCCGAATATGTTGATCGCGGGGTTCGCTTTCATCGTTCCCGTGCCGCCGACCATGATCGTGCAGGTGCCGACAATCGCCGCGCCCGCCGGCTGGCAAAGACCGGCCAGGGCGACCAAAGCAAGCAGCGCGCGGCTACGGCTTCTTCTTCTTCTTTTTCTTGCCATTGCCGCTTCCATCTCTAAGGCTCCAGCCCTCGTCGGCCCATGCGGGTGATTTGGCTTGGGGCGCGGTGGCGGCCACACTCGCGGTTTGCCCATCGGGGGCCAGTCCCATCTTCAAAAGCCGCAACTCCATTTGCAGGCGTTCGACCTCGAGCTCGTAGAGGCGGCTGCAATCCAGCCGTTTGGGCGTGCGGCCGATCGGGACGACGACGCGGCCGTACGTGGCGACGCCGTTGTCCGACTGGTTGTTGCCCCTGATCACGCCGAGATCGAGATAGGCGCCGGAGCCCGAAACGGCGGAACGACAGGTGGTGCCGTCGGAGGCATGCACCTCGTCCTGCCCTTGGGGCAAGGTAACGCCCGGCAGGTTGAACCCGGTCTCGTTCTGATTGAGGTTGTAGACGTCCACCGCGAGGGCCGGAGCGGCGCTCGCAAAGGCGGCCGCGAGCGCGAGCGTCAGGACTTGCGATGCCCGAAAAACTTTCCGCATATCTGTGCCCTTATCTGCGTCTGCTCGCCCGGAAAGGGGATACTCTCAGTACAGATACGCACTTTACGCTCGGTCGCGCCGTCGAACGGAACGACCACCAGAACGGGACGCGAAGCCTGGCCTGCCAGCAGGAAAACGCTCGGCGTGATCTTGGCTTCGACAGGCTGGAAATCCTGATCGTAGACATGAACCTCGACGCGAATTCGCTGGTCGTAAGGATTGCCCGGAAAGACCCGCACGGCGAAGGCATCGGTGAAGGATCTGACCTCGCCCCGCATCGGCGTCATCGACTGGGCCGCGGCGGCGGCAGGAACAAGGCCGGCAGCGAGCGCTGCTGCGAGAATTCTGATCTGTGTCAAAGGACCGCTCCTTTCGCGGAAAGCCTACTCGCAACGCAGTGTCACGGTCGCCTGATAGCTGCCCGCGGAGAAGCGGTTGGTGCCGCTTTTGGTGCCGGCCAGATTGACGGCGACCGTCGAAGTGCCGGGCGCCGTGAGCGCCGTCGCGGTGCCGGTTTCGGCGATGGTTTGCGCGCCGGTGGTGGCGAAGGTCGGCGCCCATGTGGTGCTCGTGGTGTCGCTGGCGGGCACGGTGGTGAGGGTGACGGGATCGACGCTCAGCGTGACGCCGCCGGTGGTGTCGACCTGGACGCTGCCCGCSGARCCGCCGGCGTTGTGAGAGCTCAGCGATTGCAGGTTGCTGCTGACGGTCATGGTGCCGTTGGAATTGACCGTCAGCGTGCAGGTGGCGGTGATCGTCCCGTTGAAGAGGACATTTCCGGTGGTGGCCGATGCGGTCTGGCCGGCACAGGCGACCACCAGGACCGCTGCCAATGCGGCGCGGGAAAACTTCATTGGGACCCCTCTTTCAACCCGGGTGGGCCGGCTCAACCTAGGGGCATCATCTCTTTATCGTGGTTAATTTAGCGTTAAACGAAACAATTTCGGCAAGCAACTCCAAACAAAACCGGTGAAACCATGGGTTGTCACCGGTTGTGCCTTGTGTTTAGGAAAACATATTTATTGTGGTTATACCTATCGATGTTGCAGTTTGCGGCTTTCCCGGCATGGTGCGGAAATCGATCCTTCAGTTAGCCACCTGGCCCGCCTCCCAGCCGAGGATCGCACGCTTTCGCGTCAGGCCCCAGTGATAGCCGGTCAGCGCACCGGACTTGCCGAGGGCGCGGTGACAAGGCACGACGAAGGACATCGGGTTGGCGCCGACCGCCGCGCCCACCGCGCGACTTGCGCTCGGATGGCCGATGCTGGTCGCGATCGCGGAATAGGTGCAGGCCTTGCCCATCGGGATGCGCAGCAGTGCCTCCCAGACGCGCACCTGGAAGTCGGAGCCGATCATCACCACGCGCAGCGGCTGGTCGGCGCGCCAGTGCTCAGGGTCGAACACGCGCGCCGCATAGGGCTGGGTGGCAGACATATCCTCGACGTAAGTGGCGTTCGGCCAGCGGCCGGACATGTCGGCGAAGGCTGCCCGCTCGCCGCCCGGATCGCAGAAGGCCAAGCCGGCCAGGCCGCGGTCGGTGACCATGACCAAGGCGATGCCGAAGGGCGAGATGTGGTAGCCGTAGCGGATGGTCAGGCCGGCGCCCCTGGTCTTGTAGTCGCCCGGCGACATCGCCTCGTGGGTGACGAACAGGTCGTGCAACCGGCCTGGACCCGACATGCCGAGTTCGAACGACGTCTCGAGCAGCGGCATGCCGGAGTCCAGCAGCTTGCGGGCATGATCCAGCGTCACCGCCTGCAGGAAGGCCTTGGGCGACAGGCCGGCCCAGCGGGTGAACAGCTTCTGGAGGCCGGTCGGGGTTTCGCCGACTTCCTCGGCCAGGATCTCCAGCGAGGGCTGGTCGCGATAGTCGAGGCTGATCTTCTCGATGGCGCGACGCACGATCTCGTAATCGCTGCCTTCGGGGGTGATGTCGTTCTGAAGGACCGCCGTGGTCTTGAGAGGCATTTGAGCGTTCATGGGTCTATCTCCTTGAGCGCGAATATCGCCCTTCCGCCGCGTCATCACCACCCGAAACTTGCCTTGGCGCGATATCGGTTCTGAAGAAAAGCTCACCGCGCCTTGGCGGTTGCCAGCGCGCGCGAAAAGGCTGTGGCGAAACTCTCGCGGTCGTCCGGATTGAGGAAGCCGCCGATCGGAACGCTCTTGCCGCGCGCCTCGACAGCCATCCCGGTGATGCCGATCTCGGCATGGCGGGCGATCGAAAACCGCGTCCAGAACGGGTTGAAATGATGGTCCTCGAAGCGGCCGGACGGCGCGGTCTTGCGGATGTCGAGGCTGGTGCGCGAGACGGAAATTTCCTCGCGGGCGCGCGCGGCCCGGTAGTTGACGCGGAAGGCGATGTAGACGCCGATCACATCCAGCCCGAAGAAGCCGAAAATCGGCCAGGCGCCATGCGCCAGGAAGATCGCGCCGGTGACCGCCCAGCCGAACAGCAGCGCGCCCATCAGGATCATGAAACCCGTGCGGCCGAGGGAACGATGGGGCGTCAGCAAGGCCTGGAAGAATGGCTCGTCGGCCTGGAACGAGGCGTTTGTGTCGCTCATGAGGTAATATTATAGGAAGGGAATGGCAGCTCCCAAGTCCAAAAATTCCCTACCCGTCAAAAAGCCACCAGCATCCGCCCCAAGCGGGCCGAAACCGGCAGCGCGACCGCGCAAGGGCCGAGCGCGCTCGCTCTACTCTCCAGCCGAAGTGCATGAGATATTCCGGCGCTTTTCGGTGCAACGCCCGGAGCCGAAAGGCGAGCTCGACTATGTCAACGCCTTCACGCTGTTGGTCGCGGTGGTGTTGTCGGCGCAGGCGACGGACGCCGGCGTCAACAAGGCGACGAAGCCGCTGTTCGCGGCGGCTGACACGCCAGGGAAGATGCTGGCGCTCGGCGAGGCCAGGGTCGGCGACTATATCCGTACCATTGGGCTCTGGCGCAACAAGGCCAAGAACGTCATCGCGCTCTCGCAGGCGCTGATCGACGATCATGACGGCCAGGTGCCGGAGGATCGCGATGAACTGGTCAAGCTGCCCGGCGTCGGGCGCAAGACCGCCAATGTCGTGCTCAACGTCGCCTTCGGCCGGCACACCATGGCGGTCGACACGCACATCTTCCGCATCGGCAACCGGATCGGCCTGGCGCCCGGCAAGACGCCGGAACAAGTCGAGCAGGGGCTCTTGAAGGTCATCCCGGCCGAATACATGCGCCATGCGCATCATTGGCTCATCCTGCACGGCCGTTATGTCTGCAAGGCGCGCAAGCCCGATTGCCCGGCCTGCGTCATCGCCGACATCTGCAAATCCAAGGAGAAGACGACCGACGTGCCGGCGCCGCTGGTGCCCATCGCACCGTTGAAGGAGGCAGTGCCGGCTGAAGTTCAGTAGGTGCCATAGCCGCGCGCCATTGCCGCGGCGAAGACCGGGATCAGCAAGAAGATGACGCCCTCCGCGCGGACGTAGTTCTTCACCGAAGCAAGTTCCGCCGACGGCACCGCGAAAGCGGGATTGCCGCTCGCCTGCCTGCTCCAGGAGATGAACCGCACGGTCGGGACGATCGACAGCAGGCCGACAATGATGAAGGCCGCCATCTTGGTCCAGAACACCCAGTTGTAGACGTAGAATTCCCAGCCCTTCAGCCCGAAGAACACCCGGCAGATGCCGACGATGACGATCAGCGCGGCGATGATGCCATAATGGCGGTCGATGCCGGCAAGGCGCCTGAGCGTCGCCGCCTGCAGATCGCCACGCACCAGCACGAATTCGGCGCCGATGATGCCTGCCAGCGAGAACACCAGCAGATGATGGGCGATCGCAAGCAGGAGGTCGGTGGTATCCATACTCTCGCTCCTCCGGCCAAAGCGGGCATTCGAACAGACGCGGCTGCGCGCACAGTAGCATCGTCTCGTGAAAATCCCATATGGCTCCCGGCCTCTCGTCTCTGGAGCCGGATGATTTCAGGTCTGTTCGACCTGAAATCTGAATCCGGCTCCAAATCAAAGAGATAGAGCATGATGTCGACCGAAAACCGCTTCTCACTTTTCGGCATCATGCTCTAGAGCCGGATGATTTCAGGTCTGTTCGACCTGAAATCTGAATCCGGCTCTAAATCAAAGAGATAGAGCATGATGTCGCCCGAAAACCGCTTCTCACTTTTCGGCATCATGCTCTGGAGGATGACGGGAGCCGTGCTGGCCCTTGTTCCGACGACCTCATTTGGTAAGTGCCGGGGACTTGAGAGGGACGAATTCCATGAGCATTGAAACGGAAGCCGGCGTGCCGGTCCTGGAGACGGCGAGGACAATCCTGCGGCCGCACCGGTTGGGTGATTTCGAGACCTATGCCGCGATGTGGGCGGAGCCCGCGGTCACCCGCTTCATCGGCGGCAAGCCGCGCACCCGTGAGGAAAGCTGGATGCGCTTCCTGCGCTTTGCCGGCCTGTGGTCGCTGATCGGCTACGGCTTCTGGGCGATCGAGGAGAAGGGCACGGGCCGTTTCCTCGGCGAAGCCGGCTTCCACGATCTGAAGCGCGACATCCRGCCTTCGCTCGAGGGGGTYCCGGAAGCGGGCTGGGCGCTKGTCTCGGCCGYRCAAGGCATGGGGCTTGCCAGCGAGGTCGTCGGGCGGATCGTCGCCTGGGGCGACGARGCGTTCGAGCGGGCGAGAACCGTCTGCATCATCGATCCCGAAAACGGCGCTTCGCTMAAGGTSGCCGAAAGGAACGGCTATCGCGAAATCCTGCGGACCACYTATCACGACAACCCGACSATCCTTCTGGAACGTCGGGCCGGACCGAGGAGCGGAAGCGTCTAGACTAGCCTTTCGCAATTCCGGACGGAAGGCTACGGCGAAGGCGCCGAGCCTAACCGCTGCGCACTTTTCCTGGAATTGCTCTAACCTGCCTTGCGGCGCAGGGTTCGCGCCATGCCTTCCCAGGCATCGGTCGTCGCGCCCCGCTGAACCCGGCCGCCGCGCAGAGCCGTCGTCGCGTCGAATGGCTGGGGTCTGGCGATCGCATAGCCCTGCGCATAGTCGACGCCGATCGTCTTCAGGGCCTCGATGATGCCGTCGCTTTCGACGAATTCGGCAATGGTGCGTTTGCCGGTGACCTTGCCGATGTGATGGATCATCTCGACCATCGCCCGGTCGATGCGGTCGTCCAGCATGTCCTTGACGAAACTGCCGTCGATCTTGAGGTAGTCGACCGGCAGCTGCTTCAGATAGGCGAAGGAGGACATGCCGGAGCCGAAATCGTCGAGCGCGAAGCGGCAGCCCAGCCCACGCAGGTCGGCGATGAAGCGCATGGCATCGGTCAGGTTGGCAATGGCGCTGGTCTCGGTGATCTCCAGGCAGATCGTTTGCGGCGAGATGCCATAAGTGGCGAACTGCTCGCGCACGAAGCCGAGGAACGTCTCGTCGCCGAAGGTCGCGCCGGAAAGATTGATGGCGCAGGTGGACACCGGCGTGGCGCGCGGGTCCGCAAGCCGCGCCGCCAGGACGCGGAAGGTGTTGCGCACCACCCATCGGTCGATCGCCGGCATCAGGCCATAACGCTCGGCCGCCGGAATGAAGCTCTGCGGGGTGACGAAGTCGCCATTCTCGTCGGCCAGCCTGAGCAGGATCTCGATATGCGCGCCGGCCTCGGCCACGTTTTCGTGCAACGGTGAGATCTCCTGCGCATGCAACCTGAAACGGTTTTCCTCGAGCGCGGCATGCAGGCGCTGCACCCAGGCCATCTCGCCGAAGCGCTCGCGCAGCGCCGTGTCGCCATAGCTCTGGAGCTGAACGCGGTTGCGGCCCTTTTCCTTGGCCATGTAGCAGGCGACGTCGGCCGCGCGCAGGATCTCCTCCAGCGACATGCCGGAATTGGTGATCTCCACCATGCCGATACTGACGCTGATGCTGAACGGCCTGCCTTCCCAGGAAAAATGGAGGTCCTGGACCGTGGCGCGCAGCCGCTCGGCGGTGGCGACGGCGGCGCCGGTATCGCAATCGAAGAGCAGCACGCCGAACTCGTCGCCGCCGAGCCTTGCAAGGATGTTGCCGGCCGGCAGCTCGTTGGCGAGCAGCACGGAGATCTGGCGCAACAGCTGATCGCCCGCGGCATGTCCGCAGGTGTCGTTGACGAGCTTGAACTGATCGAGGTCGAGATACATCAGCGCATGCAGGCGCGTTTTCTCCGGCGGCTCCGAAATGATGCTTGCCAGCCGGCCCTCGAAGTCGCGCCGGTTGGCGAGCCCGGTGAGCGCATCGTGCGATGCCTGCCATGACAGGCGCTCGATGTAGTCCTGCTCGCGCGTCATGTCGTGCATGGCAAGGACGCAGCCGACGATTTCACCGGAGACGTTGAGCGGCGCGCCGTTGAGCGCGACGGGAACGACGGAGCCGTCGGTGCGCTCCAGGAGTTGCGGGCGCACGTTGGAGCGGCGCGGCTCCCCGGCCAGAAGGCGCCGGACCAGATCGGTCTCCTCGACGCCGCTATCCTTGTCGATCAGCCGGAACAGGGAGGCGACGGGCGTGCCCTTGGCCGTTTCGAGCTGGCGGGCGAGCAGGCGTTCGGCCTCGGCATTCATGTAGTCCAGCCGCCCGGCCGCGTCGGTGCTGATGACGGCTTGCCCGATGGAGGCCAGCGTGATCTGGGCGCGTTCGCGTTCGGCGTTCAAGGCATGCTGAAATGCCTGTCGCTGCCTCAGAAGCTTTCGGGTGCGCCACACCGCCAGCAGGATGAGCAGCGCCGCGGTCACGAGATTGGCCAGGGTGAGCGCCGTCTTGATGAAGCGCGAGCCTTCGCCAAGGCTGTCGGAGAAGGCCTTGGACAGCGGCCCGGCCTGACGGTCGAGCTGATGGATTTGGGCTTTCCAGGCGGTGATCTCGGCCTTGGATGCCGGCCCCGTGGCGAGCCTTCGATGCATGCTKTCGCCGAGTTTTTCGATGGCGAGTATCATCTCGTCGGCCGCCGTCCAGTGCCGGATGGCGGTGTCGAGATAGCTCATGCCGCGGAAATTCCGGAACAGCCAGATGAGGCCGGCAATGTCGTCGGCGTGGTTGCCGCCGCCGAGAAAGCCCTGGCGAGCCGCGTCCGGGTCGGGCCGAGGCTGTTCGAGCGCAAGCCGCGCCGCGCGATCGGCAAGCGGGACGGCAATGGCCTGGCGGTATTCGCTGAAATATCCTTCATCGCCGGTATCGGCATAAAGGCTGAGGAAATAGATGGCGTGCTTCTGACCCTTCGACCACTGGCTTTCGCCGCCGACATAGGCGCGAACGGCCGACAGCGTATGGAGGCTCAGCGTCGCGACCAGTGCCTGAATGAGGACGACAACAACGAAAGGCCAGACCAGCCCRGTGAGGCGCGGACTGTTGTCCGTCGACGAGAGCTTCATCGCATTTCCATGGAGCCTGCCGTGACCCCCGCCGGCGTCCGTCCGYCCGGTTCATCCGTCGGTTGGGACGATTTGCTTCCTCATGTCTGCCAACGCGCGGCGACAGCAATCCAGATAGCGCGTCYGGCTTAACAGCCTATAAATTCCCGCAGTATTTGTTTTCGAAATTCTTTGTCGGCAATAGTCTGCGGCCTGCGTGGYTTCACGATGATTTTGCRATCGCGYCCGCCAAKTGRYGRGTTGCAAGTCGGCGAGCCRCGATGGCTGGTAGCGCRAAGTCGAAAGGAGSGTTTCCGGCAGTCGTTGCGGATCAGCGCCTGGYTTTGGACTTGTTCAAGGCGACGGCGGCGCGGACAAGAGCCTTCAGTGCTTCAGCGTTGATCTCTTCGCCCTCGCGAAAGTCGATGGCGCGCCTGGTGTTGCCTTCAAGGCTGGAGTTGAAGAGCCTTGCGGGATCCGGCAGCGCCGCACCCTTGGCGAAAGTCAGTTTGACGACGGCCTTGTAGGTCTCGCCGGTGCAGATCATTCCGGCATCTTCCCAGACGGGCACCCCTCGCCATTTCCATTCTTCGGTGACCTCGGGGTCGGCTTCCTTGATCAGAGCGCGAAGCCGGCCGAGCATCTCACCGCGCCAGTCGCCCAGTTCCTCGATGCGCCCGTCGATCAGCTCGGAAGCAGACCTGCTATCCTGCACGGCGGTTTTGATCATAAGCATTCTCCTTCAAGCCTGGATGGCTGGCTCGCCTGCCGGCCCGTTCCAACCGGGACGACGGATTGGCGCGATCACATGCGTTCGCCCGGCAGCTGGCTTGCCTGCCTTACCCAGGAGGCGAATTGCGCTTCGTCGAGCCGCTCGCCCTCGTGGATGTTGAGATAGCGCGTGTCCTTGCTGCGGGATTCGCCTGGAGGCACCGGCTTGAGCGACAAGCCGCGAAAGAACGCCACCTTGATGTATTTCGCAAAGCAATGAATGCCGAGGAACCAGCCCTCGTCGTCGCCGCCATAGAGCGGCGAATTCCATTTCACGGCCTTCCGAACGTCCGGAATCGTGCGCGTGATGATGTCGTCGAGGCGGCGCCCGACCTCGCTCTTCCAGCCGGGCATCGCCGCGATGTAGACTTGCACGGGGGCGTCGCCGTAACCCTTGGCGATTTGCGGGTTGCCGCCTGAAAGCAGGGCAGTTCCCGCTTTCGATGGGCTGGCGGCAGCCTTCTCCGGTTTCGCGTTCGCCATCAGCTCGGTCCGATACCTTCACGCGCCGCTCCGCCGCGCCGCCTGGCGGCGTAGGGCAGCACGAACATRTAGAGGCCGCTGAACAGCAGCAGGAAGAGCGGCGGAAGCGGTGAATAGACCACCCAGGCGGGCGGCTGTCCCAATGCCATGGTGACGAAGTTGGCGATGACGGTCGCGGTAAAGATTATCGACAGCCAGCGGTGCAACTGCCTTATCCAGTTGTTCCAGTCCAATGCTACCTCCTGCTCTGAAAGGCGAATGGAATGCCGTCCTCTCGACGGGGACTTCAGTCGATCCGCGAAAGCACCTGCTCCAAGGCCGCCAGATACCGTTTCCAGCCCACCGTGGCGCCCCGGTAATACGGCTCCTGGTCGGTGCGGAATCCTATCTGCTCCATACGCAGATGGGTGCCCTTGCCCGTTGGGGTGAGCGTCCAGGTGACCACACTCTCGAGATCCTTGGTGTCCCAGGAATAGGACAGCGTCCTGTTGGGCTCGACGGCCTGGACCTGGCACTCGACGCCGCCCCAGTCAGCGCTCAGCCTGAAGCGGTGGTCCGCCACCGGCTGGAAGTCGTTCTTCATCAGCCATTCCGCGATGAGATGCGGCTGGGTGAGCGCGCGCCAGATCTTCTCCGGCGGATAGGGTATCTCGCGCTCGACCACGACGGAGCGCGTTCCGGCCGGCATATCGTTCATTGATCCATCCTCTTCAGCAGATCCTCGAGATCGTCGAACCGGCTTTCCCAAAAGCCTGCCATCTGACGCGTCCAGTCCATCAGCGGCGCCAGCGCACCAGGCTGCGCGCTGTAGTGGGTCTGGCGCCCCTCGTGGCGGTCGCGCACCAGCCCGGCTTCCTTGAGAACGCCGAGATGTTTCGAGACCGCCGGCTGTGAAACCCCGGCCTGTGCCGTGAGCGCGCCGACCGTCTGCTCGCCTTGACGGCAGAGACGTTCGAAGATGGCGCGCCTTGTCGGATCGGCAAGCGTCCTGAAGAGCAAATCTTGCGTAGCCGTCATCTCGATCGATAACCTGCGGGCTATTGATCGACGTATAACCATTGGGATATATGTTAGTCAAGCAGGAACGCGGCCGATGCGGTACAGGCACGTGCGGATCGGGAAAACGGCGCAAGTCCGCCTTACCTACGCCGGGAATCTCCTCACACCGGATCGGCGGCCGGGATCGTCAAATCACGCAGCAGCGTCGATAGTTCCGGCTCGTCGATGAGCAGCGCCGCATCGGCCGGCGGCAGCCAGGCGCGCTGGCGCGCGGAAGCCTCCTCCCAGTCGGCCAACTCCTCGGTCACTTCGAGAAGGTAGACGACCACRTCGACACGGATGAAACCCGTGGCCATCCGTTTCCAGTAGGAATAGGTGCCGGCAGGCTGCTTGAGCGACTTGCCGAGCACGCCAGCCTCCTCCTGGGCTTCGATCGTGGCTGCCTTGCGTCCGCTCTTGCCTTTCATCGGCCAGCCCTTGGGCACGATGAAACGTCGCGTCGTGCGCGAGGTGACCAGCATGACCTCGAYGCGTCCATCCGCACGGAGGCGAAAGGGGATCGCGGCGACCTGGCGGATCCGCTCTCCTTTCCTTGCCTTGCGTACTGCTTTCTTCTTGGCTGTTGCCATCCCAAATCCCGGTCGGACAAATGCTTCGCAAACGCGCAAACCGCGCGCTGCGAGGCGCTGCTTATGCAAAACCTCAAAACCGCTGCCCATGCAATCCGGCATTTGCCGGAAAGTAAGTTGGCTAAATAACCCGAAAGAGGCAAAATGTCAGCGGCAAACCCGCGAAATCGTGTTGCCGACCGCCTCGAGCCGGCATGTCTGCCCGAATACCGGCACCTGCGGCTGGGGCGTCGGTGCGATCTGCCGGTCCTGTTCGCGGTAGAGCTGCTGCTCCTGCTGGAACTGCTGCCGCTGCAGCTGGTTGCGAAGCGTCTGCAACTCATTTTGCTGGATGACTGTGTTGCGGTTGGTCGGGATGACGACCTGAGCCGAGGCATTTGAAACCGTGCCCGAAAGGGCGGCCGCCGCCAGAGCCGCCGAAACCAAGGCCGCAGGGAGGCGAGGGTCCGACATCGCTTCCATCCCATGAAAAACAGAACCTCGCGACAATATAGGGTGTTTGTTGGGATGTGCCATGGTCCAGGGCGGCGCATGCGGCGGTTCAAGGTTTCACCCAAACGCAGAACCGCTCTCGCAATTGCTCGGTTGTTCGGTTGCAGGGCCAAAGAAAATCTGGCTGGCGGCCAGCATGGCGCTTGACGGGTGCGGGCGTTTCACCGCTCTATCGCGCGGGGCCAGTCCGTTTGGCTGGACGGGGTCGGGGGAAGAGGAATTCGATGAGAAGCGGGTTCAAGTTGTTCGTCGCAATGCTGGTTGCCGCCGGGGTCGCGGGCCTGCCGGCGCTCGCGGCGCAGAACAAGGGCGACCAGGCCGCGCCGGCGGCCGCTCAGCCGGCCGATGCCGCGGCCAAGCCGCAATTGCCGGGCGGCGCTTCGGCCCTGTCGGAAACGCATGGCGACTGGACCGTCAATTGCCGGATCGCCGGCACCACCAAGGTGTGCAGCCTGTCGCATCAGCAGTTCAACAAGCAAAGCGGCCAGCGCCTGCTGGCGATCGAATTGACGACCAAGAGCGGTCAGGACGCCACGGGCACGCTGGCGCTGCCGTTCGGCCTGGCGCTGGCCAAGGGCGTCACGCTGCAGATCGACGATCAGAAGCTCGACGGGAGCCTGGAGTTCAACACCTGCCAGATGGTCGGTTGCCTCGTACCGGTCACATTCAGTGCCGACACCACGACGCTTTTGCAGAACGGCACCACGCTCAAGGTCAACGCGGTCACCGCCGATACGACGCAGCCGATCGCCTTCACCATCTCGCTCAACGGCTTTGCCGGCGCGCTTGCCAGAACGGCCGACCTGTCGGCGGATTAAACCTGTCCGTAGACCGGGGTAGCGCCTCGGGCGACCGAAAAGCGGTCGCCTCCTTCATTCCGTCTCGCGCAGCCGATAGCCGACGCCGGTTTCGGTGATGATGTAGCGCGGCTGGTCCGGTGTCTTCTCGATCTTCTGCCTCAACTGGCGGACATAGACCCTGAGATACTGCACGTCGGTCGAATCGTTCCATATCTGCTTCATCAGGAACTGGTGCGTCAGCACCTTGCCGGCATACTGCACGAGGATGCGCAGGATGTCGTATTCCTTTGGCGACAGCTTCACTTCCTTGCCCTCGACCTTGACGATGCGYTTGACGAGGTCGACGGAGAGGTCGCCGGTYTGGAACACCGGCTTCTCACCCTGCTGCTGGAACCTGTGGCGCAGCGCCACGCGGATGCGGGCGACGAGTTCGTTCATGCCGAAGGGCTTCGTCACGTAGTCGTCGGCACCAAGTTCCAGCGCCGAGACGATGCCGGCCTCGTCGGTGCGGCTCGAAAGGATGACGACGGGGATGTCGAGGCCGTCGTCACGCCATTTGCCGAGCAGATCCAGGCCGGTCATGCCCGGAAGGCCGAGATCGAGCAGGATGAGATCCGTTTTCTCCGTCTTGAGCAGATCGATTGCCGCGCCGGCATTCGACGCCTCGTTGACCGCATAGCCCTGGCTGCCAAGACCGACGCGAAGCAGCTTGCGGATCGGCGGCTCGTCATCGACCACCAGAATGCTGACGTTCTGGTTGGTCATGCGGCATCATCCGTTTTGGCGACCGCCAGTTGCGGCATCCCCTCCGGCACCGGCATCCTGATGGTGAAGACCGCTCCCGGGCGGTCGGTGCGGTTCGCGGCTGCGATCGCGCCGCCCATGGCCTCGATGAAGCCGCGGCTGATGGAGAGGCCGAGCCCGGTGCCGGCGCGGACCTGATCGCGTTTGCGTACGCGGTAGAAGGTGTCGAAAATCCGCTCCAGATCCTCGGGCGGGATGCCKGGGCCTTCGTCCATGACCTGCAGGGCGACGGAACCATTGTCGGCCCAGGCCCGCAGCCGGATGGCCGATCCGTGCGGGGCATATTTCGCGGCATTGTCGAGCAGATTGAACAGAACCTGCTCGAAGAGGACGGGGTCGAGCCGCAACATCGGCAGATTTGCCGGAATATCGGTCTCTATCGTGTGCTCGCCGGTAATCTTGCGGGCGCGATCGAGGGCGGAGCCGACGACGTCGCCGACATAATGGAAGGCGTAGTTCGGCTCCATCGCGCCCGACTCGATCTTGGTCATATCGAGCAGATTGGCGATGAAGCGATTCAGCCGCTCGGATTCATCGACGACGGTCGACAACAGCTCGGCCCGGTCCTTTTCGGGAAGGGCGGCCGAATAGTCCCTCAGCGTGCCGGCGGCGCCCATGATGGCGGCAAGCGGTGTTTTCAGATCGTGCGAGATGGAGGTGAGCAGCGCCGTGCGCAGCCTGTCCGCTTCCGCCGCCAGCTTGGCGCGGTCGACGTCGGCGACAAGCTGGATACGCTCGATGGCAACCGCCGCCTGGTCGGCGAGCGCGTCGAGCAGGCGCTGCTGTTCGGGCGTCAGCAACGGTCCCTGCCTGTCATCGTCGAGGCCGACGACGCCGACCGCCGTGCGGCCTGTCCGCAGCGGCAGGTAGAGGCGTTTCGCGCCCGGCAGCGTGTCGGCGCCGCGGCCGGCGGCACGGTTGTGCTCCCAGGCCCAGCGTGCGGCGGCGATGTCCGCCTCGGCCAGCGTGTCGTCGGGCGGGTAGCCTGCCTTGACGGTGATCGTGCCGTTTTCGGGCAAAAGCAGCACGACGCGCACCCTCAGCATCGAGGCGATCTGGAAGGCGGTTGCCCAGAGAACGTCGTCCAGCGTGCCGGCGCCCGCCAGTTTCTTGGAAAAGGAATAGATGTCCTCCGTCGCCCTCGCGCGAGAGCGGGCGGCGACCGCCTGGCGCTGCACGCGGGCCGTCAGGTTGCTGGCGATCACGGCGACGACCAGAAAGACGCAAAACGCCACGATGCTTTCGGGATCCCTGATCGTGAGCGTGTAGCGAGGCTCCAGGAAGAAAAAATTGAAGGCAAGCGCGCTGAGAAAACAGGCGTAGAGCGCCGGCCAGAGTCCGAACGTCACCGCCGATGTCAGCACCGCCAGAAGCAGGACGCTGGCGAGATTGCGAACGTCGAGGAACTGGTCGAGAACCGCGCTGACGGCGAGCGCGCCGGCGACAAAGGCTGTGGTCGTCAGATAAGGCCAGATATCGAACGGTTGCTGCTCGGCGGCGGCCTTGACCCTCGTGGCGGCGGTCCCGGCGTCGCGCTCGGTTCCGGAAATGACGTGGACGCTGATATCGCCGGCGTTGCGGATCAGGTCATAGGTGAGCGAGCCCTCGATCAATTCCCGCCAGCGCGAGCGGGTTGGCCTGCCGATGACGATATGGGTGAAATTGTTCGCCGTCGCGTGGCGCACGATGTCCTGGGCGACATTTTGGCCCGGAATGGTCGTCACTTCCGCGCCGAGTTGCTCGGCGAGCCGCAGGTTTGTCGCCAGCCGGTCCTTGTCTTCCTCGCTCATGCCGGCAAGGCGAGGGGAGTCCACGTGCAGCGCCGTCCAGGGAGCGCGCAGCCGGTCGGCCAGCCTGCGCGCATAGCGGATGCGGGCCGCGCCTCCAGGGCGGGAGTCGACGCAGACGAGAACCCGTTCGCCGGCCGCCCATGGCCCCTGGATGGCATGGGACTGCATGTGGTTGAGCAATTGCTCGTCGACGCGCTGGGCGGTGCGGCGCAGCGCCAGCTCGCGCAATGCCGTGAGGTTGCCGGACGAGAAATAGTTCTCGATCGCGCGCTGGGCCGTGTTCGGGAAATAGACTTTGCCTTCCTGCAGGCGCTTGATCAGGTCGTCGGGAGTGAGGTCGATGATTTCGATGTCGTCGGCCTGGTCGATGATGGAATCGGGAACGGTCTCGCGCACCCTGACGCGGGTGATCTGCGCGACGACGTCATTCAGGCTTTCGACATGCTGGATGTTGAGCGTGGTGTAGACGTCGATCCCTTGTGTGAGGATCTCCTGGACGTCGAGGTATCGCTTGGGATGCCGGGAGCCTGGCGTGTTGGTGTGGGCAAGCTCGTCGACCAGAACCAGCGCGGGTCGCCGTTTCAGGATGGCGTCGAGGTCCATTTCCTCCAGGATGCGGCCCTTGTAGTCGACCTGGCGGCGCGGGATGACCTCGTAGCCCTCGACCAGCGCYTGGGTTTCCTTGCGGCCATGCGTTTCGACGACGCCGATCACCACGTCCGTGCCGTCSGCCAGCCGGGCACGGCCCGCCATCAGCATTTCATAGGTCTTGCCGACGCCGGGCGCGGCGCCGAGGAATATCCGCAGGCGGCCACGCCCCTCGCGCTCGGCATGCTCGAGAAGCGCGTCGGGGGATGGCCTGTTTTCGATGTTCCTGTCGTCGGGCATCGGGTCCAATCATGAATTGCGCCGAGGGTTGTGTCGATCCCCGGCGCAAGGCCGGCTATTTCAGATCGTCCAGCGCGAGGTTGAGGGCAAGAACGTTGACCACCGGCTCGCCAAGGACGCCGAGCTCGCGTTCCTCGACATGGCTGTCGACCAGAGCCTTGACCTTGGCTTCGTCGATGCCGCGGGCCTTGGCTACCCTCGGCACCTGGAAATTGGCGGCGTCGGGGCTGATATGCGGGTCGAGACCGCTGCCGGAGGTGGTGACGAGGTTCGCCGGCACCGGCGCGCCCGRGTTTTCCGCCTTCAGCTTTGCGCTRTCGCYCTTGATSCKATCGAGCAGCTTCGGATTGGTCGGCCCGAGATTCGAGCCGCCGGAGTTGGCGGCATCGTAGCCGTTGTTGCCGGCGGCCGAAGGCCTGCCGTGGAARTAGCGGTCGCTGGCAAAGGCCTGGCCGATCARCTCGGAGCCTATGACCTTACCCTCCTTCCTGATCAGGCTGCCGTTGGCCTGGYTGGGAAACAGCGCCTGCGCAATGCCGGTCATGCCGATCGGATARATGAGGCCGGTCACCACCGTGAAGAAGACGATCAWGACGATCGCGGGTCTGATTTGCTTGAGCATCGGAGTGGATCCTTATGCGAGGCCGAGGGCGGTGACGACGAGGTCGATCGCCTTGATGCCGACGAACGGCACGACGATGCCGCCGAGGCCGTAGACGAGAAGATTGCGGCTGAGCAGCGCGCCGGCGCCGATGGCGCGGTATTTGACGCCTTTCAGCGACAGCGGGATCAGCGCGATGATGATCAGTGCGTTGAAGATGATGGCCGATAGGATGGCGCTCTGCGGCGTTGCCAGATGCATGATGTTGAGCGCCTGCAGCGGACCAGTGGACTGTCCGGGCGCGACGTAGAAGACCGCGAACATCGCCGGGATGATGGCGAAATACTTGGCCACGTCGTTGGCGATCGAGAAGGTGGTCAGCGAGCCGCGCGTCATCAAGAGCGCCTTGCCGATCTCGACGATCTCGATCAGCTTGGTCGGGTCGCTGTCGAGGTCGACCATGTTGCCGGCCTCGCGCGCGGCGACCGTGCCGGTATTCATGGCGACGCCGACATCGGCCTGGGCGAGCGCTGGCGCGTCGTTGGTGCCGTCGCCGCACATGGCGACCAGCTTGCCCTTAGCCTGCTCCTCTCGGATCAGCGACAGCTTGTTCTCCGGCGTCGCCTGGGCAAGGAAGTCGTCGACGCCGGCTTCGGCCGCGATGGCCGCCGCCGTCAGCGGGTTGTCGCCGGTGATCATCACCGTGCGGATGCCCATCTTGCGTAGCTCGGCGAAGCGCTCGCGGATGCCGCCCTTGACGATATCCTTGAGGTGCACGACGCCAAGCAGGCGCCCGTCGCGCTCGACCGCCAGCGGCGTTCCGCCGGCCTTGGCGATCTCGTCGGCAATGGCTTGCAGGTCGCGAATGGTCTCGCTGGCGGGACGCGCACCATGGGCGGCCGCCGTCGCCTGATTGACATGGGCCAGCACCGCGTCGACCGCGCCCTTGCGCACCGACGAGCCGTCGACGTCGACACCGCTCATGCGGGTCTGCGCGGTGAAGGGCACGAAGGTCGCGTGCAAGGTCGCCATATCGCGCGCGCGAATGCCGTATTTTTCCTTCGCCAGCACGACGATCGATCGGCCCTCGGGCGTTTCGTCGGCCAGCGAAGCGAGCTGGGCGGCGTCGGCCAGTTCTTGTTCCGCGACACCTTTGACCGGGCGGAACTCGGTCGCCTGCCGGTTGCCGAGCGTGATCGTGCCGGTCTTATCGAGCAGCAGGGTGTCGACATCGCCGGCGGCCTCGACGGCGCGGCCGGACATGGCCAGCACATTGAAGCGGACCAGGCGGTCCATGCCCGCGATGCCGATGGCCGACAGCAGCGCGCCGATCGTGGTCGGGATCAGCGTGACGAACAGGGCGACCAGGATCGTCACCGGGATATAGCCGCCCGAATAGGAAGCGAAGCTCGGGATCGTCGCGGTGGCCAGCACGAAGATCAGCGTCATGCCGACCAGCAGGATGTTGAGCGCGATCTCGTTGGGGGTCTTCTGGCGCTCGGCGCCCTCGACGAGCGAAATCATGCGGTCGAGGAAAGTGTGGCCGGGAGCGGCGGAGATGCGCACGCGGATCCAGTCGGACAGCACCTGGGTGCCGCCGGTGACGGCCGAGCGGTCGCCGCCGGATTCACGGATGACGGGCGCGGATTCGCCGGTGATCGCCGCCTCGTTGACGGAAGCCACGCCTTCGACCACCTCGCCGTCCGAGGGGATGATGTCGCCGGCCTCGACAAGCACAATGTCGCCGACCTTCAGGCTGGTGCCCGGCACCATCTTGAACTTGGCGCGGTCCTCGCCGTTGGTGAGCAGCTTGGCCTGGGTTTCGGTGCGCGCCTTGCGCAGCGAGTCGGCCTGCGCCTTGCCGCGCCCTTCGGCGACGGCCTCGGCGAAGTTGGCGAACAGGACCGTGAACCACAGCCAGATGATGATCTGCAGCGTGAAGCCCAGATTGCCGCCACCGGTGACCAGGTCGCGTATGAAGAGCACCGAGGTCAGCAGCGAGACGATGGCGACGACGAACATCACCGGGTTCTTGACCAGTGTGCGTGGATCGAGCTTGCGGAAGGCGCCGCTAATGGCGGGCACGAGAATGCGGGCATCCAGGATGCTCGTGGATTTGGACTGGCTCATTTCGAGGCTCCAGTGTCGGTGATGTTGGACGGCGCCGGGTGCTCGCTCTTCGGCAGCAGGTGCGGCAGGCCGGTGGCCAGCAGCCAGACCAAGAACAGGATGGCCGCCATGCCAAGGAAGGTGGAGAGCGTCGGGAAAGGACGAGGTTTCTCGTCCCCTCCGTCATCAGCCGGGTGCTGATCGTGTCGACGTATGTTGAACCAGGGCATCGTCATTTCAGAAGGTCTGCCCATGGATCATCGCCAGGTGCTCGACGATCGGGCCGACGGCGAGCGCCGGGAAGAAGGTGAGGCCGCCGACGATGACGATGACGCCGACCAGCAGTCCGACGAACAGCATGCCGTCGGTCGGGAAGGTGCCAGCGGAGGCGGGCACGGTCTTCTTGGCGGCCAGCGAGCCCGCGATGGCAAGCGCGGGGATGATGACCAGGAAGCGGCCCATCAGCATGCCGATCGCGAGCGTGATGTTGTACCATGGCGTGTTGCCGTTCAGGCCGGCAAACGCCGAACCATTGTTGGCAGCGACCGAAGTGTAGGCATAGAGGACCTCGGAGAAGCCATGCGGCCCGCCATTGCCCATAGCCGCCACGCCGCTCGGCAAGACCACGGCAATGGCCGTGAAGACCAGCATCGCCAGCGGCAGGCAGAGGATGGCGAGCATCGCCATCTTGACCTCCTTGGCCTCGATCTTCTTGCCGAGATATTCCGGCGTGCGGCCGACCATGAGCCCGGCGACGAAGACGGCGACGACGATGAACATCAGGATGCCATAGAGGCCCGCGCCGACGCCGCCGACGATGACCTCGCCGAGCTGCATGTTGATGAGCGGGATCATGCCGCCGAGCGCGGTGAAGCTGTCATGCATGGCGTTGACCGCGCCGCAGGAGGCTGCCGTGGTGATGACCGCGAACAGAGCCGAGGCGGCAATGCCGAAGCGTGTCTCCTTGCCCTCCATGTTGCCGCCGTCGATGCCCAGCGCATGAACCAGCGGGTTGCCCGCGGCTTCCGCCCAGTAGCAGACGACGACCCCGGCGATGAACAATACGCCCATCGAGGCAAGGATCGCCCAGCCCTGGCGCTGGCTGCCCACCATGCGGCCGAAGACGTTGGTGAGAGCGGCGCCGAGCGCGAAGATGGTCAGCATCTGGATCAGGTTGGAGATCGCGTTGGGGTTCTCGAAAGGATGCGCGGCATTGGCGTTGAAGAAGCCGCCGCCATTGGTGCCCAGCATCTTGATGGCGATCTGCGAGGCGACCGGCCCGAGGGCGATCGTCTGCTTGGCGCCTTCCAAGGTGGTGGCGTCGACATAGGCTCCGAGCGTCTGCGGCATGCCCAGCCAGACATAGACCAGGGTCAGCACGATGCAGAGCGGCAGGAGCAGGTAGAGCGTGCAGCGGGTCAGGTCGACCCAGAAATTGCCGATCGATTTGCCGGAGGCACGGGCGAAGCCGCGTATCAAAGCCATGGCTATGGCGATGCCCGTTGCCGCCGAAACGAAGTTCTGGACGGTAAGGCCGACCATCTGCACGAAGTATGACATCGTGCTTTCGCCGCCATAGTTCTGCCAGTTGGTGTTGGTGACGAAGCTGACGGCGGTGTTGAAGGCGAGATCAGGCGTAACGGCGGTCATGCCGGCCGGATTGTACGGCAGCAGGCCTTGCGTGCGCGGCAAGACATAGAGGACGAGGAATCCGGCCAGGTTGAAGAACAGCAGCGCGGCCGCGTAGGTCGACCAATGCTGTTCCTCGCGTTCGCTGGTTCCCGAAATGCGATAGAGCCCGCGTTCGATCGGGCCCAGAAGCGGCGAAAGGACTGTGCGCTCGCCGTTGAAGACGCGGTACATATAACCGCCGAGAGGTTTCACGAGCAAAAGCAGGATTCCGCAATAGATGAGGATCTGTATCCAGCCGTTGAGTGTCATKGGTTATGGCTTTCCGTGCCTGGCGCCAGAAGAGGTCAGAAGCGTTCTGGGCGGATGAGTGCGTAGGTGAGGTAGGCGAGCAGGAACACAGTCACCGCGCCGCCGAGGATGTAGTCGAAAAGCATGATCCGGCCTTCCCTTCAAATTCTGTCGCAGGCTTTGACATAGGCTAAGGACAGGACGAAGAATAAGATCCCGATCCCGAGAACAATGAGGTCCATTGGGTTTGTTCCTTGTTTTGGCTGTGCTTCGCCTTGCATGCACAGACGCACGAACCCGTCGCCGCGCCGGCGGGCGGTCAAAGCTTCTTTCGGCGTGAAATATGGACCCGATCGCCATAAAGGTTCGAGACGAGGCGAGCGGGAAAGATATAGGAATCTTATAGAGATTTTGGCCGAGCGCGGCCCGACTTGCTCTTGGCGACGCCACCGGCGCGGCCGCGGATGGCGCGTATGCCGCCCGGTGTTGCGGAAGACGCCGGCGCTCCGCGCGCAGCGCCCCCTTCTGCCGCCTTAGGCGACATCTCCCTCTTATAGGGGGAGATCAGCCAATCACCTCGCAAAATGCCTGGCCGCGATATCGACATGGGTGTGACGCGCATGCCCTTCGAAGCGCTCGGTCTCGTTGTGGTCGGGCGTTTCGTTCGGCCACCATTTGCCGCCGATGACGATGCCCTCGGAAACCAGCCGCCGATCCGCAACCAATGACGCGCCGACGGCGTCGACGAAGGTGAAGCGGCCCGGCTGCAGCTTCAGCACGGCGACATCGCCGATGCCGCCGACCTTCAGGGCGCCGAGCTCGGGCCTGGCAATCGCCTCGGCCGGTCGCTGCGTCGCCGCGCGCAGCACCTCGACCAGCGGCATGCCGAGCGCGAGCAGCTTGGACATGCAGACGAGGATGTCGAAGGCCGGGCCGTCGACACAGTAGAGATGGACGTCGCTGCTGATGACGTCGGGCGCCAGACCCTCGGCCAGCATCGCCTTGGCCACTTCGAAATCGAAGGAGCCCATGCCATGGCCGATGTCGAAGATGACGCCGCGCTCGCGGGCCAGGCGCATGTCCGGCCGCACCGCGCCCGAAGCGAAGACCGGGGCGTTGGGAAACGGCCGGAAGCAGTGGGTGAGGATATCGCCGCGGCGTAGGCGCGGCAGCACTTCCGAGCGGCCGGGCGGCGGCTCGTCGATATGCGCCATCAGCGGCAGGCCGGCCTTGTCGGCGGCCTCGAGCGCGATGTCGACCGGTGCGATACCGCTGCTGCCGCCCGCATGGCGGCCGGAACGCACCTTGACGCCGACGACGACATCGGCGTGCTCTCGCACCGCCGCCACGGTCTCGCGCGGCTCGCAGAGCCTGAGGTCACTGCATTCGCCGACCGACACCGTGTTCGAGAAGCCGAATATGCCGGCAAAGGAGATGTTGACGTAAGCGAGAATGCGGACCTTCGAGCGCTCGATGACGTGACGGCGAAAGCCGAGGAAATTGCCGGCGCCGGCGCTGCCGGCGTCGATGAAGGTGGTGGTGCCGCTCTTGGCGGCGAGCCGGTCGGCATCGACGCCAAGCGAGGTGCCGCCCCAGTAGACATGGCTGTGCAGGTCGACGAGGCCGGGCGTGACGATGCAGTCCCTTGCATCGACGACCTCGCGGGCCGCCCCGGCATCGATGGCCGCTTCGATCGCGGCGACACGGCCATTGGCGAGGGCAATGTCGCGCGGCGCATCAAGGCCCGAGGCCGGATCGATGAGGCGGCCGCCCTTGACCAGGAGATCGAACTGCATCGGGTGTTTCCTTTGTTGTTCGGCCGTGGTCAGACCGGACGGTAGGCGACCGCTTCGATCTCGATCTTGATGTCGATCATCAGGCGCGATTCGACAGTGGTGCGCGCCGGCGGATCCTTGGGGAAATGCCTTGCATAGACCGTGTTGAAGGAGCCGAAGTCGCGGGCATCCTCGAGCCAGACGGTCGTCTTGACCACGTCGTCCATGGTGCAGTCGGCAAGCGCCAACGCCGCCTTGACGTTTTGCAGCACCTGCTCGGCCTGCTCGGCAATGCCGCCCTTGACCACCAGACCGTCGCTCCCCACCGGTACCTGACCTGAGACAAAGACGAAGTCGCCGGCGCGTACGGCGGGCGAGAGGGGGACGTGCGATTTTCCGAAACACTGCTTGGGCAAGATGGCCTCCTGGTTTTCATGTGGTGCGCCGGCTCCGAGCCGTCTGCGCCTGCCTGCGTGATCCTCCTAGGGCATGATGCCGAAAAGTGTGAAGCGGTTTTCGGGCGACATCATGCTCTATCTCCCCGATTTAGAGCCGGATGATTTCGGATCGACTCGATCCGAAATCATCCGGCTCGGGAGGTTCTGTTGGAAAGCAACATTTTCCGGGAAAACGATGTTGCTTTATTACAGAGGCCTGAGCATCCTGCGTTTCTAGCCATTCCGGCAAACAGACAAGCGACCGTCGGCAAGCGGCGCGCCAAAGCAGAGACGGGAGATCCAGCATGACCTACGACAAGAACCCATTTCCGGAGGGTGATGCCGATCGCCACGCGCTGTGGGAAATGCTGGTGCGGCGCGATATCGACGCCTTTCTCGGCCAGGACTGGTCGATGGTCGAGGAGGATTTCATCGCCGAGAACTTCTTCGGCATGCATGCGCATTTCCTCGCCAATGCCGACGCCTGGCGGCTGCAATTTCCCAGGCTGGAGGTCTATCGCGACGAATGGCTGCGTCAGGCCAAGGAAACCGCCGCGACGAAGTTCGCCGAACCGCTGCGCGAGGCGCTCTTTCGCGTCACCAACATGCGCGACATCGACCTCGATGGCGACCGCGCCGTGCTGCACAAGAAATTCGACGGATCCGTCGCCAAGGCCGACGGCAGCGTCGACAGGCTCAAATGGCAGACGCTCTACTTCTGCCGCAAGGTCGGTGCCCGCTGGAAGATTGCCGGCTTCGTCGGTTACATGCCGCATCCGCTGGGGAGCTAAGGCGCTGCCTCAGGACAGGCGAGGCTGCCGTTCATCGGGCGAGCGGTGGTCGAACACCACGCCCATGGTCTTGCCGACCGCCGTCATGACAATGAGTTCGACCAGATGGTCGTCGCTGTCCTCGCAGGCGGGGTCGGAGCGGCGAACAGCGTCGAGCATCGCCCGGGTCGAGACCGTGTCGCCGGCGCGAAATTTGGAAAGAGCTGACGTAACAAGGTCTTGCACCGTCGGATCCACGACGGGCAGTTCCGCAGCGACGTTCATTGGCACTCCTCCTGCCATGAACCCTCCCTGAGCGGATGATACGCCAATGGCCGGATTGCGCCAGTGAAATCGTGGTTCGACCATC
>BFBZ01000459.1_pt1 | contig 39543 bp, 37 predicted proteins | sample 1888401 | NCBI WGS metagenome assembly BFBZ01 (sample SAMD00112614, study PRJDB3348) | symbiont metagenome | host: Chara braunii | reverse complement strand
CAGCTCACCGATCTCAAGGTCGATATCCAGGGCAGCCGCATCCTGAACGGCATCAGCCTGTCGGTCGCGGCCGGCGAACTGGTCTGCCTGATCGGCCGCAACGGCGCCGGCAAGACCACGACCTTCCGCAGCATCATGGGCTATCGCCGGCCCTCTGCCGGCCGGATCGCGTTCGACGGCGCGGAGATCACCGGCCTGCCGACCTGGCGCATCGCCCAGAGCGGCGTCGGCTTCGCGCCCGAGGAATCGGAGGTCTATGCCGATCTCACGGTCGCCGAGAACATCGAGCTTTCGACCTGGACGCGGCCCAAGGGCCGGCCCGCCGCGACACGCATCGAGGAAGCCTACGCGGTCTTCCCCAAGCTCAAGCAGTACCTTGCCCGCGGCGGGGCGCAGCTTTCGGGTGGCGAGCGCAAGATGGTGTCGATTGCCCGCGCGCTCACGCTCGATCCCAAGCTGCTGCTGCTCGACGAGCCGTTCGAGGGCCTGTCGCCCGCGATCATTCCGCTGATCGCCGAGGGCGTGGCCTCGATCCGCGCCATGGGCAAGGGCGTGCTGATGGCGGAGTCCAACGTCCACCACGTGCCGGACTATGTCGATCGGCTCTACGTCCTGGAGCGCGGCGAACTGATGTTTGCCGGCACGCTCGCCGAGGCCCATCGCGATCGCGGTGTGATGCGGGTCATTGCCGGCGACGCCGAAGCGATGGCATAGGGAGGGCCGACGAAGTGTCGGACCGATGGAGAGCGAGATGAAGCGATATGTCGGCGACCGGACGATCGATGGCGTCAAGGTGACCGTCGACGGCGCGCCGCTCGATCCCTGCACCAGCGTGGTCGAGTACACCAGGAACGGCTTCGAATGGAGCTACGAGGGCCCTGAGCCGCGCCAGCTCGCCCTGGCGCTCCTGGTCGACCATCTCGGTGATGCCGAGGCGGCCAAACGCGCCGTCGAGCCCTTCATGCGTACCGTCGTGGCCAACTTCGGCAACGAATGGGAGATGACCTCAGCCGACATCGAGGCGGCGCTGCCGGCCGCCGGGGCGAGATAGGGGAGGCGTGTCAGATGTCGCTGCAGTACCGCGCCGCCGTCCTGCATGAGGTCAAGGCGCCGCTTCGCATCGAAACCGTGACGGCGGCTGCGCTCAAGCCGACCGACGTGCTGGTGAAGGTGAAAGCCGCCGGTCTCTGCCACACCGACCTCGAGGTGATCGAGGGCTCGCTGCGCAACCCGCTGCCCATCGTGCTGGGCCACGAGGCCGCGGGTGTGGTCGAGGCGGTGGGACCGCTGGCGCGCGGCGTCAAGAAGGGCGACCACGTGGTGCTGTCGTGGAACCCGCATTGCGGCCACTGCTTCTACTGCGACCGCGACCTGCCGATCCTGTGCGAGACCTATCTCGGCGAGGGGCCCAAGGCGCGGGCCTTCGACGGTGAAAGCCGAGGGTCACTCGGCAATGGGGCGGAGCTGCAGCAGCTCATGTATCTCGGCGCCTTCGGGGAATACTGCATCGTTGCCGACCAGCAGGCGATCCCGGTGCCGGCCGAGATGCCGTTCGACCGCGCCTGCCTGATCGGCTGCGGCGTGATGACGGGGGTGGGCGCCGCGCTCAATCTCGGCGCCATCGCGCACGGCGACACGGTGATGGTGATCGGCTGTGGCGCCGTGGGGCTGGCCGCCGTGCAGGGCGCCAGGCTGGCCGGCGCCGGCGCCATCCTGGCCGTGGACCTCAATCCGGCCAAGCTGGCGCTTGCGGCCTCCATGGGCGCTACGCACACTGTCGAGGCCACGAAGGAAGATCCAGTCGCTGCCGCCAAGGCCATCACCGGCAATCGCGGCGCCGACGTCATTCTCGAAGCGGCCGGCAGTCCGGCGGCCTTCCGGCTGACGGCGGAGGCCGTGCGCCCGGGCGGCCATATCATCTGGCTGGGCAAGGTCGACGTGCAGCAGGACGTCGCCTTCCGCTGGGGCGCGCTGATGCAGGAGAAGCGCATCCGTCGCGTCAGCTACGGCAATGCCCGGCCGCGGCGTGACTTCCCGCTGCTGGCGCGCGCCTATCTCGACGGATCGCTGAAGCTCGACGAGATGATCTCCCGCCGCATCGCGTTGGAGGAGATCAACGACGGTTTCGCGGCGTTGAAGCGCGGCGAGACCATCCGCAGCGTCGTGATGTTCGACTGATCATTGGGACCGCGGGCCTCCAGGCCCGCTCATGATTTGCTTCGACGCGAAGAGCGGACCTGGAGGTCCGCGGTCCAAGACGCCCGACGCTCACGTATCCAGCGTTTTGCGCGCGAAGTCCTCGATATAGTCGATCAGCCGGTCGGACGCCGTGGCGGCGGCCTTGGCCTTGCCTTCAGCGATCGCCTCAGCGACAGCGGCGTGCAGCTTGGCGGCCAGCGGCAGGTCGGCGACCTCCTGGTAGTGCTGATACCAGAAGCGGCGGGAGAGGGCGTTCATCAGCCCCATCGAGCGGCGGGCGAACTCGTTGCGCGCCACCGTGGCCACCAGGCCATTGAAGTCCTGGTCGAGGCGCATGAATTCCATGTCGTCGGCCTGGGTCGCCGTCTTCAGCATGCCGCGCGCCACCTCGGCGAATTGCTGGCGCTCCGCCGCCGTGGCGCGCTCTGCGGCCAGCCGGGCCATCAGCCGCTCGAGTTCGCGGCGCACTTCGAGCAGGCGGAGCTGCAGTCGTGGATTGATCTCCGAGACCAGGATGCCGCGCCGCGGCATGATGACGACCAGCCCGTCGCGCGCCAGGCGCTGCAGGGCCTCGCGGATCGGCGTGCGGCCGATATCGAGCCGTTCGGCCAGGGTGTGCTCGGAGAGCACCGTGCCGGGCGGCAGCTGCAGGGTGACGATCAGCTCTTCGAGTTCGCGATAGGCTCGGTCGGTAAGGGTGACGTCGTCCGAGCGCGCCTGGGACGCCGGTCGCTTGAGAGATGTCTTGGACTTCAAACCGCCTCGCCCATCAAGTCTTGTTGCCCAGCGTGAAGCTGATCCCAACCATATACCAGTCATATATTGCAGGGAAGCTTTGGCCGGACGGCCCGATTGCACGACCTGGTCGGGCGCCGGTGCAACTCAACTGCACAACAGGAACCGGCTTGACTCTTGCGCGCACGAGTAGCGAACTGCCGACAACAGTTTTCGTGCCGAGTCGTCATGAAGCCCCGGGGAGGGATCAATGAGCTACCCACGATTTGCTGCGTCGGGCGTTTGCGCGTTGCTCTTGGCTTCGAGCGCCTTCGCCCAGGGCCTGAGCCCGCAAGCCTCACCCGACAAGATCAAAGCGGCGACTGTCCCGATCGACACGGCGGCGATCAAGGCCAATGCCGAGACGACCAATAACTGGCCGAGCTACGGCCTCGACTATGCCGAGACCCGCTTCAGCAAGCTGAACAAGATCAACACCGCCAATGTCGGCACCATGGGGCTCGCCTGGACCTACAATCTCGAATCCGAGCGCGGCGTCGAGGCGACGCCGCTCGTCGTCGACGGCATCATGTACGTCACCGCCTCGTGGAGCGTGGTCCACGCCGTCGATGTGCGGACCGGCAAGCGCATATGGGTCTACGACCCGGAAGTGCCGCGCAAGGACGGCTTCAAGGGCTGCTGCGACGTCGTCAATCGCGGCGTCGCCCTCTACAAGGGTAAGGTCTATGTCGGCGCCTATGACGGCCGGCTGATCGCCATCGATGCCGCGAGCGGCAAGAAGGTCTGGGAGAAGGACACGATCATCGACCGGTCGCGCTCCTACACCATCACCGGCGCGCCGCGAGCGGTGAACGGCAAGATCATCATCGGCAACGGCGGCGCCGAGTACGGCGTTCGTGGCTACGTGACGGCCTACGACGCCGAGACCGGCCAGCAGGCCTGGCGCTGGTTCACCGTGCCCGGCGATCCCTCGAAGCCCTTCGAGGACGAGTCGATGAAGAAGGCGGCGGAGACCTGGGATCCCGCCGGCAAGTATTGGCTGAACGGCGGCGGCGGCACGGCCTGGGACAGCATGGCCTACGACCCCGAGCTGAACCTTGTCTACATCGGCACCGGCAACGGCGCCCCGTGGGCGCGCAAGCTGCGCAGCCCGGCCGGCGGCGACAATCTCTATTTGTCCTCGATCGTGGCGCTGAACGCCGATAGCGGCAAGTACGTCTGGCACTATCAGGAAACGCCGGGCGACAATTGGGACTACACCGCGACCCAGCCGATCATCCTGGCCAACCTCGCCATCGATGGTCAGCCGCGCAAGGTCATCCTGCACGCCCCGAAGAACGGCTTCTTCTTCGTGATCGATCGCACCAACGGCAAGTTCATCTCGGCCAAGAACTTCGTCGATGTGAACTGGGCGACCGGCTACGACGCCAGCGGCCGGCCGATCGAGGTCCCGCAGGCGCGCGGCGAAGCGCCGTTCGACAGCATCCCCGGCCCGTACGGCGCGCACAATTGGCATCCGATGTCATTCAACCCGCAGACCGGGCTGGTCTATCTCCCGGCGCAGAACGTCCCGGTGAACCTCACCGAGGACAAGAACTGGAAGAATGACGTGGCGGCGCCGGGCTCGCTCGGCTCCGGCCTGGGCTGGAACCTTGCGCAGCTGGTCAATGCGACGCCGCCGAAGAGCCAGCCGTTCGGCCGGCTGATCGCCTGGGATCCGGTGAAGCAGCAGGCGGCCTGGAAGCAGGACTACGTCTCGCCCTGGAACGGCGGCACGCTCACCACGGCAGGCAACCTGGTGTTCCAGGGCCTGGCCGACAGCCGCTTCGTCGCCTACAACGCGGCCACCGGCGACAAGCTCTGGGAGCAGCCGACCGGGACCGGCATCGTCGCCGGGCCTGCGACCTACATGGTCGACGGCGAGCAGTATGTCTCCGTCGCCGTCGGCTGGGGCGGCGTCTACGGTCTCGCCGCGCGCGCCACCGACAAGGAAGGCCCGGGCACGGTCTTCACCTACAAGCTCGGCGGCAAGGCCAAGGCGCCGGAATTCAGCAAGTACCAATCGGAAGGCCTGCTGAAGGGCGTGAAGTACGATCCGGCCGATGTCGGGCCCGGGACGCTGCTCTATGTCACCAACTGCGCGCAGTGCCATGGCGTGCCCGGCGTCGACAAGGGCGGCAATATCAGGAACCTGGGCTACGTCTCGACCGAGACCATCACCCATCTCAAGGACATGCTCTTCAACGGCCCGTTCGTGCAGAAGGGCATGCCGGACTTCACAGGCAAGCTCTCGGACGACGACATCAAGAAGATCCAGGCCTTCATCCAAGGCACGGCCGACGCAATCCGCCCGAAGTAGTCGATGCGTGTTCGAGGCGCAGTCCGCGAGGACATGCGCCTCGACGCCGGTCTCGTCGGGTTGGGGCGGTGTCTACGCCGCGACCCGCGCCGTCTTGAGGGCGCGAGCCCACCAGGCGATGTCGTCGAAGAGGGCGGTGGCCGACTGGCCGAGGTGCGGGTAATCGTCGAAGCTCTTGCCCTGCTGCAAGATGCCCAGGAACTCGGTCAGTCCGATATGCACGGCGTTCCGCACCGAGACCATCTGCAATTCCGCCGCGACCAGGCGTAGCTGCTCGACGGCGCGCGCGGCGCCGACGCCGCCGTAACCGACAAAGCCGATCGGTTTGCGGGCAAACTCCTGGTAGGCGTAGTCGAGTGCATTCTTCAGGACCGCACTGGGACCGTGATTGTACTCGGGTGTCACTGCGATCAGCCCGTCGAGCGTGGCCAGCTTGGCGGCCCACCGTTGGGCGACCTCGTTCTTGGGCGGCGCCCAAAGCGGCGGCATCGCTTCCTCGAAGAAGGGCAGCGGGTAGTCACGCAGATCGACCAGCTCGACGGCAAGGTCGGCACGCTCGATGCCGATGCCGTGGATCCAGCGCGCGGGCTTCTCGCTGAAGCGGCCCTCGCGGGTCGAGCCGATGACGATGCCGATGCGGGGAACTTGCGGTGTGCTCATGTCGGACTCCTGATTGTCGGGGGGATCAAAGACGCTTTTTCAGCTCTCGGCCGATGCAGTCGATTTCGCGCTCGCCCTGGTCGAGGGCAGCCTGGCTGGTGTGGACGGAGTAGTAGCCAAGGACCAGCTCGTGCGGGTGCGGGAGGGCCGACCCCAGCACGAAGCGCGTGTCGTCGAGCGCCTCGATCTCGATGGCTTCGGTGGAGCGGTCGAAAACGACGAGTTCGCCGCGATCGACCGTTTCGGGGACGGCCAGCTTGCCGCCATGAACGGCGAGCCAGCCTACGGTGTGACCTCGAGGCGGCTGATAGGTCCAGCGCTCGCCGGCGGCGAGGCTTACATCGAGATAGTTGATGCCCGAAGGAGCGATGCGCGCCAGAGGACTTGCGGCATCGCCATACTTGCCCAGCAGCACGCGGGCCGGACCGTCGACGGGGACGTCGGCCGGGAGCATGTGCTGGCTCATCGCTTCGGCATTCTCCAGGTCGGGCGGCAGGGCGATCCAGAGTTGGAAGCCCTTGAGCGCGCCTTTGGAAGCAGGGGCGCCGGTATGCCAGACGCCGCCGCTGGCGCGCATGAACTCCACGCTGCCCTGTGGAAGAACGCCCTTGGTGCCGGTGGTCTCCTCGAAGGCGGCGTCACCCTCGATCAGCACCGTCAGGGTGGCGATGCCTGAATGCGGATGCCATCCGAATCCTCGACCGAACGCATCGAGCGACGGCACGTCGATCAGGTCGAGAAAGACGAAGGGTTTGATCAGCTGCCCGACGTCGGACGGGCTCGCAAGGCGGGTGATCGGGCCGTGCGCGCGGCCCCGTGTCCGATGAATGACCGTGCGGCCAAGGCGCGCGGCAGGTGTTGGTCGATCGAGGAGAAGGGACATGGCAGCGCGCTCCGTTCGATGAGAGGTTCCGCTCGGAAGACCCTGGCGGCGCTCTTGTGCGGCAATAACTAGCGCTTGGCTCGCCGACCCACTACTGGGCATAATCAGAAAACATTGTTCCAATATGGACGACAATCATGGATCTCAACGATCTGGCCGTGTTCGTGCGGGTGATCGAGGCCGGCAGCTTCACCGGCGCGGCGCGGCTGCTCGGCCTGCCCAAGGCGACGGTGAGCCGTCGTGTCGCCGAACTCGAGCGCGCCCTCGGCGTGCGCCTGCTGCAGCGCACGACGCGCAGCCTGAGCGTCACCGACGCGGGCCGTCTCTACTACGAGCAGAGCAGTCAGGCATTGCGCACGATCGAGATCGCCAACCAGCAGCTGGCCGAAGCAACTGTCGAGCCCTCGGGCACGCTGCGCGTTTCGGCGCCCATGGGGATGGGGCAATCGCCCTTCATCGACGCGATGTCCGAGTTCCTGGTGGCCCATCCAAAGGTCAAGCTGGAGCTGATCCTCAGCGACGATCTGCTGAATCTCGTGGAGGAGGGCATCGATCTGGCATTTCGCTCGGGCGTGCTCAGCGATTCGACCCTGGTCGCGCGAAAGATCGGCGAAACCCATCGCATCCTCTGCGCCAGCCCGGCCTATCTGCGCCGTCACGGCGCGCCGGCAACCTTGTCCGACCTGCGCCGCCACGAGTGCGTGATCTCCGGGCGGTCCCTGGCCGGCGTGCAGTGGACACTCCACGGTCCGCGCGGCCGCGAAAGCGTGCCGGTGGGCGGCCGCGTTGCCGTCAACGAAATGTTCGCCGTGGTTGCCGCAGCAATGGCAGGGCATGGCATCGCCCTGGTACCGCACAACATGGTCGGGCAGGCCGTCCAGCGGCGGCGGCTCGTTCATGTCCTGCCGAAATACGCAACGCCCGCCGGCGGCTTCTATGCCGTCTATCCCAGCAGCCGCCATCTCTCGCCTGCGGTGAAGATCTTCGTCGACATGGTCGCGAAGCGCTTTCCCGTCGCTTGAGATGTTGACACCAAGACGGTTGCGTTGACGTTTCATCACGGCACGCGAAGTCGATCGACGTAAACGAACGCTTGCGTCTGGTTGCACGGCGCCCCAGATCACCGCGATGTCCAGCTTTGTGCGTCTTGCGTTGATCCTCGGTCTGCTGTCTGCCATCGGGCCGTTCTCCGTCGACATGTATCTGCCGGCGCTCCCGGCCATCACCGAGGATCTGCGCACGACGACGTCGGCGACGCAGATGACCTTGCTGGCGTTCCTGGGAAGCTTCAGTCTGCTGCAGCTGATCTACGGTCCGATCTCCGATGCGGTGGGACGCAAGCCGCCGCTCTATTTCGGCCTTGTGGTGTTTCTCGTGGGCTCGGTCGGCTGCTATTTCGCACCGTCGATCGACGCGCTGATTGCCTTTCGCGTCGTTCAGGGCGTTGGCGGCGCGGCGATGATGGTCGTGCCCAGGGCCGTGATTCGCGACCTGCATACGGGGATCGAGGCGACGCGGCTGATGTCTTTGGTGATGCTGGTATTGAGTGTGTCGCCGATCCTGGCGCCGCTCGCCGGCAGCGCCCTGATCGAGCCGCTGGGATGGCGGGCGATCTTCGCCGTCGTCATCGTCGCCGCCGCGATATCGGCGGCCGCAGTGCGCTTTGCCCTGCCCGAGACGCGGCCGCCGGACAAGCGCGTCGCCGTCGGGCTCGGCACCACGATGCTGAGCTATGCTCATCTGCTGCGCGACCGCCATTTCATGGGCGTGACCTTTGTCGGTGGGTTCGGCATGGCGAGTTTCTTCGTGTTTCTCGCAAGCTCGTCGTTCCTCTACATCGATCGCTTCGGCCTGACGCCGACCGAGTACGGTCTGGCGTTCGGCCTGAACGCCGTGGGCTTCATCGGCGCTTCCCAGGCAAGCGCCAGCCTCGGCGCTCGGTTCGGCATGGGCCGCGTCATCCTGGGGGCGGCCCTTGGCCACGCCGCGTCGGCCTTTCTGCTGCTTGGCCTGGTATTGGCGGGCATTGACGGGTTGGGCGTGTTGATGGGCCTGTTGTTCGTCACCTTCGCCTTCCTGGGGCTCGTGGTACCGGCCAGCATGGTGCTGTCGCTGGAACGTCACGGTCCGATCGCCGGCCTGGCGTCGGCCTTGGGCGGCACCCTGCAGATGGCCGCCGGGGTGCTGACCATCGCGGTTGGCAGCCTGTTTTTCGACGGCACGGCCCTGCCGATGGTCGCGACGATCGCAGCCTGTGCCGCCGGCGCGTTTCTATTGGCCGTTCGGACGCTCGGCGAAAAATAGCAAAAATTTTCTAAGTGCAAGAATTCATCAATGTGATTGCAACGGCATTGCGGGAAAATCCCTCGGTATTGCCGAGATCGTGCCCAGTCAGTGCGGACCACCAATGCATTGCCTGTTCAAGTAGGTGTGGATCAAAGGAGGGGCACGCCGTGCGCGTGCCCTTGACCCGCCGCATTCCTCGCCCAGAGTTCTGACCGTTAGCGTACGAATGGGGTGAAGGATGATCTCGAGCTCAAGGGAAGAGCAGGGGTGGGATCAGCCGGGCGACGCGTCGGAGGACAGTCTTCCTCTTGTTGTCGGCTCACTGCTTGTCCTTGTTGTGTGGACGTCTCTGTTCGCGTGGTTGGCATGAGACGTTGATGGAGGGTGTGCATGGGACGCACATCCACTAGGGGGCTCAGGGTGAAGGCCCGCGCCGAGTGTAGAAGGCGCGGGCCCCACCGGGCATCATCGGCAAAGCCGCTTCCGATAGCACCAGGGCTGACGGTCGTCGCCAGGCGTTTGGCGACGTCCTCCCGTGTGGGACGGATCTGCTCTGGCGGTAGCGCGCCGACGGGCCAATCGGGCTGTCGTACGAGGACGGCCTGATTGGGAGGTGATGGGGTGCTGTGGGGTCCATCGCCTTTTCGAGCCCGTCGGCCCCGCTGGTGGGGAGCGGGTGCTACCGCGTCGATGTTAGGCGTTGGATCGTCCGATCCCTAACGTTCGATTTGCGTTGGCATTGCGCATACCACAGCGACTGCGCACGGCTGCGCAGGACGTCTTCCGGCTAAGGCCGAACGCCGTATCCGGCAAATCGCTGCGCAACGTCGGGCTCGATCGCCTTGGCGGTCGCCATGTCTGTATCGCCGCTCGCGATGTCACCCATGCGTCGCTTGGCAATGCCGCGGCCATAGAGCGCGACGGGCTGCCAGGGAGCCAAAGCGAGGGCGGTATCGTAGGTGGCGCGCGCCTGCACGTCGCTCTTCCTGCGAAGATGCACGAAGGCGAGCGTGTCGAGAAATTCCGGATTTCGCGGCTGCCGGCGCACGGCCTCCTGGCAGTCGGCGAGGGCCTCGTCGAGGTGGCCGGTCTTCAGTCGGATCGAGCATCGCGCCCGGTAGACGGCGCCGCTCTTCAGCCCGAGCTTGAGCACGTGCTGGATGTCGGCGAATGCCTTCTCGAGATGACCCATTCGTTCATGGGTGAGCGCGCGGTTGAAGTAAGCGCTGACCTCGCGTGGTTGAAGCTCGATCGCCTTGTCGAAATCCTGCAGACCGCGTTCGTAGTCGCCCATCAGGACATAGGCGATGCCGCGATTGTCGTAGGTTCCGGCATCATCGGGCTGCAGGGCGAGGGCTCGGTCATAGTCCTCGACGGCGCGATCGTACTGCCCGATCTTGCGAAACTGGATGGCGCGATTGTAATGGGCCACCGACAGGTCGGCGTCGGATGCCGTGCTGTCCGCGATCAGGCCGCTACACCCCCGGATCACCAGCTGCGAGGTCGCCCCTTCGGTGCACCAGGCCCGAAGCTCGGTCGTGTCGCTCTGCAGGGACGTCTTCGCCCCGGCCGGCACGGTCGCCGAAGCGAGCGCCACCGACAGGAGGCACGCCTGAAGCTTCCATTGCCGGAACATCACGGCCTTGTTCCCATCTTCCCGGATTCCTCCCTCGGCGCTGTCGACTGTCTCGGCAGCCTTTTGCCAGCAACGCATCCTGTCACGCCACGTTGCGTCGGGCGAGAGACATGATGCACGGCGGAACCGTTTCGCAGGTGCAAAGCGAAGGGCATTCTGCTCAACGATAGGTCAGGCTGAAACGGGCGGTCTTCATCCAGCAATCCTCGTCGGCCACATTCTCGTCACGGCGCAGTCGCTTGACGTCGTGGAAGCCGCCTTTCTCGAAGGCTGCCGCGAGCGCCCGTTCCGAAGCTTCGTCGCGCAGGCCCTCGCAGGGAATGAAGGCGGCATAGCTCACGAAATCGGCGTCGAACCCGTCGCCCCGGCGGGTGAAGCGAAAGGTGGCGCCGGTCGGCCGGGCCGCGCTGAACGTCGCCCCGAAGTTGGTTGCCGTGGTCAGCGGCAGGATCAGCCGTCCGCCCTCGGTCAGGCCGTCGAGCCAGGCGTCGGGTGGATGGGTGGCCCCGGCATTGACGTAGATGACGTCGGCGGGTGCAAAGGGAATGCATGCCCCGTCACCCTGCAAGACTCGTACCTGGGCAACCTCTGCAAGATTGGCGGTGGCACGGCTGGCGAGCTCGGGATCGTACTCGATCGCGGTGACCCGGCCTTGCGGCCCCACCATGTGGGCGAGGATCGCCGAGTAGTAGCCGACGCCCGCGCCGATATGCACGACATGCTCGCCGCGCTGCGGCGCCACGGCGGAGATCCACTTGGCATGCCCCGAGGGCTGGCCGTTATTGAGGCGGCGCTCGCGCACGATGGCGACCAGGCAGTCATGGTACAGCCAAGCCGGATCGCTGTCGGGCGTCTCGCGATAGTCGCCGCCCCAGGCAAGGACCGCCCATGGACCAGCCCCGAGATAGGACTCGCGAGGGACCGCGGCGAAGGCCTGTTCCAGGGCCGTGTTGTCGGCGCCGCTCAGGAACGTCACGTAGCGGGCATAGGCGCGGCGGAGAACGGCGTGGTCGGCGGGGCTGAACATCGTTCTCTCCTGGGCCTAGCGCCGGTCGAAGACCTTGCGAATCTGAAACGCGATCTCGACGAGCTGGCGGGGGCTGGGCAGGGGGCGGTCCTGCGACACCATCAGCTCGACGCCGTTTGCCATGGGAATGCGGATGCACTCGGCGGGATCCAGCGCCTCGTCGTCGTCGCTGCCTTGGCGCTTCGACGGTGGCTCCGACCAACGCAGCCGTTGCGTCTCGAAGGTCGCCATTGCCTGCAGGCCGAGGCTGAGTTCGCCGCGCCGTTCGCGGATCACTTCCAAGGTGAAGCCGGCGTTCTGCAGGGTGCGTGCCTGCTGAAGCTGCACGAGGTGGTGATGCGTGAAATGCGCACCGGGGCCGCGGCCGAGCGGCGGATCGATCAGCTTCTCCTGCACGTAGAAGCGCACCGTCCGCAACGGCACGCCGGCGCGGAACGACAATGTTTCGGCGGTATAGCGTTGAGGGGCGGCCTTGCCTTTGACCATGCGCTAAATTGACAGTAACTGTCAGATTGTCAACTGTAAGAAAAGTCCACGATGCAGGTCCGGATGAGGCCGTTCTTGCGGCTGGCGTGGCGCGTTCCCTGCGCGATATAGGATTGCCGTCCACAGGGAGGATACTGAGATGCCGCCGGCCGCTTTTCCGTTCGAGCACAGCAACGAAGTCACCATCGCGGCATCGGCCGAAGCGATCTTCGACTATGTCACCAACCCAAAGTCATGGCCGGAATGGCTGCCATCCTCGCACGAGATCGAGTGCGAGAATCGGCCGATGCGGTTCGGCGACACCTTCCACGAGCATTGGAGCACCCGGAGCGGCCGGGTCGATCTCGATTGGGTGGTCATCGCGTGCGACCGGCCGCGACTGTGGATCGGCCTGACCGAGACGCCGTTCACCGGTCTCATTGTCGTGCAGTACGATTTCCGCCCCCAGACGACGACGGCGGGGGCGACAACGTTCGTCCGCACGGTGCGCAACCCCCAGCGGCCCAAGCGCATGACCGACCAACAACTCGCCAACTTCGATGCCGAAGCCAAGCTCGGCTTGGCCAGTATCAAGGCGAAAGTGGAAGCGCGGACGGGTGGATGAACCGCCGGCAACCCATCCAGGGACTTGCGAAGCGCAGGCAGCGGACTACCATGGACGGCAAGCCGCAGCGTGGCATAAGCGGTCGCTGAGCTAGGGAGGAATTGATTGGCTGCCCAGGCTCGTCAATTCACCGTCGACGAAACCCACGGCATCCTGTTGCGTCCCGGGAATGCAATCCAGGCGACGAGCGATCGCTATGGCTGGTCGTCGCTCTATGCCTCGGTGCAGCGCGAAGTGCCCTACGAGGCCGCGTTCACGGCCGTCGACGATCATCTACTGATCCTTCACCTCGACGGGCCGGTGGACGTCCATCGTCGGCTGGGCGACCGGGAGGCCAGTCGGGTCATCCCGCCCGGTGGCCTGTTCACCATGCCCGGTGGCATGGATTTCAGCGTCCGCCTGGGCGGGCCATTGCAGACCCTCCATCTCTATCTCCGGCGCACGCTGATCGAGGAAGTCGCGGCCGACATCGTGCCGGGTGATCCCGCGCAAGTCGCCCTGGTGCCGATCTTCGGCGACGGCGACCGGCTGGTGGAGCGGCTGATGCTGGAGATCCGCGACGTGCTCGAGAACTGCGATCCGGCGGAAACGGCCTATGTGGACTATCTGGTGCGCGCGATCGCCGCCCGCCTGGTCCGCGAGCACTCCACGCGATCGCCGCCGCAGAACACCGCCTATATGCGCGCCAGGGTGGGGCGGGGCCAGTTGGCGAAAGCCATCGACTATATGGAAGCGCATCTCGAGGAACCGCTCGAGCTGGCGGCGATCGCTGGGGCGGCCGGTCTCAGCCCCAGCCATTTTGCCCGTCAGTTCCGGACTGCCGTTGGTGTTGCACCGCACCAGTATCTGATGCAGTTGCGCACCGAGCGTGCCAAGCGACTGCTGTCGGAAACGACCCAACCGGTGGTCGATATCGCCTTCGCCTGCGGCTTCGCCAACCAGGAGCATCTGACGCGGCTGTTCAAGCGCTTCTGCGGCGTGACGCCGGCCGCCTACCGCAAGGCCCGCCGCGGCTGAAGCGCCCGGCGCCCGGCCCGCGTAGAAAGATCGTTCCGTGCAGAAACGGCGCAGGTAACGTGCAGGGCGGCAGGCCGCCGGGTCGTTAAATTTCTCCCAATCGTACGGCAGGGATCCCAGGTACCCAGGCGGTTCGGGTCCCCAGCCTTTTCGGATGGGAGGAACCATGCCTGACCACTCGACCGTCTTCGGATCGATCGACGATTTCACCAAAGGCACGATCGAGATCATCGACGACAACCCGCGGAACTACGTCTTCTCCAATATCTTCGAGGTCGCCGCGTCCGCCGCACCCTATGAGCGGATCGCCGTCGGCAAGAACTTCGAGTACGTCATCGAAGCCATCCGGGCCGAGGGAACGTCGCCCTGGTACAGCTGCGCCCACGACGAATTCGCGCTGGCGATGGACCATCCCGTCGAGGTCCATCTCGTCAAGCTTGCCGCGCCGGAGAAACACGTCCCGCCCGGCAGCGAAGGGGCGCATCGTCTCGCGGCCGACCCCGACGGTCGCAAGATGGGCCGCATCGTGCTCGGCCGCGGCCACATGGCGCTGCTGCCGAGTGGAGCCGCCTACCGCTTCCAGGCCGACCGGGCCTCGACCCTGATGATCCAGTCCATCCAGGGGCCGGAGACCGTCGAGCGCTGGGCAAGGATCTGCCTGAGCTGAACGCACCCCCTTCAGGAGACACCGAGATGAGTACAGTTCTCAGCACCCACACCGACGTGACCCCGCCCAGCAACGCCACCGGCTACCGCGGTTTCGCTGCCGGCAAGTTCAAGTTCGAGCGCGACGCCTACTTCGCCCGCATCGGCTGGCCGGGCGGCAGCCATACCATGACCATCGACGTCTTCATGCGCGCCCTGATGCGCGACGTCGCCTGGGGCTTCTTCTACGGCACCGTCAACTTCGACGGTGTCTTCGGCACCATCAACCACTACGGCGAAGTCACCATGTTCGCCGGCCGCTTCAACGATGCCTATCGCAAGGCCGGCCGCGACTACGAAGAGCGCTTCAAGTCCGACGACCTGATGAACGTCTTCAAGGCGATGGTGAAGGACTGGACCAACGAGGGCTACGATCCGTTCGCCGCGCCGATGGAGACCGGGGTCCCCTGGGGCCCCAAGCAGGGCGACAACGAAGCGGCGGTGACCCGGGTGCGTGTCACGGCCAGGCGCATGGTCGGCCTGCCGGGCGACACGCCGCGTCGCACCGACGCGACCCATCCCGTCAATCGCATGTTCGCCGACGTCGCGCAGGACGAGCCGCTGGTCGAGGCCGAGCCGGGCTTCGAAAGCGACGTCGGGGCCTTCAACCTGTTCGCCTACCTGTCGCGCTCGGACGTGACATGGAACCCCTCGGTCTGCTCGGTGGTGCGCGACAGCCTGTTCTGCCCGACCTCGGAGGAGTTCACCCTGCCGGTCGAGCACGGCAACGACCGTGTCGAATGGTTCGTCCAGCTCTCCGACGAGATCGTCTGGGACGTGAAGGACAAGGAGACCGGCCGCCCGCGGGCGCGGGTCAAGATGAGGGCGGGCGACGTCGCCTGCATGCCGGCCGACATCCGCCACCAGGGCTATTCGACGAAACGGTCGATGCTGCTGGTCTGGGAGAACGGGTCGCCGAAGATTCCGGCCCTGATCGCCGAGGGCAAGGCACCGGTGGTGCCGGTCTCGTTCTGAGGACGCAGCCGGTGCAGACCAGGCTTTTCATCGGCGGGCGCTTCGTCGATGCCGCCGACGGCGCCACGATCGGCGTGCTCGATCCCCATGACGGCAGCCGCCTGGCCGACGTCGCCGAGGCCAAGGCGGAGGATGTCGATCGTGCTGTCGATGCCGCCGCCGCGGCCTTCCCCGGCTGGCGCGACACGCCGGCAGCCGATCGCGGCCGGCTGCTGCTGAAGCTCGCCGACCGTATCGAGGCCGACGCGGAGCGGCTGGCGCGCCTGGAGAGCCAGGATACCGGCCATCCCCTGCGCGACACGCGCGGCCTCGATGTTCCGCGCGCCGCGGCCACCTTCCGCTATTTCGGCGGCATGGCCGACAAGCTCCAGGGATCGGTCGTGCCGGTCGAAAAGGGGTTCCTGAACTATGTCCTGCGGGAGCCGATCGGAGTCGTCGGCCAGATCGTGCCCTGGAATTTTCCGCTGATGTTCACGAGCTGGAAGATGGGGCCGGCGCTCGCTGCCGGAAACACCGTCGTGCTGAAGCCCGCGGAACTGACGCCGCTCTCGTCGCTGGCGATCGCCGAACTGATGGCCGAAGTCGGCTTCCCGGAGGGCGTGGTCAACATCGTGCCGGGTTACGGCCACACGGCCGGCCAGCATCTCGCCGAGCATCCCAAGGTCGGCAAGATCGCCTTCACCGGCTCGACCGCGATCGGCCGGCGCATCGTCGCGGCCTCGGCCGGCAACCTGAAGCGCGTGCAGCTCGAGCTGGGTGGCAAGGGGGCCAATATCGTCTTCGACGATGCCGACCTCCCGGCCGCGGTCAACGGTAGTGCCTTTGCGATCTTCCATAACCAGGGGCAGGCCTGCATCGCCGGATCGCGCCTCATCCTGCACGAGAGGATCGCCGACGCCTTCCTCGAGGCCTTCATCCGGCTCGCGCGCTCGATCCGTCTCGGTGATCCGCTCGACGAACGCACGGAAATGGGCCCGCTGACGTCGAAGCAGCACCAGGAACGGGTGCTGTCCTACTGCGCCACCGCCGTCGAGCAGGGCGGCAAGGTTCTGCTGGGTGGCCGGCGGCCGACCGAGCCGGCGCTTCAGGACGGCTACTTCGTCGAGCCGACCGTCGTGCAGGCCAAGGCCACGGACCGCGTCAGCCAGGAAGAGGTCTTTGGCCCGTTCGTGTCGGTGACGACCTTCCGCGACGAGGCCGAGGTGATGGCGATCGCCAACGGCACGCCCTACGGGCTGGGCGGCGGCCTGTGGACCCGCGACCTCGCGCGTGCCCATCGCGTTGCCCGCGCCCTGGAGGCGGGGATGGTCTGGATCAACAGCTACAAGCGCGTCAACCCCGGCTCGCCCTTCGGCGGCGTGCGCGCCTCGGGCTACGGCCGGGAAATGGGCTTCGAGGCCATGCACGACTACACCGATGCCAAGTCGGTCTGGGTCAATGTCGAGGCCCAGTTGCCGCCTTACTACAGGCGCTGACAACAGGCCTGCGCCGAGAAAAGGGAGGACGTCATGGCGCTCACCCGTACGACGATGACCGACGAGCAACGGAAGTCGGTCGCGCTCGAGTATCTCAAGGCCTTCGACAATGGCGGCAAGACCTCCGACGGCGGCAGCATTCTCGATCTCTTCGCCGAGGACGCGCAGGTCTATTTCCCCAAATGGGGCATCGCCAGCGGTCGCGAGCGGATCGGAGACCTGTTCGGCGATGTCGGCGGCACGTTGCGCTCGATCGTTCATCACTACGCGCATTTCAACTGGATCTTCTCCGGCAGCGACCTCGTGGTCTGCGAGGGCACCAGCCATGGCGAGCATCGCGACGGGCCCTGGCGCGCCGGCCTGCCCGAGTGGGGTGCCGGCCGCTGGTGCGACGTCTTCGAGATCCGCGACTGGAAGATCCAGCGTTGCTTCATCTATCTCGACCCCGATTACGCCGGCCAGGACACGGAACGCTACCCGTGGCTGGTCAAGCGATAGGCCGGGCGAGTGACGAGGCCAGTGAGGACCTGAAAGAAACGGACAACGAAAGGCCTGAGGGAGGTCAGATCATGATCACACGACGGAGCATGCTGAAGAAGACGGCGACGACCGGACTCGCTGTCGGCACCCTGTCCCTGCCGGGACCAGCCTTCCCTCAAGGCAAGGCGGTGAAGGTCGGCTACGTCAGCCCGCGGACGGGGCCCCTGGCGGCCTTTGCCGAAGCGGATGCCTTCGCGCTCGAGGGGTTCCAGGCGGCGATCAAGGGGCGGGGGACGGCCATCGAGATCGTGGTCAAGGACAGTCAGTCCAATCCGAATCGCGCGGCGGAGGTGGCGAAGGAGCTGATCGTCCGTGACAAGGTCAACTTGATGCTGGTCGCCTCCACGCCGGAGACCACCAACCCGGTGACCACCACTTGCGAGGCCGAGGGCGTGCCCTGCATCTCCACCGTCGCGCCGTGGCAGCCCTGGTTCATCGGCCAGCAGGCCAATCCGGGCGACCCCAAGTCGTGGAAGCCCTTCAGCTACGCCTATCATTTCTTCTGGGGGCTGGAAGACGTGATCGCCGTCTTCACCAACATGTGGCAGCAGGTCGAGACCAACAAGAGCGTCGGCGGCCTGTTCCCCAATGACGGCGACGGCAATGCCTGGGGCGATGCGACGGTCGGCTTCCCGCCGGTCCTGCAGAAGCTGGGCTACAAGCTCACCGATACCGGTCGCTACCAGAATCTCACCGACGACTTCTCGGCCCAGATCAACGCCTTCAAGGCGGCGCAATGCCAGATCGTCACCGGTGTCGTGCTGCCGCCGGACTTCACGACGTTCTGGAATCAGGCCCGCCAGCTGGGCTTCACGCCGAAGGTCGCGTCGATCGGCAAGGCGCTGCTGTTCCCGCGGGCCGTCGAGACGCTGGGCGCGGCCGGCAACAATCTCTCGACCGAGGTCTGGTGGACGCCGAGCCATCCCTTCAAGTCGTCGCTCACCGGACAGAGCGCGGCGGAACTGGCGGCCGGCTTCACCAAGGCGACCGGTCGGCCCTGGACGCAGCCCATCGGATTCACGCATGCGCTGCTCGAAGTGGCCGCCGACGTGATCAAGCGCGCCGGCGATCTCGGCAATCCGGACGCCGTCGTCAAGGCGATCGCCGCGACCCGGCTCGATACCATCGTCGGCCCCATTGCCTGGAATGGCGCCAACCTGCCGCCGTTTGCTGCAAAGAACGTGGCCAAGACCCCGCTGGTCGGCGGCCAGTGGCGCCTCAAGGCTGGTGGTGGTTACGACCTGGTGATCACCGACAACAAGACTGCTCCGCAAATCCCGACCGGCGGCACGATGCAACCGATCGGGTGACGGGATCCAGATCCAACGTCATGCCTCTGCTGGAACTTCGGAACGTCAGCAAAAGCTTCGGCAGCCTGAAGGTCGCCGACGCCGCGACGTTCGACCTGGCCGAGGGGGAGGCGCTGGGGATCATCGGCCCGAACGGGGCGGGCAAGTCGACGTTGTTCAACCTCATCGCCGGCAACCTCTTTCCCGACGGCGGCACGATCCGCTTCGCCGGGCAGGACGTCACGCGGACCGTGCCGATGGCGCGGTGCCTCGCCGGAATCGGTCGGACCTTCCAGATCCCGCAGCCCTTCGAGACGCTCACGGTGTTCGAGAACCTGCTTGTTGCGGCATCGTTCGGCTCCCGTGCACGCGAAGCGGAGGCCGTCGACCGCTGTGCCCGCATCCTGATCGAGACCGGCCTCGCCGACCGCGCCAACTGGCCGGCCGGCCGGCTCGGCCTCCTGCAACGCAAGCGGCTGGAACTCGCCCGGGCGTTGGCCACCGACCCGAAGGTCTTGTTGCTCGACGAGATCGCCGGTGGCCTCACGGAGGCCGAGGGGCGGGCTCTCGTCGACACGATTCGCCGAATCCATCGGCGCGGCGTGTCCATCGTCTGGATCGAGCATGTCCTGCACGCCCTGAATGCCGTCGTCGGCCGCTTGCTGGTGCTCAATTTCGGCCGGGTGATCGGCGTCGGCGACCCGCAGACCATCATGGCGTCGCGCGACGTCCGCGAGATCTATCTGGGGATCGAGATCTGATGGCCCTGCTCGAAACCGACAGCCTGACGGCATACTACGGAAGCTTCCAGGCGCTGTTCGGTGTCGACTTCGCGCTCGATGCCGGCGAGGTCGTCGCCGTCGTCGGCGCCAATGGTGCCGGCAAGTCCACTTTGATGCGTTCGTTGTCCGGGGCGCTGAGGAATGCCGCCGAGCAGGTCAGGTTCGACGGCGAGGCGATCGGAAACCTGGCCGCACCGGATGTGATGGCCCGCGGCATCGCCATGGTGCCGGAAGGCCGCAAGCTCTTCCCCTCGCTTACCGTCGAGGAAAATCTGCTGGTCGGTCGTTACGGCCGCGCCGTCGATGGACCTTGGGGCCTGGACACGGTTTACGGCCTGTTTCCGATGCTCGCAGAGCGGCGCAAGGCGCCGAGCACGGCGCTTTCTGGTGGCCAGCAGCAGATGGTGGCGGTCGGTCGCGCGCTGATGTCCAATCCGAGGGTTCTGCTCTGCGACGAGATCAGCCTCGGCCTGGCCCCGATCGTCGTGCGGGACATCTATGCGGCCTTTCCCAGGATCCTCGCGGCGGGAGCCTCGATCGTCATCGTCGAGCAGGATATCGGCCAGGCGCTGAAGGCGGCGGACCGGCTCTATTGCCTGATGGAGGGACGGGTCAGCCTCACCGGAACGCCCTCCAGCGTGACGCGCGAGGCGATCCATGCGGCCTATTTCGGAGCGCCCCCGTCATGAGCTGGCTCGACACGATCGTTCAGGGCGTTCTCCTCGGCGGTCTCTACGCTTTGTTCGCCGCCGGCCTCAGCCTGGTCTTCGGCATCATGCGCCTGGTCAATCTCGCCCATGGCGATCTCATCATCCTGGCGGCCTTCCTGATCCTCACCCTGGTGACGGCACTGGGCCTCGATCCTTTCGTGGCGGCACTGCTTGCCATGCCGGTGATGTTCGCCGTCGGTTGGCTGCTGCAATCGCAACTGCTGAACCGTACGCTCGGTCCGGACGTCCTGCCGCCGCTTCTCGTCACCTTCGGCCTCTCGATCGTCGTCCAGAACGCTCTTCTCGAAGGGTTCTCCGCTGACAGCCGGCGCATCCCGGTCGGCGCCATCGAGGGCGCCTCGCTGGCGATCGGCCCGGTGACCGTCGGCGTTCTGCCGCTGCTGACCTTCCTGTCGGCGGTGGTCGTCATCGTTGGCCTCAATCAGCTCTTCTATCGCACGGCGTTGGGACGCGCCTTTCGGGCGACCTCGGACGACCGTGACACCGCCGCTCTCATGGGCATCAGGCCCGACCGGATCTTCGCCATGGCGACGGGTGTCGCGATGGTCGTGGTCACGATCGCCGCCCTCTATCTCGGCATGCGTGCCAACTTCGATCCGACCATCGGGCCGGCGCGGCTGATCTATGCTTTCGAAGCCGTCATCATCGGTGGCCTCGGATCGCTGTGGGGCACCTTGGCGGGAGGCATCATCATCGGCCTGGCGCAGACGGTCGGGGCGGCAATCAATCCGGAATGGCAGATCCTGGCGGGCCACATCGCTTTTCTGCTCGTCCTTCTCGTCCGGCCGCGCGGCCTCTTTCCGCGCGCCATCGATTAGGCTGCAGCCCTTGCCAGCCGAGATGGAAACGCCGGCAATGGCCTGGCAGGTCGCGACGCGAACCCGGGCGTCGACCGTGTTCGCAGGCCTGGCCGTCCTTGCGATTGGCGTGGCTGTAGCGGCACCGCTCCTGGTATCGCGCGGCACGATCCAGAATCTCTTCTTTATCCTCACGATGCTGGTGCTGGCCCAGGCCTGGAACCTGCTTGCGGGCTATGCCGGGCTGGTCTCCGTGGGGCAGCAGGCCTTCGTCGGCTTCGCAGGATACGCGATGTTCGCTGGAATCGTGCTCCTCAAGCTCGATCCCTTCGTTGCGATCCTGGCGGCGGGCATTGCTGCATCACTGCTCGCCGTGCCGACCGGCTTCTTCGTCTTTCGCCTGCAGGGCGCCTATTTCGCCATCGGGACGTGGGTCGTCGCCGAAGTGGTGCGGCTCTCCCTGGCCCAATGGAAGGCACTGGGAGGAGGGACCGGCACATCGCTTCCGACCGGGACGGCCCGCGACATGCCAGGCGTCGCCTTCGTCGCCCAGTCGTTCGGCATGCGGCCGGCGCAGGCGGCCGATGTGGTCTTCTACTGGGTGGCGCTGACGCTCGCTGTCGTGACGATCGGCTTTGCCTACGGGCTGCTGCGGTCGCGCCATGGCCTGGCGCTCGCCGCCATGCGCGACAATCAGGAGGCCGCTCGGTCGGTGGGCGTCGATGCCCGCCGGCTGAAGGCGTTGGTCTATCTTGCCGTGGCCTTCGTCACGGGGCTTGCCGGGGCGCTGATCTACCTCCAGAAGGCGCGGATTTCGCCGGATGCGGCGTTCTCGGTCGTCGACTGGACCGCCTATGTCATCTTCATCGTGGTCATTGGAGGAATCGGCACCATCGAAGGTCCGATCCTGGGCGTGCTCGTCTTCTTTCTGCTGCAGCGCACGCTCGCGGATTACGGCGCCTGGTATCTGTTGCTGCTGGGCGCCATCGGCATCGCCGTCATGCTGTTCGCACCGCGCGGCTTGTGGGGGGTGTTTTCCGACCGCACAGGGATCCAGCTCTTCCCGATCCGTCGGACGCTCAAGGGGCCACCCTTCTCGGACTAATGCGAGCTTCGCTGAAAGGCCTTCACCGCCAGCGCCGCAATCAGGCCGCCCAGGGTAATGCCGCAGAAACCGATGACGACTGCCAGCACCTGCGTGAGGGGCCTGGTCGGGATGAGATCGCCGTAGCCGATCGTCAGGCCCGTGATGAACGCGAAGTAGATGCCTTTGCCGATTCCCCAGCCTTCGAGCAGACCTACCACCGCGCCAAGCGACGCCTGAATGGCCAGCAGCGCCGAAAGCACCGGCCAGGTGATGCGCACGCCCTCCACGAGGGAATGCCAGTAAGCATGACGTAGTTCCTCGGGGGAGCGATTGGCCATCATTCGGTCTCGGGCGGTCGTCCGATGGAAAGAGGGCCGGGCGCTAGGTGGGCCGTTGTCGGCGTGACAGGCGACCGGGCAGGGCCTTCAGCGTTTCGCGCGTCTTCTGGAACAGCACATAGAGGCCGGGGATCACGAAGATGCCGAGGCAGCTCGCTGCCAGCATGCCGCCGAACACGGCGGTGCCCACCGCGCGCTGCGTCGCGGCGCCGGCGCCCGTGGCAATGACGAGCGGCACGAGGCCGACGATGAAGGCGAAGGACGTCATCATCACGGCGCGGAACCGCAAGCTTGCCGCCGTCGTGGCCGCCGTGACGATGTCGGCGCCCTTTTCGCGTTCGGCCATGGCGAATTCGACGATCAGGATGGCGTTCTTCGCCGCCAGCGCGATCAGCACCACGATGCCGATCTGGGCGAAAAGGTTGTTGTCGAGGCCGCTCAGCCAGAGAGCGGCCATTGCGCCCAGCAGGCCGGCCGATACGGAGAGCAACGCGGCCACCGGAATTGCCGTGCTTTCGTAGAGCGCCACGAGGAAGAGGTAGGCGAACAGCAGGGCCAGGGCGAGAATGAAGCCGGTCTGTCCCGCCGCTGCTTTTTCCTGGAAGGCCGTGCCCGTCCATTGATAGCCGAAACCGGCCGGCAGCGCCGTCTTCGCCAAGGCTTCCATGGCAGCCATCGCCTGGCCCGAGGAGAAGCCGGGCGCCGGGCCGCCGTTGATGGTGACGGAACGGAGGTTGTTGTAGCGAATGATCTGCGCCGGGGCGCTCACCAGTCGGATCTCGGCGACCGCCCGCAGCGGGAGGAGCTCTCCCGAGGCATTCCGGATGCGGACGCGATAGACGTCGCGCGCGATACGCCGGTCGCTCGCTTCGGCCTGGACCTTCACCTGCCAAGTCCGGCCGAACAGGTTGAAGTCGTTGGCGTAATAGCCGCCCATGGCGGTCTGCAGCGCGTCGAACACCTGGGCGATATCGACGCCCAGAACCTGGGCACGCTCGCGGTCGAGATCGAGGTAGATCTGGGGAGTTGACGCGCCATAGGTGGTATAGACGCCGGCCAGTTCGGGAACGCTCTGGGCCGCCGAAACCAGACCGCGTGCCGTCGCGGCCATGTCAGCCGGCGAGGCGCCGGTTCGGCTGACCAGCTGGAACTCGAAACCGGCCGACGTGCTGAGACCGATGATCGGCGGCAGGTTGAACGGAATGATCGTTGCGGCCGCGATCTTGCGGAAATCCTGGTTGAGCTGTTCGAGAGCGGCGAACACCGACATGCCGGGCCCCCTGCGCTCGTCGAACGGCTTCATCGCCGCCACGAAGAAGGCGCGGTTGGGCAGGTTGAGGCCGTCGAGCATGCTGTAGCCGCTGACCGTGAACAGGTTCTGCAGCCAGGGCTTGCCGCGCACGATACCCTCGACCTGCTCGACGACCGCCAGGGTTCGGCTTGTCGAAGCGGCGTCCGGGAGCTGGATCTCGCCCATGAAGGCACCCTGGTCCTCGTTGGGCAGGAAGCCGGTGGGAACGATCCGGGCGAGCCCGCCGGTGCCGGCGATGAAGGCGAGGGCCAGAAGCCCCGCGATCAGCGAGCGGCGGGCCAGCGGCGTCGCCAGGCGCACATAGCCATTGCGGCTGGCCTCGATGCCGCGGTTGAGGCGGGCAATCAGGCCGCTCGTCTTGCCGCGATGGCGCAGCACCAGAGAACAGAGCGCCGGAGACAGCGACAGGGCATTGATGGCCGAGATCACCATGGACGCCGATACCGCCACGGCGAATTGCTGGTAAAGCTGCCCGGTGATGCCGGGAATGAACGCCGTCGGCACGAATACCGACAGCAGCACCAGAGTGATGGCGATGATGGGGCCCGTCACCTGGCTCATGGCCTTCTCGGTCGCCTGCGCAGGCGTCAGGTCCGGTTCGGTCTCGAGAATGTGCTCGACCGCTTCGACCACCACGATGGCATCGTCGACCACGATGCCGATCGCGAGCACCAGCGCCAGCAGGGAAATCGTGTTGGCCGAGAAGCCCATTGCCAGCATGACCGCGAAGGTGCCGATCAAGGCCACTGGAACGGCCACGATCGGAATGATCGTCGCCCGGAAATTGCCCAGGAAGACGAAGACGACGATGCCGACCAAGATGAAGGCCTCGAACAACGTGTGGACGACGCTCTCGATGGTGGCCTCGACGAACACCGTCGTGTCGTACATCACGTCGTAGGCGACATCCTCCGGCAGCAGGGGATCGAGTTCCTTCAGAGCCTCGCGGACGCCCCTGGCGGTGGCGAGCGCATTGGCGCCGGGGAGCAGGTAGATCTGGATGCCCGCCGCGGGCTTGCCGTTATAACGCCCGACGGAGTCGCTCGACTTGGCGCCCAGCTCGACCCGCGCGACGTCCTTCAGCCGGACGATCGTGCCCTGCGAGTTGGTGCGCACGACGATGTCCTCGTACTCCTTGACCGTCGACAGGCGTCCCTTGGTGGTGATGTTGAGCTCGAGCTCGACTGGCCCCATCAGTGGGGCCGCACCGACCCGGCCGACGGCGGCCTGAATATTCTGCGACTGGATCGCCTTCACAACGTCCTCGGTCGAGACTTCGAGGCTCGCCAGACGGTCGAGGGACAGCCACGCGCGCATCGCATAGTCGAGCGGGCCGAAGAGCGCGGCGTCGCCCACGCCCGGCACGCGCCGCAACATGTCGAGCATCTCGATCGTGGCGTAGTTCGACAGGAACTGGCCGTCCCGGGTGCCCTTGGGCGAATGCACCGCCACGAGCTGCAGCAGGGCCGAAGACTGCTTCTTCACCGTGACGCCGTTGCGCTTCACCTCCTGCGGCAGGCGGGCCGAGGCCTGGTTGACGCGATTGTTGACGTTCACCGTGTTGAGATCGGGGTCGGAGCCGACGGCGAAGCTCACGGTCAGCGTATAGCTGCCGTCGCCGCCTGACACCGACTTCATGTAGATCATGCGCTCGACGCCGTTGACCTCGGCCTCGATGACCTGGGCCACCGTCGCCTCGACCACGGACGCCGAGGCGCCTGGATAGGTCGTCGTGACGCGGACCTGTGGCGGGACGATATCGGGGAACTGCGACACCGGCAGCGCCGACACCGCGATCAGGCCGGCAATGGTGATGACCGCCGAGATGACGAAGGCAAAACGGGGCCGGCGGATGAAGATCGAGGAGATGGTCATCGGACTAACGCGGAGCCTGATTGGAGGCGGGCGCGAGCTCGGGCGCTACGACCATGCCCGGTCGGACGCGCTGCTGGCCCTGCACGATGACCTTCTCGCCTTCCTTGAGGCCGTCCTCGACGACCACGAGCCCATCGCGCTCTGCACCGGTTTTGATCCGTCGCTGCTCGGCCTTGTCGCCGGGGCCGACGATGAACAGATAGGCCCCGCTCTGGTCCGAGGCGATGGCCGACTGGGGAACCATGACGACTTTCGTCGGCTGCTTCTCTTCCAGGATGACGCGGACCGTCTGGCCGTCGGTCAAACGGCTGTCGGCATTCGGAAACTTGGCGCGAAGCGTCTGGCCGTCGGTGCGCGGATCGACCTGGACATCGATGAAGTCGAGGGTGCCCACCTCGGGGTGCAGGCTGTCGTCGGCGAGGCGCACCCGCGCCGTCAGCGTCTCGCCCGAGGTCCCGCCTTGCCGGGCTTCCAGGAGTTCGCGCTGGGTCACCGAGAACAGCACGGTCATGGGCTGTTCGGCCACGACGGTGGCAAGGATTCCCGAGTCGGGCCCGACGACATTGCCCGGGGGAATGTTGGCGCGTCCAATCCGGCCCGCGATCGGCGATTGGACCTCGGTGTAGGAGAGCTTGATCTTGGCGTCCTTCAGCGCAGCATCGGCTTCGGTGAGGGCACCTTTGGCGGCGATGAGTTCGGCGCGTCGCTGGTCGAGGGTTTGCTGCGTCCCTACGTTGGTCCGCGCCAGCTCTTCTGCCCGCTTGAACTGAACCTCGGCGTTGGCGACGGTGCCCAGGGCCGCCGATCGTTGTCCCTCGCGCTGCTCGACGGTCGCCTGATAGGGCTCAGGCTCGATCAGGAAGAGAAGCTCGCCCTGTTTCACGAGATCGCCGTCCTTGAACTTGCGGGGACCCAGGAAACCCTGGACGCGGGCCCGCAGGTCGACCTTGTCCAGGGCCTGTGCGCGGCCGATGAACTCGCGTTGGCTGGCGAGCGGCCGTGCTTCCGCTGGCTGGACAAGGACGGCAAGGGGCGGGGAGCCGGTCTGCTGGCCAAAGGCCGCACTGCTCGAGATCAGCAGCACGGCAAGCAAGGCACCGGAGGTCATTCTCATCCCAGGTCTCCTCGGTGGCCGGTTCAGCGTCCGCTCGTCGGGCGGTAGAGCAGGATCATGCCGCCATTGACGGGCAAGGCGGTGATGTCGCTGCCGCGTCGTGCATCTCGCCAGACGCGGGGCGATGCCTGCTCGTCGAGGGGCTTGCCGTGAACGCCCTGTATCAGCTTTTCAACCAGGTCGGGGGCTGCGCCGGGAAAGAACACGACGGTCTGGATCAGACGATCTTCGGCATCGAAGGCGAAGGCGGCCGACGCAGGCATGCCGACCATGGTGATGCCATCGACGAAATGCGACGGCGCGACGCCGCCCGGCGGCCGGGCGCAGGCTGGCGCGTCCGGCCGACAGGGGGTCGCCCGCCCGCCGCTGGCCGCCGCGATCTGGGACGCGCTCAGGCCCCATTCCGCGTACTGCCACCAGCACAGCGCCGGCGTGACCTGCGCAAGGAAGGCGATGAACGCCAGGGCAAGGGTCCGCATGCGGCCTCCTCGACGGAGCTCGTTGGAAGGCTGCGTCGTTCATCATCGTAGCGACCGCGACGAGGCTGTTCGTTGATTTTGCTCAAGGCCCCGGAATCGGGCGGTGAATAGTCTGGCGTGCCCGGGCATGCGACCCGGGCGCCCATGACGTCCGTCGGGACGATGGCCGAAACGCAGAAGAGGGGAGAGATCATGCCGCAGGAAAATCGTCGAACAGCCTTGAAACTACTGAGCGGTGCGGCGGCCGCCACGGTTGTCGGCCTTCCCCTCGTGGCGAGGGCGGAAAGCGACGACCTGGTCGTGCCGAACCGCTATGAGAACTTCAAGCGCGGCACGATTCACAGCATCAATCCCGAGGGGCGGAGCTTCGTGATCGTTTGGCAGGATCTCGGCCGCGTCAAGATGAAGGCGGCGGACCTCGTGACCAATTTTGCGGCACTTCGGGTCGGCCAGACGGTCGACGTCCATTGGTATGACTACCTCGATTTCCTGGTCGCCAAGACGACGCCGGCGGTCACGGCGCGCGCCAAGGCGATGCTCGCCGAGGGGGCACGACTGGAGGGCATTCCCGGGGCACGGCAGAGGATCCGGCTGTGGCAGATGTCAGGGCTGTGCACCAAGGTCGATCTCGCGACGAACACGGTGTTCCTGATCAATGCATCGGGCGGCGAGCCTGACAAGCCCGCGCCCGACAGCGGCGAAGTCATCCAGATGCCGCCGATCGTCACTGAAAACGGCAAGGCCGCGCTTCGCACCTTGAAGCCTGGGGAGCAGATCACGACCGTGTTCAGCCAGCAGACGGCCATCGATGTGACGATCATCCGCTAGGCCCCGGACGGGCCAAATCGGCGAGGGCGGCGGGTTGCCCGCCTTCGGCCAAGGCAGGAGCCGCCGACAGGGCTTCAGGGGAATAGCCATGAAGGTGCTGCGCAGCATTCTGTCGGAGGCGCCTCTGGCTTGGCTGTTGTTTGCCGTGCCTGTGGCGGCCTGGGTTCATCAGGCACGGCCCCAGTCGCCTCTGCTCATCTTCATACTGGCCTGCATAGCCATCGTGCCCCTGGCAGGACTGCTGGGCGTCGCCACCGAAAAGCTCGCCGTCCGGACGGGCGAGGGCATTGGCGGCTTCCTCAATGCCACGCTGGGCAACGCCGCCGAGCTGATCATCGCCCTGGTGGCATTGCGGGCCGGCATGCTGGACGTCGTGAAGGCCTCGCTCACCGGATCGATCGTCGGCAACCTGCTCCTTGTGATGGGCGCGGCCTTTCTGGCCGGCGGTTTGCGCTACAAGGTCCAGCGCTTTGCCACCATCGGTGTACGCACGCAGATCGGCATGATGGCACTCGCCGCTATGGCCATCCTGGTGCCGTCGGTGTTCACGGCGACGAGGGGCGGCGAGATGGCAAGCCGGTCGGTTGCCTTCAGTGTGATCGTGTCGATCGTTCTTCTGGCGGTCTATCTGCTCAGCCTTCTCTTCACCCTTCGCAGCCATGCCGACCTGTTCCGTGGTGAAGAGCCTGGCGAAGGCGGCGAGCATCACGGGACGCCATGGTCGGTTTCGCTCTCGGTCGGCGTCATGGCGATCGTCACCGTGCTGATCGTGTGGATGAGCGAGATCCTGGTGGCAACGGTCGAGCAGGCATCGCACGCCCTCGGCCTGTCGAGCCTGTTTGTCGGTATCGTGGTGATTGCGGTCGTGGGCAACGCGGCCGAGCACAGCACTGCCGTCATGATGGCGATGCGCAACCGCATGGAGATGGCCGTCGGCATCGCCATCGGCAGCAGCACCCAGGTGGCGCTCTTCGTGGCGCCGCTTCTTGTCCTGCTCAGCCTCTGGATTGCACCAGCGCCGCTTAGCCTGGCCTTCGTCGGCGTCGAGGTCTTCCTCGTCATGGCGGCGACCTTCGTGGCGTCGATTCTGATTCTCGATGGCAAGTCGACCTGGTTCACCGGGGTTCAGTTGATTGCGATGTACCTGATCATGGCGGTGACGGTGTTTGCGGTTCCCGCCTGAAGCAACCGGTGGATTGACGAAGATCAAGGACGGGCGTGCAGTGGCATGTAATGATGGCCGGGCAACGGAGACGAAGACATGATGCGCACCTTGCTCGTGCTCGTGACCATCGGCGGAATGCTTGCCGGCTGTGACCAGTTCAACAACATGACCACCGGCCAGAAAGGAGCAGTGACGGGCGCTGCTCTAGGCACAGGCATCGGAATGGTCGCCGGGGGCAGCTTCGGTCAGGTTGTCGGCGCCGGCCTGATTGGCGGTGCGGTTGGCTACCTGGGCGGCAGTGCCATCGGCGACAAGTAGCACAACGACTGTCATGCTTGACTGATCTCGTTGCCGGAGGCGCACCCGATAGCTGGTGTTGGGGGCTGTGACCAAACACAACCCAGAGCGCTATGAGTCTGCGCATGCATATCTCACTTACCAATGACGAGCGGCTTGGCAGCTGGTAATCTTGCACGGTGGATACAAAAGCTTACCCCCGCCAGCCCCGGGGCGTAGCGTTTGCGGGGCCGAAGCAGCCAATCGACCTGCCATGCGACAACTGCATCGGCCGCGTCCTCAATTTGTGCAAGCCCTTGGACGAAGCCCGTCTGCAGCAGTTGCTGGCAATCGGCGGCCTTCGTCGTTGGCAGAGGCACCAGATCCTTTATCGCGCAGGAGATAGCGCGTCGCACTTTTTCAAGATCAGGAAAGGTCTGGTCTCGGTCTCCAAGACGCTCGACGATGGCCGTCGGCAGATCGTCGCCGTACGGGTTCCGGGCGACTGCGTCGGCTATCTCGAAGTCGACGGCCGCTACGCGTTCGAAGGCGAAGCATTGACGGATGTCGAAGTCTGCGCGTTCGATCGACGCCGTTTCGATGCCCTCGCCGCCGAGAATTCCGATCTGTCGGCGGCGTTGGCCGCTGCGCTGTCGAGCGCTCTCGCGCAATCAGGCGAATCGATGCTGGTCGTGGGCAAGCTCCGGTCGACGGAGCGGGTGGCGCATTTTTTGGGAAAGATGGTGCTGCTTCATCGTGAGCGGCGGGACAGGCCGGGCCCGGTGCAGCTTTACATGAACCGCAGCGAGATCGCCGATCACCTCGGGCTTACGATTGAAACCGTAAGCCGCTCCATCACCAAGTTGAAGGAGCGGGCGGTCATCGGTCTGGTCGAGAGCGACGAGGTGATCGTCCTGGACGACGTGAAGCTTTGGGCGATCGGCAAGATCGATAGTGAGGCCCGGGCGAGTGCGATCGGCTGACCGGCACCGGCCGTGCGGCAGCCCGAATGTCGATCGAGCACGTGCGTCGATTCTAGGCAGTTCTGGGTGAGCCATGAGCTGGCGAATTGGTCTTCTGCGACTCTGGGCGATTGCCTCGGCCCTCTGGCTGATCGGATGGACGCTGTTTCTCAGACAACAATGCCACTCCACGCCAGACGGATCCTTCTTGTGCAGGCATGACAGGCCGGGACTGCAGGATTCCCGCGGAGTGCTGGCATCATGGGATCCGGTCGAGCTCTACCTGTTCGGGTTCGCCGTTCCGATTGCTGTGCTGATCGTTGGCATTGCCGTCGTCTGGGTCCTCCGACGATCGGCGCGCTGACGCAGGCTGTTCGCTAGCACAACGGCATGACATTCGCATGTCAGGCGCGGTTGACTTAGATCAAGACTCGCATGGGCAGAATGCCCATACTGCGGCCATCCAACTCCGGGGAAGGCAACATGTCGACAGCGCCCAAACTCGGCTTCTTCCAGGAGTATTGGGTCGACGCCTGGCAGCGCTCGATCCTGACGCTCGATACGCTGCGTGAACGCGGCAATACCTATTTCGACCAAGCGGCCAAGGAAGCTCCCAATGTGCTGGGCTTCGAGGTCGAGCTGGTGCGTGATGGCCGCACGTTGCCTCAGCCGGTCAACTACGTGCTCGTCCGTGTCGTGCCGCCGGACGGCATGGTGATCGATCCCGTCAAGCCACCCTTCGTCGTAGTCGATCCGCGCGCCGGTCATGGGCCGGGTATCGGCGGCATGAAGCACGACAGTGAAATCGGCGTCGCGCTGGCTGCGGGCCATGCCTGCTACTTCGTCGGCTTTCTGCCGGAACCCGTTCCCGGCCAGACGATCGAGCACGTCTGTGTCGCCGAGGCGGCGTTCCTCGAGGAAGTCGCGAAGCGGCATCCCGATGCCGAAAGCAAGCCGGTGATCGTCGCCAACTGCCAGGCCGGCTGGCAGATCATGATGATGGCCGCCATTCGCCCCGATCTCTGCGGACCCCTGATGCTGGCCGGTTCGCCGCTTTCCTACTGGGCGGGCGTGCGCGGCCGCAACCCGATGCGCTATCTCGGCGGCACCTTGGGCGGCACATGGCTCACCGCCCTGGCCGGCGATCTCGGCAACGGGATCTTCGATGGGGCGAGCCTGGTCGCCAATTTCGAATCGCTCAATCCCGCCAACACCTACTGGCAGAAGCCGTACAATCTCTACTCGAAGGTCGACACGGAGACGTCGCGGTTCCTCGATTTCGAGACCTGGTGGGGCAATCCGGTCCTTCTCAATGCCGGCGAAATGCAGTGGATTGCCGACAATCTGTTCGTCGGCAACAAGCTGACATCGGGTGAGATTCGCACCTCCGACGGCGTGCGTGTCGACTTGCGCAACATCCGCTCGCCCATCGTGGTTCTCTGTTCCTGGGGCGACAACATCACGCCGCCGCAGCAGGCCCTGGGTTGGGTCACCGATCTCTATGACGAGGAACAGGAGATCGTCGAGAACGGGCAGACGATCGTCTATACCCTGCACCAGTCGATCGGCCATCTCGGCATCTTCGTGTCCGGCAAGGTAGCAACCAAGGAACATGCCGAGTTCGCCTCCTGCATGGAGATGATCGATCTGGTGCCACCCGGCCTCTACGAGGCCGTGATCACCGAGGTCGACGAGGACACGACCCGGCCCGACCTCATCCATGGGAAGTATCTCTTTCGGCTGGAAGCACGCACATTGGACGACATCCGCGCCCTGGGAGCCAACAGTCCGGAGGACGATCGCCGCTTCGCCACCGTGGCCAGGGTCTCCGAAGTCAACCTTGGCCTCTACCGCACGCTGCTGCAGCCGATGGTCAAGGCCGCAGCGACTCCGCAGTCCGCCGAGCTGCTGCGCGATATGAATCCCAACCGCCTTCGCTTCGCTGCGTTCTCCGATCGCAATCCTGCGATGCGACAGGTGAAGGAACTGGCCGCGACCGTTCGTGCCGACCGCAAGCCCGTCGCCGCCGACAATCCGCTGCACGTCTGGGAACAGGTGGCCTCGACCTGGATGACGACATACTGGGAAAGCTACAGGCTCATGCGCGACGCCATGACCGAAGCGACGTTCCTCGCGACCTACGGATCGCCGTTGCTGCAGTCGCTGGTCGGCCTTGGCCCGGGAACCGAGACGAAAGGGCCAGGCAAGGATCTCGTGCGCGAGATCAATGCCGCACAACGGCAGGCTGACCTCGAGAAGCAATTCGAGGTTGGCGGCCTCGCCGAGGCGGTCATCCGGTCGATCATGTATGTCCGGATGCCTCAGGGGTCGATCGACGAAAGGGGCTTTTCGGTGCTTCAGGCCATCCGCCGGGTGCAGCCGGCCAATCGCCGGCTGAGTTTCGGCGAGGTCAAGGCCATGTTCCGCGATCAGTACCTGCTGCTGTTGATCGACGAGGAAAGGGCGATCGGCGCGCTGCCTCGTCTGTTGCCCGACGATCAGGAACAGCGTCGGTTCGGCCGGCAGGCCGTCCAGGACGTGCTCACGGCGGGCGAAGGTCTGTCCGAGGAGGGGCGGCGGCGCTTACAGCGCATCGACGAGCTGTTCGGGGTCGCACCGCAATCCGCACCGGGGGCGGCGCATGCCTGATGTCTCACCGGCTGAGCCGCACGAGAAGTACCGGCGGCTGATCGACGTCGCCCGCAAGCATCAGGCGATGACGACGGCCGTCGCCCATCCCTGTGATGCCGTATCGCTGGAGAGCGCCGTCGAGGCTGCCAAGATCGGTTTGCTCAAGCCGATTCTCGTCGGCCCGGTCGCGCGCCTTCGCGACGTGGCGCAGCGTGCAGCGATCGACATAAGCCCGTTCGAACTGGTCGATTCGAGCCACAGCCACGATTCGGCGGCGAAAGCCGTCGGCCTCGTCCAGGCCGGCAAGGCCGAGGCTTTGATGAAGGGCAGCCTTCATACCGACGAGTTGATGGCCGCCGTGGTGGCGCGCGATGGCGGCATCCGGACGGCCAGGCGCATCAGCCATTGCTTCGTGATGGACGTGCCCAATCACGACCAGGCCCTGATCATCTCCGACGCTGCCGTGAACATCGCGCCGACTCTGGAGGACAAGGTCGACATCGTGCAGAACGCGATCGATCTGGCCCATGCACTCGGGATCGACGTGCCGCGCGTGGCGATTCTCAGTGCGATGGAAACCGTCAATCCCAAGGTGCCGTCGACCGTCGAGGCGGCCGCCTTGTGCAAGATGGCCGATCGCGGCCAGATCAAGGGCGGGCTGCTCGACGGGCCGCTGGCGCTCGACAATGCGATCAGCGTCGAAGCTGCAGCCATCAAGCAGATCGCCTCGCCCGTGGCGGGCCGCGCCAATGTGCTGATCGTGCCCGACCTCGAGTCGGGGAACATGCTGGCCAAGAGCCTGTCGTTTCTTGCCCGCGCCGATGCGGCGGGTATCGTGCTGGGGGCCCGCGTACCGATCATCCTGACGAGCCGCGCCGATTCGCTATCGACGCGTCTGGCCTCCTGCGCCGTTGCCGGTCTGGTGGCCGCGGCGCGCCGTGCCTCCGCCGCTGCAGCCATTTCCTGAGGAAGACATGAACGAAGCCATTCGGCCGGTCCTGACGGGCCACAAGGCTCTTGTCGTCGGGATCGCCAACGACCAGTCCATTGCCTATGGCTGCGCCCGGGCGTTCCGCGACGCCGGTGCCGACCTTGCCGTCACGTGGCTGAACGAAAAGGCACGGCCTCACGTCGAGCCTTTGGCCGATGCGCTGGAAGCGCCGATCAGGGCCGAACTGAACGTGGCGAAAGCCGGACAGCTTGAAGCCGTCTTCGAAGAGATCGGCAAGAAGTGGGGAAAGCTCGACATCCTGGTCCATTCGATTGCCTTTGCACCGATCGAGGACCTGCGAGGTGGTCTGCTCGACTGCTCGGCCGAAGGCTTTGCCAAGGCAATGGATATTTCCTGCCATTCGTTCATCCGGATGGCCCGGCTTGCCGTCCCGTTGATGAAGGAGGGCGGTACGATGTTCGCCATGAGCTACTACGGCGCCAATCGCGTGGTGCCGAACTACAACGTGATGGGGCCGGTCAAGGCGGCCCTGGAGGCGTCGTGCCGCTACCTCGCCTACGAGCTCGGCCCGCGCGGCATCCGTGTCCATGCGATTTCACCCGGTCCGCTCAAGACGCGCGCGGCGTCCGGCCTCAAGGATTTCGAGTTGCTGCTCAACGAGGCCGTCCGCAAGGCGCCGCTGGGCGAACTCGTCGACATCATGGATGTCGGCTATGCCTGCGCCTATCTGGCGACGCCGTTTGCCCATCGGATCACCGGCGGCACCGTCTATGTCGACGGCGGCACGAACATCGTGGCGTGAGGAGGCTGTGACTTCCACACAAGACTGCATCGCCGTTCTTAATGCCGGCTCTTCCAGCATCAAGTTCGCTCTCTATGATGCTCATGCGGAAGGGGACTTGCTGTTCCGAGGCCAGATCGAAAAGCTCGGCCTGGCGCCACATCTCATCGCCCGGAATGCGGCAGGTGCTGTTGTTGCGGAAAGGAGCTGGTCCGACGGCGGCCTCGACCATCATGCGGCAACAGCCGCAATCATGGCGCTTGGCCGGGAGATGCTGGCCGGGCGTCCCGTGATCGCCTTCGGTCACCGGGTGGTGCATGGCGGCGTCGACTACGCCGCGCCGGTGCGGGTCGATGCAGCCGTCATGGCCGATCTGGCGAAACTCATACCGTTGGCACCGCTGCATCAGCCGCACAATCTCGCGCCGATGGCAGCGATCGCCAAGGCGGCGCCGCATCTGCCGCAGATCGCCTGCTTCGATACGGCGTTCCATCGGACGCAGCCCGCACTCGCGCAGGAATTCGCCTTGCCGCGGGAAATCACGGCGAGCGGCGTGCGTCGCTACGGTTTCCACGGCCTCTCCTATGACTATGTCGTCCGGCAGGTTCGCAAGACATTGCCAGTGCCTGCCGACGCGAAGCTGGTCGTCGCGCATCTCGGTAATGGCGCGAGCCTGTGCGCGGTTCGCGATGGCCGGAGCGTCGCCAGCACCATGGGATTCACGGCCGTCGATGGCCTGGTGATGGGGACGCGGACGGGGGCACTCGACCCCGGGGTGCTCCTCTATCTCATGCAGGAGCGCGGCTACGATGCCGGGAAGATCGAGGATCTCATCTATCGGCGCTCCGGTCTGCTTGGCGTTTCCGGACTGTCGTCGGACATGCGCACGCTGCGTCAGTCCCGGGCGCTGGAGGCGGGCGAGGCGATTGCCCTGTTCGTCTACCGTATCGTCCGCGAGATCGGCTCGCTGGCGGCGGCGATGGGAGGCCTCGATGCGATCGTGTTCACGGCCGGGATCGGCGAGAACGATGCGGCGACCCGAGCAGAGGTCGCCGAAGGCTGCCGATGGCTGGGCCTGGAGCTCGACGAGGTGCGTAACCAGCGAGGCGATCGCTGCATCAGCGTCACCGGTGCGAAGGTCTCGGCCTGGATCGTCCCGACCGACGAGGAACGCATGATCGCCCGTTACACCAGCGAGACGCTGGCCGGTTGACGAATGTCAAAGGCAGGATGGCCCGAGAGTCCTAGGCTGGCGGCAGGAGGGCGCCATGGCCAAGGACGACAGGGAGAAACTGAAGCGCAAGGTCTACGAGAAGCAGCTCGCCAAGCTGCAGGTCGAGCTTTGCCACCTCCAGGACTGGATCAAGACCAAAGGCGAGCGGGTCGTCATCGTGTTGGAGGGCCGCGACGCCGCCGGCAAGGGCGGGCTCATCAAGGCGATGACGGCGCGCGTGAGCCCACGGGTGTTCCGCGTCGTCGCCCTGCCGGCACCTTCGGATCGCGACAAGTCGAAGATGTACATCCAGCGCTATCTGGAGCACTTTCCGGCCGGCGGCGAGATCGTGATCTTCGACCGCAGTTGGTACAATCGCGCAGGCGTCGAACCGGTGATGGGGTTCTGCACGGAGGAGCAGCACGAGCTCTTCCTCGAGTACTGCCCGAATGTCGAGCGTTTCTTCCTCGAGGGCGGGACGCGATTGCTGAAACTATGGCTGGAAGTCGGGCAGGAGGAGCAGGAGAGGCGCTTTCATGCACGAATCGACGATCCGATCCGCCAGTGGAAGCTGAGCCCGATGGATCTCGAATCCTTCAAGCGCTGGTACGATTACTCGCGAGCCCGCGACCTGATGCTGAAGCATACCGACACGAAGGATGCGCCCTGGTACATCGTGCGTACCGACGACAAGCGTCGTGGCCGCCTGAATGCCATTTCGCATATCCTGTCGCAAATTCCCTACAAGCGCATCGACAAGGCCAAGGTGAAGCTGCCTGCCCGCTCCGACAAGAAGCGGTACGACGATCAGGCGGCGTTGCAGGGCCGGCATTTCGTCGAGGAACTTTTCTGAGAGCCGAGGAGAATCGACATGGTCAAACTCCTGACTGTGAAGGAACTGCAGGCGAAGATCGCCGAAGCAGAGGGCGCCAAGGCATCGGCCGCACTGAAGCGACATCAAGCCGAGGAGCACGAGAAGGCCGAACTGCTGGATCGGCTCACCAAGCCGTCGGGCCTCAGTGACGACGAGGTCATGGAGAAGGCCTCCATCATCATCGAGCGGGCGGTCGAGAACGGCCTGATGTCCGTACAGGTCTTTCGCTTCCCCCATACGCTCTGCAGCGACAACGGCAGAGCCATCAACCAGGGGGAAACCGGGTGGGAAACGACTCTCACCGGCATCCCGAAGGAGATCTTCGAGTTCTGGAGGCGCCAGCTCCAGCCGCGCGGCTATCACATCCGCTATGAGATCATCGACTATCCCGGTGGGATGCCGGGTGATGTCGGCGTCATCCTGAGCTGGGGGTGATCGATCATAGGTGCGGAATTTGGGCGAACCAACGGTGACCTCACCCTGAGGAGCGAGCGCAGCGAGCGTCTCGAAGGGTGGGCACGAGCACCGAGTCTGGACCAGACCCTTCGAGACGCGGCCGTACGGGCCGCTCCTCAGGGTGAGGAATCTTTGTAAGTTTGCCTATGGGATGATCGACCCGCTGGGGCGCGGTGCGTTGGGCTCGGCCTGGGAAGCGGCCTTCACGCCGCTTCGGCCATGGCGCGATAGACCCGCGTCACCAGTTCCTCGGTGGCAAGGCCGTCACTGCCTTCGATTGCGGCGATGCCGGCACGCTTCATCGCCGTCGTCACGACAACAGGCCCGCCGGACACGATCTGGATCTGCAGAGGCTGCGCCGTCGGTGTCACGGCCTTGGTCGAGTGGGGGCGGTTTGCCGCTTCCCGATAGGCCCGCCAATGGCCGTCGAGCTGCTCCAGTTCTCGCGAGAATTGCGGCAAGCGCTCGGAGGGGATCGCGCCTTCACGCCAGCCCGTATAGATGCGGCAGCTGAGGCCGAGGACGGCGATCGAAAAAGCCTTCTGCGTCATGGCGCCACCGTCGATGGCAGAGTTCAGGAAGGCGAACATGTCGAAGATGGCTTGCACCGGTTTCCTCCATTGAGCGGGCTGTGCTTTTCCTAACGTGGGAAGAATGAGCGGGGCGTCCAAGGACTGATTCGTCGCGCGCACAGCTTTGTCACATTGTGTATGCACTTTGATTGCGAGTTCTGCAGGTCGGTCCAGACACTCGACAGGCGGCGCAGGGCCGGAGACAAGGAAGACCTGCTCCCGATAAAGTGACGGTCACGTCAGGAAGGAAGAAAGAGCGTAGGGATGCCCGACACCACGACCCCCAATACCGCCGCTTTGTCCGCTGGCCGGCCGCAGACGGCCACGGCCGCCAAGACCGAACATTTCGACGTCATCATCGTCGGCGCCGGCATCTCCGGCATCGGTGGTGCGTACCATCTCACGACCCAGAGCCCGGGCCGCAGCTTCGTCGTGCTGGAGACGCAGGAGAGCTTCGGCGGTACCTGGCTCACGCATAAATATCCCGGCATCCGCTCCGACAGCGACCTCTACACCTTCGGCTATCGCTTCAAGCCCTGGACGGGCAAGCCGATCGCCACGGCGCAAGAGATCCGTACCTACATGAACGAGGTGATCGAGGAGAACGACCTCGGCCGCCACATCCGCTACAGCCATAAGGTGACCTCGGCCGCCTGGTCGAGCCGCGACAATCTCTGGACGCTCGAGGGCGTGCGCACAGATACCGGTGAAGCCGTACGCTTCACCGCCAACTTCCTGTGGATGTGCCAGGGCTACTACCGGCACGACGAGGGCTACATGCCCGAATGGCCGGGCATGGCGAGCTTCAAGGGCCGGATCATCCATCCGCAGTCCTGGCCCGAGAATCTCGACTACACCGGCAAGAAGATCGTGGTCATCGGTTCGGGCGCGACGGCCGCCACCGTGATCCCGGCGATGGCCGAGAAGGCCGGCCATGTCACCATGCTGCAGCGCTCGCCGACCTATTTCATTCCAGCGCGCAACGCCAACGACCTCGCCGACACGCTGCGTCAGCTCGAGGTCGACGAGACCTGGATCCACGAGATCGTGCGCCGCAAGATCCTGCATGACCAGGCCGTGTTCACGAAGCGCTCCTTCGAGGAGCCGGAGCAGGTGAAGAAGGACCTGCTGGCGGGCGTGCGCGCCTATCTCGGCCCCGATCACGAGCACAATGTCGATCCACACTTCCAGCCGAGCTACCGGCCGTGGCGGCAGCGCATCGCTTTCGTGCCCGACGGCGATCTCTTCCGCGCCGTGCGCGCCGGCAAGGCCTCGGTGGTGACCGACGAGATCGACACCTTCGTCGCGAATGGCATCCGCCTGAAGTCGGGCGAGGTGCTGGAGGCCGACATCATCGTGACGGCGACCGGCTTCCACCTCAGTGTCATGGGCGACATCGCCTTCGCCGTCGACGGCAAGCCGGTCGACTTCGCCGACACCGT